>Ga0209367_1010866_pt1 | contig 12146 bp, 6 predicted proteins | sample WorMetLIZISLAND2_FD_187412 | JGI IMG/M metagenome (GOLD analysis project Ga0209367, IMG submission 187412) | Marine gutless worms symbiont microbial communities from Max Planck institute for Marine Microbiology, Germany - Olavius geniculatus... ... | reverse complement strand
GATGCTGTCTCCAAGTGTCGCACTGCCGGCATTAAGGTAGACTGCTGTGGTTATATATACACCGTGTCTGGAAAAAAAACATCCTGGACATTTTTGATTGTAGCTTAAGGAAGAATTATCAGATTTTAGTAATTTTTGATAAGAATATATCTGATACAACTGACCACCAAATGACCATTCAATTTCGCACCTCACCCAACGTCTGTTTCTGCACTACCTGGGGAAAATAGAACCAACAAAAATATGGTATTTTTGTCTAAAGGACATAAAACACCTTTTTTCACATTTCTGTCACTTGGGCTAGTAGTTCATCCAATTGTCTGTTTGTTAACTGCCTGCAGTAAAAAATGTTCAAAGTGTCAGCCCACTACGTGACCACAGGCACAAAGATGGTTTCTCCTTTCGTTGACAGCAGTGTCAACGATGTTCTGCTCCAGAACAATACAGTCTTTACTAATCACTTTTTGAATTCATTAACATTCCTGCAGGTTATCTGGTGAACACGCTGCTGCATGACAGCCAAACAGTGTAACTGACTGGATTTTAGGGGACACAGGTTTGAAGATATTAAATTTATTGAATTTTTTTTCATTTCACAGGGTGACCACTTGTCTGGAAAAACTGGAAATGTCAGGGAATTTGAAACATGTCAGGGAAATGTCAGGGAAAAAATCTTGTCAGGGAAAAGTGTCCCAAAACTGTTCATTACTGGTTGAATATTTGCGTTCAACTCCATTTTTTTCTGCTCGCTTTGCTTGCAGAATTGTACTTCCATAGTTTTAAATTTGCGGTGCCAGTAAGCCGCTTTTGTTTGCCTTTATTGTTCAAACTGCACTAAATTTGGTCAGTTAATTCTCTGGAAAATAATTAAAATTGTTGCCAATAGACGTCATATCGCTACTGTTGCGATGGGCAATACTCTGTCTATGTTCCCTTAAAATGTCTGGAAAAGTCAGGGAATTTGATCATGACTGGAGAGTTTCCACTCTGATTTCAACGTACATGTTGCTTGTTTTGGTTTTCCCAGCTAGTACAAAAGCAGACAGTCGACGAGGTGGGTACGATTGAATGGTCGTTTGATGGACAGTTGTGTCAAAAATGTTTGCACCAAAAATTATTACAATCTGTCAATCCTTCTTCAAGTTACAATCGATAGTGTTTGGGATGTTTTTTGATGTATTTTTGTTCGTTATGATGCATATTTTGTTGGTTCAGTTTTCCCTCGGTAGTGCAGAAACAGACATTGGGTGAAGTGGTAAAATGGCCTGTCATTTAATGGCAAGTTGTGCCAGAAATGTTTGTGCCAAAAATTATTAAAATTGGTCAACCCTTCTTCAAGTGACAATCGATAATGTTCGTGATTTTTTTTTCCGGACACGGTGTAGTAGTGGTAGTGGTAGTGGTAAAGGTAAAGGTAAAGTCCGGTACTTGCTGTAGTGCCTCGTTCATGAGACGGACTCGAGACCAGAAGCGCTTTTATAATCTCAGAAGTGGCAGCTGATTGGCATGAGCTAATGATACTGCAGCGCAGTATGTGGCCATCCATTGCCCGCGTAAACGAACAACTGGACCCACGGTTTGCAGCAAACAGACATACCACCACCCCAATTAGTCACACTAGGCCCACCTTTGCCCCGTAGTGGTAGTGCCACTCTGCCAGCATCACCTGCTCCTGATCCATGTGAGTATTTTAATAAAACTGCATCAACTCGTCAGGCATTCTGTTTTTCTACCAAAGCAGTTGATAACGTCATTGAGCACTAGTATCAGTGGCGTTTTTAGATTTTTCAGTTTTGTACATCGCTCAACTCAACTTGGCTTGGTAGTCTAATGGCAGCATGTTGGACTAGTGATCATGAGGTTGCAAGTTGTTCACTCACGTGCCTCTGTTCATTTAGCAGTGTAGTTTGGTATTGGCCAAAGGGCAAGGCAGTGACACTCTGTGGCTGAGAAGGTAACTGTAAGTCTGGTGTCACACTGGACACGCGTCATGAACTCAGAGGTCTGTCCGCCTACGGGTTCAGCACTTGACAGCCAATGTTTGGAAGATGTGCACTCTGCCTAAGCCTCTCGGTTTACGGCACGGCACGGCACCTTTACCTTTATCTTAACTTATGTGACACTACAAGTCACTGTCATTCGCAGTAACTCACTAGCAAGCAACAGCAGCAACTGACTGGAGGTGCCACTCTTGTTGTTGTTGTTGTTGTTGTTGTAGTAGCCCACCCTCCATCTTTCTGGGATCAAGCGTTGAGGAACTCTGCGACCTCCTTGGGTCGCTGCCAGAGGTCCAGGTTCAATTAGGTCTGGTGCATTGGGCATTCAAACATCTAAGTGACACTGTGAGGTGTCGTGTTACAACCCAGGCAGGTGTTAGGAACTGCTTGGTTGAGTTGGTGTCTGTACGAGTTGAGCCGAGCACAGTAACCAGACCTCATCTGCGATAGGAAAGTGCGAGGCATCGCCGGAAGCTCGGGTTTCCGATGCATCCATTTCTGGTGCTGTTGCATTCAGTTCTTTGTTGTACTTGTAGCCTGCAGCCGTCTGTGCCATGCAGGGTATGCAGAGCCTTGAGACAACTTCTGTACTTTTGTACTTCGCTGCCGCTGTTGTTGTTGTTGACAGGTGATCATGGTAACCGGTGACCATCCAATCACAGCCAAGGCGATCGCGAAGGGCGTCGGCATTATATCGGAGCCTAACAAGACTGTGGAAGACATTGCAGAGGACGAAGACGTTGACGTTGAATCAATTGACCCGAGGTATACATTATTTCGACTGTGCTTCTGTGGTTTATGCCTTTATTGTCCTCATCATCGGCATCATGTATTATGTTAGAGGCAGCATAAGGACATATTATAAAAAGTATACACGTTGAAGTTAAATGTAGAAGCTTTTTACAGCAGAAAATCATGTCCATTATTACAGCTGCTCTTTAGTGTGTTTGCATTTAGCCTGTTGATAATCAGTTCGCAGATAGCAGTTGTTTATGTGTGTTACATTTTTACTGATGACATTACGGATGGGGCCTGTTCCTCTACATGTCTTATGGTGTGATGTATGATTAACGTTGTCTGCGGTCGATCTATTACATCAGTCCGCAGCTATTACTGCATTCTTGTTTTGCTTTCTCGTTGTTGCTTCCTCCGTTTGGAATAAACTTCCTCAGAACTCTAGAGCTGCTGGCTATTTAGGCACGTTTTGGTTTAGTGGCTTGATAAAGTAATGATAACAAGCCGGATTGGTAACCGAAAGGTCGCAGGATCGACTCTAAGCCGGGGCACTGTCTGGTAACAACTTTGGGCAAGTTATTCACACACGTGCTTAGGTCACCAAGCAGTATAATTTGGTACCGGTCAAAGGGCGTTGATGCTCTCTGGCTGGGTAGGTAACCGCAGGCCTGATGGAAAGTACTGGCATTTTATCGAGTTTATGACTATGTCACCTGTGGGCGACTGCCTAGAGACTGGGATCAGCTTCGGCCCCTATGCTCGTTATTGAGTAGGAGTACTTTTACCTTTATCTTTTTTTTGATTTGGAACTGAACTAATCATTTTAGCGTACCTTACCTGGGCATAATCAGAGCACTTCACTGTGTGTCAGCATTCTTAGCACTAGGCTTATATCACGTTGTTCTTAGATTGGATTGTGATTGACAGGCGAGCGAAGGCGAAGGTCGTCCACGGCAGTGACCTTCGTGACATGACTCCCGCCCAGATTGATGAAATTCTTGAAAACCACACAGAGATTGTCTTTGCTCGCACGTCACCACAGCAGAAGCTGATCATTGTGGAGGGCTGTCAGCGTCAGGGAGCTATAGTTGCAGTCACTGGAGATGGTGTTAACGACTCGCCCGCACTCAAGAAAGCTGACATCGGTTAGTGGACTGCAGACCTACAGACGGTAGTAGTTATGACAATTGGAATTTTTTTTGTTATCAACTTTTAACATTAATTTTGATTAAAAATGTCTAATCTTTGGCAGTGCATCCATTCGCATGGAACAGATGTTGCAAGGTACTTTGTAAATTGCAATGCTTTTTTGATGATTTGATTTAATCGAAATTTAAGTATTACATTTTTTTAATTGTTACATTTTTAGAATGATTAACTGCATGATTAATTGTTAATTTATGCAGCTCTAATTATAATTAGAAGGGCTTGGGATAATAAACATAAGGTCACCACTATAAGCTGTATGGCAGTAAACAGTGCTGCCACTTAACTAATGTTGTTGTTTGAATAGCATGCTTGCTGTTAACTTCTGCATCGCTGAATCAGTTTTTGGATTCATGTCATGATTCTGATGTGAAAATGTGATTAAAACAGCCATCGGGATATTTGCACTTGCATGGTAGTGCAGTGCCAGTTATGTAAAATGCAATTGATGGCTTGGTTATATTTCCGTATTTTTGGCAGTTTTTTCAACACATTTGTGCACAAATTGTGAAAATTGGTTGGCACCTTTATCAGTGAGGACAGGGTGAGAACCTTTTAATAAGCCCAGCGTGGGTTTATAAGTTTGGATTGGTATGTGGATTTTGATCACTGTTGCTATCTACTAATTGTTGTTAGTTGATCGAGTGACTAATAGAAGCTGTTAATGTGTGATGTGCTGAAGGAGTGGCAATGGGTATAGCTGGCTCGGACGTGAGTAAGCAAGCAGCTGATATGATTCTTCTTGACGATAACTTTGCTTCCATTGTCACTGGCGTGGAAGAAGGCTAGTATCAACAATTACGTTAAAATTTGCTTTTCAGATTTATTTGTATTACGCCTAGTACAATAGCGGTAAAGCAGTTTCCAGTAATGTTTTACGAGAGTCAATAAAATGTGATAAACCGAACAAGTAGAAGTTGTTATGTCATGTAATCTCATAATTTCTTGCTTCGATCATTTTTTGTCGTTTCTGAAGTGATAAAAATTGTATGTATTTATAAGTATTTATAGGAAGCACTCGCAAATGTGAAGCGCCAGCACATTTGCAGAGAGACCTAACTTGAATTTCTGCCTGTCTAAGGCTTCAGATGCTGAACAGCATTCTAACAAAAACGCCTTTACAAAGCACTTGAACTTTTCAAATTTAATGTTGATTCGTTTCAAACGAACTGAAGCACTGATGCACAGTTTCGGGCCTGTTCGATACATAACCTGCCAAACGGCACCGTTCTAATATTTTCGGCAGTGTTTCGACAACCGGTAGCGATTGTAGGTGAAACTCACGAGTCAGCTGCCGCAGTCTGCAGCTCTCAACTAAATTATTTAAATATAGCAAGAATGAAACACGCTAGCACATTGTGTCACGAACAGATGCACGAACAGATATATGTCTGGGTTTTCTGTGAAGTTTTTGTTGTCAGAAATTTTAACTTTCTAATAGTGTGGATCGTTTGTTTGCTTATACACAGTTTTCGTCTGCTGATGAGACTTCATCTACAGTGTGGCATTTTGCGGCACTGCCATTTGCATCGATTGTGCGCTAGCGTACTCAGGTTATGTATCTGTGTGTGCTGTGTATGCATCAGGTCGTTTGATATTCGACAACCTCAAGAAGTCGATCGCTTACACGCTGACAAGCAACATACCGGAGATTTCACCGTTCCTCGTGTTTATCCTAGCCGACGTGCCTTTGCCCCTCGGCACAATAACCATCTTGTGTATAGACCTCGGGACCGACCTTGTGCCCGCAATCTCTCTGGCATACGAGCAAGCTGAGAGCGATATCATGAAGAGAGCACCTCGTGACCCACTCCATGATAAGCTTGTGAATCACAGGTAATAATAATTATAATAATACAGTTTTTTATAGTGCCATAATGTCCTAAAGTATAGTTGTGCTGCAAAATACAGACGTCAGTGATATTCCCTCAGGTCAACTCAGCCTCCTACTCTCAGTAGGACGGGAAATGAATAGTAGCTTACGGGCTATGGAGTGAAGGCCTAGTGTGGCTGATTGGTGTGGTGGTACGTCTGCGAGCTGCAGACCAAGGGTCCAATTGTTCGCTGACGTGGGCAATGGATGGCTGCATAGTGCACCGCAGTATTATTAGCTCATGCCAGTCAGCTGCCACTTCCGTTTCCAGTGCTTCTGTTTGTGACTCCTATAAGAAGGGCTATGGCAGGCATCAGACCTTTACGTTTCCACCTTTCCCTGACACACAGACACGTTGTGGGTTTATTCTACCGACAACAGCCAGGAAGCCAGTCCACAACACTGTATGCGTGGCTATGCCATTTCAATACAAAACTAACAGTCCTGTTCTATCCATTAACGACTAAGGCAGTTTTCCTAAAGGGTTCAACAGAACAAAGAAATAACGAAAAATCATCAAATAATAAAAAATGCCAAAATAATTCAGTCCATCTACTAACAGAGATAACGTTTCATTGCCAGTCAGAATTAAGTAAAAGATGTGAATTTAACCAGTTAATTACGTTCAGACAAACGTGCAAATCGTTTGGTTATTATTTGATCACTGTAGAAATAAAGTACCATTTAGAACAGTTTTAGTTCTTCCAGTTTCTATGCTAGATTGAACTGTGGCAGCCGGCCCGCCAGTTTTTCAGTGCGATCGTTTGTTATATCACATCACTGATGCGTGTTGACAGGCTGATCAGTATGGCGTACGGTCAGATCGGCATGATTCAAGCCAGCGGTGGATTTTTCACGTATCTTGTTATAATGGCCGAGAACGGATTCTTTCCATCTGACCTGCTTGGTGTGCGTCAGCAGTGGGACTCGCGGGCCGTCACCAATGTTGTGGACTCCTACGGACAGGAATGGGTTCGTATTTTAGTTATGCTATTTTATTGTTTCTTTAGGTAGCTTATGGTCTTAGATTCAGTAAATTTTCCAGATTCATATATTCATATATAAACTGTTGACACAACGCAATGAAATAACGTGGTAAAATAGAAATTGTAACAGAGAAATAACAAGAAATCTTGAGCTAATGCTCATGAGACGCGTGAGAGCTTATAGCAGTTCCTGTTCACAAGTAATCTTGGTTTATCTCTAGTACCACAATACCAAAATAAAACTGCCTAGTCTACCGCTGTCCGTCAGTGATTGGTGCAGGCTGTTTTCTATCATTGTAGGCCCTATAGATCTATTTACTTTAGTAGGTAAAAGGCTAATGCGCATGAAAAAAAACGCATTTATCTCTACTATTCGCTAGTAGCCAATCGCTACCATGTGCTGTCTAGACAGTGCAGCAGATCGTGCCACAGCCAAGAAATGCTTCAAATACTTCACCTTTCCCACTTTTGTACAGCTGTTAACAGACCTACTGTCTCTAAAAACTAGCAAATATTAATAAACTATAAAAAAATAAAATAAATTCAAAACATGCAATAAAAAAAAATCTAAACAAATAAAAAATAAATCAGCACCTGTATTAACACCATGTACTCGGAATTGTGTAGTCAGAATATTAAAAAATTCTAAATTAAAACATTACAAAGTTAACTCTAAATGACCACTTTTACTTACTGACTAGTCAGTGGCTCACAGACGACCATAGTTACCATGACAACAAAACGCCTTTGTGATTACGATCATTAAAGATAAATTCTGTGAATTCATGTTGTAAGATAATCTTATGACATCTAAAATATGTTGAGTTATGATAATTTTATGACATATCTTACGACATGTCTTACGACAATGTTTGTGAATCGGACTCCAGATGTGTTCCAGGAAAGTGACAACCTGGTGGAATTCCTTATCGCTTCAGGGCATCTGCCCAGTCCCCTCCCTTTATAGGCAGCACCTGATGGGCTCGTCTTGACTGTCTGTCTGTGTAGACGTACGCACAGCGCAAGGTGCTGGAATACACGTGTCACTCAGCATTCTTCATGTCAATTGTTCTCGTACAGTGGACCGATCTGATCATCTGTAAGACACGACGTAACTCTGTCATTCATCAGGGCATGCAGTAAGTATACAGCTAGATGACCATCAATAATTTTCTTGGCCAAAAGTTAGGTTGAATATTTGGCACGATCTGTCGTCTGTCATCTGCCTGTCATTTTGTCAGCTGTCCATCGTTGTTTGTAACACATGTATTGTGGCTAAAACATATTTCAGGGGGTCGGTGATGGTATTGTTGGATAGGGTGATGGCGAATTTCTATATGCTGTTAATAGCAATCGTGTCTTTATTGGCAGCAGTTTGGCTGCAGTTTTGAATGCAAAGTTGCTGCCTGCAGCCAATCATCCCCATGCACAGAATTACCATATCATATCCTACCACTGATTGTAGCATTCAATATATAGCAGCATCACCATAGCAGACTGTACTCACTCTGAGAAGTTGCTTTCTTCTTACGATTGGTAGTTGGACGCTGGCCTTCAGATATAGGTGGTAGGGTTGGCCCATCCTAGCGTCAGCTGGGCCTGTTGTTAATAGTTAACTTTTCAAACTTAACCATTAATTAATCGTTAATTTGGATTTGATTGAAAGCCAACAGTGGTAATTGCCATGTAAAATGCATTTTATAATGTCTTTATTGACGTGATTTAATCAAAATTTTGTTAGTTGTTAAAGTACTTTAAGGATTGGATAGTGTCTGATCAATTGCAGTTGTTGGAGCAATATCAGTCCTGCTGCACTGCTACAACTGTGCTTTGATCAGCGAAACATTTGATGACCGAACCTCCAGTCACTATAGACTTCGTTTTTGATCCTTGCTTATAGTTCTTAGGGCATTAAGAATAATAATTTTGTCAGAAGTGCATTTTCTTGATACGAGGATGAACTGAGTATAGAACTGAGTTGCACAGCAATAGCCAACATATTCTAATTTACTCTGAATGCTGCAAAGATTTTGGATTTTTGTTTTGTTTTCATTTTTTTGCATTTGTTTACATGCTGTAGTAAAACGTCATTTTATGTATATTTTTGTGAAATTTATACCTAGTTATAACTTGTGTGGAAAAAGTTGTTTAAATCATTTAAGAATTAATAACTTATAGTTGATTATGAGAAACTGTGGTTTATCTGCAGACTATTCTCCGTAGCTTGATGACTGAATGATGTGTGGTTTTCTGCAGCAACTGTCACTTGATATTTGGACTGTTCTTTGAAACGATTCTCGCGGCGTTCATGTGTTACTGCCCCGGTCTCGACAAAGGACTACGGATGTATCCACTCATGTAAGTTCCAGCGTTGATTGTTACGCATGCTTGCTGGTCTGACGTAGGATTTTTTCTGTCTGTCTGTGCTTTTAGCGTAGATTATCTGGCACTCAGTTGCCATTGCATTTTTGAACATCCTGTTGTCTTTTGTTTTTCAAGTGTATCTTTGAAAAGTACATTTTGCTTTGCTGGATCTGCTGCTATTTGAAATAGCCTTGCCTTCTCGATCATTTACACAGTATAAATAACTCTGATCTTTACAAGGTAGTGGCATGATGTTGTGGATAAACGTTGTCTGGTCGATGTAGTTGCCCCATGTCGGGATGTCGGCCTAGTTACTTCTTAGATGTGAGACTGTCTGCGGCAGAGATGTATAAACATCACTTTAAAACTGAGCCGTTTCATAGAACATCAACATTTCTGATGTCAGCGATTCTGAGCATCTTCTGTGAATTACTTTGTAAAATTGATAAATTGGTTTATTTATTTACTTACTGATTGATCTACTGGCTGATTGACTGACGGATGGACCGATCGACTGACTGACCAACCATTGGCCTATCCCGTCACTGCATGACGAACTGCACTGGCTCAATGTTTCCGATGTCGTCAGTCGACGGCATCTGAGATCTCCCAGTCGACATTTCCTTACTCTTCCGCGGTTTCGATGAAGCACGTTCGGCCATCGGGCCTTCGCTGTTAAGGGTCCTATGGCTTGGAACTCATTAGCCTATTAGGACAATCTCCGTGATCGATCGCTCTGCTACAGTATCTTTAGGCACGTTCTGAAAACTGTGCTTTTCACGAGATACTAGTGTATTCAGCACAATTGCGATGTTTCATGAAATTGCGCTGTGTAAATCCAATATTGACGTTGACATTGACATTGAGCGATTGGTTGTTATTTCCATTGTATTTTTGTGTTGCTTGATTGAACAATGCCAGTTGATTGATTGATTGATCCTTCTGATCGATGTGTTGTTGGTTTCCAGGTGGACGTGGTGGCTAGCACCTTTGCCGTTCACCGTTGCAATATTTGTCTACGATGAGATTCGCAAGTACCTGCTCCGGAAAAGTCCAGGTGGTTGGATTGAACAGGAAACCTACTACTAGCGGGCAGCCACTACCAGCGGCCTTGGGTGCTGGTGCTTAGATATAACTGCATCGTAGCACACACGAGGGCTCAAGTTCTGCATTTACTTGTGCTCAATTTTTTGTTGATATCGACGACTCTGAGGTGCCTCGACTGCGTTTCTATCTTTCTGTGTTATCTTTCTGTCGGTTTCTCCATCAGTCTGTCTGCATTTCTGTCTTGATACTGCCATCTAACTTTTGTTCACTTTTTCTGACTCGCAGACAGAAGTTTTTTTTTGTCTGCAGGTAAGCGGTGGCAGCAGCAGCCAACGCTTAGTAATTTTGGTTAAGACAATGAACTGCTGTTATATGGATCGAGTCGGATTCTGTTTACATGAGGGACTTTCGGAACACTGGTGGTGTGAGAAATTGCTGGGTTCCACTGGGCACATTCGAGCATGAATCAGCAGTGTGCACTAAGGAGTGACATGGGGATGGGGACAGCGGTAATACCACAGTAACCGCGGTAATTATCGTGGTAATGGGTACAATGACAGTGGTATTCCCACAGGAATGGGGATAAAATCCACATTATACCGTGGGGATGGGGATAGAATTTGCAGATTTGCAGTATACCCATGGTAATGGGGACAACTATAACTTTTGTCTGTAGTAGTTGCTGAAAAAATACATATGCGAATAAGCATTTAACTAAATAGTACTAGTATGCCGCATGGCATGTTTCGAAATGTGCATAATTTGTGTTTATGTACACTGATAGCGTGGGGTGTTGTAAAATGTTATTTATTTGCAGTACATTAGTTACTAAGAGTAGAAAAATGTGCAAATTGTTAGCAGCAATTATTTTCATTAAAATAGCGATGGGGATGTGGATGGGGACAACATGCATAGGGATGGGGTGGGGATGGGGATGTTACTTCATCCCCATCTCACTTTAGTGTCACAGTGCCAAAAGGTGTTTTACTGTGTGAACGTTTGTTTTGTAGACTAGTACATAGTTTACGTTTAATTGTCCAACGTTTTATTGTCGTTTTATTGTCGAACGTTGTCATGCTAAGATGGCTGGCGCTGCGTATAGCTTTCGGACCATTGTGACATGTCTGGTAGCATTACGAAACACTCGATGTTAGGCCATTCAGTTACGTCGTATAGTAGATATGAGTTCATTTTAACTTAGCTTGCTAGTCAGTACCTCTGGTCAGTACCTCCATGACAACTCTCACATCATGGTTGACGTATTGCTGGTAAATGCAACTGCTGTGGGCAAACACTTCAAGCAATTTTACTGCAAGCAGTTGAAAAATGGACAACTGGTTGAAATGTCAGCCAAAGTGTCAGAAATGTGAACAAAATGTGTTTTTACGCGTTATGTTAATTAAGCAATCATATCGCATTAGATAAAAAAAGTGATATTACGCTGGTTATGTTTTCCTCAGGTAGTGCAGAAACAAATGCTAGGTGAGATGGAAAACTGAATGGTCATTTGATGGGAAGTTGTGTCAGGAATATTCGTACCAAAAATTATCAAAGTCTGATAATCGGTTTTCAAGTTAGTCAAAAATGTTGGGGATGCTGTGTCTCGGGGATGTAGTCGCGAGCAAACTTAGAAAATCTTGCTTGAACTTTTGTTTGTTTTGTGCCTTGTTATAAAACCATTGTAACGTGTACAAAAATACGCAATACGTCGATAACAGTTTAACATCAATTTTGATGGTAAAATAGAGGGAGAAACTGGAATGGAAAGGCTGAAAGCGTTACCTCCCTAGAGCAGAGTGGGGGAACACTGCATGCCTGCTGTTGTTGCTTTTTCATTTTCTTTTGTGCTAGGAATTTAACTGATAACGAGCGTCGTCGTGTCAGGAACACCCTCGGGTAGGAATTTGCATTATATTCCGACAGACACAGCAGCTCTGC
>Ga0209367_1010865_pt1 | contig 12146 bp, 5 predicted proteins | sample WorMetLIZISLAND2_FD_187412 | JGI IMG/M metagenome (GOLD analysis project Ga0209367, IMG submission 187412) | Marine gutless worms symbiont microbial communities from Max Planck institute for Marine Microbiology, Germany - Olavius geniculatus... ... | reverse complement strand
TGTTTTATATGTACAACCACGATGTCACCTTTACACTGTATATAAACTGAACAGTTTTTTTTACATAAATTTATGTTATAGCCAAAGTACGCAACGTAACGTTACCAACGTCAGACGCTAATTTTGTTTCTGCATGATAAACTGGTAGGCATTTTGTTCGTCGATTGATTCACTTATGGCTTAATAATTTCTAGTTTTGCTGTCTGCAGTTTACCTGACTGCGAGTGTATTTTGCACCGTCGCCTGCTGAACGTTTAGCGCAGCATTAAAAACACGTCGCCATCAATGATTTGCGTGTTTGTTGATCGCCTCGCCGCTGAATGGCGCGACAGAGCAACTGTTTAGGCTACATGTAAGCTAGGTGGATGAAAACTCACCCACTGGAGCCACTCAAAACATTTAACCCAAACGGATTAATCGATTAATTTGAACCACAACCGGCAATAACTCCCCTATCGCGTTTTCACCATTATTTTTTGACCGTGCCGAGTTTTCAGCTCTTGCGTTTTCAGTCGCCCCCGTCACCAAGCCCTGTTCGACCTGCCAGACTATAGCTATGATTGAAAAAGAAAAATAAGCAAATAAATATTTAAACTTTGAGTAGTAACTCGATACTGTTGCAGCAAACTGTGAATAATTCTAATGACTGATGTACGCTTGTCTTGTATTAGTAGTAAATGTGTACAAAATGAATGCATTATACGGGGTGGGCCCAAAAAAACTTAAACTTGTTTTTGCCAGAATTTCGTAAAATCTCCGCCAAATTTGATAATTTTTGGCACACAAATGGTTAAGACGATAGAATTATGTAAAATACACTTATTTTCCACCTCACCTAATTTATGTCGACGCACTACCGTGTAAAACGCAGATGCTTTAAATTGTTACATTACGCAGCGATTATCAGTATCAGATTGCTCACCTTTTCATTATCGATTTGACAGAGGGTGCCAGGTAATTTAATAATTTTGTGGTAAATAATACTATACGTTGAAAATAGCAGACAACAAAATAGCTGACTGATAAGCTTAAAACACATCTAATCTATGAGTGAGTGCTGTGCAGTTTGATCAGTTGATCGTTAATGCCGCTATCCGCCGTAGCATCAGGTCTAAGCCATTGTGTACACTTTGAGCATAAATAATCTGACAACTTGAAAACAAATTATTGTTACACAGATTTAAAATAATGCTTAATAAATTTTATTTTAGTTATTTTGTGCTTAATTAAATCGTTAGAACTTTCACGTACAGCAAATCAGCATTATGCAACAATTTAAAGCATCTGCTTTTGACACGGTAGTGCGTTGACAAAAATTAAGTAAGATAAACAATGAGTGTACCTTACATAATTCTATCGTCTAGGCCATCCGTGTGCCAAAAATTATCAAATTTGGTAAAGATCTGACTAAGTTCTGACAAAACAAGCTGGGAAATTTGTTTGGCCCACCCTGTACTGTACCGCGTACCAGAGTAAATTTTAATACCAGCTTCATTGCTTAGCATTTATGATAAAACACTAACTTTGCCTGCTAGTAATATAACATAAAAGTAAATATGTTTTTAAAAATTTTTAATACGAAACCGTCAAACAAAAAATACTTTTACATCGAAAAATGCGCTAAAATTTACAGCAATGTTAAAATTTTAAAAAAATACCGCGGATAACACCCCAAGCAAAAAAAACAGAAAATAGAGGCGGAGGAACAAAAAAAGAAAGCAAATGTATAGTAGAAAAAAAACGACAAGGGAAATGGGAATTGTGCACCTACTTTTAGTTTAAAAGTTGAAATGAATGGCGACGTTACTGAAGTAGTTGTAGAAAGTCGTTATCATTGATGTCGTCAAAGCGCTCAATCCTCGATCCCTGTCATAGATTCTAATTCCTCACACGTGACGCAGTATATACTGGTTAGTGTGCTATCAGACTTGCAGTTGGATCGGGGGATTAAGCACGACACGGGACATTTGCAATGTCGCCGCAATCAACAACCTTTTGACGAAATTGATCGATGGTTTGGATGCCAAAGTGTCGTGGACGCAATTTGCCGCAATCGTCGGTGATCGATTCCAAGCTAAGTCATCAGAGAGATACGGATGTAATATTCGGCAGATCTAGGCGCGCGTTTTATTGTCACCATTGATGTTATCTGTGTCGTACTCAGCGCTAACTGATGTACGTAGCGAGTAGAGACGCCTTGCTGCTGCTGTACTCGTATATTGCTGGCGTCGCTGTGCAGCGATTCCTGACAGATTAGCCTATTTCTCAGATTTGTCTCGATCAAGATCTGCTGCACCAGCTCACAACTGCCGGAATTCTCACAGCACTATAGTTACGGGAATAGCAACGCTACGTTTTAAAACCATAATTTAATAATTTAAGCCATAATTTGTAAACCACGATTCTTTCGTCGGCAGTAGAACTGTAATCAAAGTTCTAAATAGACAATCTTTGCTTGCTCATTTTACGAATGCTTAAAATTTACGATACATCGTTTTAAAGTTGCTGCAGTAAAAGATGCGGCAATAAATTAATTGCAACATGAATGCAAAACAGCATTTTTCCATTTTTGTTGTAGTCTTTTTTTAAACTTTGTTTTTTAAATTTATTTTTCGTTGTATACAGTATGTAATTTTAACTTTTGAATTTAAACGATTCATTTTTGCCGCGAAATACTATACAAGCGCCGAACACTGGTATGCTATACACAGCAAACCTGCCAAATTTAAAAAAAATTGCAATGCGGCAACAGATCTATACGAGGCAAAGTGGACAGTACAGCAATGTGGGTAATTGTCAACTAATTCACTCGCACCCATTATTATCGTTAACGCTAATGCTAATCATAACCCTAAACCTGATCCTAATCCTAACCTAACTCTAATTTTAATCCTAACCCTATCTCCATCTTTAATCTTAGCCTTAAACTTAGCGGTTAATTCGGCTGCGGGTGAATTAACGGACAAGAACCGCAATGTGTATACACCGTGTCCCAAAAAACATCCCGGACATTTTCGATTCTAACGTAAATAAAAGTTATCAGATTCTCAAAATTTTTGCGTGAATATTTCTGACACAACTTGCCATCAAATAACCGATCAGTTTTTCACCTCGCCCAATGTCTGCTTTTGCACTACCTAAGGAAAGAAAAAAAGCGAAATATGCGTTGCAATATACAAAAAAACGTGAAAAAACATCCCCAACATTATTGACTGTAACTTGAAACATCGAATTTCTTTCTGACGCAACTGACTATTAAACTACTGTTTAACTTCCCATCTCACCCATTGTCTGTTTCTGCATTACCTGGGGAAAACAGACCAAGCAAAATACGCGTTGAAATGAATGACAAAACGTCGATAAATTTTGTCTATCCAGATCTGTGGCCCCCAAGAGTCAGTTGATTACAGGGTTTGACAGTTGACTGTCGTGCAGCAGCGTGTCTACCAGATAACGTTCAGGAATGTTTATAAATTCAAGAAGCAACTGGTGAAGTCTGGATTAGTCTGGAGCATAACGTTATTGATACTGCTGTCAATGAATAGAAAAATCGTATCCATGGCTGTGTTTGCACAATGGGCCAACATTTCGATCAATTTTATTGCAGGCAGCTGGAAAACGAAACAATTGGATAGAATGTCATATTTAGTGTCAAAAATGTGAACAAAATGTGTTGTTTTGCGTTATTTAGATTAAGTAATAATACCACTTTAGGTAAAAATGCAATAATAATAATCATCATCATCATCAGTTTTATTTCAGGCACTTGGCCCATATACACATAAAACACATAAAAACATACAGCAAAACACACACAGAAACACACAAATCATGCAAATACATGTAAAACTCAATAAAAACAGTACTATTTGCGGTTGCAACTGCAAACATCAAAAACAGTTAAGAGCAGCCAGGTGACTAACTATATTATCATGCAAACTGCAGGTGTTCCAACATTTGAAAAAATTATGTGACTATTATGCATTAAGGTATTAAAAACTTGGCATGGCTGTTTTCACCAATACTCCTGTAAGACTGTCAATACGCTTGAACCCAAAAAAAACAGTTTTACACGCTTATTGTAACACGATGACAGCTTACGCAGTGAACCTTTATTATATATACTCCATAGAACCGCATCATATAAACATATGCAATAAGTTTTAAACAAAACACATTTCACAGCCATAGAACATTTGTAAAATCGACGTCGAAGTATGTTAGTTCTAACAAAGAGATTATGAACTTCTCGCTGTATATCTGCATCGTCAGTTAAGTTATCTGTAATCATGTGACCTAGATATTTAAACTCTTTCAATATTTCGTTGATGCTAATTTCCTCAGGTAATGCAAAAACAGAAGTTCGGTGAGGTGGAAAACTACATAATGATTTGATGTCCAGTTGTCTTCAAAATATTCTTACCAAAAAGTATTAAAATCCGATACTCTTTCTTCAAGTTATAATCGAAAATGTTCGGGATGTTTTTGAGACACGGTGTAGTTTGTCGAAGAACAGAACATATTAAATTGATTCACATTTAACAATTTTATTGTGAAAATATAAGTGACACCACATTTTCTGACTCACAGTGTACGTATGTGGTATTTTTGTTGGTTGCGCTGAGCTAATCAGCATTTTATCTAAAGGCGGTGAGATAAATACAGACTTTCTGGACAGTAGCTAGGCGAGTTGAAAAACTCTCGCTAATCTCGTCGCTCGTTCTTCACCGATCCTAATCGCGTCACAGGCTTAATCGAGTCTGTTGCAAATAAATCAGAGCAAAAATTGCAGCAAACCACAAAAACGAGCAGTAGAGAGCAAAGGCGTTTTGTTAAACGCTAGGCGAATGAGATCGCCGGAGCACCCTGAATCATTCATAAATATAAAAGCTTTTCGTTTGCTTCGGAGTGAACGATCGATCACGAAGACTTGCATAGCGCTGTAAGATCTACAAATTGAGTGATTCGTTCTTGGCGAGTCGTTTTTTGCGCCGTTGAAAGAGTTAACCAAATGACAGCACGTTATCGTTCTATCTGGTCAGACATCGAACGTGCATCAGTTTCTGCTTCCCAGGAAACTGTCGGCCTAATCGATTTAATCAGTCCTGTTTGTACACGTCTACGTCGACATTATACCCAGTAAAATAATGATGATACTTTGCAATTTTGTACTACTATAAATAGCTTTTTTCTGCATTCTCAGCAGCCTGCAAGTTACAACATAAACTATTTTTTTTTGTTTTTTTTGTTTGTTAGTCATCATTTTTTTAGTTTCGTTGAAGTAGCCTATTTCACGGTTTTTTGCTTGAAGTTATTCTAAGCAATGACAAAGAAAATTATTTGTCTTTATTCACAAGAACCAGTTCAATACGTGAATGGATGACCGTCTGCAAATGAGCAAACCATCTCGATATGTAACCAGCCACCCATGCAGACCTACTCAGTCTGGCCATCCCTCGTGGGTAAGCGCACTGAATACCAACGAAAACTTGGGCGTAAACAGGCAGACTTCGCGACGCATTGGAGCCCCGTATTCGTGGTCTGTCAGTGTAAGCTGGTGTAAGCACTAAGGAAACGGAGATCGGCGCCACCCTATGAGCTCCATAAGGATACCATGTTAGTCAACGAAACTGTGCGATGATGATGCCTTGACGCGATCGAGCGTGTGCGTCTAGCAAACGAGTTGCTGATGCAGATTGCTAGTGACGTCATAATGACGTATTGCAGAGTGCATGCTTTTACTACGAGCTGGCATGCAGCTGCTACGCGTACACCGTGGCTGAAGGCTATGTGTGCGAGTTATTCTGACCTATAAATAGATAGTAAGTAATCAGTGCACAGGATATCTAACGTCTGGAATAAGCGTATTACTACCGTTAATCACAGGATAATACGTCCCAGAATCAGCCAGCGAAATGAAGACTGATAGATCTATCTCGCGAGCTGCAGCCTCTGCAGACTATTCTAGCGCACGGAATCCTGCATGGGTAAAAAGCAATAAATTGTCTGCAGCGGGCGTCCTGTTTGTCTTGGTTTACTTAAATCCGGGATACTGCATTCTGTGTGTCGTCGTCTTTGGATGTCTCCAAGAGTCCGTCGTTGCAATAATTCTCCAACCGAAAAACTTTCAGCCAAGATTTTCTTCAACTGTTATTTATATATTTTTTGCAGGTTACGATAAAACATTTTAATTTTAAAAAATAATGTTTTACCATTGCCAGAAATTAAATCCTATGACCTATGGCATACAAACCTAAGAATAGCCATTTTTGTTTAAATTTTTCTGATTCATCGAGTGACGCCAAAACTTTGTCTTGTAACTTTTGCACGCTTTCATGTTAAAGTAACTAAATCTTATAGGCGTATGTAATTTGTAATTATATATACAAAAAAATACAAATCTGTTCTTAATGCATATGGATGTACAGGGTGGGCCAAAAAACCGGACCTGTTTGAGCCTTGATAACTCAGAGATGTTTAGTGGTATAGAAAGACGTGTTATACGTCAAAAGTTTCAGAATGTTGTAAAGAATAAAAGACAAATTTGCACAGTGAAGCATTTAAATATTCTTTGCTTAATTTGCATAAATATTTGTCATCCCCGAAATTCTGCCAAATTTGACTGTAACACATGGATTTAACATGGATATTTGAGCTTTCATAACTTAGCGATGTTTATTGATGGAAAAGAGCTTAATATGTTAAAAGTTTCAAAATTGTGTACAGAAAAAGTGTACAACTTGTATGTTTCAGCGTTTAAATATTCTTTGCCTGATTTACACAAATCTGCCTCACCCCTATAATCATGCTAAATTCGCAGTAACGCATAAATTTAAGTTGATTTTCATTCAGCATACAGTGAAATATTAACAATCATTAACACATACGTTGAGTTTAGATGAAATTCGACATAAGCAGTTGATCAGTTTCTGCATTCATTACCGTCGTCAGTCCTTTTAGGCAGCTGATCGATGGCTGGAGTCAATGTGTCCAGGATCAGCTGAGCCCAGCATTTAATTAGCACAGGTTTTAGCTGGTCAGTTACTGAAATTTTGTAACCATGCCATCTGTTGCAATGCCCCACACTGAATAATTCACAGAATTCAAATGTGGACTTTTTGGCAGTGAGTTTTTGAGTTCAATGAACTCGGGCACATGGAAGTGCAGGCAAATGCCTAATTTCAGGGGTAATAAAGATTTATGCAAATTAGGCAAAAAAATATTTAAATGATTTGCTATGCAAGTTCGGCCCTTTTTTTCTACAACATTCTAAAACTTTTGACATATCACAAGCCTTTCTACGGGTAATCATCGCTGAGTTATAAACGCTCAAACAAGTCCGTTTTTTGGCCCACCCTGCAGAATACTCCGAAATATCTAACTCGATTCGGTGGGGTAGTAAATTCTGATTGATTAGGCCCCTACTATGGGCTTCTTGGATTTAATTTCAAGGATTTTCTGAGTCGCAGAAATAGTCTACAAAGTAATGGTCAAAATTGAAAAAAACATTGTTTGCACACTCTCCAGGGCAATGGCATAAAACAAATTAAACTGGACTATCGATTCGTTGTGTGTTTGTTGCAGAAAGGTCCGACACCTGTTCATTCTCAAAAAATGAAAATGACGGAACTTTGTACGGCTTGTTGTACAGCATCTACAACGTACAAAAAATTCACCAAAAATCGAACTCTATGGAGTTCGGCCAATAACGAACTGCTGTCGGAGCTGGTCGGTACGCAGAAAGCTGGCAGATATGGTTTATTTTCGTTAGGGAACTGACAAGGGTTTGTCTAAACCACAGCATAACTTGTCATTACGTCAAGGCGTGCATTTGCCAGCCGCAGCAGCCGTCATAGTCCTTCTCTAGCTCTCATTGCTAATTGACGCTCGCCGAGCCGTGTCAGCTCGCCGCCATTACGTCACCGACATTTAATCCGCCAGGGGGCGCGCGCATTGCGTCAGTGATGACGTCACGCCAGCTGGCGATAATGCGATGACAGGTAAGTAATGGACGGGCGGCAGCTGGCCGTCTGCCTATCCATCTGGAACGACCTCGGTCAGCCGTATCGTCGCTTTATTCCTGGAGTGAAGCGTGCAATGCTGAATTACAGGTTTAATTGTACTAAGCACCGCAAGACTGGAGGTCGAGACCCTGTCATTGTATCGCTTGCTCATCGCCGGCTCATCCATGACACACTAATATCATATTATGAGCCGCAGCGCAGCCGGCCAACAAAGACCACACAATACGCTGCGTGTCGTTACTTCTGCCTGCCGCATACGTCGTTACCCATTGTTCACGCCAGACTGCTCCTTCCGTCTATCTACCGTCTCGAAAAAATCAAAAACCATAAATACATAAATCACTATAAGCGTTGCCGATCGTCTTTGTATATATTGTGGCCGTGTCGCAGCATCTGTTCTAAACTATTTGACACCGATTCAAAGATAAGCGCAGATCACGATAGGTCACTAAATGGTTATAGAATAACAATACCTTTCCAGTATTGCCTTATACTATTCTTACATTAACCATTCACTTAACTGCATCGGATTGGATGCTAACTTGATTGTGACAATAGATAGCTATTTGCATGTAGGCTGCAGAAGCGCTTTTAAGTACTAACAGCAGCGATTCACAAACTCTTTGGCAAACGCCAGGTAAGTAAGTAAGTAAACATTTGTACTTGATGCAGTAAAATACTAGCCACTAATGCGCCGCGATCGCAGACAATCAGACGAGACACATTCCACGGTAGTCTGAGACTAAGTGACGAGACAACAACAGTTAGTTTTTAGAGCAGCTGTATTAACACGTTAGCTAATCGAAAACATCGCATGCACAGTTGCACACTCCATTAAAGTCATCGAAATTTGTCGTTGCCGAGAACGTGTCGCCGAATACCGCAACGTCCACAAAAGCGTGTGGAGGCAAATGCCGAATCGACAAAGGCTATTGTGGTTCCTGCAGTTGCCACGCGACGAGCAACACACCGAACTGCAGACGCAATTACGATTGTGCGTTGCGTAACGCGCCAGCTGCGTCCGCTGCGTACACACTTGGCTACACTCGACGCTGCTTCTGTTTCCGGACTAATTCGCGAGCTAATTTCCGGCGGCGACGACGACGACTTGTGCTGGCTGTGCGCGGAAGACACATCGGACATCAGATTGTATGGCGGCAAACTGTATCCCGCACGCCGTGCCGGAAAGACCGACTGACTGACTGTCTGACGGACTGCGGACTGTTGACTACTTCAGAGGTGAAAAAATTGCAGTAATGTGGTTGAACCGCGTAGCCGTGTAGACATAGAATGAGTAGTGATGACATACGAAACTTCTGTACTGCTCGATTGTCTGCTTGACTGTATATCCGCGTATTGTAACGGCGCGCACAGAGTGACATGACTCAACTGGACTGACCAATGGGCGAATTCAGTTCAGTTCAGTTACGTCGCTCTGTAACGCGCCTTAAGTTTGATGATAATGATGATGATGACTGTATAGCTTGTTTGAGAGCAGTAAGCCGATACTTAGAAAAAAGTCAAAAATACCACGCTACTGTCAAGATATTTTTCAGTGTTTTTAAATAAAATGTATTTGAGTTGTTTGTTTAAATTAATGACGTTAAATTGATCGAACACACTAAAATATAAACATTAATATGCACTGCTAAATATTGATAAACCAAATAACTGAAATTTGCGAATTTAAGTCGCTGTTTTCGCGGGTCACTTATTAACTATAGTTAGCTGATTACCTTTCTTGTTTTCACGTATCCGAGCAGTTAGATTAAGTTGACAACTGTCGAAAAGGTACAGACCTATCAGCCCTGCCGACAGCCTAAATCGTAGGCCTATGCTAATGGTATGGTAAATAAGCATAATAATTTCACCACTGTGCAACATCTACGCCCGAGCTTCCCCTGATAGAACGATCAAAGCTTTATAATCTAAGTGCATGTTACTAAAGTCGAAAGGTTTTGCAACGTCAGCGGAGCTAAAATCGATAAATTAAGTTTGTGAGCCGAAGTCATTGATTAGAACATGCGTGTGTGCGTGCGTGCGTGTGCGTTGCCTCGATCGCGTGTCAAGGCAAAGAAACAGTGCGACCAACCAGCTGCGCTTACCGCCGAGAGAGACATGCGCAGACAGAGAGAGAGGGGGAGGGAGAGAGAAAAGAGTCAGTGGCGTAACCAATGAAGGGCCCTGGGGGCCCAGACCCCAATTTTCCAGGCAAGACACAAGCGCTCGTTTGAACTGCACAAAATGTGCCAATTTGGTCAGTTGATTCTCAAAAAATGAACACGGATGTGATATTTAAAAGCTTCAATGCACCAAATTCGATTTCGGCTAAGGCTCCGTCCCAGAGTCCCAAACCGCACTGGGGAAAGTTACAGCACTCCACCAGACACATTAACTGGATTTTTATGGTCCTACGTCTAAGATAAGGAAAGAAAGGGGCAGATGGGAAAAGGAAAAGGAAAGGAAAAAGAGAGAAGACGAAAACGAAAAGGAAAGGGTAGGATAAGGGAGGGGAGGCCCCCTAATTCACATTTTTGGCTACGCCACTAAGAAGAGTTGCACATCAGTCAGTCAGTCAGCCTGGCTACCACATCACACCATACAAACCACACCACACCCATGCAGCTTCGACGTCGTCGACTTCATAATGTCGGCTAATGGACGACAATGACGTCACCTGGCTGCGTCTCACCGAGCCAGCAGCAGCAGCAGCAGACCTAATAGCATTGCTGTCTATCCTCAGCATCGCACTTCCTGCATCTCCACTCGCGCCAATTACACACAAAATATCCTTCCTGTGCATGATAAATTGGCACGAGCGTCAGAACCGGCAAGGCTCTTAGTGCCAGACCCACAGAGTGTATAGTCTACACCAGGTCTTCTGAAGCCGCGACAGTTATCCTCTCATTAAACTGCATATTGCCTGTCTTAATTTATTGTGCATTTTCTGTTTCCGTCCGATTTCTATTTAGTACGTGTTTTACACCGGCTTCCGCATTTCTTTTCTCCTTGTTACGTTCCCACTTACCCTTTCCGCCATATCCATTAACTGCAGCCTGTGGCGGCCAATTGCATTAGCGCGTGTTAGTTCAGCTGTGAAGTCACGTTTGGATATACAGAGTTCGCGTTTTACATTTTTGACAAATTATTATACTGATAAATGTACAAAACATCAGTTTGTACACTTGTTAACGGCGGCATGCAATGACTGACACATCGAAAACAGCAAAAATCATAAAAAAAGTAATATCACTCACCATGACATCGCTTAACTGCCAATGTGCTGTTGAATAATATCACCTTTTTATGATTTTTTTGTAGTTTCCGATGTATCAGTCATTGCATGTTGCCGCTAACAAGTGTATAACTGATGTTTTGTATATTTATATTTGCTGTTTTATTACAAAGATAATGTTTTCCTGTTGGTGGTCAATTATAATCCACCTATTTTCCACTGCTATAAAGATGTAGAGCCTTAAATATTTCGGGTTCACGACGTTGATCTTATGGGGTCACGTGACCGATGAGTCACGTGACCATTGGACTCGGCGTGGGCACTTTCCTATTGGTGGTCAATGATGACTATGCTTCTATCTTGCACCGTTACGGAGATATAAAGCCTCAAACTTGCGTTGCTTATGTTGTAGGCCTAAAGTTCACTGCGCATGCTCCGTGTCACGTGACCTGTGGGCAGGGGGTCTAAAATGACCACATATTTGGAATTCCCGAGGCTATATTGCTTATTTACTATACAACTTCTATGGGGCTACGATGACGATTAAGGACCGTTTTTAGGTGAAAATTTTATAGACTTTACCGTGTTTTAAAACAGTCAAAATTGTTTTTCTCATAACGTTGTAAAATTTTCACCGACATTGGTTATTTTTAGGCATAAAAAATAGCCAAGACGACAAAATTATGTAAGGCGGACTTATTTTCCACCTCACTTAATTTATGTTAACGCACTACCATGTGAAACACAGATGCGCCAAATTGTTACATTTCGCGGTGATTATTTTGTATCCAATTGCAGTGTGCGATTTGTACCCAAAGCCAGTGAGGGGGATACGGCGATTGTCCCCTTTCCCTCCCACTCCTTTTACCTCCCCTTCCTTTCCTTCC
>Ga0209367_1010864_pt1 | contig 12147 bp, 8 predicted proteins | sample WorMetLIZISLAND2_FD_187412 | JGI IMG/M metagenome (GOLD analysis project Ga0209367, IMG submission 187412) | Marine gutless worms symbiont microbial communities from Max Planck institute for Marine Microbiology, Germany - Olavius geniculatus... ... | reverse complement strand
CAGAGTTATAGGTAAAAATAAAGGCACTGTGTAGCTCTTTATGTGAAATCCATCACAGAGCTACACAGCATCACCTGTGTTACAGGACCACACAATGTTACCTGCCACCCAACACAGGTGAACGCACCCTGCCTTAATCCCAGCCAGATAGGCCAGTACTCGATTTAAGATGGAAGGCTGAGTAGACCTAGGTGGCTGGTTACCTACCAAAATGGATTACCTGCCCATAGACAGCATCACCTGTGTTACAGGACCACATACTTAACCCCAGCCAGATAGGCCAGTACTCAATTTACCTGCCCCAGAGGGATGGAAGGCTGAGTAGACCTAGGTGGCTGGTTACCTACTAAAATGGATTACCTGCCCGTAGACAGTCACCCATCCAAGTACTAACCCGGCCTGGCATAGGTTAACTTTGTTGATCGAACACAACGCGTTACTGCTACGCCACGCCATCGACCCAGCATATCAAAAACGTACATCAGATGGCTGTGACCAAGGCTCAGGACTGGTTGAAGTCTTTGCAGTCATTGTTGCTGTTTTCTTGTTTGGCTTAATGGTAGACTTCTGCTGCTGTACCAAGTCATCACATACCACTTCCGGCTGCTGCTGCTGCTGCTGCCTTCAAATCAAACAGTAAACGTGATGACAAACACTACAACTGAAATTAACAACATGAGATAGTATAACAATATACAATCAGTTATCACAGTTACTAATGAAAGTTTACTTTTCACTCTGCACAGCATATCAGCTCAATTCACAGAAATTGCCCAATTCGTGTCAAACACACTATCCATTTATTCATTTGTCATATGGTTTACACTGCAAAACGGCACAACCATACATAGCAGATTTAAGTTGGAAATAACCGTTTGAGGAAGTCTATTCCAAAAGACTATTCCAGACTGCAGGACAATGTAGGTGTTACTCTATTATTTATTTACTTACTTATTTACTATATGGTTTATAATGCACAATAAGTCTTTCACAGTAACAGCGTAGAATTGCAACTGCAAGTCTAGTCATCTTGATAACAATAAGACCAAACTGACAATAACCATTTTTTTTTACAATTTTCCTACAAATATCAACAATTACTATCACCCTTATCATGATAAATCATAAAGCGTGTGTGAAGATATAGTACTGACTTAAGCGTTTCTTGTTCAAGCTGCAGTTTGCGTTTGCGTTCTTTCTCCGCCTCTTTCTCTGCTTCCAACTGTCTCTGCTGCTCCAGCTGCTGGCGTATCTCAGCGCATTCCTTCCCACCGCAAAAAAAATTACACTGAGCCGGATCTACGGAATAAAAACTTTTAAAAAATGATTTTCCATGAATTTTCCAGGACCAAACAAATGGAAATCATAACCTATCAGCACAACATATTTTTCCAAATACAAGAGAAGCGGGGCCAACTAAGAGGCTCTCTTGGGGAGAGCTGTGAGCTCCCCCAGCAGGGTCCATGGCAAAGCCTCAGCCGCAAACACATTTTTAGCATATTTTAGAGTCACAAAGCAGCTCCAGCAGAAAGAACATGAAATCCAGCTATCGCTAAGAAAAGCCGACCGTACCACCTACGTCTGAAGCCCAGCCACCGGTTTTCAGTCACAGAGAGAAAGCGATTTGTCAGAGCTGGAACAGTTCCATGCATGCTATGTTAACTGAACACTGCCTCGAAAGCTATAATGAATGCTAGTATAACAGACATCACACATTGTCATAAATAGGCACTGTTCCATGCATGAAAATATTGGACGCAGGTTTTGCAAATATTTCTCACAATAAAAACGCCTTGCTCGGGAAAACGCAACAGCCTATACAGTTCCTGTTGCAGTACTGAAAAGTGAATAATTTACATGCAGGTTTCACAGCCAACTGAAAGGACAAAATTCAAGGACTTTCAAAAACCTAAAATTGCAGTTTTCAAGTAAGTAAGTAAGTAAGTAAGTATGTGCATATTTAAAGTGCACAATGTCACCCAGTGGCCGAATCTGAGGCACTTGGCTGAGCCGCTAGGGGGAGCAGTAGGCCTGCTGGAAGCAGTGAGTTTTGAAGAGACGACAGAAAGTGTCTGCAGAGGTAGAACTACGGATGCTAGAGGGTAGTGAGTTCCAAACTGTGGGGGCTGCAATGCTACCAAAAGTACCAAAAGTATCGATAAAAAGACATAGCATACTCGCGCTATATCAAAATTTAGAGTGAAATATAAACTCTTTGGGCAGTGTTATAACGTTTCACACAGATGGCTTTGTACTACACTCTGCAGAAGGGACTGTAACTACTATTGATGCCACTGGTTGGGAAGCGTGAGACTGTTCACAGACTGTTGGTGTCACTGATATGTAATACACAGTGGGAAGTTTTGTTAAATAAGCAAGTGAACTATAACCAAGCAATGGTGAAATGCCAAATTTTACAAGAATGTTTTCTTGAAATTTTAATACGCCAAAATTTCAAAATATGGAACATTCAAATTCAAGGACATTTCAAGAACTTCTCAAAAACCCTATAAACCCTGTACATATCATTTGAAAGCCAATATTTGACTTCCTATTAGTGATCAATAGCAACTTAGGTCCAATCTCGCACCGTTTAGCCGAAATAGCACGTAACGGCCTTCACGGTCACTGATTTCCATCTAATCTGACAGGGCGTATGCCACTTCCTATTAGTGATTAATAGTAAACAAGGCCATATCTATCACCGATTGCCACCGCCCTATCTCATGATACCATCGCCGACCTTCTACGACTTACCCACAATACTGCATGATTGGTTTACCACAGTGCGTTATTACCCTTTAAAATCATCTAAGGTCAATGATTTCATGTCATTTAAAAGCAAGTATGCGACTTCCTATTAGTGATCAATAGCAACTTAGGCCCTATCTTGCACCGTTTAGCCACAGTACATCTGTGATGGACAGACAGACAGACAGTCGATGGACGAACGCCAACTCATGCCAATAACTCGACCTTTACTAAAGTACGGTCGGCTAAAAATGCACATATTCTGTCCAACGTTTTCAGTGAAACAACAATAAAATCCACGACATGATGCTTTTTAACATTATTTTTCTACGATTTTCCAGGACCATGACTTTTCAGAACCTGTGGTCACTCTGGGATTCAGCTATGTTCAGGCAAACAAGGTACCCTACAATTAGACAAAAATCCGTGCAATTATGGCAGCTCAGTTGTGCATTGGCCATTCTCTGTTGCTGACAGCCTACTTACTGTCATTCTGCAAAAGATGAAACCAAATAAAATCAGGGCAGCAGCATCTGAAGGTTTTTACCAGTTTTTGATACCATAGGCAGTTAAATACTGATGCTTTGTGCATATTAATACAAAACCAATGCAAAACAATACAATTCTTCTGTGTTTACATTAATCTGTTGACAGTCATTAAAAAGTTGCAACTGCATATTACCGGTACAAACAGGTGAACTTTGCTTCTGAAATCTGAAATATTAGAATTTGGTATTTGTGTCACATTCAAGTAAAAATGAGCATTTTCAATTACGGTCGGTTTAAACCAAGTTTCTGCCACTAAAAAGCCAAGTCTGAGGCCTACTATACCGTCGTTGCCCAACACAGGGCCTGTAAGTGCCAAACTTGTTAAGATACATCTCCACACACAGCAGAGAGCTGAAGCACTAACCCGATCCTTTCGACGCTGTTCGGCCAGCAACTGTTTCTTGCTCAGCTTCTTGGGTTTAGTCTGCCTGGCGGTTGTCGTCGTCTCTGTAGCAGCCGATGCATCGCATGCCGCAGCATCAACGAATGATGTTGCCTCGGTTTCACAACCACCTGACGTCGTCTCACCCGAAGCATCATCATCAGTACATGCCGGCTTCTCAATGTATGCAGCGTCACTCTGACATGCAACAACCAGCGATATTCATTAGTTCATGGCACTCATCATCATCATTTCTGGCAAGCACCACTAAGAGTACGTAGCGCCAAACGTAGACATCAATCTCCAGAGTGGATGGTTCTGAGCCACGTCAACTGCGTCGTCCATATTGAGGTCGCTGGATTTCAGATCCTGCTGAATGGTTTTCATCCACGTAATATGAAGACGTCTCAGTGGTCTCTTCCAGTTTCCTGTGGAGGAAGCTATTAAGATCTGTTTTTCATCTATAAACTGACAGGCTGTTGCAGTATCAAGTTATGTCACCGCCATGTTTTGTTCGTCGCCTAGCTCTCGTCTGACAGGCGTTACACTTCACAACATCCATACATGGTAGCTGAAAAAATTGAAAAAGTACTCCTATGTATAATACGCACCACAATCTTTACAACAAGTTTAAGGGTAAAACAGTGCATATTATATGCAAGATTTTATGGTGCTCCTGCACCGAAAAAGATGGATGCCACCTTTCATGTTTCCGTGCCTTTTCGTTTCTGAGTTACATATGAAAGAAGTGGAAAGACAAACAGACAGAGGGGTAAGATACGTATGTGGCCTATTAGAACGGTCTCACGAAAATATACCTGCAAGAACTGATGAACTGATGGAGTTTACAGCTTACCGGACTAACACCTGCTGCCTGTGGCTTGCTTGCAGCTGAAGCCTCGCTCACATGCTCTGAGAAGCGTTGTTGGCTGTTGTTGTTGTTGACATCGGTTGGTTTATTACACGCAGCTCTCTTCCGCTGTCTTCTCAGCTTCTTCTTGTTCACGCGCGGCAGCTCCTTAGAAGCATCTATGTATCATTTAGAAAATTCTTACTTGCAACGAATAAAACTGTACGCCAAAATAGGCAAGCAACGACTTCCTAGCTCAGGCATAATAATGAATGGCGATGGTAAATGTAGATATTACAGCTGCCATAGATCAAGGGGTGTGGTTCGAGCTAACTGGCTTGGTCCAGAAGTCGGAGAATGTCTGCCACTCGTTCTATTTTCATCAAATGAAACCGGCTGCTTCAAGTTACAATGACACTGGCATTTATGTTATTATTAATATTATTATTACCATATGGCTCTGAATCACAACCTCATTCCAGCAATAACTAACTAAAGCAATAGTTAAGAAGCATGTGTTACTAAGCTGCAGCACTGTGTTACGACACTGCTTACCTGCAAAAAAATGCTGCCATAACAGACACCAAAAGTAGCCAAACGTGTACTTCTGGTACTAGCCTAACTTGTAGTAAAGTCTCCAAAAATGAGTCATTTAAATAAAAGATACTGTATGCATTCAAGCACTAGCATTATATATGGAAACAGAGAAACATTTGTAGAACAATGGGCTTGTTGTTGGCTGTAGCTGTGGTGACGAGCCTATCAGTTAATGCCTGTAAGGGAGGCAAATGCCCTAATGAGGTAAGAAACTTGAGCAAGTAAGTAAGTAAGTAAATTTAATTTATAAAGTGCACAATGTCAGCGAGAAACTCACTGAATCTGAGGCGCTGAATCTGAGGTTTCAGTAATCTTTGGTCTCAAATCTTCCCTCCTCTTTTCCTTCCAGTTTCAGTTTGCATGGAAAGCATCAAGTGTATGTGGCTCTCTTCGTCCATAGATGACAAGCGCTGAGAAACGACTTCGATCGAGGTGAAATGACAAGGCCTCGAGACAGGTAGGCAAGTCTTAGCTAGAGGCAGAGTGTGTCATGCCTAGGCGGGGCAGGTGGGCAAGTCTTAGCTAGAGGCAGAGTGTGTCATACCTGGAGGCGGGGCAGGTGGGCACGTCTTAGCCAGAGGCAGAGTGTGTCATACCTGGAGGTGGGGCAGGTGGGCATGTCTTAGCCAGAGGCAGAGTGTGTCATGCCTAGGCGGGGCAGGTGGGCATATCTTAGCCAGAGGCAGAGTGTGTCATACCTGGAGGCGGGGCAGGTGGGCATGTCTCACGCGGAGGTCGTGGCGGATGCATGTCATAGAACTGAAACGGACGACGCATACCTGCAGCAGTGACAAAACAACAACTTCGCCTCTCCACCGAGAACGTAACAGTGTGGCAGTTATGCATCTCATCCTAGCCTCTTAGTTTCTATGCATTCACATCAGAACCAATCCTATTGATGGCTAAGAAAACAATGTACACAAAACAGACAAACAAAATCTTAACCGCAGGTTATCTATTTTGTGATTAGTGGAGAGCTACCACGAAACTACACATAAATATACAATAATTTCGGTGATTCCAAAGACAGGAAAATCAAAAGCATTAAAAAGTTCACTTCGAACCACCCCACTGGCATTAACTTTATACTACCAGAAGCTAGAGCCCTACAACTGTATTTATGCAATTTTTGACACCACATACAGATTTAACTTAATTCTTCATTCATACTTATTTGTGTAGCTATGAAAAACACATGAATCAAATACAGTGAATAAGAGAGCTCTAGGTTACAGATGTTCAAAGATTTTGATGTGAACAAAAAGCATGTAAAGTTTTATGGGTTCACTTTGTATTGCAGCAACCCTGGTCCCTCTGAACTGTTCAGGGATATGACTTGTTAAATGCTGAAAATCACTACTTTTCCAGACCCCATCCCATTCAATGTCCTCGCACACAACAATGACATTGTATTTATATTCTCTCGAATAGAGTCTCAACAAAAGTTGTACCTCTGCAGCGATTAAACCTCAGATGCATAAAAATCTCCATCAAAGTCCTCTGCAACGGAAAAGCAACAAAACAAGGTAGCGTGACACGACAATGACAGCGAATCAGTATAATCACGTAATACATCGAGGCCTTACCTTACCTTATCTCCGGGGTGGACAGGCTCTTACACCTGCCCAGTGCTGAGGCTGTATCAGCTCGGCCCAATGCGCGTCCCCGAATGTAACCACAAGGTTACAGGTAGCGGCCATAAAGCCCTAACGGCTGTGAAGCCGTAAATAAATGGCTGTAAAGCCATAAGTAGATGGCTATAAAGCCGTAGTCGGCTGTGAAGCCAAAACCAGCACAAGAGCACTGGTATCGTGTAGCAATCTGCCTACATGAATTTGGTTAGCACTCAGTAGCTACTCGCCTCCAAATTTTAGAAATCTTTCAGGTCATCAGTGCTAAGCCCTACCACCACGGCAAGGTGGCTGACCTCAGTAGGGATACATCGAGGCATCAAACGACAAAAATGCCAGCACTACCCCAGTACCTGGTAGTGGCATAGCTTCGTGGTAACATCGTTGGTCGTATATTAGATGGGTTAGTACTGAGATAGGTGACTGTCGTGGCAATTTCCGTCATTCAACCAAGCCAATCAGACCAACTTGGCCTGGCCACGGGTTCTGCCACTCTAAGAAAAAACAGCAAGTTCTATGTAACAGAACTGCTGCCATATTGATCCAGTCCTTTAAAGACACTGGCTGCAAACACAGCTGGCTATCTGGCTAACATGGCTTGTGGTCTAACCCATGCCATCTCATCTGAATGGCCTATTATGTGCTGATGTGCCATTAAGAAACTACTCACTCACTCACTCGAGTGCTAAACAACACTGGAATTGACCTAAACATCAAGCTAAACAAATACACAGTTTTCCACACAATTCCATGAGCGACATTAGTTCTCTAACATCTCCAGATTTTACAGCAAAAGTGGTCCCCTGACTCTCAGTGAGTGAGTGAGTAGGGTTTAACGTCCCATCCGACACTACATATGACTATAGGTCATTTCGGAGATGGCCTTTTCAGGCAGAATGCACACAAACACATAATAATGGAACAGTAAGTTTAAAATTTACAATAAACAGAAAGTTTAACCTTTACAGAAACACAAAAATGAGCTTAACCTAAAATTGAAAGAACTCCATTGAAAATATGAGTGCATATGTAATTAACATAATGGTAGTTCTAAAAATCTTCCCTGTTATCCTGAATAAAGAAATTACATAATGCATATATAGTAGACAAACACCTTTTTGTGTGGTAATAAAATAGTTAGAAAGAACAACATTATTGTAAAGCATACCAAAGTTATTGTGCTCTCATAATCGGAATCAAAATAATCATCATCATCATCTGAACAGTCACCATTTTCTGCAAAACAACAAAGAATTTATACATTCATACTAAAATACAAAATTTACAAAGTAATGTATCAACACATTACACAAGTGGATGATTAAGTAATAAATACAATATCATCAAAGGCCAAGTCGCATAAAAAATGATATTGGCTAAATATACATGCTAATTAATAATACGCTGATCAGTTGAAATAAAAACAGCGCTTTACATAAATATCAACAAAAATAATGTTGTGTGAACGAAATGATGACTTCACCAGTTCACCAACTACAATTTGTTTATAGCGTGTATTGCAGCGTGCGAGAAAATTTCACGCCACGACCTGGCCGTAGCGTCAATGCAGCACATGCTCAGACAGGGGAACTCGCTTGCATTCCGGAAGCGAAAGTCGGAATCTGTCGGCGATTGGTGCAATGGAAAGGGCATACAGTCGGCCTACGTCCGGTATGATAGTGACATCTCGAAATACAAGCCAAGTTTTTTCGCACTCTACGGCCGGTAACGCGCTCTATCAACACTGCTAGCATTTAAATTCTGTCAAACGCTACATTGACGCTAATAGTTGTTTGTGACGTCACAGTTTTGTCACATTTGTCCACTTTAAACTTTATTTGTACAGTATTTAGATAACACTGGCAACAAGAAGATTAATAAATATTGACAAATTAACATCTGATTAAGCCAATTAGCACTTTATAACAGTTAGGTAAACTAATGCGACTTGGCTTTTTTTCACCCAATGCGGAAGGAATCAAGGTACAAAATGTTCTTGTCCAATTTTGAATATCTTCATCCATTCCAGTAATATTTGCAGCTGAAGTTTGAAGTCGTCCAAAATCAGGCCAAATTTTGCATGTTTTTGCCCTCTAAAATTTTTTGGGGGTAAAGCCCCTGAAATTTTAGACCGGCATTACAAAATTTGGCCTAGCACTGATCACCGTGCAAAATTTCACGCCGATCGGCCAATGCATCTCAGAGATCTCGCATTGAAATAAAAAACATCTGCAGCAAAACATAATCGCTATCGCTTTCAGTCAAACTAAAAATAATCCACAAAGCCAACAATACCGTAAGTCATGATTGCACGATATGCTTCTGATAGCCGTTGAAACTCCTGCGTGGCTTCCGGATTCATTTGATTCTAAATATAGCAACAACAAGATATAACATATAACTGTACTTGTGTATTAAGGGCAGTGTTCAGTACTTTTAGTCTCACTGTCCGGTCCTACTGCATTGTCATTTGCATGTTTTAAATTGTTTTGTTGAACAAATAAAGATTGCTTGATTGATAAATGTATCTTTATGACAAGTCTACACTTTATACACAACATACACACTAAAAAGCAAAACATATAAACAAAATTAAATAAGAACTAACAACAATGTAGAGCTACAACTGTCAACAGTGTCAATTTTTTAATCATAAATCATCTGTTGAGTGGTAAAAGTGCATAAACGCACTTAATGCAGTTTTTTACACCATCGTGTAGAGAATAATGCATAGAGTCTGCTGGCAAAAGTGAAAATGTTATATTTGCAACTGTGGTTGAGGTACATCCATTCAAAGTTATGCCAAAATTTCATCAGCCGTCTGCTGTGAATGGTAAAAGTGCACAAGTACATCTGTACGCTTCTGAATTCCAACTGTTGGAATGGAACATTTCAACATTTCTTGTGACTGGAAAAAAGTGTATAAGTGATTATAATAAAACTGTAAACTTTCAACATCGTTTTCCTCGAAACTATATAAATGCTACCTATGCAACTTCTCCACTCAAGAGACAGAATATGTCCCTAAGATGTAAATTGTAAATGTATTTGCTAAGACCTACAATGGACTGGTGAGTGGTATCGGTAACAAAACTAAAACACTGACAGTTTGCAAGAATCAGCTGCATTAACTTGGGTTGCGTACACCTTTTAAAACAGTCTCATAATCAAAATCATAGTAGGAATGAATTTTAATATAACATTTTCATCAAAATCAATGCAGCTTGTGGCTCCATCGAATATAAACTAACTACACGCTAAACAATTTCACCTATGTCATCTAATTTTCAAGTAATAAACCGAGAATACTGATCAAATAATATCTTTAACATTTTAAAATGAAATCTGTACTGAGTATTAATCAAAAAATAGCCACTATACACTGCAGCCTTGATATCTACAGTGTTGTAATCACCTGCCAGGTGCCAGTATGAACTAGAAAGCAGTCAGAGCCCGCACACCTCCGCCAAGGCAATGTTGTTCGCTAGGTGGCAGCACCATCTTCGGTTTTGCAGCGGTTTCCCTTATGCCCCATTAAAAGCAACGGTAACGAAAATTTCAAAGTGATCCAGAATCCAGGATTCCTTCCAGATCACCCCCAAAATTGAATCACTGGTAGTTTGTGCCATTCCCGACATACCCGCAAAATTTCAGAAAGATCCGTCAACAACTTTTTGAGTTATCTTGAGTTTTTTGACCAGCACCAAAACCAGCTGCAGACGTCTAGGGACTGATAACTAGGTTTCGAACAACACTGGTATTGGGGTACCAAGTATTGGCCAATACTGTCCGGTATTGGGGTGGATCGAGTATTGAGCAATATTTTTCTGACAAACAGAAAAACAGAAAAACAAACAAAATCTGGCAAAAACATTACCTCCTTGGCGGAGGTAACAATACACAACATGTCTATAGCAGTATGATGCACACGCATCAAAAACAATATCGCCAGTGCATACCTTGTCCGGGTGACATAGCAAAGCTCTTCTTTTGTATTCACGCTTTACCTCTTCTGCAATGTGTAAATATCATAATCATATAAAACATCAACCCACATACTAACAGTCAACTGACAAAATAGTGTGCACTACATAATGTATCTAGTCTTTTTGGTTTTCTGCCAAGACCAAATGCTCAGTGCTCCTGTCGTCCATCTCACTTCAAAGTGATGTAGTTCTTGCTTGTTATTTTGCTGAGCATTTGCAGGCATTTTTTGCATACTTTCCCCAAGTCTTGTCATGGACGAAATTCCATTAGATCGACAGAAACAGATTTGTCGCGAACTCTGTGGCTACAGGTAAATAGCGTCGTATATTCTCTGCACGTCTTGTCGCACGTTGCGACGTCCACTTACGTCGACGTCACACTTTCTCATGCGTTATTACGCGTCATCGTCATTGTATCTTGCCGTTGTGCGTTGTCGTCGTCAAGTGACAAAGCAGACCATTGTTTTCTGAGTAAATGCTTAGACGAATTCACGATCAGGAATTAGGCTATTGTGACTGTCTAGGCCTATGCAGACTGTGAACTGCGAAGAAATTCACAGCGGCAGACTTCAAACGACTGCCGCCTATAAAGCGTCCGCTGAGCAGTTAATTACGGAGCAAATAATTAAAAAACTCAACAACTTTCATGACTGGTAGCCTAGTTCTAAGCTGTCTGTACTGTCCGTCAATATAGCTCTAGGCTAATATTTAGGACGAAGTTCTTTGTCTACGTGACTGGTAATGTAGGCCTACGTGACAACTGTTATCTGCACATCCGTCTTTTACCCACACATCCGCACTTAGCATCCGCAGATTTTATCCGCCTTTTACCCGGACCGCACAGCCGCTTATTACCCATAGCCATGTTATTTTAGAGATGACTGTACTCTCCATTTAAACTTGGGTCGAAAAAAACACTTGCAAAAAGCTATGGCAAAATCCCCCCCAAAAAGCTTAGAATGGCGATTTAGCCCTATTCAGTTAGGGTCGCAAAAACTCGCAAGCCAGATATTTAAACTTCTTCTTCAAAATAAAGAAAACAGATTCCGCAGGCCGATGGCGTAGGGAAAGCGAAAGTAGAATGTTCAGTGGACATGACATGACATACCAGTACTTGCACCTTCTTCAAGACCTAAACGTTCGTAATACTCCTTGCGTCTGACGGCACTAGTCATTATTTCGAAATTCACCTCTAAACTTCGTTTACGTACAGTAAAGAGCAAAAAAAACTACCACGCTACTCAGCTGGCGGTTTTTAAATAGGTCAGTATGTTACAAAGTTTACAAAGAATACGTAGTAAGTGCGTAACATAACGTGTCATAGCAATTGACCTAAATATTATAGAGAGAGAGAGAGAGAGAGAGAGAGAGAGAGAGAGAGAGAGAGAACGTTTATTTGTC
>Ga0209367_1010863_pt1 | contig 12148 bp, 7 predicted proteins | sample WorMetLIZISLAND2_FD_187412 | JGI IMG/M metagenome (GOLD analysis project Ga0209367, IMG submission 187412) | Marine gutless worms symbiont microbial communities from Max Planck institute for Marine Microbiology, Germany - Olavius geniculatus... ... | reverse complement strand
TTTTTTCTTTTTCTTTTTTCTTATCAATATTGTAACGATTATGCTCTGTTATGTTCTGTTTTTGCAATGGCGTTTGACCGTTGTTTAATAAAAGATTACTTACTTACTTACTTAAATCCTTAAACTGCAGCCAAACTGCTGCAGATAGCAGCATGGTTACTATTGGCAGCCTGTATAACTTGCAAACGCCCTATCCAATGGTACCATTGCTGATCCCATACAATGTATTGTTTAGCCATGGTACATACGTTACAGACGACAGACAAACAGACAACTGATCATACCACAAACATGACCATTAGTAAGGTTGGCTAAAAGCCCATCAAGTTTTATTGGGCTAACAGACCTAAAACCCACAAAAAAAACAGCCAAAACTCGATCCAACTTTAGTTTCTTGCTCCAATAATAATGAAGTATTTTATTGTACCAGTAAGTTTCTACAAGTGTTGAGTGTTGAACTTTTGAATTTGCAGATTTTTGGATATTTCTTTGGTGTGGACATTATCTAGCAGTGCTCATTATCACATCGGTAACTTAAAACACATGTAAACCCCAAACCTATCAAGTTGGGCATTTTGGGTAACATGGGTTTAACCCAAGAATCAAAGTTTAACCACTGTAACGTTACTTAATTCATTCATTCTGCTTTTACGTTGCCCAGTGTTTGACATTTCAAGACTGCAAGTTTAAATAAACTATTGAAACTTTGAAAGTGTGCAGTTAGACTAAACAGGTTATAAGTCACTTGGGTACTGATGACCTAAACAGTTATTACAAGGATGACTGATTTATTCCATGTTTGCTAGTCGACTTGTATTATGCTACTGGTGCTGAATAGTACATGTATTTACGTTTCACTCGCTGCAGGTACTTGTTGCTTTGTTGGTTAAAACAGATGTCACTTCCGAGTCTAACTGTTGCTTCTGATATAATTTGATGTTTCAAGTAGTATCCTTGTCCACTGTTGCACATACAGGGTGTGCCAGAAAAAATGTCCCAACTTATTTTTGTCAGAACTTCGTCAAATCTCCACCAAATTTGACAATTTTTGGCACACAGATGGCCAAGATGATAGAATTATGTAAGGTGCACCTACTGTCCACCTCACATAATTTATTTTAATGCACTACCATGTAAAACGCAGATGCTCCACATTGTTACATTATGCAGTGAATATCAGTATCAGATTGCTCACTTTTTATTATCAATTTGACAGAGTGCCATGTGATGTAATGATTCTGTGGTATTAAATATTTTATGCTGAAAACAGCAGACAACAAAATAACTGATTGATGAGCTTAAAACACGTTATCCATAAATGAGTGCTGTGCATTTTGATCAGTTGCTTGTTAAAGGTGCTGTCAGCCGTGGCGTCACTTCTTAGCCACTGTGGAGACTTTGGGCATAAATTCTGATAATTTGGAAGCAAGTTGTTACACAAAAAATCTAAATGTTTATAATGAATATTAAAAATGACCAATTTTTGGCTAATATTTCTTAAAATAAATTTAAAAGAATGCAACATTATACATCATTCTATGCATAATTATGCAGACTGTCACTTTAAGGTATACAAAACAATCTGAAATGGTTTTAGCCACCGAATGTGCCAGAAAACACAACCGTTACCGAAATGGCGTTTTTTTCCAAAGTGTCTAACTTTGAACACATACTATTCCTTGCCACAGATAACCTGATCGTGAATCATAAATTCATCTGACCCGCAAGAGTTTGCTGTTTCAAATGATGTATAATATGCAGGGAAATGTTTAAACATAAAATTTGCCATTTTCCAATGTTCAGTGGGGACTGACTCAGATTTTCACCCATATATGGTTGTGTAAAATCATGGTTGCGACACAAAACATAGGAAAATTCCACGACAAATTTCGCGGACTTTGTGACGGAAACAAACCATAAAGTCCACGGAATTTGTTATTGACCAGTCAGTGGATTTTGTGGTTGGTGTCCCAAAGTCAGTGTAATGGAATTTGGGCTTAACTAATCACCATCATTTTGCCAAAAAAATCAAGTTGAAAACTACAGTCAGCACAAGGCAGTTTTGGACACAATTATTCACAAATGCAAAACTAGTCGCAAATACAGACAGATGACCAGACACCACACAAACTGTCACCAACAACCAACACTTAAATCGTGCAACCATTCTATAAACACTTCAAGAAAATCAAAAAATTATCTGCATCCCTCGTGGAACAAGGATTATGTGTTTTAATAGTTCTGTCACAGTTGAATGTTTGCACTATTCATGGGCAGTATCTCCCAGTGGTCCCTATGTGGGCATGATATATAATATCTGTAAAATGTATTGAAAATGCCAATAACTATCAATGACTTGTGCACCCACCCCTCTTTCCTGACGACTTTGGCACAAACGTAAAGCATGAACATTGAACACACTGAGCCACACAAACAATACGATATTAGTGTGAAATGTCTGTTGACTATTCGCGATGAATTAACACAAATGCTCCAAGCAGTGCTAATGTCACATACTGAAACATAATGCACAACACCACAGGAAATTAACCGACTAATCGCAATATACGATAATTAGTGGTGTCGTAGCAGGGGGCAGAAAGTTGAAATTTTCCACCAGACAGCTGCAAGTTTCCAACAGGGGAGATTGTGGGTCCTCAACAAATTGGTAATTTTCAGCCGGGGTGAGAATTGCCCCTTCCTGCCACATCGCCAGTGATGATAACTGTATTTTATAAGATGTTATCAATCAGTAATGTACTGGAAAAAGCAAATTAGTCAGGCCATGTGCAGACTATCAGGCTGCATTAAAAACACAGATCTAAAGTTATTATTACACATGCAAAACTTGAATAACGATGCTGAAAAAACGAATGGAAATAGGATGGTATCTGAATGTAGAATGTGGCAAAGCAGTTGTACACTAAGCTATTACACTGGCACAGTTTTAACTTTTAAGACAATCTGTAAAGCAGCACTGTAATATTTTCAACTCACCTTGAACTTTGGATAATCATTCATAAGAATTGTGACAATACCAACATACGGGACATACCTGTGCACAACAATTAACAAATCACACATTTGCACTCGCAAATAACGCCACAAACACATAAATGATTGGCCTTTGAAGAACTGTTTGGGAGCTAAACTAAGATGACTAAAGTGCTATGTAACTCTGGGCAAGCATACTATAGCCTAAGCCTTACCCATACATGAGTACTAACAAATGTGAAGTTCTAACAGCTCTTCTCTCATGCTTCTTTTTCATCATGTTCTGCAGTGTGCTTCAAAACTGTCCAATATAACACCAATTCAGTGATCACAATTTAGCATCCACAGTTCTTGATTTGCTGTTCACTCTTCAACATGCACAGCATCCTGGTGTTGAAAATTCCACTCACAAAATTGTCAGCATGGGCAATGCGGATGGAAACAAAATACGAAAACTAAACTAATAAATGACAATCATGTTTACACTTATCAGCGCTGAAGATAAAAAAAGCAATCAAGTAATTTGGGCAAAGCTCACATGACGCACGATAATAGTGGTCCTGCCACTTTGGCAATCAGTGTAGGCCTATTAATGCATCTTGAAAGAGTACTTAAATTTGAGGCCTCCGTACGAAAGACTCCTTGAATTTAAGAAATCAAAACTTAGATTCTTAAAAATGTATATTCTATGCTTAAAATGTCATGCGCAGGTTGTCCGGGTCCATCTCCAGCCATTTTGGTGCAATTCACTCTTAAAATGTGTGTCGCAGTTGAAAATCGCAAAAAATTCAACCCAAAATTCAAAAATAAAACCCTTTTTTGGGGAAGGGGAAGTTCAAGGTCATCAATGTTGATAAATCTAAAAAGCCTGTCTCAAATTCTTGTTATGATGAACAAAATATGTGTACCTATCTGCAACCGTTATTACACTAGAAGAGCCAATAGCCTAGGGTCAAAATAACATCTTTTAGAGGGAGTACCCCTCTTTGATGCCCTCGTTCGAGGGGAACCCCCACGCCCAGGGGCACAAAATTTTGTCACGAAAAACTAGAGACCTTGAGGCAGCCCATGGTGAAAATTTTGGGATTTTAGCTTGCACCGTTTTGATACAGATCACGAGTGTGACAGACAGACGGATGCCTAGACGATGGCTAAGACGCATGAAGCATTCTGCTATCGAGTGTAAGAAATGGGATAAAGTCATAGTTTTTACTAAAAGCAATAAGAAAACATTGTTTCAATCAATTGTGCAAGATATGCTGTAATTTCAACAATAAAAACTTACCCTTTTGCTCTACCGACAACGTCTCTCTTATCAAGCCACAGCTGTCCGGGTGCATAAAGGCCCCGATCATCTACTTGGTTGTTGTCGCCTTTAGTGAGGAATTTCACCGTGCCATTCTCTCTGACAAACAACACTGCACTATGCACTATGTCTTTGCTCTTTACTACAGGTTTTCATGTACATGTAGTGCACTAAAATGTACCTAGGATGAAGTTATGCACTATCTAAACATGGCCCTAAGTCATCTCACTTGGCAGCATCAGTACCAGCTAACTATGAACATGCAACATATACAGGGTGCGGCAGAAAAAAGTAGCCCCCAAAAGTTTCTTGCTGTTTTTTCAGCAACCGTTTAGCATTTTAATCTGAAAATTTACAGATTTATTTAATTAATTTTTCTACGGCTAAGTGCCAAATAAAATTTGATTCCATTGAAAAATGACGAAGTTATAGATTTTTTAACATGACTGCTTACCTATTTTTCAGCGTGAAAAAATGTTCAAGCTACAACACCAGTTCAATAACATCGTTGAAACAAGTCAAACAACACAGTTAACAAAATTCCATTGTCATTGTGAATATTCGAAGTGTCCACCGACAGCTTCAAGCTCCAACACAGGCCTTCAGTCGCTTAATTTGAGAAGTCTTTCACAGTCTTGTCGATTGGTCCTTGTGGTAGGTTGCTCCAGATAACCTGAAGCAATTCCTCAAGTTCAATTGTTTTTGGCTTTGTTTTAAGCTTGCGGTAAGCTCCAACATTGCACACCACACGTGATAGTCCACCAAGTTTGCATTCGGTGAATTTAGAGGCCATTGGTCTTTTCTGATGAAATCTGGACAGTTGGCCCGCAGTCAGTTTCCTGCACTGCGCGGTGTGTGCTGGTGCGCTGTCCTGCTGGAAGATGAATCCGGTGGGCAGCCAGCGATTGCTTGAAAAGAACGACAAATTAGTGATAATTTATAAACAAAATAAATTACTGTTTGTCAAAGCGTCACTATGACGTCATCGGCAGTAACGCGGTAACCGGTTTTTGAAAATTAAATAGCATTTTTAGCTTAAACATTTTTAATGCTGAAAAATCGGTAGGCAGTCATATTCAAAAAAGTCTATAATTTCGTCGTTTTTCAACAGAATCATATTTCATTTAGCAGTTAGATGTAGAACGTTTCTGTAAATGAACATCTAAAATTCCATGTTAAAATTCCAAGCGGTTGCTGAGAAAACGACAAAAAACTTTAGGGGGCTACTTTTTTTGCCGCACCCTGTACATGAAAGGTAGGTGGGGGAAGTCAGAATACATCAGAGGGATTGGGGGAGGACAAGTTGTGGTGTCATCTGGGAGTGGGAGTGTACCACTAGACAGTTGGCAACAAGTTCCTGTAGGCCAAACGGCATAGTGCATATCATTCCATCCAACAGCATTAAAAAGGTGCACGAGTGTGTCAGACAGACAGTATACACTACATTAACATCAGCAGCCAGCATTAGTACAGTACTGCTAATGCCATCAGCAATGGCATCAAAAACATAATTTCACAACATCAGACATTGCTGCAATAATATCCGTAGGCCTACTGTTCAGCACTTTGATGTTATAGGTTTAACTTTAGAACACAAAAGATATCTGGTTTGTAAACTTTACCAATACAAGAATGACCATTTTAAAGCAAACTTTTGCAGTATGCAGGGCAACACGTGTAAATACAAGTAACTTAAGCAAAGCTCATGAGACACGTGACAGCCTTAGCAATTCTTATTCGCAGGTTGTCTTGATCTATCTCTATCTCTTCATCGCAATTCACTCTTGAAATCTGCGCTGCAGCCACAATTTGCAAAAAAAGCACTAAAACCCCTATTTTGGGGGTTCAAGGTCATTCAAGGTCATCGACATTGACACCAACAAAAAGCTAGTCATTATTGATCGTTACGATAAACCCCATGTCTGTGCCTATCTGCAACCATTTTCACGCTACACGAGCCAACAGCGGTAAAATAACCACTTTTAGGGGGAGTAGCCATCTTTGACGCCTGCCTGCGCCGGCCTTCTTGAACCTAGGGAGTCGGTAATTGGACTGCTAAAATCAACGTTTAATGCTGAAAATTTCATATGCAGGTTGTCTTGGTCTATCTCCAGCCATTCCATTGCAATTTACTGTTAAAATGTGCGCTGCAGCCAAAAATTGCGGAAAAATTTACCAAAACCCCTCTTTTGGGGGGTTCAAAGTTGTTCAAGGTCATCGATGTTGACAAATCTAAGAAGCCCGTCACCAGAACTTATTATGATATGCAGCAACTCTGTACCTATCTGCAACTATTTTCACACTATAAGAGCCAATAGCGGCAAAATAATGTCTTTTTAAGGGGTACCTCTTTTTGATGCCCTTGTTCAAGGGGAACCCCCTCACCCAGGGGCACAAAATTTTGTCACTAAAAACTAGAGTCCTTAGGGCATCCCACAGTGAAGATTTTGTGATCCTAGTCTGCACCATTTTGATACAGATCACAAGTGTGACAAACAGATGGATGCCTAGACGATGGCTAAGACGTGCAAAGCATTCTGCTGTCGCACTTGAAAATGCTGTCTACTGAAAGCTTACATCTGACAAAAAAGAGCAGATGTATTGCATCATCCTAAACCAACTACGAATACACATCTGTAAGCTAGGCCAACTTACTTTTCATGTACTCTGAGCACTCGGTGAACTATTGGAATTTCTCGACCTTCGATTTTGAAGACAACAATCTCACCAACACGAATTGGTTCTTCATCATAATTTGTTAGAAAAAGGAGGTCTCCACGATAAAAAGCAGGCTCCATACTACCACTACAACATAGAAATCACTGGTACATAGAAACATCTTTATGCTTAAAAAAATACAACAAAAATACAACAGCTACTTGTGTAGCTAAAAAATTGAAAGCAAAGCCTGACATGCACTTTGGTCAAATACAAGGGTCGTTCGATAAAATGAGTTACAAAACAGCGTCATTCTGTAAAAAATTGTATTTTGAACATGTGAGGAAATTTTTTTCATGATGACATCATTATTGTGACATCTTCTGTTCATAGAACACATTCATTTTTTCACTTTTCAACATTTGAGTTCGCTCAAACATTTGTCCTATCTGTCAACGAGCTTCTAAATGTTCGATGCAAAAAACGATGCAGCTAGGCTGCTGTCCATGCCACTGAAGAACCTCTGATTGCACGTCGGTACCTCATGCAAATTTCTGCCCAACTGACATTTTCTTACAACAAACGTGTACTGTTCGCTTCGTACAACACTTGTCGCCATATAGGCTTACTGGATGCATCTCAAGAGTAAATATGATTTGTATTAAAGCTTTCTGCCCACAAAAAAAACAATAACCACATGCTGTTCGTTACGAGAGGATTTCAATGTCAACGTCACTGTATTTAATGTTTATAAATAACGTCATTGTAATAAAATTCACAACTGCTATTCAGAATTAGATTTCCTACGAAGTGTACATTTCGAATTTTTAATATTTGCAAAACTAACAAAATGATGCTGTATTGTAATTTATATATCGAACAACTCTCGTAATTAAGTTAGAATCTCCCAACTAACCCACTGAAATTGAGAAATGCACAGGTAAAATAAATGTCCATTCATGATAAATTTTCCACATCAGTACATGCAGTAACAAAATAACATGAACGTGAAAAAGCACCAATGCTAAGGTTCCTTATTTATGAATGTGTCACTTTTGTTTGACTGCAGCTGACAGTGCCTAGTGGATTGTAGGTGTCAGCTATAAATTCACTTTATTATTATTAATATTATATTATACACCATAAACCAATAAAACTTCTGCTGCAGGAAAGATGGTAATGTGTCTACAAATTCATATCCAATACTACTGGTTGCATGTCAAAAGAGGCAACATTTCCAGCAATGTTCCTGTAGCTACTGTTATCTTATGTTATGTACTGTTATGTTACTGTTAAGAACTGACTTAAATTGTGGTTAGCACTAACAAAAGCTCATAGCCATCAAGTAAATTCTCTATATGAAAACATGCACAATAAAAAAAACTAAAAGTTCATGATCTTTCTTCCACTGATGTAGCCATAGTGCAGTTACTCAAAATAGTGCAAAAATGCACCAAAATGCTTCATTATAACACAAAAAAATCAAAACATTTTAGCCACTCCACACCTCAAGTTCCCCCTCTACATCCAGATCCTGGCTACGCCAGTGTTCTCTTCTATGAATGATGAAACAATTCATTCATAATGATGGCACAATTCAAAATGATGGATATGACACAAGCAAATACCTCAGAACGACAACAATTGGACTCTCACTGCTGGTGAGAACCATCAGACCTTTCCAAATCATCAGAGCAGATGAAACAATCATTGCAAAATTCAGGAACTGATAATATACCTACACACAATCACAAATAAAAATACAAAAATGCAGAACAGACAAAACATGATAGTCTTTTTGTCATTTATGAGCATTTACTGCTTGTAAATCAGCATAATACCAAAAACAACCAAAATTTGCCAAAAACCATCAAAGCTTTCGGTAGTTTTTGGTTGGGTTAGAGTTTCGGTTTTCAGTATTTACCACATAATGCACTGAACGAAAGTCTACTGGATACTTTCATTCAGCTAATACCTCTGAAAATAGCATCTACAAGGGGGAAAAGGGGGGAGAATGTGAGATGGACTGCACCGACATCACCGACCACACTGGCAGCAAATTACTGCATTAACGCTAACCCTAACCTTAACCCTGAAGACTATTAGAACTACCATTATGTTAATTATATGCACGCATATAATGAGTTCTTGCAATTTTAGGTTAACCTCATTTCTGTGTTTTGCGTTTCTGCAAAGGTTAAACTTTATGTTTATTGTAAAGTTTAAACTTACCATTCCATTATTGTGCTTGTGCACATTCTACCTGAAAAGGCCATCCCCGAAATGACCTATACTGTGTTGGATGGGATGTTAAACCCTACTCACTCACTCACTCACTTAACCTAACTCTAAACCTGATCCTAGCCCTAACCCTAACTCTAGCCCTAACCTTAGCCCTAACTTTTGCTCTAGCGTCTAATTTTGTGGTAATTTGCTGCTGGTGCGGTGTTTCGTCACATCGTCTACGGTAGGGTGATTCAGAAAATATGAAGTTTGGATTTTTTCATGGAGCACCCTCTCATTTTGTTGCATCTTAAGAGAAAAAAATTCTGTAAAAAATTTCATGAAAATTGGTTAATATTTAGAGGTTGCTACTGGCTGTCAAATATTTACATGGTAGGCCTATATATACATATGGGCATATAATGCAAACATCAATAAAAAGTGTATGTAAATGATTGTATTTTTCACTATAGTGGATTAACAGTATTCAAATAGTTATAGTCAAATACTTTATGCTTTCTTTTGCCTATCTACTGTATGGTCTTTGACAGGCTTGGATCTTTTTGTTCCCACTGGAACATTGGGCAATGAGTGCATTCCACTTCTTGCTATCACCAGCAGCAGACCTAGCCTCATCCCAGATGACATCCATCATTTGTAGGTCATATTTTTTTAGGTCTGCATCTTCTTGTGTTCTCACCTTCTGGAGTCCACACCACTGCTGCACCGACCAGTCTACATGGTAGATATAGGCTGTGACCAATAAATCACCTTATTGTATGATTACTATATTGTATGATTTCATAATTTTTAGCCTTAACTTGTCACACACAGCTCTAGTTTCACACAAAAAGAGCAGGATTAGCTTAACAATGTTGTAGGCATATATGTTTGATACCGCCGCCGCCACCACCACACAAGTCTGAGCCATATTACACAGGCCACTTTAAGAATTTTGGATTGATTGATTAATATACATAGGCCTATGGTAACATGGTCCAGTTAATTGTTCCATAATCACATCTGAATTCAACACCTCTCAATTCAGCTACCCTGATCCCAATCAAGAGTAGACAGCCTTTCAGCAGACGGTGCTTGAGTAGTCTTGATATTCGAGCGCCGTCTGCTCCAGTGCCGTCTTGACGGGTGCAGGTGCCGTCTTGACGGTACCGTAGCCATTGTGTAATTTTAAGCATAGTGTTATTGTCGGTGCACACGCATGGTTCGATGTTGCACAGAAAATGTTATTGACTGTGCAAGCGCGCATGGTCCTACACTCATATTACGGTTAGGCCTAATTTCCGTGCCTGCGCATGGTCCAAACTTCTGAACTCGTTTATATGACATCTTGGGTAGTGTTATGTCATCTAAGAATGCACATCATGGGTGGTTCCTCGGGTGGCAGGCTTTCGTAGTAGGCCTAAAGGTTGAAATGATTCGAAACTGAAATATCAGTTGACCAGGTTAGGCAGTACTTGAAATTTTTGCTCATAATTAACTAATAACAACAACGTGAACATACAAGCACCCACACAACTCTTTGCTTACACACCGTTGGTATGCGTGTGTGATTTGCACATGGTAAATAACACTTTTTGACCGCATACAAACCATGCAGGCGCATGGCAAATATAATCGTTGTAGTTTTAATCCTAAATTCTACTCCTTAAGTGTAACCAATACATGCCTTGTGAATCTGATGCTCAGTAACAATGAGGATCTCGCACTGCAAATAAACTTTCATTTAAATACGCACTGAAAATATTTGGTCACTAATCACAGTCTGCACTTTACTTTATGCAAGGTGTTATCTGCCATGAAAATTCATGGAAAATAAGTAGTCAATTTTCGCTATCTGCTGTGAATTTTCAAAGAAGCTAGCATGAAATGGTTATCTGCTGTAAAAATTTATTGAAAATAAATAGGCCTATCATTAGGCCTGCTGTGAATTTGCATCAAAACAAAGTACAGCAAAATGACTGCCAGTGCTATTTAGTACAGTATTATCAGATTATACAAGCAATAATAGTAAGTTAGCAACTTCTGTAGCCTGTAGGCCTAGACTATATAATTGATCACATCACTGGTAAGCGGCCATGGCTTTTCAGCTGTGTAGGCTATTTCTAAAATGTATAAACTAGGCCTATATGTAATGAGTCAAAACATGGCACTAAACTCTTGTCTATATTTTTGCAAGGACATTGGCAGCAAAAGAATTTTGCAAATCAGTCAAACTTGTGACCGTGGCAGACAATTTGCAACAAAACAGCATTGAAATTTCTATCTTGCCAAAAAGTAACTATCAGATACATTGCATAAGGCAAGGCTGGCAGAAACGAGGAATTATAGAACTTTCGTTCCCACGTACTTCTGCTCCTGGGAACGAAAGTTCCATAGATGGAACATTAGCTACCAGGAACTTTCATTACATGGAACTTTCGTTCCCATGGCCCACCTAACGAGTTACGCTCCCCAACAGGAATTATGATTATTTAATTGATAAACTAACGGAAATTAAGGCGTTACAGCCTGTCCGTATGAGTACAGCTTCACTGTAGTAAAAGATGGCAGGATCTAGCAAATTATTTTATTAACTAATTTATCTTAAATTTACTAAGTTTTTCAAATTCTTCCTCAAATTATATTTGTTTATAAATTCTTCCTTAAATTATATTTATCATCAAGTTCTTACCATTATTTCAAATTCTAATTTCTTCCCTAAACCTTAAACCCATCTTTCGAAAAACCTTTATATCTAGGCTAGCTATAGCACGTTCACTCGTGAATCAGTTCGTACCTCGCCAACCGCACTCAGTACGTCCGCTGTCTTGGATCCAGGTCAACTCCACTACCGGTGTTGTGTGGAGTCCCACAGGGGTCGGTCCTGGGGCCGATACTCTTTCTTCTATATACAGCAGATCTGGTACAGCTGGTGGAATCCTTTGAACTGTATCCACACTTATACAC
>Ga0209367_1010862_pt1 | contig 12148 bp, 7 predicted proteins | sample WorMetLIZISLAND2_FD_187412 | JGI IMG/M metagenome (GOLD analysis project Ga0209367, IMG submission 187412) | Marine gutless worms symbiont microbial communities from Max Planck institute for Marine Microbiology, Germany - Olavius geniculatus... ... | reverse complement strand
GAAACTAGAGTCTTCCAGGCAGCCGATGGTGAAAATTTGGAGATCCTAGCTTGGACCGTTTTTGCCTGATCCACCCGTGTGACAGACAGACGGACAGATGGACGGACAGAATTGCGATGGCTAAGACGCTCTGAAAGCATAGCTGCTTTCACGCGTAAAAACAGTATTTTATTAATAAAACTGCAAATATAAATGTACAGAACATCAGTTTATACACTTGTTAACAGCAACATAAAAGAAGTTGCACATTGAAAACAGCAAAAATCACAAAAGGTGATATTATTCAGCAGCACATTGACACACAGTCAGTGTGATACGGGCAATATCACCTTTTGTGATTTTTGCAGTTTTCGATGTGCAACTTCTTTTATGTTGCCGTTAACAAGTGTATAAACTGATGTTTTGTACATTTATCATAGTAAATGACAAAGATGCAATGTTGTTGTTTTGGTTGTTGCACAGTCTGGTTGTGTGCAACTTGTATCCATTCTCACAAACTGTCTCCGCAGGAAATGTGATCGCTGATGAAGCCGTCGAACAGATTGATATCGGTATTGCGTCGCAAGTTATATCTTCAGCAGTTAATAAAGAAGTTAACTTTTAGTATGTTATGCGTTAGTCCGGCAGCATTTGACTCAGATGCTTAGGCTTTACGTGTGAAATAGTCATGTTGCCAAATGCTTTCGTAGAATGTAATTATGGTTTGTCTCTTGTTTGTGTTTAACATGCTAAAATGTTGTGGATGATTTTTGCGACATCATTTCACAGTTGGAATATGTTGGCTTTGTTGAGAAGTTGCTAAAAAATTTGCGCAGCTGTTTTTTGTGCTTGAAGTAAATCTTGATATGAATCAAAATATGCACTGTTTAAAAGTTTGCATTTTTATTTATGGTCTATTCATGTTTGTCAGTTTTTGTTCATATTTTCTTATTTTTTTTCAGAAGCGTCTTATTTGAAATATTATTATCTATTGCACAGTGTTTTTTGTTTTATTATTATTTCCCAAACTTTGTTACACTGGTTCTTTGAATGTTCATTTACCGAGTATGGGTATTTACAATGATTTACAATGGCTGCCAGTCATCGTACTTTGTGCATCTCTGGCAGCCTTACAGTTTAGTTATTTGTAATTGACAGATTGTTGCTGTGTTTAGCACACTGGCCATATGTGTAGTAACTTATGTTTTCACTTTTTTCTACTTTTTAATTTGTTTCAGTGGTATTTTCATTTTTGAAATTCTTCACTTTTTTGAAACGGAAGGAATTGAGGTCGAATTTCAGCAATATCCATTGGGGCATATGACCACATTTATTAAAGACTACTTGATGAATCTGCAGCTGAGGACTAACACTCTCCCAACTAGACATACAGCGTTGGGTGGCCTCACTTTGTGCTATGCTTCAAATTTCTAGTTTTTTGGGAAACAAATGCAATGCTGCTGCTGCTGCTGTTCTGTGCTGAAGTGTTGTTTGATAACAATGTAGTCATTACGACGAGCTGTGCTGCTTGTGGTAGGTGGAGTGACTCTGTTACGTGCAGCGGCTAAGAATCATGCTCGCGTCACTGTCGTCTGTGACCCAGCTGACTATGACAGGTCGACATTGCACACTTTGACTGTTAGCTGACTGATGATTAGCAGCACAACAGGAATTGGCGATTAATTAGTAAACGTAAATGTAAGCAAACAAGTAAACAGTCAGTGCATCATTTGTTTGCACAGAAAAGTTTTCAAGTCATTGCTGTTTGTCACATTTGGTATCGTCACATATAGTGGTCTAAATATCGACCTTTTTGCCAGCATACTAGCTCATTGCGCATGCTGATATTTTTCATATATTTTAGTGCGAAGTGATGAAATCTTGTCAATATATGTACTGAAGTTACGAGAACCCCCCTATAAGCGCAAAAATCTTGCAAAAAATCTCCTATGCAAGCCGAGTTATAGCCAATTTTGTCCCAGATTTCGTTGCCATGGCAATGGGGGTCAACTGGTGGTAAATATAAATGTCACTGTTAATTAGGCCGACCTTGAAAACCATATCCTAGAACCAAAAATTACGACTCTATCTTGCACACAACCGAAGTTATGACAGTTTAAAGAATTTTTAAATTTTCCCCATAGGTGCCATTGTGATTTTTTCGAATTTTTTGAATAAATATGTCTGAAATTAAATTAAGTTTGCCTTTTTCCATAGACTTTGAAGGTCGTCCTTACAACACTCACACTACTGTGTGAGGTGTGATACAGTGTGTGAATTGTGTTTTAGTTGACATACCAAGATTAGAAATTTTCCAAAGAATTTTTAAAAAAGAATTTTGAAACTGGGGTGCTTAGATCACATCTGTATGTTTTACAAAGATAAGTCAAGAAGAACTTCAGGGAAATGCAAAGAAAGCTGTGAAAAATTTAGAAGAAAAAAACTTCTTTGGAATTTCTAAGTCATCTGATGTAGGAAATTCTTTGGAAAATGTTTTAGGAAAGTTTCAAAAATTTGTCCCCAGGCTTTGTTAAGTGTTGTTGTTGCCTTTGTGTTTCTGACGTGTGTTAGAGTTGCTGTTCAGATGCAGCGCTCAGATGAATCTGACACTTCACTGGACACCAGACAACAGCTGGCACTCAAGGTTCACTTGTAGTATACCATTGATAACTTGGACCACAGTAATTTGGCAAAATGTGGAATCGCTGTGGCGTGTTATGTCAGCCCAACTTCTTATTTGTTTTTACAGTTTTAGACTTATATCGAATTTTTGTGTTTTGTGTTTCATATCAGGTTTTTTCTGTAAATGTTGAGCTTTCTGTTGCATTATTATGCTTATGAGTGAAATGACTCATTATGTGTTGAGCAAGACATTTAACCCTACCCACTCACTTCTTATTTGTATTTGTCAGGTGACAGTTTGCTGCAATATGCAACTGCATGTTTTGAGGCCCCCTATTCCGAAGGTCCATTGTGCAGATACGTGCCACAGTGCTGACGTTTTAAGTTAAGGTTAGTATTAGGGTTGGAGGTAGGCTCAGCCTTAGCATTAGGCTTAGGGTTAGTGGAAATAGTGGACCTTTGGACTAGCGGACCCAACTCCAGAGTTTGAGTCCAAATGTCCCTTATTGTGGGGCACCAATTAGGACCCCATTTAACACATTGGATCCAGCAAGCGTACCTGCCAAATGACATTTAAATTCGTTGATTGGTTTAAGCAGGGGGCACGAATGTGACAGACGACAGACAGACAGACCATGCTATGAAGAAATGTGTAGGAATGGGCTCAATCGTTTGCACTGCAAGAGGCGTTCTGCTTAACCCATTTTTGCTCGAATTATTTTGTGATTTACCATCAGAATGAGTGTTCCATTTTTGGAACTGTGGGGAAAAAATGGGTTAAGCAGATAAAATGACGCGACACCATTATTTCGTAGACTGACCTCTAGTGTTCGTATACAGCAGGTCGCGGTATACAATAGTGGCTCGCAGCACGGGGGACGCCTCGTGTATGCGACTGCATGCTTCTTCGTGGCCGGGGGACCGGAGCCTCAGGAAGGTGGCGGGCTTGGTCAGGCCCAGACCGTGATGGTCTAAAGGTGCCTACGGCACCAAAGTCCCGATGAAGCGCCCGCCGGCGTGCGTGGAGGGGACAGTGTCCATGAAAGAGCAGTTTTGCTTCATTTTGCTTCGTTGCATAATACTTTCCATAGCTTCTAGGCAAGACAAAAATGCAATTTGTCAGGTTTTTGCAATGATTTTGTCCAGTATTAACCCGCAGCACGAAGCAAATTAATTGTAGTAGATAGCGTACTCAATGCTCCATATGCACTGATTGTCCATTAATAATAGTATTGTGGTTCATAGCATGGTGATAGTCATAACTAGCATCACTACAGACCTACAAATTATTCACTTACTTCATTATTTTAGACCATCGTGAATCACCACCAAAGTTTGCTGTGACTGTTTAGTTAGTTTATTAACATGACACGTACATGGTAAGAATATTATAATTTTGTTTTATATTGCAGATTATGACTTAAATAATTTAACTAATTTATTTTGTGTCGTATTTTAGTACTGGTAATTTATTTCCTGTGGCGTGGTGCAGGCGTTTGTGCACGTGGAGCAGTATGACGCAGCAATATCAGATTACTTTCGGCAGCAGTTTGGCACCAGCTTATCACGACTTCCATTACGCTATGGTACCAACCCACATCAGAAGCCTGCTCAGCTTTATACTACTTTACCTCAGCTGCCCATCAAAGGTAAGTTCTGTCAGAGGAAGCAAGCCATCGAGTAATGACAGAATGAAACTTGTAGTATCGATGTCATTCAATATGCAAGGGGTTTTTCGGTACTGGTAACAAAACTCGCAGCTGGTACTCCAGAACAAATTCCCTACAAAAGATGTATCAGATATTTTTCATATTTTGAAAATCATCACAATGATGCCATTTTGTAACTTACTTTGGTACAGTCCTCATACATCTAAGGCATTGGCCATAGTTCTAATCTCATAGTAGCCGTGCTGCGGAGTGCAATTTCTAAAATCGGCGGTGCATCCTCTATCTGAGTGTCATCTTTCGCATAAATTTTAATTAATTCATCAACACTGCCAATAACCCAATACTAGCATCGATACTTCAACTTTTACAGGCGATTATAAACAGTATTTCGATTGGTTGGTGCAGGATTTGAAAATTTTACATGAAGCTGTACGTGAAAATAAGATAGAGATCAAGGAAGAGGATAAAAAACGATATGATCAGAGGAATGCAGTAGTAACTCCAACTTATGCTGTAGGCGATCATGTTTTAACTTTTATTGTATGATAATAGGATCCGCCCTCATTCTGACCAAGTACTAATGCATAGAAGCTATTGAAAGAACGCATATGAAATAGAAAGAAGGAGTTTCTCGTGCTTTTTGCCAACGGCTTCAAGGCCTGGGCAGATTTCGTCACGCCTGGCCTATTGCAGCGTTATAGACTGCTACAAGAACGACAGAGACAGAGAAAAAGAGAACGAAGAAGAAGAGGACAGGACGGATGATAGCGTGCTGAACTCTTAATCATATCAGCATTGCTGTGTAAGAGCAGACTGTTTTATACGGTGGTGTGGTGCAGTATTGTATGGTATTATATGGTAATACGGAAGTGAATGCAAAAAAACAGTGAAATTTCTATACTGTTTTCTGCATTCAAATCTAGGGTCGATCCCGAGCTAAATTGATAACCAATTAAACAGCAATTAACACAATTAACCGAACACATAACAACTGCAAACATTTTGGCACATTCCGTGCCAGCCTAGCTGTAAAAATGTGGCTGTAACTGCTCAGGGACCCAAAATCTAAAAAATTGGCGAAATGACCCATATGTGGCTAGTACCGCTCTCTTTTCAACCCCAAAGTTGAAAATTTTTTCTTTGCTCTGCATTACACAAGGCTAATTATTCAGGTGAAAAGTTTTTTCTTACCCTTTACAGCTTAGCCGCAATACAACCGTTACAGATGACAAACAGGTAGAATTACCATAGCTAATACGCATTATAGCTAGCTCTCATGCATAATAAATGTACATAAGCTACATTATGTTATGTCGTACGCCAACTATGGTGAAGTCGAAACCATGCCACTTGTACATTGCTTATTCACGACTGCTATATGAATAGTACGAATTTACAATATATTTGTGACCAATTTGCAGCAGTGTTTATGCTAGATAGGATTTGCCCACATGTAATCTGCTTCTGTAGTTTTTGCACCACTATTCAGTGATGCAGTCTACCGAATAATATAGAAACACAGCAGTCGGAATTTGGACACCGACTGTTATTGCTATCGAAGTACATTTTCTCAAACCAAAAAAATGCCTTGCAGTAGATCACTACGACTATTACTTAAGTACAGTGCACAGTGCATAAGTGCAAAATAACACCGTCCAATAGTGGACCCAAATCAGTGTGCTGATTGGTGCAGTGTTGAATGGATCTCCGGGTTACATCAACCTGCTGGATGCGCTGAACGGCTGGCAGTTAGTGCGTGAGTTGAAGGCAGTGCTTGGTCTACCGGCAGCGACGTCATTCAAACACATCAGTCCGGCTGGTGCTGCTGTCGCTGTCCCGTTGACTGATGCTGATGCTCGACTGTGCATGGTCGACGACTTGAAGGACGCGCTCAGTCCACTCGCTGTGGCTTACGCACGTGCACGAGGTAAAATTATATGTGGTTCTGTTTGCTCCCCACAGCATAAAGTATACTGATATTTGCAAGTTCCTAGTTTTAAATGTTTCAAAAACTTACCTGTAGTAAAATATATCATTATTATTCGAACAAGAAACTAAAATTGGATTGTGGTAAGTTGCCGTGGATTTTTAGTGGATTTTTAGGTGAGTTTGCCAAAAAAAAACTACCACATTTTTTGGTATGTACCAGGTGTTGCATCCCTACCAAATATCGCTTTGGCATATGCACGAGCACAAGGTAAAATAGCAACACAGAAGAGATACTTAAACACTGAGTGCGGAAAAAGATCCGCTAAATATGTCTCTTGACTGACACTTAGTATTTGTCTAAAGCTCTCTCACTGACAGACACGTATTTGCAGCATTTAATGACAGCTAGCATTTCTTTTGCTGAGTTATTAATTGAATGAGTGCCAGATAATCGTTTGTGTGCAATGTATTGTCAGTGTCAAGCACCGTATTCGGTGCTTTTGCAGAATACTAAGTGTTGTAGCCAGTAAAAAGAATTGTCAGAGTTTGTACAGGGTTCTCACTGGTCCTAAAAAGTCATGAAATTTGACTTTTAATTTTTCAGGACCTGAAAAGTCTTGAAATTGTACACGGGTGCTGAAAAAGTCATGAAAAGGTCCTGATTTTTGCTAGTGTTATTATGAAAAACCAAGAAACTGAATCCGTAAGTTTTTCCAGTAACATTTGTGCTTAATAATTACTGGAATTGCTTATGTGTTTGACATGAAATAAATTACTGACTTATTTTTGTATACTACTTATGTATCATGTTTTCTCACTAAAATAACTCATGTGCTTGTAGTTTAGCTAATTGCATCGATGGGTTTTTCTTGTTTTTATGGTGCTGAAAAAGTCCTGAATTTTGATTCTGTTATTTGATTGGGAACCCTGTTTGTAGTCTTTTGTTGGTATCTCAGTGAGTAAGCACTTTCTGTTCATTGGCGATGTGATTGGCGTGGTGGTATTTTTGCAGCAGGAGATCGGATGTCGTCATTCGGTGATTTCATAGCGTTGTCTGACATCTGTGACATCACCACGGCACGTGTTATATCGCGAGAGGTCGGTGTTTTTGCGACTGGCATAGACAAGAGGGAGGGAGGAGACAGCAGTGCAATCCCCAGACGAGACATGAGCATGCATTTAAACTGCACTAAATGTGGTCAGTTGATTCCCAAGAAAATGACTAAAATTGCTGCCACCAGAGCTGATATTTTAACACCATATTTGATTTTGGCCAGAGCTCCGCCCCTGCAGACCCTGCTAAAGTAGCTCACAGTGCTCACTCAGACTTTCTAGCTGGATTTTAGGGGGTTTTACTCTTAATAAGATGGAAAGACAAAACAGAGGTAAGTGGAAGAAAGGGAAGGGAAGGGAAAGAAGGGTTGGGGAAGGGAAGGGAAGGAAGAAAAGAGAAACTCTCAGCCTCAGGGCCCGAAGGGACCATGGTCCAGCTCTGAATATTCGGGCAAGTTGCCTTCTCCGCCCCCCGCTCCCCTAAACAAAATAGTCAAAATAGGCGTAGGGCCTATGGATTGACTTGTTAGAGTATATGTGGATAAAATTAATTCAGCACAAACAGATTTGAAAATTTAGCACAAGACATTTAATTTTTTGCGTCGCACTTTCTTTTTTTCATTACAAATTTATTGTTACTGTTCGATTATTAATAATGCTGATAAATTACAAATTAGCGGCTGTGTGATTGGTGAAGGTGTCTGATGGAATCATTGCTCCTGGATATGATGAAGCTGCACTGGAAATTCTTCGCCGAAAGAAGAACGGTTCATACTGTGTCATAGAGGTCAGAGAACTTTGTACTTGAGAAAATTCGTTTTTAATTGCTTATTACTGTTTGCAGTACCAGGTAGTTACGACAGGATTGTTTCAGCGAGGTCGCTAAGTTTGTTTGTTTGTCTGTTTTTTTGTGTTATTATGGGGCCGTCCTGCGTAGAAGGATGCCCCATCATGTGTTGATCCTGTCCGTCTGTCTGTCCCGTGCCTCCACCTAGAGGGAAAACGAAAAGGCCTACGAATACCAAACTTAATAGGAAGGGTCCCTGGGACACCAGCACCCCGTGGACCAATTTCAAGGTCAAGGGGTCAGAGGTCAAGGTCACAACGGTCAATTGCGTTGTTAACTTTAACATCTCTATGTTTATTGTTTACTGTTTACATACAGTCGTTGACAAAACCATAGATTACTTTGTACTTTTGAGATATTAGCTAGTGATGGGCAAATATTGAAATATTATTCCCTCCGTCTAACTCCCGTCTAACACGTACTCAACTGCAAGGATGGCCCCATAGCGGGCAGCCCCTTAATGGCCGCACCCTCTTGTTGTGATAACTCCTGAATCACTGCACTTAGCTTGATGAAATTTTGTCTGAACAATGAACATGTGTCTTAATATATGTAAAAACTTACCAGTTTGCATCTGTATGTAAGGATGATGTGATTATATCAGTCCTCTAAAACAGCAAAAATCATTTGGGTAACCTTAGATAGGGCTATGCATATGGCGTCCTTACAAGCTGACTTTAGTTGGTGATTACCTTCATTTGATGTTATTTGTCGTATTAGGCCTACTTGCCCAATGTTTACTGATTAACGTAGCAGCCGAAAATGTTTCTGTTAGCCTATGGCTTAGCTAACAAGGAAGCAAAAATATGACCTGTGCCGACACAATATTCGGCTAACCGCGCACTTGTAGGCCTATGCATACAAACTGTCCAACTGCACAGCACAACCCTAACCCTGACATTAGACACTTTAAAGCTGAAAGATGGTGTAGCAGCTACTGTGCCATGGAGAACATTTACATCAATCTTGGATTTTATGCCTTATTGCTTGCGTTATGAACGCGTGTAAGTAAGTAAGTAAGATTATTTAGAAGGCGCAATTTTACAATAGCCACAATGCGCCGCACTCTGAACGCTCGAACAAAAATGTCTTTAATTGCTGTTTAAACTATTCAAAGTTAATGTCAGTTAGTCTCAGATGAGCTGGCAGACTGTTCCACAGCCTCGGACCTGCAACAGCAGAGCATCTGTCTCCGTAGCTGCTGCAGGTCCTTCTGACGACACATGTCCTTGAGTTGGCAGAGCGCAGCTGACGACGACCTTCGTCGGAGACCAGCTGACAGTCGGCGGCCAGGTAAGGTGGAGCCATACCGGACAGTGACAAGTAGACCAGAGTGGCCATCTTAAAGTCCAGCCGACACCGAACTATCTGGATCACATACCGGTAACGATAGTACCGTGGCGCCACCTTGTGAATGATACAGACTTGTGTTGCAGCCCGAAATCGGCAATAAAATCCACAAAACCCCCTATTTTGGCGTTCAAGATCATTCAAGGTATGGAATTCGGTGCCAATCGAGAGCCAGTGTATGACTTTCTATTAGTGATTAATAGTAACATAGGCCCAAAGGTGCCATTGTAATTTTTTTGAATTTTTCGAATAAATAAATGAGAAATAAAATTATTATTTTGTAACAATAAAAAGGCACTTCCTTGGACATAACCGCATCATTTGACGTATTAAGAGTAAAAATCAGTCTAACGGACTCGCCTGTAGGCGAGTTCAAGAACCAAAAAGAAGTGTAGTAAATTTCGAACAGAAGGGGTGTATATTTCACCTATATGGGGAGCAAAAATCCCTGGGTGGATTGAACCAAAAATTTTTTTGGTGGTAGGCGTCCACGACCTAATCACGCCATTCAAATTTGGTGACGATCGGTTTAGGGATTTTTGGTTGGCTGATGGTCAAAGTTTGCATTTTCCCATAGACTTTGAAGGTCGTCCTTACAACACTTACACTACAAGATCCCTATTAAACATCATGGTCACAGGTCAGAAGACAAGGTCACAGAACTGGACCTGCCTGTATTCAGATAGACGTTGCCTTTGAGCCAGAGTCAATGGAGCTAGTGGAGCACTACTACTACTGCTAATACTACTAATACTACTACAATATTGCATGCTGTTGACTGTATACAGATGGATGTAGACTATGAGCCCAGGTTGATGGAGCTACGCACAGTGTTTGGACTTGAGTTGCAGCAGCGGCGCAATGATGCCGTCGTTGATAACAAACTCTTCACTAATGTCGTCACCAACAGAAATCACGTAAACTCTTGCCACTGTTCTCATATCGACTTTTTTGAGTTTCCTGGAAAAATGTTTTGACAGTCCTGGAAAGTCTTGGAAAAGTCTTGGATTTTTTTGATCGCACAAACGTTAGCAGCATTGAAATCTAACCATGGGTCATCTTTTTAGCTATGGTTTCCATGACTTGTGATCATTAAGTGAGGGAAGTTTTTTTTTGAGATATTCACTGATAATTTTAGGTGATGTGTCAGTTGTTTTTTGTGTTTTGTTAATACTGCAGTTAATACACAGTGTGTGCATTATATTTAGTGAGGCTGTCTGCTGCTGTCGAAAGGCTAAAGTCTCTGCAATATTTTGAGGCTTGAGACACCCCCAGACAGATATCACAGATTTTAGGGTAAATCCACTCAAACATAACCCAATGTTCTTTCTTGTTTTTCTAATAACGAAATATTTTATCCTGGCTAGTTTTTTAAAACTTAAACCTACAGATTTACAAATATTAGTTTATTATTACAAATATTAGAACTATATTTCATGTTTTCATGCTATGGGAGCAAACAAAAACTCATATGAATTAGCCAACTCATAACTGTAGAAATTCCGAAACCCATCAACTTGGGTCTTTTTACTATAACCTTAAACCCGCCAAAAAACTCAAAACGCAAAAAAAATCGCTGGTTTGAGTTTTAAAAAACAGGTTTTTTGCTATGGTGTTGTGCTTAGATTTCGGAGTCTGCTCTGCGTGATTTGATCGTAGCAACTCTTGCGGTGAAGTACACTCAGTCAAACTCTGTCTGCTATGCTCGCGACGGACAAGTATGCATTCTTTTTGCAACTGCTACTTATCGAATCATTAAAGCATCACAATAATGATTACTCAGTCGCTTATTAAATGTTAGCGTTGCTTACTAATTATTGGCGAATTATTGCAATAATGATTACTTTATTGATTGTTCAGTATTAGTGTCTTTGCTTACTGATTGGTGAAGTTGCAATAATGATTTACTTTGTTGTGAATTTTCTTCAATTTTCTTGCATCAGTGCAAGAATTTAGAAAATTGGTCATTACTTGGTGAATTTATGACAAAAATCTGACGGTTTATTTCTGTGACTTACAGTGTACATTATGTGATAACAAGTGATAGGTTTTGTCTAATAGAGCTAGAGTCTCATTTTTGAACTGTTGGAAACTAAAATAAGTAGGAAAGCATTAACCTTGTCTTACAGAATAAAGCTGCATAATAAAATGAATTTGAATGAAAGTTGACAGTCAAATTAGATGTCACATGTGACATTATATACAGGGTGGGCCAAAAAACTGGACCTGTTTGAGCGTTAATAACTCATCGATGGTTAGTGGCAGAAAGACATGTTGTACGTCAAAAGTTTCAGACGTTAGACACTTTAAATAAGCGACAAATTTGCATAAAATTTGCATCAATATTTGTCACCCCCGAAATTCTGCCAAATTTGACTGTAACACATGGATTTAACATGGATATTTGAGCTTTTATAACTTATCGATGTTTATTGATAGAAAGGCACGTAATATGCCAAAAGTTTTGAAATTGTGTACAGAAGAACTGTACAACATGCATATCTCAGCATTTAAATATTCTTTGCCTGATTTACACAAATCTGCATCATCATCATCATCATCATCGACAACTGTGGGCTCAATGCCCGTTGGTGTCTGACGCCATTCTTACTATCGCTGCCCACCGCTGCCTATCTAGGGCAGCGTGGCTTAACTCCTGCAGGGTTGTCCCACACCACTGCTCAATGTCATCTGACCA
>Ga0209367_1010861_pt1 | contig 12148 bp, 6 predicted proteins | sample WorMetLIZISLAND2_FD_187412 | JGI IMG/M metagenome (GOLD analysis project Ga0209367, IMG submission 187412) | Marine gutless worms symbiont microbial communities from Max Planck institute for Marine Microbiology, Germany - Olavius geniculatus... ... | reverse complement strand
TTGGTGGAGCTCGGTGGCCGAGTGGTTAGAGTGTTGGACTCAGGTCAACTTCACCAGAGCGAGAGGTCCTGGGTTCGATTCCTGGACGGACCCCTCAAAAATTGCCAGGCCTCAGGACAGTCACGTGGTCACGTGGCCAGCGGGTGACCAGGAAAAACATGATTGACTAGGCCTTCTACTCCGAGCTCCCAGAGCGAGCGAGGGGAAGTGTAGCGGAGCTTAACCCCGGGAACATAGAAATTCTGGCTTGAAAACCGGCGATTATAAAATTGAACGCAGCACTGAGCATCGTGCAAAATTTCGCGCCGATTGGCCGACGGAGCTCGGAGATTACGCGGCGAGAAAAAAAAAACCACAGCAAAACATAAGTCCTTCCGAAAACTATCGTTTTCGAGCGGACTAATTAAATCCACACTTTCAAACAGATGCTAAAACTTGCTGAAAATGCAGTGTATTTAGTGTATACAGCACAATTCACAGTGTTTTCACAGTGATAAGTATTTTACTTACTTACTTGCTGGCATGAATGGGCAGAAATTAATACTTCACCGGTTCACACAACCTTTAGAAGCATCAGGTATCAAGTATTCAAGTAATCTCTAAAGTACCAAGAAAACAAGATGACAAAAAGTGAAAAACAGAAGCAGAGTGATTACCATTGATGCTGGCAGTGATGACTAATTTCTGAATTACATGGAATTTCACAGCACACTGTGCAACGACTTGCTGCAAACAAACGACAGACAAAGTATCTTCAACAGCATATACTTTACACATAGTTCCAACTACTCTGCAAAATTCATTTTCCCTCTCTTTCCAAGACAAAATAAATCGTTTTCCCTGACTAGTTTATTCACGCAAAATACCAATGTCATTTTTCAATCGCTTGCAATCACACTAGAAACAAAGGCAGCGGAACGAATCTAAAAGTGGAGGTGCAAAAATAATCTGCAAGCAAAGCGAGCAGGAAAAAATCTGAACTGTTGTACGCAATCTGCATACAACAGTTCAAAATTTTTTCTGCATCTTTGCTAACGTTAGAACCCTGGTACTTTTAAATTCCCTGACCCTCTCATTTTTCCCTGACTTCTTAATCATTAGAGATTTTTTTGAGTATGCGCTACATAAATTTACACTTTACTTACTTACTTACTTAAAATTCCCCAACCTTCTCTAACTTCCCCTGACCATAGGAACCATGTTTACACTAGTCTACCATAATCAAACAGGGTGGCAAAAACACGTTTTTTGTTTTTAAAAAGCCCAACTCAATGTTTTTGGGGATTTTTTTTTTTTTTGGGGGGGGGGGTTAATCGGCTAAGGTCCAACTTGATGGGTATTGGAATTTCTACGGGTTTTCAGTTCGTTGATTCGTATGAGTTTCTGTTTGCTCCCCACAGCATAAAATACAAATGTACTTTGCAAATATGTAAGTTCAATGTTTGAAAAACTTAGCTGTAAGAAAATATTTCATTATTGGTGGAACAAAAATCTAAAACTGGGTATCGAACCGGGTAATTCAACTCTGTCATGATAATATATTTGTTTAGTGAAAAGTCGAAACTCATTACCTCTTAACAATACAAACATCTAAATAAAATATGTAACATAGGTGAAAAACTTCTCAGAGTGTATCTGTAAGTTAATAACTGACTGTCAACAATATACTAATAAAAAAAGAAACATATCACTAACACAAATAACGATCAAGGGATGCAAGTAACCACGTTGTAAAATCACAAGAAATGGATACAAAATTAGAAACAAGACGAAAGATACAGACTTCATCTTGACATGACTGAATTTTCTCAAAAATCCGCTGAGCTGTCAAACTGCAACAATTAATATTCCGATTAATGTAAATAGTGCACAAATAGTGCTGCAGTAATGAATGTCATGGTTCCATGTTTGGTGCAACGTAACTTTTTTTGTCAGTGTCCATGAAATGCTTTCTCTAAATACTTAACTGTAACACCAGTAATACATAAACATATCATTTTTTACTGTAAAGACCATAGTTTTTGCGCATTGGTCAAAATAAAATTCAAGGACTTTCAAGGACCATATGAAGGATATATAAAGAGAACTGAATTAAATCATACCGACACTTTTGTAAGCATGTATAAACAGGTTCAGTTTACATTCAGCAACTTAACACCTTCAAACATTAATCAAAAACTGGAATTATAATTATCTGAAAAATTTACCAAATGCATCGATAGTCGACTCCAATTGCTACGGATGGACAATTTTTTCAGAAAGACTGCAACTCCTATCTGTGCAATGTCCATTGCTTTGAACAGAGTGCCTCTGATTCATTATAAGCAACTACTTTTGTGCAATTTTGTTTGACAACGCTGCAGCACATTGTGTGTTGTTTTCTTAACTTTGATGGTTATAAGCACTCTTACTCACTCACTCACTCACAACACATGGCACTAATATGAACGTGTTATGACTGAATGATTTAGAGTCAACTGTTCCATGGCTAGGTTAATGCACGTGTTTACTAAACAGAGGTTAACTTTAACTCTCGGGTTAACCTCGCGCACATTGTTCCACGTCAAACTTTGTCGAGGAACAACACTCCACGAGTAATTTCTCAAGTTAACCTCCCGGTTACCATAGTCTGTGCAGGAAAAATCGATCCTACGGTATGTGATTAATTAATGACTGAGTGATTTACTAATTTGACAAATTTATTAATTCAGCATAGACTGTTTACATTTCTTCAGGGTAGGAAGCCGGCAGTGGAAGCAGTGGTCGTGGTCCAGTGAAACAAGAACGAATGTGGTTCTCCACTTTCTGATCGACCAGCGCTCTGAAGTATGCCCACACGTAATCGGGGAAAGTGTGAAGGTATGGCAGCAGTTGATGCAGATTGCCACATAGTGCTGCATAGACGGCACGCTCCACCAGCGGCAAACGTTCCTGCACGGAATAACAGCATCTTGGCATCCGTGTTCAACTTGCCAAGAGGGTTAACTTCCCCCCACTGGATGAGAACATAATGCCTGCAGCACCTCAATCCTTTGAGCTCAAGCTGGCGACCCCCCACTGCTTTTTTTTGACAAATCAAGCACTGCTCAGCAAATACTGAACACCAAGGTCAACTCAGCCTTCCATCCCTACAGGATAGGTAAATCAAGTACCGGTGTGGTTAGCTAGGGTTAAGGCGGGGTGCATTCACCTGTGTCAAGCGCAGCTAACACTGTGTGATCCTATATGGCAGGTGATGCTCCATACTTTTCATAGCTCTGTGATGGGTTTCTTATTCTGCACATTCGACTGAACTGATATGGCCTCAGCAATAGGCAGGTGTAATAACCTGCCCACCCTAAAGGTAAGGTGAGGTTTTCCTATTAACAGAGCTATGCAACACCTTTATCTTTTACCTTTTTTAACAGCTAGCCAATGTACACATAATGTCATATACACAAAACGACAGTTACTCTACATACATAAAATAATAGCACTACTATGCCAGAAACAGACACTTTATCACTTTAAATATCATTGCAGCTTGACTGTTACAACCACTGGAAACTATATGACTGGCTACAACTGAATAACATTGCTGATTTTACACAAAACTTCTAGTCACACTACACATTGTTACACACTACTGTATTGTTACACAACTACTGCAACTATACTATTAATCAAATGGTACAAAGTCACACTGCCACATAAAACTAAAACTAGACTTTATCACATAAAGCAGTAAAAGATGGAGAGTGACCAAAAAAGAAACCACTCAACATTCTGGAAGCGATTCACGTCAGTATACCTGAATCTAAGATTCCTGCATGTGGATCCAAATCCAGAAATTTATCGATAAATTTTTTTTAAATGGGCGAGACCCAAGGAACAATTATAAGATCCACTCTTTTTGCCAGCACTGTTCTCAGCAAAGCTTTCAGATCTTTGATGATTGCTTATTGTTTATAACATTAACTCTTAATGATAACGCTGTTCAGGGTTGCACCAAGGGGGAAAAAAAATTCCAAGTTTAGAAGGCTTTTCAAGAGCTATAAACTTACTTTTCCATAGAATATAAAATAAGTGTAATAATGGTAATTTGGGAAGCACGGTAAGCTCCCCCAGTGGGGTCCTGGGTAGAGCCCCAGCTGCAAACGTATTTTAAAGCATTTTTGCAATCCAGAAATTGCATCTTGTGACACTATTTTGTTCGATACAATTTTTCCGTGACATTGCACAGAAATGCCTTAGTTTTGCACGTTCGAGAATTCCCTGAGTATTCCAGGTTTTGCAAGTTTAAACTATCCTGCTGCTGATTGTTATCAGTAACAGAGAGAACAGACACACACTGAAGATACAGACATCTTCGGTGAGTTTCCAGCAGGTGTTCTTCCAGACATCACGGTTGCGGTTGCCTTGTAGCTTCATCCTGGTTCCGGCCGGGCCGCCGGGCATGTCCAGGTTAGAGTCGTGGTAGAGACGCCAGCCATTCAGTGTAGCAGCTCGCCACATCTGACCGACTTTCACACAAACTCTCTGAGCCTGAGAACCAAATACATCACATCTTTAAGTAATTAAGTATGTAAATACAATATTAAGGGCGCGTTGCACCAACGTCGTTCATGATCTCGGTTCAGCTGAACCTAGATCAAAAGTTGAACCAAGTTCACACTGAATTATGTTGCACCAAGTTGAACTCAGATCAGCTGATCCCGTTCAGTTGAACGGCCGTGGTTATACCGTGGACGACGCTGATTGGTCAACCACGCTCGGCCTATGGGCCAACTAGTTACGTTACAGTCACACACAATGCTTACAAAACAGTCCAGTACAGATTGGCCGTAATTTGTTCAAATTTTAAGTTTCCCTGAAGTTACTACACGATTTTCACATCAACAGTTGCATTGATAAAGTTCTGAAGATATGCATTTTGTGCTCCAATAGATATTTGTTAATTATTCTACGTCCATTGTCAAGATAATATGTTTATCGTAGGTACGGCATAGCAATGGCGCATCAGCACTCTAGAATGCCTTTTATTTATCCATTAATTAATTTATCCAGCAAAAAAACCCACAGAAAACAGATATAGTGCAAATGTTAACATATCTAGATCAGAAGTATAATTGAATTTAACGTCTTATAAATCGATACGAATGAGTTTTTGTTGCTGTGGTTAGGGTTCGATCATATGTTTACGATAGCAGCGAGACATTGCCACCGAAAAATGCGATTTATTCATCTATTTGTTAATTTATCGAGCACAAAGAGAACATAAAACGAACAGAGTAGAAATCTAACATATCCAGATCATCAGTATCAGTATAATTGCATTAAAAGTCTTATAATTGGATACAAGGAAGTTTTTGGATAAAATAAGACTCAAATCAAACAATTTTTTTGCAGCAATAGTATCTCGGAAAATATTTATTGCCTCGTGCGCATGCATAACCGCGAGTTGAACTGAGATCAAAATTTGATCGGTGGTCAGATGGCAGTTCAGAATTGAATGGAGATCAACACTTGAACTGCTTTGGTGCAATGCAATTCACGGCTGAACTAGGTTCAAATTCAGATTTAACCTGGGTTCAAAGTTGAACGCCCTTAAAGTGCACAATGTCAGCCAGTAGCCAAATGCAAGGCATTTGGCTGAGCCATTAGGGGGAGCTGTAGGCCTGCTGGAAGCAGTGAGCTTTGAGGAAGCGATGGAAAGTGTCTGCAATGCCAGACCTAAGGTTACCTTCCCAGCCGCAGAGCATCACTGCCCTTTGACTGTTACCAAATTATAGGCCTACTGCTTAGTAAACAGAGGAGGCACATGTGTGTGAACAACTTGACCAGGGTTGTTACCCTGGTAGTGCACTGGAAGAGAGTTGAACCAGCAACCTCGAGGTCACCAGTTCGATACGCCACCAAACCACATTAGCAGCACAGAATGATCGAAATGAAATGCATTAAACAGTGACTGACCTCCTCCACCTGTCCGGACCGGACACAACTGAACATGTATTCCAGCAGCCGCTGGTCGTCAGCTACATCAAGGTCCAGCAGTTGTCTACCTTGTCTCAGAGGCGCATCAGGGTCCTGCCAACAACATGTAAGTGCTGGTTTTCAGTTTTTTGAAAACCAAATCTTTCCAAAAAAAAACAAATCAAACCAGACCAACCTCAAATCTAATCTTGAAAACCAAATGCTGCTTATTGCTGTTCAGTTATCAAAAACTAACTTATCAGTTTTTGGAGGGTTAAATTCGCTTTTTCATGTCAGTTAAAAATTTCAAAGTATTTTAGCTGCACTCTGGATACCTGATACTAACATCAGAAGTGGGAACAGCAATATTTCAAATGAAGACTTGCAGCAATAAACATTAGTGCAAACATTAGGCAACAATAAATTTCTGCATGCTGCCACTACAGCCTTAATGCAATGAAATCAAGCAAACCTTTCACCATCAAATTATAGTGAAAAATGACATCGAAAAATTGAAACTACAGTTAATTGTGTAAAACTGAAATCAAACCAAAAAAACATGTTTTTTTGCAAACAGAACCTAAGTCATTTTTACAAACCGCACACCCCTAGTCATCAAAATCATTGCTGAATAAAGCCCTTGGCACTAAACATCAATTCAAATACGCTATTCTGGGGAAAGGGAAGTGCAGAGTTGAACAGTAGGCCACTGGTTACTTCCCAGGCTGTCTGCCGCAGTAATGATTCTTTGGTTTGTACTGGTTTGGTTGCAATTGGCAATGCGAATTTTAACTGGAAATTTGCACTACCAATTTCCCATCAGTATTTTTTACAGGCTGATGATAATCAAACAGCATTAAGTTCCAAATTTCAAAGCAGACTTAACGCCATGCCCAAACACATAACACATAGCAGATAGTAGATTGTAAGTAACATTCAATGCATAACATGGGACACATTACAAACCAGTCGGTCTACAATTGTCCGTGCCGTTGTAGTACGAGCGCCCACCGCTTTCTGTTGCTTAAGCATATGCAGAGTGTTCTCCCTGTCCAGATATACATAATACACCCAAGTCATAAGCATACTACTATCATAGTAGATCAGTGATGTCATGGATGGAGAAAACAAAGTGGGGGGGGGGGGGATTCCAACCTAAATTTTTGCATGTCCGAAGAAATACTTCTTGTTAGATTCCCCCCCAAAAGAAATTACAAAATTTGACACTGAAAATCCCCCATTTTGGGGGTAATTAACACTTTTGTGTGTCTACCTATAATGGAAATTTGCAGCTGTGCGTCTGACAATTGCCACTTCCTGCAGCCGCCTACTTTCTTAATCCATGACGCTGCTGGTGCCAATCTATGCAAGCAGTGTCTTATCATGCTGGACATGATTTGAGCATTATGAATAACAAGAAATTTGAGCTAATGCTCATGAGACGCACAAAAGCCTATAGCAGTTCCGGTTCACGCTAAGTTAATATACAAATACCAAATTCTCTATCTGGATCACATAAAGATAGTAGCATGGCACCACCTTGTGAATGATATAGACTTGTGTCGCAGCCCGAAATCGCCAAAAAAAACATTTAAACGCCCTATTTTGGCGTTCAAGGTCATTCAAGGTCACTGAATTCGATGCCAATCAAGAGCCAGTGTACGACTTCCTATTAGCAATTAATAGTAACCTAGGCCCTATCTCGCACTGTTACTGAGATACAGCGACTTATTAGCCAAAAATCGCGAATTTTGCCCACCCCTCTCATTTAGCGCCCTCGTTTGGGGTGACCCCTTCGAATTTATGGAAAAGCTTTACGATTCCTGAAACTATGGTCTTCCAAGCACCCGACAGTGAAAATTTGGTGATCCTGGCTTGCACCGTTTTTGACTAATCAACCCGTGTGACAGACGGATGGACAGACACACGGACAGACGGACGGACGGACAGAATAGCAAGTGCTAAGACACGCTGAAAGCAGTAGCTGCTTTCGCACGTAATAATAACAATAATAACACAGACTATTTCTAACACAATGTAACACGTGAAACCATTACAAGGTGAATGGTGTTGACTTGAGACAGTGGTTCGACGCACTGGCTTTGATCAACTGCTAGACACTGGCCGCTACTTGCATGAAAACAGGTCAATCACCTCAGCATATAACCAACCACCTAAGTCAACACAGCCTTCGATCCCACTGGGGTAAGCAAACTGAATCTGGTTGGGGTCACTTGACTCAAGTGGCAGGTAATACTGTGATCCCACAGAGCAGGTGATGCTCTGCACCTCCCAGGTGGGTTCCTGTGAACTGCTATACGCACCTTTAAGATTTAACCTGTGAATAAACTAGCAAAGCTTGAAACCAAAGTGCAACTCTCCACATTATAGCTAGATGTTAAAAAACTACTACAGCACTTAAGAAATGAAACGAAGAAAGCCAAAACGCAAAAATGCAGCTGAAACTATTGGGTAAAACTATGCACTGTTGAATTTGAGAAATTACCAGGTGCCCATGCGATCACTGCTGAAGTCGACTTTATTGTAGAAATTCTCCAGCCAATCAGCGGCACCTTGTTCCAGCCAATCAACAACCAGCTGACACAATCACACATCCACAGATTTACTTACTTATCTATCTAATATACGGTTCACACACACATGCTCAGTCGTTCACTGTAACAGTGAACAATCGCATTAGTGTGGGCACGTTAAGTGTCTGCAGGAAAGCACGACTGTACAAAGCAGATCTGAGCCTATTTTTAAATGTACCGGTGGCTGCAAGTCCAAAACTTAAGAACGACTTACAGTCTTCCAAGTTGATTTGAGGCAAACTGAAATTAACAGCTTAAGTCAAGTTGCTAAAAACTTAGTGTTCAGATATCAGCTTGTGATGTGTTATGACTAACAATTTAATCATGTTTTCAAGCTTTCCTACTGAGTTTCATACATACTCATATCAACAGCCTAAACATCAATGCCAAAATATCATTCTGTTCTGAAACATTGATTTAAGAACTCAGAACATGCTTATATGCTGCAATGATACAATGTTTGGTCACAAAAAAGCACCAAGCCTGTAGAAATTCACATTTCAATTATTGCCGACAAGTGCAATGTGAAGAAAACCTCAACTGTTAAAGTACAACTAGGCTTTTAAACAAAAATTATGACCATTTGCAACAACAGCAGTAATAATCAAGATAGCATGATGAAAAAAAGATTAGCTGTGATGGAAACAAAATCAACAGTCCACACACATTTATGAATAGCACTCAAAAGCGGCGTTGACACAGCGTAGGTTAAGAAAGTAGGCAAAGCAAAAATTTGCAGTTTTTCGACAGGCATTACAAATTTCCGACAAAATTCCAACAGACAGCTGCAGATTACTGACAGCAAAGATTATGTGCGCGCAAAATTTCAATTCTGCCCCTAAAATTTCCCGAAATGAAGGCTTTCAACAACAAATTTTGCACTTTTGGACAAGAATTTTTCAAAAAGAAGAAGATTTTCCAACAGAACAAAATTTAGGGAAAAATTGCCAGCCCCTGGCTAACTCCAGCCACGACACCACTGGCAGTCACTGTCACCGAAGATCCGATAATAAATAAGCAAATGCAAGTAACCTGAGCCTGGCGCAGTTCTGCATCACTATCATATAGTTTATCCACCAGGCTCTTCTCACTCACACAACGTGTCTTCTACAGCGACGAACAAACATCACCAGGTGTTAAACATTACCGACAGCACAGTACAAATGACTACTGCATTCCAGTGGTAAAGTGGGCACAGAACTAATATATCAAATTTTTAAAAAAATATATACACAATAAAATATAACAGGCATTTGTGTATGTTAATTATAAACAAAATGGTAAAACAACATAGAAAACAATGTGGAAATGCAGTTTCTTTTCGATTTTCTTGAAACATCACGGACAAGATACAGAATGTTTCCCATTCTGCGCTTGATATGATGGCTGAGACTGACTGACCGATGTGAGATCTTCATCAATGTCAATGTCGATGTGAGACTCCGTCTTGAGACGTTCACGATACAGACCCGACACCAGCTGCCATGTCTGCCGCTCCTGCTTCAGCTCATCCAACCTCTGATGAATGCTCACCGAACTGGCAATAGCACAATGTAACAAACAAACAAAATGCCATGCTGACAACAGCACACGTGATTCATGTCCCGTGACAACTCTCACGGTTGCCAGGTCTGATTTTCTTTTCTCAGATGACCAAGTGTCACATAAACACTGCAAGAACTAGTACCACAGAACACACTTTTAACACATGGACCTGCAACAGCAGCCTGCCATCGCTGTCGGCATTGTCGACAAAACCTTTTACCATCAGTGAACCATCATTCCTAACTCAATGTCCTAAGACTGTACAGCTGCCCAGTTAATCAAAACTTTTTGGTGTCCACTGTTGACTGATTAACTGAATCAACTATAGAGCACTTCATAGAACACACACTGGTGATGACTGTCATATTTTATTCTTGCCTGCCAACAGCAATCACTGTGACAATAGAAAATAAAGAATCCCCTTATCTGGATGGCCAGTAAGATTTCATCAACTGGTCCTACAACCAACACCCACCCCTCGGAAAGTGTAATCAAAATTTGTTCATTCATTCCAAGAGATCTAATTCGCTAAGAAACAAACAGACAAAAAATGAGCAGGCACGGAAAGATAACTTCATTCAAAAGAAACAATGATGGCAATGAATTCCGTTCTTTATTTAATCAGCCACTTTTTGCCTAACTAATCTTGACAAGATGTTTTATGGGTAACTGCTGCAGCTAAACGCCCAAGCAACAGTGTGCGGCTAAGACAGAATGAGCAAAGGTTTACTGACGTGGAATGTGTAGGCACAGAGCATGCGACAAGGCGTTGCAGGATGTCAATCTTCTCGGTGCAAATACACTCGTAGCGCAACAATGGCTCGAACAGTTCACGTTGCACTGAAGCTGACGAAAAACTCTCCGCAAACTCAGCAAACATTCCCTGACATGCTGACAGACATACCATAAATGTTAAAAACGTTTCAGAAAAAAATTAAACAACGTTAAAATGTAGTAAAAATAAAAACGTTTTAAAATCTTGATATAAAACGTTAGCCCTAATTTGTTCAACTTCTTGCCAAAAACCCAACAATGTAAATGCAACTTAGTTAGAACTAGAAAAAAAGAGAATTTTACTTAATTTTTATTTAACTCTGTGGTTATAAGCCCAAGTATTGCTAGACTAAGCAAATAAATTACCACCACTATGGCTTAGTAATTCATTTCAGTGACTTTGAAAGTGCTTCTCAATGTTCTTGGTGAAATTTTCAAATTGTAATAAATGTTTTAAGAAATAAAATTTAAAAACATTGGAAAAAAAGTTAAAAAGCGTAAAAAATGTTTTTACATCTCTGGGACATACAGACACACAGACACAATAACGCAGCGACAGTGACAGACACATCACAGCTACGCCACAATGTCAATCATCAGGCCCCTTTTTCTGTGGCAAATTATGTGAAATTACAGGGTACGATTGGTGAAATTCCACAGCACAATTATCCCTCAATACTAAGTGTTAAGACTTGGGAAGTAACATGTTACATGAAACTGTGTTATAGTAACGAAATAATTTTTCTAGTAACAAAGTAATCGCTTACCAGTACTCTTTTCTGTAACAGAGCAAAGTAATTACTACTGCATATCATTGCCCAAACAGTAAATACGGCTGGAAAGTAACAGCTAACATATAATATAATTTAAACATGCAGTCGACTCCATAGTTCAAATAAATTAACAAAGTAAGAAGGTTATGTCTTTTAAGAGTAAAAACTAGAAAATAATAGTAATAAAAACAATCATTTCTAATTTTGTTTCTTGTTAGACAGTTAAATGAGTTTAATACTTTCAATTTATCACTGCAATCATTCCTGTTGAAAGATTCACATATACGCGGTGTTTCATAAAAAGGCACCCTTTTTCTTTCTTCCACAATTCAGTCAAATGATGATCAATTTACACAAAATTTTTACCACATGTATCTAAAGAAATCATCATCATCATCATCATCGACAACCGTGGGCTCAATGCCCGTTGGTGTCTGACGCCATTCTTACTATCGCTGCCCACCGCTGCCTATCTAGGGCAGCGTGGCTTAACTCCTGCAGGGTTGTCCC
>Ga0209367_1010859_pt1 | contig 12151 bp, 7 predicted proteins | sample WorMetLIZISLAND2_FD_187412 | JGI IMG/M metagenome (GOLD analysis project Ga0209367, IMG submission 187412) | Marine gutless worms symbiont microbial communities from Max Planck institute for Marine Microbiology, Germany - Olavius geniculatus... ... | reverse complement strand
ATCACGCCATTAAAATTTGGTGACGATCGGTTCAGGGCTTTTTGGTTGGCTGAGGGTCAAAGTTTGCATTTTCCCATATACTTTGAAGGTCGTCCTTACAACACTCACACTACCGTGTGAGTGTGATCATACAATGGAGAAGCGGCAGGTTACCGGTAAGTTTGATAGGCGGGAACACTCATTGGAGTCCAAGGAGGGACGAAGTTTGGAGACATATGTACCAAGTTCTCCAAAAGCTGAAGATTTACGTCATTTCTCTGAAGATCTTTCGCAATTTACACGTTTTCAATTTTGTTTCTGTCGACGTTACAACGCTTCCGATATACGATATTTTTGTTGCGCAACTTTTCCTTTGAGATAACTGTTAACAACAAGCGCTGCAAACAGCAACTGGGGGGGGGGCATATTGTCAATTTAGTTGCACGGTAGGCGACTATGTTGACCTATTAGATACCGCACTGTAAGGAGTGGGTAAGCAAGTACGCAGTACGAGCTTATACCACTCCAGATAGTGCGGTGTCTAGTACAAACCTCGCTCAAATCGCATAGACTACAACGTCGTTTGCTTCATGACGCACGACTGCAGCCGTAAGTTGTGTAAAGAGCACCAGTGCGAACTGTGCGGTTAATACCCATCTTACACGATTAAGCAAACATCAAGCAATCATCAAGCAAACGTCGAGCAAACATTGAGCAAATGTCAAGCAATTAGAGCACACGTGGTGTACGTGCATTTTGAATACATTTGCTTTATGCTTGCTTGATGTTTGCTTGATCGTGTAAACGGGGTATTAAGCATGTACGCAACACGCGCTTCCGTAATAATTGCGTCTCGACTCGTTTTGACACCATCAGGGGTGTAATGGTCATGGCTTAGTCCCGGAAAAAAAGTCAGGGATGCTTGGCTTTGCCATTTAGTGGTGTAAAGACAACATTCGATCTCCTTGCATTTTTGCATTTTGCGCTCTGCTTTGAAGCGGTAGGCCTTGACGAGTTCGAAAATACAACACAGTTTGAATAATGGGCCACATTGAAAGTTCTTGTAAATCTGTACCTTTAGAAAAACGGCCCGTGGTAGCCCAGGGAAGCCAATGAGGGTTTCTCGATTTGACGCGAACTGAAGCTATAGTTTTGTTGAACGGGTTTGCCGTACCACGGTATGCAGAACTACTGGCATTATTCTATTAATTTATATTAAGTTATTATGCAAGTCTAGCCTGGTAGGCCTGCAGTTAGTCATAGAAAACGTGACAGCGGCTACAGGACTAGTGGTGAATATCGAGTGCTTGTGTTCAACTAACTTGCAAGGTGTGTGCATCAGTGGCGTCATTTCAGTGAATCATTGGGGGTTCTCACTCTCTTCCCTTTTTCTTCCAAGTTCTCCTCCCTTCCTCTTCCCCTAGTCCACCTCCCCTTCCCTTTTCTATTTTCCTCCCCTGCTTCCCCTTAAAAGTAGGGCCCCTTATATCCAGCTAGGGGGAGCGCCGTAAGCTCCCCCAGCTCGGTAAGGGGCAGAGCCCCCGAAATCGAATTGGGTGCATTTCAGCCTTAAAAGGTGACGTCTGGTGGCAAAAATTTGAAGGATTTTTTCCTGAAGATCAACTGACCAAATTTCGTGCAGTTTACGCAGTAGAGGTCAGTCGGGGACAAAAAGTTCGTCGTCAGTCGTTTACGCAGGACCCACTCGGTCCGGGAAAAAATTGAAATCATAAATCCATGGGTCCCATAGAACCCACCCAGCCCCTGCTAGATGACGCCCCTGGAGAGCATGCATGCGGTCGTGTTTGCTGCGGATCGTTCAGTTGTTGATGTTGTTGTTGTCCGTATACTGTTTTAATTGTTTGTTTGTTGCTATAACATCACAAGTTCACGTTATTGTCACTGTTGTTACTGGACTTTTGGTCCACTCAGTCGTTAAGGCGTATACGGAGCGAAGTAACTGAACTGAACTGACACAATCTAGTTTTTGACGAGCTGAGCGTCTATGGCACGCGTTGTCGTCTGTCTGCACTGGATGTATTGTGGCTAAACGGTGCGAGATAGGACCTAGGTTGCTATTGATCACTAACAGAAAGTCGCATAGGGATTGGCTTTGAAATGACACGTTGACCATGGAAGACTGTACTGCAACCGGAACTGTATAGGCTGTAGCGTGTCTTCCCTAACGACAGCTGGGTTTTCTTGTTGACAATCTAACCAATGGGCAAGCACTGCGAGCCTATAGTTGACGCGTATCTGAGCGTAGTCACGCAGGCCACCGACGCCGTTAGACAATGCCTACTGTAATGCATTACTACTTGCCTACTGGTCAGTTCGTCAAAAACTAAACCATGTTAGTTCAGTTCAGTTACGTCGCTCTCTACGCACCTTTAGAAAATTAACCAGTAGTCTTTAGCAAGTGCGGTGGAAGTAAGAAGTTGCAATTTTTTTCCAACAGACAGGTGCAAATTTCCGACAGAGACTGTGGGTGTGCAAAATTCCAACTTTGCCCCGGAAATTGCACAACGAATTTCAGCTTTAAAAAATTTCCAACAAAACAATTTTTCCACTGGTAAAGATTCGCCCCTCATCCACCTGTCTCCCCTAACACGACACCACGACACAAATCACACGCTGAATTTAACAAAACGAACTAAAAATAAATGTACGTATATTTTTAGTGCATTTTTTCAAATTTCATAATTATGTTTTATTGTGATATGTATCGAGCAGTGATGGTGAATAAAGATTTTCAAATAATCTAGCGTCGAATCAAAATGATACAGACAGCCAAACTAAACTCTGGTGAAGTTGGAAGCAAATAATGCATGTAATGTGGAACTGTCAATTCTATCTCTCATCCAATCGCACAGATTTTCAATTATAAAGACAGCGCCCTCATCACAGGCTGCAATCTGAAACCAATGTTTTTTTTCAAAATATTTAATTCATTCAATATCTTCAAAACTGGTGAAGTTTTTAGTAAACAGACAATGTCACACACCGCCCACCACCGAACGAAATCATCAATGACAATGACTGAACAATACTGCACACTGAACAAATATTAGTTATCATTGTATACAATTAAAAGTCTCGACAAAAACGCAAACAATACAGAAAAATGCCATAGCATTTTAGTTTGATGACTGAAACGTGTCTCGTGTCTCTTTATCACACGCACGATGCATACACATAGAACACACCGTCGATTAGGAAAAAAGTAGACCTACGTTTCATCATGGTCTATGCCTCGTTTAACACTCACATATTGCACTCTAAACCTAAACTGTGAGTTTTAGTAAACCTGGTACCCACAAACGGGAGCCACCACAAGTTATTTAGGTTCAATTCAGGACTCTGCATAAATACAACCTTTTAATAATAATGGCCACAATGGAACCACATTTTCGTGGAGCCATGCCATCAGACCCCTTCACATACAACAAAAAACGCAGCAGCATATATTTCCAGTAATCAAAGACACTCTGAAATATGGCAAAGCCTATAACACGGTAAAACCCTTACAGGAAGATAGCTTGACTGTGGTCTAGCAGTCATTACGTATCCATTATCTTAGACGTAAGACCCCATAAACCCAGCTAGAGTGTCTGGTGGAGCACTGTGAGTTCACTACAGTCGTCTGGGTCAGGGCCCCAAATAAAATCAAATTTGATGCACTCAGCCCTAAAATATGACAGCTGAAGGCACAAGCTTCAATATAATATTTTCCTGAGAATCAACCGACCAAATTCAGTAGAGCATAATCAATAAAAATAAAGGCAAACTGTTAGGACGAAAACGGGAGACATTCATCGCAGGCGGGTAAGAAAGGACTGTGAGGGTCAGCAGGTGACGAGGTTAAATTGCAGGCGTCAATCGTTCAATGTGGGGGCGCCACTTGTCAGGGCTGGCGTCTTGCACGGCAAAGTATGCATTCAAATGAACACACATCTAGCACATCAGCTATTTATACACGGTGTTTCTCTTTCTGTCATAATTCGCTCAAATGATGACCAATTTACATGAAATGTTTACCAGTTGTAGCTGAAGAAATACTAATTCAAAATATTTCAACAAAAATGGCAGTTGATTAAATATTCTTTGCTGGTCGTGACGCAACGCTGACATCATAATGTTTCACGGGTACAAGCTTGCTAGTCTCAGCTGGTGCTGTCAGTTGCTACCCTGCTTCGATGGTGGACTTAATCTGGTTTGCTGATGAAAAATGTTCATCATGTCACTAAGCAACATGGAGACATAAAATCGGGCGTCTCATAATCCAAAAAATCAACCTTCTTGCAAGCTCGATGTGTTAGTGCACTTTCTTGCTAGAACACGTGAAAGTCCAACTATTCCCACAGACATAAATGCGATTGCTTTGCACATTTTTCTTTGTGACTGCAACCGTAAAACTTTAAGAATTTGTGACCAATGAACCAAGTTTTTCACCATCGGAGCAGGGTAGCAACTGACAGCATATATGTAATAAATTATTTTCTCAAAATTCCTGCAGTAAATAAGGTATAGCTCTCTACTTCTCAGATGCCAGCCAAAAACGTGATCAACGAACGTTCACAGAAGTCTGTGGCACCAGAGAGCAAGGCATCTATATCCCGTTCATATCACAAAATGGTTAGAATCAGACGAAACTAATAGAATTCCACTATTTTACAATTATCACAAGCATGGTCAAGCACTGTGCCTCAGCGTGATATACTACAGGGTGTGCCAAAAAATGACCCAACTTGTGTTTGTCAGGACTTTGTCAAATGTGCACCAGATTTGATAATTTTTGGCATATAGATAGCCATGATGATAGAATTATGTAAAGTACACTCAATGTCCATGGCACATAATTTATGTCAATGCACTACCACGTAAAACGCAGATTCTTCAACTTGTTACATCATGTGGTGATTATCAGTATCAGATTGCTCACCTTTTTATTATCAATTTGACAGATGCAATAATTTTGTGGTATTAAATATTCTACTCTGAAAATAGCAGACAAAAAAATAACTAATTGGTGAGCTTTTATCCATTTTATCCATTAACGAGTGTTGTGCATTTTGATCAGTTGATCGTTAATGCTGCTGTCTAAGCCACTGTGTACAATTTGGGCATAAATTCTGATAATTTGAAAGCAAATTGTTACACAAACTTATAATTTTGCTAAATAAATCACATTTCAGTTTACTGTGTTCTTAACTAAGTTCTTAGAACTATTACGGAGACAACAACTCAGCATTACGCAACAATTTAGAGCATCTGTGTTTTGCACAGTAGTGCACCGACATAAATTAAGTGAGGTGGCCAGTGAGTGTACTTCATATAATTGTATTGTCCTGGCTATCTGTGTGCCAAAAATTATCAAATTTAGTACACATTTGACGAAGCTATGACACAAACAAGTTGGGTCATTTTTTGGTACACTCTGTAGAAGCTAATGTTATCAGACTCCAATAAATGGAATAACAGTACAAACTGTTATCACAAACAGTATCACAGGTCATGCTGACAATATCGCTACATTCCACACACAAATTCAAATGAAAACTGGTAAATAAAGCTATAATACACTACTCACAACACAGGCCAAAATAAATTAATGCGAGTTATGATTTATCGGGATGTATAAGATAGTTATCACCGAAAGGTAAGACAGGGTTCCCACACTTTTACTGACAAAAAAATTATAGGACTATTCCAGGACCGTCAAAACGTTCTTTCCAGATATTCTCACTTTTCTCAGATCCTGCCAACGTTTAAAAATAAAGACTACCAGCAGCTACTGACTGTATACACAGAGTGTGATTTAATGAACAAAGTTCTTCATAATGCACATAAAAAACAAAATATTTTAAAATTCATCTCCATATTTATCTCAATAAAAATAAGTCAGTGCTTGTGCTACATGTTGTTCATTTTAAACCGACAGCAAATTAATCATTTGTCCGAGATTTTCATTTTCCAAAACTTACCAGAATGTTAAGCTTTAAGTTCCAGAAACAAACTTATTCTCCAGGAATTTCCAGGACTTGGAAAATCAAAAAAACAACCAGGACTTTCCACGACTTTCCAGCAGTGTGGGAACCCTGAGAAGAGATATTCTGCACTATTTCAGTCTGGGCTTCTTTGCTTTCAGTTTGCCCATCTGCTGGCGTTTTTCCTCCTCTTCTCGCCTCATGTCTTCCAGGTCTTCCAGCAAACCAAGCTTTGTGCTGTCCACACACACAGAACACAATATACTGCGTGCAATCAACGCAAGTCATAATGACAGCGATCGCTTTCCTCATTCAACTTGTGGTCTATCTGTACACTTTAGACAAACGACCTATGATAGCCAAGGGAAGCAAAGAAGCCAATTAAAGTTTCTCTATTTGATGTGATTGAGTACAGTAAGTAAGTAAGCAAAATGTGAAATTATATAGTGCACATCGTTAAATTAACCCCAATGCACCCTAGAGGATTAACATTCCGCTCGACACACAATAGGCTATTTTGAGAATGGTCTTTCCAAACTAAATATGACAAAACAATAAGAGCAGTAAATCATCACTGCAGAAAGAATTTTTGTCTGGGAGCATTCCAACTGACCCCTCCTCTCCTCATCCCCAGTGGCGTCCTGGCAGGTGGGGTCAGAGGCCACTGCCAACCCTAAATTTTGGGCTGTTGGAAAACAGTCATAGAATCTGCTTCTTGTCCCAAAATTTTCATATTAAAATGCCAAATTTGGCCTAAAACCCCATTTTGGAAAATTAAGGGGCATTAAAAAATATTATTATTATTACTATAATTTAGGGAAAAATTGAAATTTTGAGCACCCATAATCTCCTCTGTTGAAAATTTGCAACTGACTGTCCAAAAATTGCACTTCATTCCCCACACACTTTTTTAACTCAAAAAGTTGCTGCAAATCATTACAAGATTGCATGCAAAATAACAAACAGTACAACAATAAAGCAATAAAATATGCACACATCATAAAAATGCTCTTTCTAGATTTATTACAGTAAGAATTCAACTTCCTTACTGCTGCCATTGCTTATATTATTACCACCAGATGAATTACTATTATACAACATATAGCACACAATATGTTCATATAGAGCAGCAGCACAGAAAGTATAGTACTGTTACTATTTATAGTTCATACCTGACAGCATCTTCTTTCAGCTGTTGGCTGTAGCTGGATTCCATGCCTCTGAGGTCATCGTCTTTCTCATTGGCAAATCTACCAACAAATAACATCTTCTATGCACCTAACCCAGATGAAAGACTGGCTGGTGTATGTCGACATTTTATCTTCAGACATGCAATTATCTACAAGGTGCTCCTTTGGTTCATATCTCAGCCAAGTGAATTTTTTTCACAAAATAGCAGCCTAACGTAAATGCATTATTTGTAGATTTGTGAATGCACTTGCAGCACGCGTCGCTGCTGCTGACGTCATAGACAATATACAGTCTGCTGGTGATGTAATGATGTCACCGCTATTCTGATGTCACTATAGATGATGCCATTGTGCAGAGGCAAGAGTGAAAACTTAATCACTGCCCTTCACTGCATCCACTTAGCAAAAATAATGATGCAACATATTTAAGATATCTAACTGCAATGTGCTACAAGACAACAGTACAATTTAGATCAGTCTTAAAATATGCTAATAAATAAAGTTTAAAACCACAAAAAGCTAAAAAACAGTTTGTCTGGAAAAGCAAAAAAACCAATGCCAAAGTTCCAGAACATAAAACAATAACTCCAATGTGTCAAAATATTGTTATCAAAGCAACACAAGACTGACTTGCGCCGATCGTATCCAAACAGTTGGCGGATGTAGTGTGAATAGTCGGTGCGTTCAGTGTCAGATCCATCGTCAATGAAATCACCCATAAATTCATCATCTTCATCCTCATCCTCATCCTCATCATCTGATGGGTCATAATTCTGCCTCGATCGTTTAACAGCTTTCCTTTCTGCATCCAAACCACAGCTATAGGTGCAGCATTCCATCCTGTACCAAAGAAATCTCCAACAAAAGGCAACTGGACAAAAGGCCACCAGGCTGATTTATCACTATGCGTATGTTAACTCGCCAAATCAATTAATCCAATTTTCTTGACTTTTATGCAAAAACCTTGTCTCATGATGTGTTTGGGCCTTTTGTATGCGACATTGTTAAGTCTGTGACAACGGAGCAGCAGCATCTTTTAATGACTCACTCCACTGAGTATAGAAAAAAAAGCAAAATGGGCTTTATAAACTACAGCAACAACACAGAGTGAATTTATTTCGCAGTACATATAATGGCGACTTGAGTCATATTAAAATGTGCACTTCATCTGAAAAAAAAATTCTTCTGAAAAATCAGCTCACTGGCCTTTTGTGCGTACACTATACCAAAGTGATGCACCACATCAGTGGTAAAAGCATACAAAGTGACAGAACTGAACCAAAAAACAAAACAAAATAAACTGAAAAAACCCATAGCATGTGGCTATCATTTAATTTAATTTAATTTAATTTTGTTTTCTTTTATTCCAGTGCAGTTCAACGCTTTGTATGCTCCTTAACAGCAGCTCTTTTACCTGATTAACTGAAAAATAAACCTAAAATTACATAAAATTGTTAACAACAGTTAATTATCGACAGTGTTTAGCGCATGCAAAATCTTAGGTGCAGAAAATGCAAAATCAGACTGGGTTTGAATGTTTTCATTAAAAAGGTTTAGAGGAAATATAACAGCATAACAAAATTTTTGTTGAAAGTATTTTCTCTGCTTGCTCTAGCTATAAAAAATATTCACAATTATCCTGGCTGCTGTTATAATCATATTTATTTTTTGACCTGTGCCTACATATGTAGCGAAAAATGTGACTTCAAACCATGTTATTTCAAAGGTAACGATACAACAAAAGTGAAATGCATAACTCTTAAAATCTCACAAAACTATGCTGCTGGCATTTAACATTCTGAGAAATGCTAAAAAAATGACAGCAGACACAACAGAAAAGACAAGGGCAAAAACAGATAAGGCAGATTACCTTGATGATCAAGATTTGGATTTTTCGACTTTGCCCGTTGATACATTTCTTCCCAGGTGGACTTCATCGGCCGTTTATCTCCAGGTTTTGCAGAGCTAGACTTGTCTCGCGCACAGTCAAGCACCGTCTCATTGACAGTGACATACCCTGAAGAACGACTAGCACCACTTGCTACTGACGACTGAGGTCTAATTGAGGATGATTCAGCTTTTCGCTCATAAATGAACAGTTTTGACTTTGCGTTGCTAGAACTCGGATTAGAGCTTGTTCCAGATGACAACGGTTGTTTGAAAGTCGTTGTCTCTTGTGAGCTAGTTTCACTGCCATGCACTTTGTTTAACAGATCTTGCAACATGTCGGCCAATGACGGTACAGCGTCGCCACTTTCAACCATCCGCCGTCGCTCTTCTTTTAATTTCTCAATCAGCTCATCACTAAGACTCTTTGATTTCCCATTCTGCCCAGTCTCGCTTCCCTTTGCTGATGTCATGACTGACTTGCCCTTTGTGGAGGGGACCTCTCCGCGAGAAACTTGTCTTGAAGCTTCAACTGACCGCTGACGAGAGTCGGCTTTTGTGACAGACGACTGCTTATAAAGAGCGTCATTGTCATCATCTTTTAACCTGCTCGTGGTACCATATGGATATGACCTCATACCATTAACCTTGTGTAAACTATGAGCATGTTCGGTTTCCGAATCAAAATCGCTATCATCGAATGCATCACTTGCTGCCACCACTTTCGCAGCAGAAACAGCTTTCTGGCCTGTGTGGGATTCCCGCACTTGTTGCTGATGTCGGGATTTTCCGCTGGAAGGAGCAGATGGTGCAGGTCCACCGTATTTCAACCAATCCTGGTATTCTTTTGTCTCTCGTCGCTTCTGTCGGTCCTTCTCTTCCTGTGTCATCGGTCGCTCTTGTTCAGCTGAAACTTTTTTCTTCGACACACTGGGGGGTTGTGTATCGACAATCGGTTCTGCCTGTTTCTGCTGCGCCAGCGACATCAACTGTTCAAAACTCATCGGTGGAGGGTGCTGCTTCTTTTTATTCACCTTCCCCATGGATTCAACATCCTCCTTATCGGCAGAAATGAACTTCGGGAGAATGGACACTGAAGCAGAAGGAGAATGACCATGACGTTTTCTATCGGAAACAGAAACTGATGATGGTGGGGCAATGCAAACCTTTTTGCGCTTGTGTTCGTGCATGGAGGTTTCAATATTAAGCTTCTGCTGCCTCATCTTCGCAGCTTCGGCTTCTTCGGCCGCTTTCTTCGCCTTCTCTTGTTCCAACCGTCTCTGCTTCTGTCTTTCCTTCATCGCTGATAACATATCGGGAATCTTTTCGGAAGGAAGGTGTGGAACTCTGCGATCATGTTTAGTGAACAGATGTTTGAGGTCGACTACCGGATTGTCCTGTGCTTCTGCTGGTTCGGAGGTCCTATCACGATCGTCTGCTAACACTTTGAGATTGTCTTTGGTGCGTGATGCCATGGCATGTGCTTTGCGATCGTGTTGCGCTTCGTGCCTCAGTCTCAACAGCTCATCTTTCTTCAACTGTTCCGCAGCAGCTGTAAGACAGTCACACATACTGTGTGCTGTCAAATTAAAACTAGTGCTGTTGCCGACACATAATTAAGAAATTTTAAAAAAAACAGCAGCAAACTCTTGCCCATATTGATTCAAAATGTTTAAACGTTTATGGAATCATCCACCTGCATATTCGGCCAGAAATTTGCAACAAAATGAACATATGTTTAACTCTAAAAAACTGTGAGCGATTTAAATTTCAATATTTTCTCTAAGTGTTACAAAATGTTACATCGATTTAGAGAAAACATGCAACCACTGTCAAACTTGCCAATAAACAATAAACAATGTCGTTAGCACAGTAATCTATTTCATTAGTTCGTCAACTGAAAATTATTACAGTGGTAATGGAACTGCTATATAAGAAGTAACTAGGCCCTAAATACTCTAAATAACGACATTTTAAATGAATATTGGAGCTCCTGCTTCATGCAATTTATGTACATGCAGTATTTTTAACGGTGTCATTTCTTGCAATCACGATAATTTCTTCAACACATTAAGTAATTGCAATAATTTAATAACTCTGAACTAAATAAGTTGCATGATTTATATTCACCCTTTTCACTTTCCTCCTTTTCTCTCCTTTCAAGAAATGCTCTAACAGCAGCAGATTGTACTCCCTTACAAGCAGACTTCATTTCTTTCTTTAGAGGAGCTAACTTTGTAGAAAGTCCTGACTTGCTGTTCATCAAGTGCTGCCAACATCACACTGTATCGATTAATTAATTAACTAATTAATAACCAATAACAAATTAATAAGTGCAAAAAAATTACACTTGGATATCAGGAAAGCAGAGGATCACGCTTTCAGCAAGTTTGATAACTGAAATAAACATCGTAAAAATGTTGACACACAAATGCTGCAATACTCTAACACATTACAACACCAGTTTAATTGCTATTTTTGTATTATTAAATGCAGGAATTATTCTTAGACGTTGCTAACACATGAAACAAGCAAAGAGCGAAGACGAAGACAGACAAACAGCTTCAAGCTAAATGTTTATAAACAAAACAAGGCTTTAAAGCTTTCAACAATACATTAAAGTACGAAAAATGTAAACAACGATCAGCAACATAAACTATATGTAGCAGCAGCTGGTCCTGTTGGCCTATATTTCTCGGTAAAGGGGGCGTGTACGGGTCAGTTCAGATACCATATCGTTTCATGCGTATAAAGGCAACACCACAACGTACTTTCTGCGCATTCCGTTCATTCTGTGACGCCACATTCATCAGCTTCTTGAAATCCATGATAAAGGTATTGTCTAACTGATATATAAGTTAATAAAAAAAGCACTTTAAAGTATATAAACAAACACATGAACACAACTTATCAGCTGTTGTCTACTTCCGCTTCCGGTTTATAGCCGACCCTACAAACGGTCGCGCTTATGGCACGCTGTTGTCTGTCGTCTCTCTGTCGTCTGTAAAGTAAAATATGGATTGTGACTAAACGGTATGTCATAGCGGGAAACTGTCTGTAAATGCAAATAGGGTCGCCATATGACTACCCTGTGATACCAAACAGTGG
>Ga0209367_1010858_pt1 | contig 12152 bp, 3 predicted proteins | sample WorMetLIZISLAND2_FD_187412 | JGI IMG/M metagenome (GOLD analysis project Ga0209367, IMG submission 187412) | Marine gutless worms symbiont microbial communities from Max Planck institute for Marine Microbiology, Germany - Olavius geniculatus... ... | reverse complement strand
TGCCCGCCGTGGACCACACACATGCAAGCCGTGGTAGGTATAATACCGCACACGGCGATCAGATCAGATCAAAGGATCAACCCAGCGCCATGACGACGACACCGTCTTGAACCGCCGGCGCGCGCGACAATATTTCTTCCCGGAACAGAACAGGCGCCGACCGACCCGACCCACGGTCGACACAATCCGCGAAACAGCATAATTGTTAGAGTACTGTAGGGGGCTTACACGGCAAGCGTGGGCGGGCCGACCCCCTCTAGTGAAGGAGGAGCGATCACGACGAATTATTACACACTGCACAATAATTGTGACGTGATAAAAGGGCGTTGCTCAAGCTCAGCTAATCGCTGGTTTCTTCTCGCTAGGAGGCGCCGGAAAAAGGATGAAGAGGAAGAATAGGATGAAAGTGGAGACGAGTGCAGAAGTTCCACCTACGCGTCATGGACTGGAAAGAACGTGTGAAGATGTGGGCGTCAACTGGAGAAGAGACTTCGGATCCTGTGCATCGCAGACGCATGCGTGATATATACGCCCAGCAGGTCACTGGAAAAGAAGTGTCGTACAGCATGCAATTTCACTGACATGTGTGGATATGGATCAAAGCTGAGTGCGTTTGCTGACAGACAACGAAAACATTCTATCGTTCGTTGCACAAAACGAAAAATAAAAATCTACCATTTAAATCATTTTTCGTTCGAATAAATCTAGTTCATCCTTTAATTTAAGTTGCAGATATGTATAAGTTAACCGCTAATTGATGCTTGTATACTGTAGTTGAGTACGTGAGTAAGTAAGTAAATGATTTCCAAGTTATAAAATATTTCGTTTTGACTTTATCACAGAACAGTAGCTATGCAAAATGTATGAAACGCAGACGCAAGGTGTATTTAATTATAATAACTTTGTCAATAGGCCTATTCTTACTATTCAGTGACACATAATGACGAACAGATAGTTCGCCGGTTTGTTACAATCAGTGCAAAGAAGCTCTTGTCTGTAGCGTTGTGACGGAGGCGGAAAGTGACCCTAAATCTGTCGAAAATTTTTTCTCGGAACTTTTTTAAATACGAAATTTGGGATTAAAAGTTCTCCATTTTAGGGCACAAGTTGCATTTTAAACACGCGCTTTTTTCCATATAAAAAATTCCAACTTTCTGCTTCCTCTCTCCTACCTCCGGAACTTATTTTCAGCCCAGTCGTCGCTGATTTTTACGCCTGGTCTTTGTCAACATAAGCCAGATTAATTGCGTCACGTGGTTGGGTTGGTTGGTCAGTCATTTTTTTCGAATTTTGTCAGTTTTATATTCAACACTATTTTTGTTCTCAGTATCTCTCATTTCATCATCATTCTTTCGTTCCAATCTCAAAACTTTTCTTTTTCTCAAATCCTATCCTCCATAGACATCTGGCACCTCTTCGGACTGACTCCACGGCTATTCGGACCCGTTCACGGTTTTTATGTTTACTGTTACTCTTTTCAGTTTTTTTTCTGATTTTTAGTTTTCATTATTATTCTTTAGTTCTTACCTTTTTCAGTTTTTCTCTCTTATTCTAGTTTTTTTACTTCAGTTATTTTTCGAATTTTGTCAGTTTTACATTTAACAGTATATCTATTCTCAATATTTCTCATTTCATTTTCTGTTAAACATTTCAGTTTTTTTAGTTTTTGTGCTAGATTAAACTGACGGTTTGTCTGTCAGTTTTTGAGTGCAAATTTATGATTGTATTGTATTGTATAATGTATTGTATTGTATTGTTGGTAGCAAGCTGTTAAAACGAAGGCGAAGAGGCGGCTGTTTCGACGAGCAACCAGTGTCCGTTCTCCCGATGGATTACGGTTTCTCAAATCATTGGACGTCAGTTAGAAAAGACACTGCGGATGCATGCGCGCGCCTGGTCATGTCGTGACGTCCTGATTGCGTATCTTGCGCCGCGCGCGACAAAGGAAGAAAGGCGAATCCGCGAAAAACAGAACAGGGCGCCAGGGAAGTTGTTGGGTGCTGGAGGAGGGGTGGGGAGAGGAAGGGAACGGGATCGACACAAAGAAATCCCTTCAGCCGGCCCGGGAGCGTGCCAGGCTGCGGGAGGGAACAATACCGATGTCGTGGGTAGCGACGACTACTCAGCGGGATAGGGCACGAGTGTACTAGGCCTGCAGAGTAGATGGGTTAGGTGACAATGGGGCTGGTTGGTGGCTGATGCATGGAAAGGAGATATACGTGCTGGACGACGGACCGTTAACGCCGATGGGCACGTCATCATGTCACTCGCTGCCGTCACGCTGCGAACTCTTTTTACTGTACACTCGGTCAGCGTCTTATAGTACTAGAGGCCCAATCGCCGTGCGCTCGTCGTGCGCGACGTCGATTTCCTGGCGTTAGTCGAGTCAAACTTTACTTGCGTGGTACCGGAACCGCTTGCAGACAACCGACGCAAACGTGAAGTTTTTCCCAAGTCGCGAAGCTCACAGGACGGCGCCGATCTCCGTTTGCCTAGCTCTCAGCTAGATACCAGCTAACACTGCGAGACTACGGATACAGGTCTACGGTGCATCGCGCAGTGTCTTTGTATGCTGCGGCTTTCGCTGGTAGGCTACTCATTGCGGCGACCCACGGAGGGATGGCTAAGCTGAGTTGACCGGGATGGCTAGTTACATGCCGAGATGATTTACACGTCTGCCGACGGTCACCCATCCAAGTGCAAACCGGGCCCAACGTTCATTAACTTCGTACATGCATACTGTTATAATTATGCTTCATTATGAGTCATTGCTATTGTAAGTTAGTCAGTATTCAGTTTATATTTGGTTTACATTTGTGTGATTATAAAAGTACTTTTATCGTATTATATTTTTGATTATTCATTTTCCTTTACTTAATACTTACTTTTTACCATAGTAGAAAAAAAAAGATTTTTATTGCAAGTTGCGAATTGCTTTAATCTACTTTGTTCAGCCTACCACACGCTGGTGAACAAGACGAATAAATGCCCACGATGGTTATAACGGTAAATCGTAAGTCGTCGGCTTGGCAACAATCCAACTCGACCCCGCGCAGTCGGCCCGGAGCTGAAGGGCGTTCTGTTATGCCAACACGTGCTCAGCAATGACGTAATCGTCACCAGAGCACGTGACGTCGCACGTGCTGACGCGTCGATGACGTAACTCTGACGTCAAATGGATAACCGCTCCATGCACTCTCATGCGTAATGAAACGTCAAGACGATGACATGGCATCTCGCCAGTTGTTCTATTTATGGCGTACGCACACGCGCCACAGAATAAAAGACAATAAAATAAAATAAAACTGGAATCGGTTGGCGTCGACATCGTTTGCGATTTATCACAGAGCAGAAACGTGGTGCTGTACAAAGTCGCAGAACACTTGCATTTTGTTGCAAGGGTTTGCATATACTGCAATGAAACAGCAATAGCAATTGCAACGAAATCAAAATTTTATTATTTTGTGTTGCACATAAAAGTAAAAAGGTAAAAGTGTAAGTGTAAAGAGTGTAAGGCCCCATAGCTTTTAATATTGACTTACACGAGTTTGATTAGCTGTTAAATATTGTTTGATCATTCGTCATATGGCTTATGCGTCTTGCGAACGAACTACGTTCATTTTATAGATTGACATTCTGCTGCATGTGTACCAAGTATAGTGTGCAAGAATGTCTGTGTGTTTTTTTGTATTCTTTTAATTTTTTTGTACTGCCAATATTTGGTAAATAAAAGTTGTGTAAAACATCACAGAGGCTGCTACGCAGCGTCACCTGCCGTATGGGATCACAGTGTTAGCTGCCACCCGACACAGGTGAACGCGCCCCGCTTTAACCTCCGCCAGACAGGCCGGCAATCGATTTAGCTACCCCGAAAGGATGAAAGGCTGAGTTGACCATGACTGCTAAAATGAAGCAAAACTGCGACCTGACTTCAGTTGCTGTTTTATTCTGTTGCACATGGGTACGCCCCATTAACGACAACAACGCGACATTACAGACACGCTGACTTCCATGGTCAATGCCGTCAAAAATGGCTTCATTCACAGAGCGCCATGGTTCATGAAATCGGCGAAATTAATCGTCAACAGTAGCATGTTATTCTGGTTTCGTTGCGGTAGTTATTTGCAAATTTATTACAGTTACTAATAAAGCGTTGGCAGCTTAACAGTTAAAGTCACATTGCATTTCAGTGTCATTTAACCTATCGACACTTACAAAAGGTAATGTTTTTGTCTGTGTTTGATTCTCCGTAATCGGTCTGTCTGCGTGATTAAGCTACTAAAAATAATAGGCCTAATACATTTCGATATAATTTTATGCAGTTGTTGAAGCCCAAAGAGTAAGGTTGAATTCGACATACGGTACGCGTATTGAATTTTTACGCGCGACAGCAGCTACTGCCGTAGCGCGTCTTAGCCATCGCAATTCTGTCTGTCCGTCCGTCTGTCTGTCACACGGGTGAATCAGTCAAAAATGGTGCGAGCTAGGATCATCAAATCGTCATTGTCGGCTGCCTGGAAGACTCTAGCTTCAGAAACTGTACGTAGTTTTTCCATAAATTCGAAGAAGGTCACCTCGAAGGCCAAAACGAAGGCGCTAAATGAAAGGGGGTGGGAAAAATTTGCGATTTTCAGCCGTTTCGGCGTTGGCAGAGCGAGACAGATGGCGCCCTCTGGTGAGTACAAGTAAAGCACTCCAGGTAATTAGCGGCCGGTCGTCTGGCGCCCTCTGACGACTAATTTTGTTTTACTGGGCTTTTAAACAATACTGAAATTCATGACTAGATATGGCGCTAGGCATCATCCGCTGTCGAGTTTAAATGAAACATCGCTGTGAGCTTAGATTCGTTCGCACCGGGCCTTCACACATGCATCGCTGTCGCGCGTTTCCCTTTGCGTTAGCTGGGCTTTTCTCGTTAGATGTGCGTATAGATGGTCTCATGACATTTCTTGCAGATTAAAAGTTTATATCGCGATTTAAAAAATTCCGTAATGGATTTTCCTATTTTTTTACATATTAAAAATGTTTTCATATTTTAATGTTTCATTTGTGTGTATTGTAATTTACGACCATCTAATACAATATGGGCTTAGGTACGTAGGCTATAGGCCTGCGTTTCATCACGATCGTGTAGTATGCGTGTGTAATAAGGCGAAACATGCATGCTTATTTTTTGTCTCTGATTAACGGTGCTCAGCGTAAAATCTGCGTGTGATAAACAGACTGGAGACGCGTTTCAGTCGTCGCACTTAACTGGAGTAGGCTAAGATTATGGGCTGTTATAACGCTACAGACAATGTGGTAAAAAAATAGAAAGAAGTAGGGTTTATAGTCCATGAAATAATACGTAGGCCTACTGATACAGCTTGTCTTGAGACAGAGGGCTTAGTGTTCTGATGTGCCTATGAGCTTAGGCCTACGTCGTGTCAAATGTGCATTTTTTTGCTGTAAACTGTTATTGGCTGAATTGTTTTTTTTGCAGCGAGCGAAATTAGTAAATAATGACGAAAATGACGATATATTTGAATATGCAAAATCTGCCTCAAGTAAGAACAGCAAATCACATTAAGTAAGAAATTGTGACCTCTTTAAGCCTACTTTGTCTACAGACATTAGGTCTACTTATTCGCCGAACAACGATAAGCTTATGCTTATGCTTCCCCAATAAGATATCGATTCCAGTTTAATTCAACAACAAAAAAGTCAACAAAGCCGTACAATTATTGCTATATCGCTATCAATAACAATATCAATATGCCACTGCAGACAGGAGCAGAAATAGAAAGAAGTCGAAGTAAGCGTTCGATGTCAAAGCACTTGAGCGCTGCGATGTCTTAGGCCAATACGTGCTGCCGCCTAACGAATCAGAAATGAAAACGCCACTAATATAGGCCTAAGTAACAAAATGCCGTTACGTGAGTCTCAATTCTAGTGACAGACGACCACAAGACCTTTCGTTGCAAACTTGCAAACTGTAAGCATAGAATAATGCTCGAATTAAAAGAAACTTTGGAACAACAACTGCTATATACTCTTGATTTTTTGCTGGTTCCACATTCTGACGAAACTGTTGGCATAATAGGCCAAAGTGACTGTCGTCGTTGCATAGCCTAATTAGGCCCCATATGCCGCAAGTGCACAAAGCTTACTTTTGACGGCGCCACAAAAACGTGAAACGCAGTATAAGGGATAAGCCAGGTATATGAACATGTTACATGCTTGCAATAGTATTCGGTAACGCTAAATATGCGCCAAATTTATTTTCAAGCAGAGGCAGGACTTGGCTCCGCACCCCGTTTGAGAGCTTAAAACGTTCCGAAACGCGGCCACTGGTTGGCTGGGGAGGAGGATACCGCTTCCCTATTCCCCAGCGCACTCGATGCCTGAGCGTCTCGACGTTCGGGCGACGGAGCAACGGATACGAATCAGAGTTTAAAGTTATGCGAGGGTTTAGTTTACAGAATGCCGCCACTCAATCAGTGTTTGAATTGCCGGGAGGTTGGGGGTTGGGAAAACAGTTGGGGGTTGAACCCCCAACTGTTTTCCCAACCCCCTAGCATACTGTCAAATTATGTCCTGGGGGTCAGCCATATAGGCCCTACTATATACATACGATTTATATCACAGTTTTGATCGGACCTCTGACCGTCGAAAAATTCAACCCCAGCTAATTTTTCACAATTCAAACACTGCATTCACTTAATTCTTAAATGACAAAAAAATCCGAAATATACGTTTTTGTAAGAAATTTAATTCTGAACAGACGCGAAAATTTTGTCAATGATGACGTCATTAATGTGACGTCATTTGTTAACAGAACGCAGTCTGTTGGTCTACTACTTTCTCCACCAGTAATTTATCATGGTCACAAGTAGCAAACATCATAAGGGGCGAGAAAAAATGTCTGCTGGCGTCATTCCAAGACACTCCAGAGATCAACGAAAACACACACTCTGGACACAAACAATGACACTCGAGAAGAGAGACGTGAAACCGTCATGCCCAGACACTACCGGTGGTTGGACGCGTCTGGTGACCGGCCGACGGCACGGCAGATGTCTGGCGGTGTTGGTGTTGACTCAGCGCCTGCAGTGTCTGGTATGTGTGCTGGTCTCGTGTTGTCCACGTCATGACCAGGTGCTACCGCGTGTTGACTGTTGACTGCAGACCTCAGCGCAGAGCCTCGCTGACGACGTGCATTACGTGACTCAGCGCCATCCGTCCCAGCAGCCTCTTCGCTTCTGTTCTGTGTACCGCATACCACAGCAGGACACATAGGACTAGATGACGTCAGACTGTTGTCAGCCCTGTGCTGACGTATTATGCGGCCGTCCGCCTTTAAACTTCCCCTTTAAACTTTCTAATTGAAAACTGGCACACCTGATTCTGCAGTCCTAACACGAGAAACGTTGAGATGAATTTTGGCTTTCTGCGTGTTTCAAAGTTTTCAAGTTAGGAGCCCATACACGATGGACGGACGGACGGACGAACAGACGGGCAACAACCGTAATGCGGCCTATAATGACGGCAGCATAATAATCAGTAACAACGCAGCACAACACTCAAACAGCCGCAGGCAATGACATGTGCAAAAAGCCGTATTTAGACACTGAGGGCAGGCCTTAAAACATACTTCAATAATGCAGGTCCGCTACTTTTTTTATTTTTCAGTTTCTGACCAGTTTCGAGTATATATTTTCCACAAACGAAACTAGTAGGCCTATTTTTATATTATACGCTAATATTAAATGTAAGCCACAACGACGGCTTTTTAAAGCAAAAATACTTCCGATAAAGTTTTGTACTTTCGGTGAATAAAATTGCTATAATAACACCTTTAAGTTTATTTAGACCCTCGTCGGGATCTGCTTAGTTTGCCAGCTTGTCACGCGAATAAAAAAGACGTCACTTGCGACTATAAGCTTACTACAACACCGACGTGTTTTGCTGGCTTACGTTATTGGACGCGTGCCGCAGTGAACTGGATCGGTTCTGTGACGTCATCGTTGTGACGTCATCAGCAGTGACGTCACCAGGTGCCCGTTCTACGTCACGTGACGTGACTGATGACGACGGCTTGTGCTTGCTGCTGCTCGTCTGACTCTGACGTCGTTTTCGGAACCTTCTCACCACAGAGTTCACACAAGCCAACAGTCAGCAATATTAACCATACCTCAGCACCGATGTCAGAAAAAAAACATTTGGTCAGTTAAAATGTTTTTTCGTGAGACATTACTTGTGCATTCAATTATTTATTTTTACACATCAGAGCTGTTTACATTTATAAGCTATAGGCCTACGTATTTACAAGTCAACTTAGCCTTCCATCTTCCGCGGTAGGTAAATTGAGTAGACCTACCGGCCTGCTTGGCTGGAGTCATAGTGCGAGACTGCGGGTACCGTCACTTGTGTCAATTGGCAGGTCACAGTAACATCGTGTTATCCAATATGACAGGTGACGCTTTTTACCTCCGAGATTTTATTCATTAAGATCTATACGCAACTTTAGTCCTTTTACGTTTCACCTGTTTTTGTGTTTATACTGTTGTTTTAAATGGGAGGTGTCTTGCCCAGAGAGGTGGCTCTTTCAATACATATAAGCCTATTGCTGTAACATTCTATACTAGACAGGATGATGTCTACATAAATTTTGATGTAAATACACGAGCAATGCAGTTTTGATATTAAGATTAAACACAAATTATAATGTGGTCTCAATTTGTTGTGTTTAATAAATCAAACTGTAGCCACGTTGTTTGATTATTATTTATTGCTGAAAAATCCATAGATGGTAAAAACCAGTTCCCGCTTTTCTTTTAGACATGCAATACGTAACGCTTAATAAGCACTGCAAAGAACAAGTTTTCACTGTTTCTGGAGGGCTCAAAAGTTGTTAGCTGTTTTTAGGAGAAAACCCTAAAGTAGGTATTTTTTGATAAACCGTACATTTAGAGTTTTTCGGAAAACATACTCCAAATGTAGGGCTTATTAAAAACCCTCGAAACCAGCGAAAAAATCAGTTATAACAGTAGGTCTGTATATACCAGCAGTAGGCGGCGGCTCCGACGACAGCAGCGAAGATTAGAATAAAACTGAAGACGATTCCGAACGCTACAGCAACCGCGTACGTATCATCATGACCAGCTATATACAGTTCACAATCACACAAAACACACGAACCAATCAGTGGCGGAGCGACACTGACGTGCGTGCCAATTCACTTGTCTCGGGGGGGGACTGGGGCATGTTTCTTCAGAGTTTTTTAGTGGGAGACATGGACGACTTTATCGTCATTCCCAAATGGTGACTTTTGAACCGCTTAATGATGTCCCGTTGTAACGTCAAAAAGTTGTGTTTTAAAAGCAAGAATGCACTAAAATAGTTTCCGGTTGCCCCAGAACCCGCTAAAGCGAGGGATCTTATTAAGCTTTCCAAAACTCCTACACAATGGCAACAGCAAAATGAAAGTTCAGTGAAAAAACTTCACCAAAAATTAGAAAATATTTATGACAAGTACAAAACTAAAAATAAAGTTTCGGGTAGGCCTACATAATACGTAGAATACGGGTAGCTTAAAACATTTGTGAAATAAAAGACCTGTGTTTGAAAAAACGAAAAAAAATTTAGTCACAACAAGTAAGTTAAGGATATTTTTTATAGTAACTAACAAACTGCCAGTAATCGGCTTATACAGGATAAACGATAAAAACATGACTGTGCTGCTTAAATGTTAACTTCATCAATCATCACGTGAACGTCGTAACAAATTTGTAAAAACTAATACATATATATATATATATAACTTTTTAGTATGTTAAAGTCATCTCGGTTATGACACTTACACGTAGAGAAGTCAAAGACTCGTCTTTCGCATTGCCTTCCCGTCCATTTACTCGGACATCTGTCAAATAGAATTATGTTTGTAAACAAAAACTCGATTACGAAAATCAGCAGATTTCAGAGTACCGGTACGTCAGAGAACAGAAATACATTTATCATGATTTATGTCCGGTGTACGTGTATCACGGTGTATGACATGTAGAAAATGAAACAAACACAATTTCGGGAACTAAAACTGCATAAAATTTTTTAAAAATGCCCACAAAAATGTTGGTCGATATTTTCTGCATTTTTTGCATTGTGACATTTCAACGGATAAATTTTATTTTAGTCACGTTGAATTGCATTGCATATATTGTACTTCAACTCTGCAATAAAATAAACGTGCGACTTTGAGTTTGACGTGCATGCTTACACGGACGAACAACCCGAGCATGACTACTTAAAATTTTCGAACAGGTTTATTATTGACTGACAAATAAGTCACAAATATGCGTTAAAATTACTATTTGTAAAAAGTCACTTGGCTGAGATGTAACGCAGTCTAACGAGCGCCTTCTAGTTTAAGCTAGTTAGTGCAACTGAGCCCGTATATCCTATGCATGACGCAGTGTTGACGCATACAGAGCGACATAACTGAACTGAACTGAACTGAACTGGGACATTATGTCGTTTTAGTTCAGTTCAATTATGTCGTTCTGTACGCGTCTTTAGTCTTCGCCGAGACTAGCGACTATGTCGCCCGAGACTAACAGGTCCCAGATTAGCACTTACTACAGCGTCATGCATAGGCCTATACGGGCCGTGATGTCCGACCTGCAGCCGGCTGTTCTGATGTGGCCCAAGCTGAGGTGAACGAAGCATTCTCCCTCGTTAAGGCAGTTCATGTGCCGCGACTCGGCCGCAGTGCACGCCAGTATTCGCTCGTCAACTTCGTCATCATCACCACCATTTCCAGTAATCAACGTCGTTGTGGGTGTTGTTGTAGTGGTTGTTCTTCGACCTCGACGTCGAGATCCTCTGCCCTGGCCACGTCGACGTCCCTTCGGTCTCCTGGTCGGTCGCGTTCTGGGCCTTTCCCGATCTCCACGACGCCGAGCGCTCGTCATGATGGTGGTGGTGGTCGTTGTTTTATCACTAGATGCAGTCGACAACATCTCGACGCCCATGGCTCGTTCCTTCTGACACCTTTCTCTGCAGTACGACGAATACACAGGGTGAGGCAAAATGAAGCACAGAATACTTGATTTTTTATTTTTATACCTTGTACATCATATTTTTTTTACACAAATACACGCCAATAGCTAACGTGATGCGTCGACAGTACTTATACTATACAACTAATCAAGAAGTGTTTAGCAAGATGTCCACACTTTAGTGCAACGATCGAAGCTAATCGTTTCCGAAGTCACAATTCGTGGCACACAAAACATGTAGCCTATGTTTGCTTTTTATGCACCACCATGTAGCTTAGATGCAAAATTGATACTAGGCTTTGGTTATTTTAATTTTGCATTTTTGCGTTATTTGCTGCAAAATATATAGCCCATAGCAATTTTTTAAAATTTAAATTAGGTACACAGCTGTAGCACTGTGCTCCGTGATCTGTTGCTTTTTGTTTGCTTTCGTGTGATTTTGCACTACTGTACTATTTACCCGTTCTGCACGGATACTGCTAGATGCTTGACTTTCATCTATACATTTTTTTGTATATTTTAAAAATCTTTTTGTCAATTTGTTTATTTGCTAACATAATTGATGAACAAATACGTACACCGTTTACGTAGGCCTAATAATGAGTACTTGACGCACCTGTTTAACCTGCCCCGCGGTAGGTCTATGCAGGTACACAATCAGATAAATGCGGTGACCACTGGCTGAGTTCAGTTGCAACAGTTGAAGCGATTCTTCCATGCGTCGGTACAGTCAATCAGTCAATCAGTGCGTAATCTTTTTTTCGAAAAATGACAACTGCTTCAGGTGTACACGAGCCACGTATAGCCTATAGTGCTGTATAATCTGTCACATACACTGTACAAGGTAGAATGAATCAAATGACGCTCGTCTGCTTCGGTGCAATACCTGCGTGCACGAAGCTGAGGCGATTCGTCAACGATTCGTAATCTTCCCACACTGCTGTTAATTACACTGTGTCTCAAAAAAAACCGGACCCCTGCTACCTTTTACAATAACTCCAACAGTCCTGGTTCAATAGCAATAGATTTTGACAAAAATAATCGTTAGAGAATCAGCACTTAATAGCATGTGTTACTTTGCGAGAAATTTTAAGAACAGAGTACCAGCTGAGGTTT
>Ga0209367_1010855_pt1 | contig 12153 bp, 8 predicted proteins | sample WorMetLIZISLAND2_FD_187412 | JGI IMG/M metagenome (GOLD analysis project Ga0209367, IMG submission 187412) | Marine gutless worms symbiont microbial communities from Max Planck institute for Marine Microbiology, Germany - Olavius geniculatus... ... | reverse complement strand
ACATTTGCGTTTAACACGGTAAGGTGATGACGCAAATTAGGTGAGGTGGAAAATGAGTGCACCTCGCATATATTTGGATCGTTTGCCATCTTTCTGCCAAAAATTATCAAAATCGGTGGAAATTTGACGCAGTTCTGACAAAAACAAATCTGCTTAGTTTTTTGGGACACAGTGTATAATTGCATACGGTAATCGATCATGGTTTTTTCACCTCAGTGATTTTGCGATTCGCAAGCATGTGTGGGAAAATTAACGTCGTTTAGTAGTCTGAAATACGACGGTCGCAGAACTTGCTACGTGCAATGTGCAATGTCGTGGGGCAGTTTTCGATGCGTTCTACCTAGGCGCTTTGCTGCATGTGGCCGTCATCGCAGCGCTATAGCAACGACGTCCGTAGCAGCAGCAGCAGCAGTCGCTGAAGTCGCAAGAAGAACTCTTCGACTGACTTGACTGACGCGTAATCTGGTTTTGCGCTCAGATCAGAACAAACTCGAATTAGATTGCCGCCTATGGTGCTTGTTGGCTCACCTGCTGCGTCGTTTTTATTCCCCGACCATCGGCCGAACTGTGCCTTCTTTCGGAGGGGAAACCTAGCAAGGTCCCATTTTCCCTAGGTCCCGATTTAGACACAACAACTTTTGTAACTTGCATTAACTTAAGTAGTATTGCTGTGCCGTATATCCATAGTGCTAAATCGTCGTTAGACCAGAGATTTGTGTATTCTTTTATAGCAGTATCACACGTCATTATCAAGTAAATTATATTTATTGTTTGTATACCTAAATATACATCGTCATTAGGCCACTGTAAGAAAAACTTTTACGAGTCATCATTATAGCGATACCTCGTAAGTATAGCACTAAATCTGTATTAGAAAATTATGTTTAAACAACGTGGTTAATAAAAGTATCGGTAGCAGTTGTTTCGTGGCCGCGTATACATACACGTAGTTAAGTGTATTTCAATATTATTACAATTTGGAAAAGACGTTGCAATGTGTTGTATGACAGGAAAAAACGTAGTAAAGGCAGGCCAGGAAAAAGCTGGATTGAAAAGTCGGTAAATCGTGCGACCTTTTTATTAATTAATTAATAAATCAATAAATCAACCCGGAATTTATAGAGTGACTCAAGTAATAATAGCTACTGCTAAGTAAATTACCAGAAACAGGTAAATGAAGTCCAGTATACATTAATAAAGCTGTTCAATTGACGGAAAACAAAAATGGTGCTTGGAACAAATAGCCATTTTTACGAATGTTTCAAGGTTACGAAACGTAATAGTTTGTAAAACAGCAATGCTATATCTGTTGGGAGAATTTTTTTGGTCTAAACGTAAAGCCGGTGTTACACTGCACGTTAATTGCAGGCACGGCGCAGCAGTGCAGCGCGACAACGTGTGAAAACGGCGGCGTCTGCATCCAGGATTGGAGTTCACGCATGTGTGACTGTGACATGACGTCTTTCACCGGCCCCACCTGCGCACAAGGTCTGTCGATGAAAACTCTTCCACCTCCTTCCTCAATCAATTGTTTACTTTTCGCTTTATTCAATGGTGCAACGGTAAGGTGTCGGACTTATACTCCGTTTACACGATCGAGCAAACATCGAGCAAACGTCGAACAAATGCTAATTGCTCGACGTCTGCTCGATCGTGTAAACGCGACATCCAGCTAGGTCGACGAGCTGTGGTAATTAGCATGCTAATTAGAAGGGCAGGCGGGTTGTAATTGAAAGGCCTGTATAACACGTGATCAGCTGTTGGCTAAGCCTAGGCCTACATTTTCAGTCAGCCTTTTCTGCCACCTAGCGTCCATCATCCTATGCGCCCTGATTCTTTCTGAGACTTTGGCGCTTTATAAATCATTTACGTACTTACTTACTTACTTACATTTGAGCCAAGGGGCGGGGTTCCATCAGGCCTGCTGCTTGATGTTTGCTCGACGTTTGCTCGATGTTTGCTCGATCGTGTAAACAAGGTATTAACGATCGACTCCCGGTCGGGTCGCTATCAAGTGAGCCTGGTGCTGGCTACCACCTGTATGGGTGACTGTCTGCAAACAGGTAAACCATCCAGGTGTGTAACCATCGCCAAGATCAACTCAGTCTTCCGAGGTAGGTGGGACAGTAGGTGTAGTGCCATTGTTCCCTGGATTGGGACGGTATGTTTGGTGGCGGCGGAAGTGATGGCAAGTGGGGCGGGGGCTCATTCAGAAACTGAACGTGAACGTTGGTGTTTAAGTCTCATAAACACATTTTCTCACAATTCGCACATTTTATAGACCCAAAGTACGCAATGCCTGCTATACACAATGCCAGTCCCTTGTAAACAAGAAAACCACAATAGCATAATTATTATTTCGACTCCGCGGTAACTAGTTAACTACTTTAAAGATACTTCATAGAAGCCAAATAAGCAAAAAATAAGTCTTGAAATTGTCGGCTTTTTTCGCTATGCTATAACTTGTTGCAGGCGGTCAAGATGTTTCCAGTTTTGATATTCGGATATTACCTCCGGGCCAGCGAAGAACACTCTAAATATGCAGTTAACTCCGATCGCCAATCTAATCTTCTTGCCGTTCGCCTGCTATAAACCGCCCAGCTGCTTAAAGCAGGCTTAATATTCCGCACGCCACTCGACTTAGACCTCGGTTTTACGATCGTCGCGGTAGTAAAATGAGCTTATCAGCCCATAGTTCACGTAACGACGATATACGCGGCACGGCACAGGACCGAAGTGCGTGGCATATTGGCAGTATGTCTGCAAGCTTGACGGGTTTGTGACCAGAAAATCTGCCGTGTGTCCAGTTAGATAATGTGGCATTTAGCTTATTGATGAACAGCGTAAAATGCAACACCTGATCCATTTGGGAGGGGGGGGGAGAAAGGGCAGACACGGCATAATTGAATAGGCCTACACTAGTGAGGTTAAGAGAAGGGAATTCGAAAGTTTGCACTTTGTTACGCGATCTATATATAGGATAGGTACAATTATATGTGACACTTGCTCAATAATTTACCTTGTCTGAATACGCCAGAATGCTGAGCACAGCATTGAGATAGTGATGACATACCGAGATAAATTGCCATGAAATAGTAACTGTACTAAGTTTGGTTTATGTATCTTCGTGATACCTTCGTTGCTGGTTGGTATCTAGGCCTACACGGTGGGCATAAAACAGAGGACAGATCAGAATGTCATAACCGTGTGCAATGTGGTGTACACAACTGCGAGAGAGGTTCGAGCCAATAAGCCCTACTCAGCCTTATCTACAGGGTGGGCCAAAAACGTGCCACTTAATTTTTGTCCATATCTTCGCCAATTATTGACAGATTTTCAAAATTCTTTCACTGGCACACTCGCAGACAATTTGCAATAATGTGATCATTATATATCCCACCACACCGTAAATGCGTCTCTACACTACTTTGTAAGCTATGAATGAAATATGCATGTATAACGATAATAACAGACAAACATTTCAATAAAATTGAAAAAAACACTTCAGATCAACATTGCAGTGAATGATCTGTATAATACTTAATTGTGTGGGTCTAACACATTCTAATGTCGTACGGATCATTCACCGCAATGTTGGTCTGAGGTGTTTTTTTAAAACTTTTTTTATTTACTCATATGTTTGTTATTATCATTAGGTTTTCTTACATTTGTGTTTCACACGGTAGTGTAAAAACGCATTTACGGTGTGGAGGGATACATAATAATTACATTATTGCAAGTTGTCCGCAGAGTGTGCTAGTGAAATAATTTTGAAAATCGGTCATTAATTGCCGAAGATATGGACAAAAGTAAAATGGCACGTTTTTATGGCCCACCATGTAGTGTAGTAGTAGAATAGTAGCTAACGTCGTCTCGATGGCAATCGTGGTGGACCGTCGACACAGATAAACGTCACCTCCTCTGATTGCATACGAAGTAACGGCAAATAGACCTATCTAAATGGGAAATCGGGGTTTAACGTCTAAAATTATAACTTTTCGACACCGACCTACTTCCTACATGTCTGTTGCATTTTCCATACAAAATCGCGATCAAATGGTTGACGTTGGCGACCATGCGTTGTCAAAGCACTCTGTCCTTTGAAACCCTGATAAGCAGTGTTGGGCTCACGTTATCCTTCCGCAATTCACACAAGCTATCTAGATACTTCAGTCTCTGACGCTTCCTTGTTTTCCTCCCATCTCTTCTTCACGCCTCACCACCAAATTCTCAAGACGTGCGGGTCTTCTCAACACGTGCCCCAGTAAAGCAAGCTGCCGTTGACGGATTCTTTTCATTACTGTACGATGTACCTCTAACTTTTAAAATACTTTTTCGTTACTTTTTTTCAATCTACGATATTCATAACATCCTCCGCAAGAACCAAACTTTCACGGCCATCCACCTATCCTTGATCGCGTTTGTCAAACTTTCACGTCTGTACAGTAGCAAGGTAACTGACCAGACATAACAATGTAAAACTTATAAGCTTAAGTCGACCATGTGACTCAGTAACACGTTTTTCATATTACCAAAGGGGCCATCGACAAGCGTGGCTGCGCAGCGTCGAGGGGGACCTCCGACAACAAAACGTCGGGCTGTGGACGGCCAGACATTCTGCCCAAGACCGTGCTTGTTGGCGTCAAGTGGTGGAGACGACTGCGCTCCAGCAGGGGCTTGTCCCAATAATGATGCTAAAACTGTGTATAAGTTCGTTTAAAGCTCATTTATCTAAGTCGATCCGGATAACTGCCTTTGCTTTGCAGACGGTGTAACCTACGAGTTCGGCGATGACGTCACTGGACTGGAAGACGGGAGACGTGGGGCGGGAATACTGACGTACACTGTGGATGAACTGGAACGGGTTGATTCGAGGCATGATCAGCTGGCATTCGGCCTGAGAACTCGACAGACCGGCGATGCCACTCTGGTACACGTTACCAGCGACAATTCCAACGACTACATCCGCCTCGACCTGGTCTCGCTTCATCTTTGAATTACAGTCTGTCGATTCTGCTCATATTCCGTTGCCATAATCCAGCTGTTTCGCGCACAAAGTAAACAAGAAATTTGAGCTGGTGCTCACGAGACGTGCGAAAGCCTATAGCAGTTCCTGTTCGCAAATTCAAACTGTTAGTCTATCTCTAGCCATTTTGACGCGACTTTTGCGGGGGTACCGCTCTTTGATGCCCTCGTACGCAGATTTCTTTGAATCTAAAAAATCGAAACTTAAACCGTCAAAATTTACGTTTAATGCTGAACATTTTATTTGCAGCTTGTTCATGTCTATCTCAATCAGTTTCGGCGCAATTCGCTCTTGAAATGTGTCTCGCAGCCCGAAATCGCCACAAAAATCCGATAAAACCTCTATTTTATTGTTCAAGGTCATCCAAGGTCATTGAATTTGGTGACTACCGAGAGCCAGTGTACGACTTCCTATTAGTGATTAATAGTAACCTAAACCCTATCTGGACAAGATTTGGAAAAGTAAGGCGATCACTCTGGAAACAAAGCTCAGCATCCTGAAAACATGTGTGTTCAGTACAATGCTGTACGGTTGTGAAACATGGACAGTTACAAAACGCTGTGAAAGCCGAATCCTGTCCTTTGAGAGAAAATGCTACCGGAAGATTCTGAAGATAGAGTGGACACAAAAGGTCACTAATGAAGAATTGTACAGAAATATTCAATTGGCAGAAACCCTACTGCAGAAAGTGATACAGAGAAAATTGCGCCTCTTCGGTCATATCTGCAGAATGAACGACAGAAGAAAGACCCTGGTGTTCAGAATGATGGATGGTTCAAACAAAAGAGGACGGCCTCACCGAGAATGGTCAGATGACATTGAGCAGTGGTGTGGGGAAACCCTCCAGGAGTTAAGCCACGCTGCCCTAGATAGGCAGCGGTGGGCAGCGATAGTAACAACGGCGTCAGACACCAACGGGCATTGAGCCCACGGTTGTCGATGATGATGATGAAAGCCTATCTCGCACCGTTATTGAGATACAGCGACTTTTTGGCTAAAAATCACAAATTTTTTCCACTCCCCTTTCATTTAGCACTCTCGTTCGGGGTGACCTTCAAATTTATGGAAAATCTTTACGGTTTCTAAACTAGCGTCTTCCAGGCAGCCGACGGTGAAGATTTGGTGATCCTAGCTTGCACCGTTTTTGACTGATCCACCCGTGTGACAGACGGACGGACGGACGGACGGACGGACAGACGGACAGAATTGCGATGGCTAATAATGCGCGTAAAAATTGATTGGATTTTGATCACCTTTACTTATTCAATTGCTTACATAACGTTGCATTTAATACGTATATTATATCAACATTTTTGTCAAATGTTTTCCGTGTTCTGTTGCTTACATTTCAGTTAAGTTGTTTATTTTACATGTTTTACTGTTTTATATATTTTATTGTATGTGGTGGCTATTGGCGCAATAAATAATTAATGTTAAAAGTACTGCAAAAAGTTACTTCAGTAAAACGCAAAAGTCGTAGATAAAAAGTTTGATTGAAAAGTAAGATCTTTGCAGTTTTTTAGGCAGCAATTAACAACATTTTTATTTTGCAAATATTGACAATATTATTATACAGGGCATTAGCGACTTTTGAAGATGACTCTACAAAATGATTTCTGATTTGATTTGACTAGTTTCGTTTTTGCTCTACGATTGTGCATGACCGGTGGTGTTGGCCACAGACAGACGGAGGTCGAGTGTTGGCCGTGTACAACATGGGACTGATGGACCATGCCGTCGGCGAGACAACACTATCGGTCAACGACGGCAGATATCACGTCGTCCGATTCACGCGATCAGCGCAGAACGCCACTCTACAGCTGGACCAACTCAGCGCGCGACCGAAACGACCCACAGGTTCTCCACCTCAATAGCATATATTCTAAGAAGTTTTCTGAAATCCACAAAAGGGTAAAACGCAGAGTTTCCCAAGAGTGGCTTCATGGCGGGCATGGTAGCGAGTCTGGTCGGTGCAGGCCATTAGAAGCTGATAACATTGCTATAGATTCACAACAATTTCTCGGCATTTTTTACGACAAACGTGAACTAATCTAACTGATTATTTGATTACAAAGTTGGTAGTATTCAAAACTTTAATCCGTGTAACCAATCTCGCAAGGGATGGAACTCGATCCGTATTCAAAAGTTGAGCTTCATGTTTTTCTGTTTGAGCGGCACGTTTTGGCTAGATTCCATCCTTAAATTAAAATGTGCCGTAAGCAACTCTGACAGAATAACGGATCAGACCGGCTCAAATAATTATAATCATAAACGCTGATTTTTTTCTCTCATTTTAAGCTGCTAATTAAAAATTATTATTGTCGCTACAGGTGAGAAGAAACTTTGGCAGTTTCTTCCCAACAAAGCATGAAAACGAGTCTTGAGATTTCCGTATATCTTAACCGTTCAGAAATATTGGATCGAGAAAAGGCGTAACATAAAATCAGACTGACGAAGTGAATGTAAAGTAAAAAAAGTAACAAAAAGCCCAGCTGTCGCTAGGGTGAGCCGACCGTACCGTCTATGTCCAAAGCTTAGCGCCCGACTTCCGGTTGCGGAAAGAAAGCGATTTACCATAGGTGACCACAGTTTCATACACGCTATGCTAACGCTGCTATATCGAACGATACAAACGCCAGGGTACGGTAAAAAGCGCCAGCGGCGTCGTCGGTTAAAAAGTAGGTAAAGCAGGAAGTTGCAAATTTCCAACAGAAGAGATTATCGATGCTCAAGATTCCGATTTGGCTCTTAAATGTTCTGAAAAATAAAGTTTTAGCCCCAAATTTGGCATTTTTGGACGACAATTTTTCCACAGGAAGACTACATTCCGACAGTTTCCCAACCGCTACAAATTTATGATGGAGCAATTGCACTTTTACCTGCTCTCTTCCTCTCGGCGGCCACGCCCCCACTGTTCGGAATCGGCGCACATGGGTGATGGCTGCAGGCAGCAATTTTGCGTTGAAAATTGTGGTCAAACGGCTAGATAGGCTATAGCGACATGGTTACTATAGACACCTATAGAAACTTGCTATCGCCCTATCAAGCAGTACTATCGCCGACCCCCTAAACGTACCGTTTAGCCACAATACATGCGTTACGGACAAACAGACGACAGACTCGACGTGGTATCATAGGCGCGACCGCGCGACCGTAAGTACGGTCGGCCAAAAACTGTAATTGCAACCAATTACACTGTAGCCCGTGCTAGAATTCAATAAAAATTGACATCTATCCATCACGGAGCCTACAGCAGAAGCTTTCACAGTTTACGCCATTGCCTCTGCTGCTGCTGCTGCTGATGCTGATGATTATTATTATCTCCGCCAAGGTGAACGTAGTGAACATTGGAGGAGATTAAGAGATTGGTCGTTCTGTCCTTCCGTGTTTCCGTCGTTCCTTCTGTGTAAGCGATGACTCATAATAGCAATGACGTCATTGCACTAACAGCTGCTTAGCCGGCTGTTACTTTGCTTTCCCTTTCTCCTGCCGCAAAGGGGCTCTTCATTCTCTCTCCCCTTTTCTTGTTGTAGGTGCAGTTGTAGCTGTAGGTGTAGATGTAGTAGTAGTAGCAGTAGTAGTAGTAATGTTTAAATTACTTTACTTGGCGGAGATATGCACTCTCACGAGCGCCTTCTATGATTACGATGATGTTCTGACAGGTCGTCAGCTAACAACATTCAACCGTCCATCTCGTGTTCACATCGGCGCCAAGCGAGATTCAATGGACAACATTGTGCGGCCTTTTCACGGCAAAATTACCGGTCAGTTGCCAATAGACCTACAGCATGATAATAGACCAGTGGTAATAATAGGCCTGGCGTCAGGGCCAACATTTTTGGTACTTTAGAGATGACCAGCAGTCTCTCGTATTTTAAAAGCTATTGGCGTAATATTTTAGTATGTTTTCATGTTCTTTTATTTACTTATTATTTAATGCACAGTGTGTGAATATTTTATAAATAATATGACATGCCTTTTCGAGACTGCTTTCTTTTTCTACACGTGTTATAAGCTTCTATTGCTTTTTTATAATCTCGATTATCAGCAGTTTATTCACGTTTGTTAAACATTGCTGTAGCTGTTACTGTTTAAATTGCATCCAGTACCTCGCTACATATGGGCCTCCATTTGATTTGCAGTTAATCAATCACGCAGACTGATTAATGCAGCAATAATTCAAGCACAGTCAGTTCGGTCAAACTGTTGGTTGGGGTCTCGAACCCCTTAGAGTTTGCTCCAAATATTTCACGGTGTGCACACAGTGGCTGTTTGCCCGCCATGATTTTGTTAAATTAATTATTACGTACCGGTAGTCGTTTTCTTCTACTACGCCTTTTATTATTTTCTCCCGTGGATTGCTGCCCTGAACAGACTTCAAAAGCTAACTCATTGTGCGCGCGTGTTTGTTAAGGTCTCGTGTACAATCATCAACGTATTCTGTCGCTAGCTTCAGAGCACGACAGTCGAGTCAGTTCGTACGGCAACGTCAGACAACATATCCTGCCTACGTCCACTTCAGTGTTAGAACTTTGTGCACTGGCTTCTATCTCTAAACGCAGCTTGCGCCGAGTGAAAAATGGGGGGGAGTTTTTAAGGGTGTCGATCAAAACTCCTCACCCTTTTCACTGGGCAATCTATACTCTTAACAAAACTTCCCCCCTATTTTTCAATCTACAGCTACACCATTAATAAAACTTCTCTTAAATAGAGAAAGGAGCCCAGATAGGGAAGGGGGTATTTGAGTCAAAAAGTGGGGGGGAACTTAAACGCGAAAGTGGGGGAAGTTGCGCCTGATTTCGATTTTAGATTTTGTTAAGGGGGGACAAAAGCCACTGTTTGTCGCGTATCGTCTGAGTGACTGGCCGTCTTTCGCAGACATGTGAAATGATTAACATGTGAATCAAAACACGGTATTAATATGCCGCTCTAAACATACTTAGGCCTGTTAGTCGCCGAATAATTGGTATGGACCCAGGAAATTTTTTGTTTGCCATAATGGTGGCGAACATTTATTTTTTCGACTAGTAATAAGTTTATAAAGCAAACAAAAACTGCTTCTGCGTTGAGTTAAACGTCGAGTGTGTGTCATTGGTATAAGTAATACCTCGTTTACACGATCCAGCAAACATTTAGCAAACTTCCAGCAAATGTATTCAAAATACACGTACTAATTGCTTGACGTTTGCTGGATCGTGTAAACGGGGTATAAGAGTTAGGTCAGCGGCATGTTTATGATTTCGCTGCATTTTCATTGACGCGCAGTTGCGGTGGTCTCAGAACTTGCAAGAGGCCTGCAGAATTGTGTTTTAGTTTATACCCCGTTTACACGAGAAAACATATGCCTACATGAAGCACACATCAAGTTCACTTAAAACAAGCTTAGAGCAAACTTGAAGAAAACCTCGCGCACACGTCGTGCACTCTTAGAACTGGCTTGATAGCGATGCATACTTATTGCAAACATTCACGAAGGCTAACTTTACGCGTGCTTCATAATGTGCTTCATGTATGCTTCTTCGTGTAAACGGGGTACTAGTCGCAGCCCGCAAAGCAGTCACTTGGTTACATATCTCATTGTCTGATCTATGACGGAGACAGTTTCTGCGCATGCGCGTGTTCTGGCGAATAATTTACGAACAACTGAGCGGTGAGAAATAAACGCTGATTAGTCCGGACATTCATGTCGCAGACGACGAGGCACATAATTAGCCTACTGCCATGACGTATACCAGGCAGTCGCACCTGCTCCTCGTGTATACGTCATGCGAAATGACGTCATTGTCGTCATTAATGTCGCTGAATATTTTATGTGTTCAACAGCAGCAGCAGTACTAGTACTAGTAGTACGACGACTACAACAACGACAACGACGACACCCACAACTACAACCCACAGCACGGTTTGACACGAAAACATTTCTATTTTACGACTTTATACTGTCAATCGCCGATTGGCAAATCCTGATTTGAGTTGCTGTCGTCAAACGACAGATCTTTTCAGTGGCTGCGTGCTTTTTGCTCGCAGCTCACTTAACCGGATCGTGTTTTGGTGTATAGCTTCGCGTATGGCGCTCTGCAAAAATGTAGCAATTATTACTGTCCGCGGTAGCGACGACGGTATTGTTTTCAGCATTGTTGCTAAATTTGTTTTTCTTTTTTTCTTTGTTTACAGGATAACTTATTAACCTTTGCGCGTAGCTTGAAAAATTGGGCGTGATCATGTACCTCAACGACTTCTAGAATTCTCTTAAATTTTAAGTCATACTCATCGGTCAAGTTTTTTTCTGCGTTTTCTGTCCTCCCACTGCGGTTACTCTGCTCGTAATTTTAATTTAATCAGTTTTTGTTTTTTAATGTAAATGTTGTGTAAAATGAATACCGCTGTGCTGCGTTTTACTAGATTAGGCCTCGTAACACGTAAATCAGGCAGTGACTCCTTGAATAGTGTTGTCACAGATTACAATTTGCAATAACTGTTTCTAATCTGTTTCACAATAGCCTATAACATACAGTATAGTAAAGTGAGAATGTTTATTGATGCGTCTGTAGACTGTTACAGCGCGGCGATGGTGGGAGAATTGGCGCAGTGAGACAGTCTATCATCGTTCGACAGCGTTCACTACTGATGCCTTAGTCGGGATTCTGAGGGAGTCGTCATCAACTGCCGCTTCCGACAGCCTCGCGTGAGCATTTTATAAACCCCCAAACTTCTCATGTTTCGTATAAACGTTACTTTAAGTGCACAGGCTGGACAGGTTTAAATAGATTAAAATAAAAATCACAGTTTTGCCATAAAATCTAAACTTTGACAACTGTTTCAGTTAGGCCTACTTGCTACGAAGTGCACATAACTATAGAAGGAGTACGGTTTGGCACGTATGCTTCACTGACGTAACAGCTAAACGACGAAATCGTTTTTTCGGTAATATATTGACGCCGTGGTCAGTGTAAAGCGGGCTTTAACGCGCACGCGCACGTATCTGTGTGTGTAGGCGCCTTGAGCCTTCGCCGCTGCGCAGTGACGTCACTGCGACGTCACCGTGCGACCAGTGCTGGCCGCTGACGTCATCGGCGCCGGGTGGTCACGTGACGAGGAGCGGGAAGCAGTCGGAGTCGGTGCGGGGG
>Ga0209367_1010854_pt1 | contig 12153 bp, 6 predicted proteins | sample WorMetLIZISLAND2_FD_187412 | JGI IMG/M metagenome (GOLD analysis project Ga0209367, IMG submission 187412) | Marine gutless worms symbiont microbial communities from Max Planck institute for Marine Microbiology, Germany - Olavius geniculatus... ... | reverse complement strand
AGGTAATTTGAGAGTAATAGAGCCATGTTCAAAGGAAGAAAACTGAGAGTGAGCAGTAGGTAGTTGTGTGAAAGGTTCCCGGATAAGGAAGCCAGTGCCACCGCCGATAGCTGAAGTATTGCCAGAGCTCATTTGTGCAGCTCTATAGACGAACGGCCGCATAATATGTCGGAACTGGGCCGACAACGACATATTTTTCTAGTTTAATAGTGCACGCCGTATTATGATATTATCTCAGTCATGCTCATCAACAGTTTTTACTAACCGACAATGCTCTTGGAGAGTAATAGTTACTGTTGCTAATTCTGGACGAAACTTGCCGCGACACTCACTCAGCAGGGTCAATAAGTTACTGTCAGTGTAATTCACTGCATGTCGTATTTAACTGTCGCTCCAATCCGCATTCTGTGGTTTTATAATGTATTACTGCCTATAGCAAAATGTTAATGACGCTATATAGGCCTATATTGTCAGCCACTTTAAATACCACGCCGACGTCATCGCTTTTCGGTGCTCGTGATTTACTTAGCTAACTGCGTCGCTGATTTAGCCCACAATAATAAAGTTTGTATGTACGTTGCATAGGCCTGTAGCAAACTAGCCTATATTTTCATAAAAGTGCTGTTTTCGTCGTGTAGGCCCATTACACCGCTGACGTGCATTAAAACGCCTAAGCGTGCAGAGCAGGACGCAAAATACTCCCAACTCCCAAAATAAAGAGTTTTAGTGCTTTTTTGCAATTTTCGCTTCCGCGCACATTTCAAGAGTGAATTGCGCCAAAGTTACTAGACAATCTGCAGACAATCTGCGTATGAAATTTTTTGCACAGAACGTAGGCTTACATTTTAACCGTCTTAATTTTGACCTTCTAGGTTTAAGGAGTCTTCCGAACGAAGACCTCAAATTTGGGTACTCCTTCTAGATGCATTATTATTTTATTGCATGCTGTACACAGATTGCCCAGGTGGCAGAACCGATGCTGTCGCGCGTCATCTGAACTAAATTACTTGTTGTTGATGTTAGGAAATGCAAGAAATACGAGGGGCGTTCAAAAAGTCTTGCAAGTTGATATATTACACTGAAAAACTTTTCAAAATCTATACACCGATAAAACGCATATTTCTTTTGAACTCATGTGAGCTTAAAGCGGATGTAATGTCATTGTTACTTATGACGTCATAAAGCGTTTTATGTCTGTCCTTCCAGCCATGCGCTCACCACAGACTTGAGCCATTTATTGTTTGGATAGTGGACACCACAAAGAAAATTTTTCAAATTTAGAAAAATATAATAGTTGCTGTAGGTGAGGTCTCTATGTATGTAGGGTGGTCTTATTGTACGAAGCCAGAGTCACGAACAGCTAGCTGGGTAATTGTAACTTGGGGACTGGATTGCAGTGCCAGATTTAGGGAAAGATCTTCGGGGCTCGCTTCCAGGCCCCCGCACACCAGGGCTCCTAAGGTTGTGTGTTGCAAACTTTAACCTTTCACAAAAATGATGGATGTCACTAACTGTTAACTTTTAATAATTTTTTTCTGACATCGTCCAATCCTGACAAGTCATCGTAATTGACAGAAGCGTTCTCATTATGTCTAGCACATATTTCGGCTACTAAATATTTATAATTAAAAATGAGAAATTCATAGACGTAATTGTCAGGGCTCCCATAAAATCACATGTCCCGGGGCCTCATATTGGAAAATCTGGCTGTAGGGTGGAGAAATGGCGTGCGCTGTTTGTGCTAGAACTCTAAATCGTTCCTGTTTAACGCTGTATGACGTCATACATTACAATGACGTCACATCCGATTTAACCTCATACGTGTTCAGAAGAAATATACGTTTTATTGGTGTATAAGTTTTGTAAAGTTTTTTTTCAGTCTAACATATCGACTTGCAAAACTTTTTGAACGCCCCTCTTGCGACGTAAAACTCTGAGCGTACTACGATTAACACAGTTTTTAATCGCTGCATTTTGATTAACAGTAATTCATATATCGCGAAAACGACGACGCTGACTTTTGTTTTTTCTTTGCTATTACAGTAAGTTGTAATAATTTTGAATTTGATAGAACTGACGATTAATTTGCGCTAAAAATGGCAAGCTGCGAGTTTTATATATCTAGCGTATAAATGGGAAAAAACGAAAACCGTTTTAAACAGAACTGAAACGAGAGAAATAAAACAAGATATGTAAAAACAAAAAAAATCAAGAAACTGACAGGTTAGGAAAAAATAAAAGCTCCAAATTAGTCAGAAAACTAAAAAAATGACAAAAAATTGAAACTAAGAAAAACTGAGACGAAAACAACGCAAACAGGGAAAATTGTTAGCAGTTCAGATATCCGTAAATCAGTTCAAAGATCGTGCCAGATGTAGCCTATATGAGACAAGATTTGAGTACAAAATTTTTTTTTGAATATAGAACTTGGATCAAGACGTGGCTGGCGAAGTGAGTGAAGCAGTTGATTACAAAGTTTTAATATTTTGCTACTATTGGCTCGTTTAGCGTGAAAACGGTTGCAGATAGGCACAGACATGCCGCTTATCATAAGAAAAACTAAAGACGAGCTTTGCAGGCCGCAGAGGTATTGACATCGATGACCATGAACGACCTTGACTTTCAAAATAACGGGTTTTGATGATTTTTTGCGATTTTCGTCTGCAGCACACATTTCAAAAGCACACTTTTTTCAAAAGTAAATTGCGCCGAAATCACTAGTGATAGACCAAGACAGTCTGCACGTAAAAGTTTTAGCATTAAAAGAGATTTTAATAGTCTATGTCTCGACCCCCTAAGCTCGAGGATTCCTCCATACGAAAGCATCAAATTTGGGTACCTTTTAAAAACACGCGATTCTAGTTACTATCTACTAGGTCTAATCTAGCACGAAAACGGTTGCCAATAGACACAGACTTGCTGCTGATCATAACAAGCACTGCTGATGAGCTTTCTGGGAGTACCGACATTGATAATCGAACGATCTTAAACCACCAAAAATAGAGGGAGATTTAGTGAAGTTTTTACTGTTTCTTGCCGCGACGCACATTTAAGATGAATTAACGTTTAACTGGTCGAAATCACTGCAGATAAACCGAGACAACCTGCGTCGCGCGTCTCATGAGCATTAACTCAGATTTCTTGTCAACTTATGGCCTATCCCCGCGGTTATAGGCTTACTCGGTGATAGACTGCATGCGTCGTGAGTTAAGTTTGTATTAATGTACGCATGTCCGCTACAGTGACACTGAAGTGATACGAACACATTCGATCACTCGGCCCGCCCACAGTCGTAAAACTTCAACGCCCGATGTGATGTCCATTTAAACCACCTACACTGTTGACTGCGCACATTACGACCATCTGACGACAACTACAGTGAACATTAAAGAATTACAATCAACAACGACATGAAAAGTGCCGTCAGTGACCAAGCAGATGCAGGCATTCTCCAACATCGCGTTCCGAGTCTTAAGTCTTTCCAGAATAAAAATCTTAGGTCGAAATAAGCCTTGGCCGACACCCAAGCAGAGAGTTGATAAACAGGCAGTTTTTCTGAGGTAACTTTGGCAAATTTTGACCGATTTTAATAATAATGTTTCAACGCTTTATTCGATATGCTATACTGCAAATGAAGCTGTTATATTATGCAGCCGTTCTTATAGGCCGCATTATGGGTTTTGACCATCCGCCAGCAGTCTGTCCGTTCGTCTCTCCCATAAGGGCTCTAAAACGCACAAAAAAAACAAAACTCGCGTGCTAGTGCATAGCAATTTTCAACTCAAGTGGTCAAAGATCAGGTTTGGGTCAGGATTACGCTGCTCTCGACAGACGTCCGCATAATATGTCGGTATTAGGCCGACATATTTTTCTTTATAGGCTATTTGTTGTCACACTATACCTTGAATTGTTAACGAAGTCGATGAAGCCGACTGCTGCTGCAGATTGGGCAAAGAAATACCGATAGCAAATACCACAACGGAAGTTCAGTGTATCGTCACACAGAAAGAGGCGCTTTCTCATCGTGCTTTGATATACAGGTAAAAACAGTCCACTGCACGTCGAGGGCCCGATCATACTGTGTGTTATTGTTTAGGACTGATATACTTCTTCAGTCGGCCGTAAAATATAGACAGTTTTACCACCACGCTAACTGTCAGGCGGAATTAAAATGCAATCCAGTAGTAAGCCTACAGCCAGACGCCGACAGATGACTGGTGACTGGTGACTACTGCGGGTCACAGCTGACTGAACACTTGACCTCTGTGATGACCCGCTGCTGGTGTGTAGCTACGATCACGTTACCAAGCCGTATAGTTAGGACCACTCAGCCACGCTGTACAGTCGTGCCGGCTGCAGTTCACGGCAGAAGATAGGTAACTATGCCACTGGAAGAGATTTATGTCACAGTGATCGAGTTGTCTGGGCGACCTCTGACCGCCAGGCACTAGCGGCGTTAGTTTCTGTATCTCAACGTACGTGGGAGGGTTAAATAAGTATGATGATGGTGGATAGGCCTATAGGCCTACACGAAATTGTCCGAGCGTGCACGGTACCTCTGCATCGCCATAACAGTATAGGAGGAAATAAGTATGTATCGCCAGTCGCCACCGCGCCTGCAGAAAGTGTGAAGCATGCAAGATAGGACCCATGTCTGACAAGGAAGAAAATTTCCGCACAGACCAAAGCTCCTACCTTTTCTTTATCCTCTTTGTTAGAGCCTATGCAGGTCTGCTGGAGGCAATTAAAAGCTAGAAAATTGTAGGCCCAGCTGCGTACTGGCATACGCGCGAGAGCTAGCATGTATCTATAGCTCGTAGGCCCTATTAGCTATGGTAATTCTGTCTTGGTGTCTGTCACGTCCCGGTGCCGTTCCAAGATCAAGTGAGAGAGAAACTTTGGGTTTTCACCGTATGATAGCCTAGAGTCTCTAGTATTTCGTGACAAACTTTCATGCCGCTGAGTAAAAAGGGTCCCCAAAAACGAAAAGGCGACCAAAATTATCTGGCAGCAGAAAGTGCTATAGGCTCTCGCGCGTTTCATGAGCATTAGGCCTAACTCATATTTCTTGTTGTCTTGGTTTAGTTCAGTGACAATTTTTCTTCAAATTCTGGGGCTCGGGCTAACGGGTTATATTAACAATGTGCGGTTGTGTAACACTCCCCACGTGCAGGATTACTTCTCCTGCTGTGATAGGCAGGCGTGTTTTAACCACGAGCTTCGCTCTCTCTATTGTATCTTTGCTTTAACGTATATAGTTGGCTGCATCAGCCGTCTCAGTTGCGCTTCATTCGTCAGGGCGCGTTACTGACGACCATCACCCGGAATGTGCCTCACATCAGTTGAACGAGTTCCGAACTTCCGCACGTGAATTGTAGGCCTACACAATTCACATTTTGCTACTTTTTTACGCGCGATACAGAATGTTTCACGCGTCTTAGCCATCGTATAGGCGTCTGTCCGTCTGTCCGTCTGTCTGTCACACTCGTGATCTGTATCAGAACTGTGCAAGCTAGGAACACGAAATCTTCACTGTGGGCTACCTCAAGGACTCTAAGTTTATCGTGACAAAATTTCGTGCCCGTGGGTGAGGGGTTCCCCTCGAACAAGGGCGTCAAAGAGGGGTACCCCCTAAAAACGTTATTTTGCCGTTATTGGCTCGTCTAGCGTGAAAACGGTTGCAGATAGGCACAGACATGCTGCTTATCATAACAAGCACTGGTGACAGGCTTTTTAGATTTATCAACATCGATGACCTTGAACGATCTTGAACCCCACAAAAAGGGGTTTTTAATAAATTTTTCGCAATTTTTGGATGCAGCGCACATTTCAACACTGAATTGCGACGAAATGGCTGGAGATAGACCAATACAACCTGCGTATGAAATTTTCAGCATTAAACGTAGATTTTAGCAATCCAAGTCCCGACCCCCTAGGTTCAAGGAGCAAGCGGGCGTCAAAGACAGCTACCCCCTAAAAGTGGTTATTTTACCGCAGTTATCTCGTGTAGCGTTAAAACGGTTGCGGATAGGCACAGACATGCTGCTAGTCATAACAAGCAATAGCGACAAGCTTTTTATTGGCGTCAACGTCGATGACCTTGAATGACCCTGAACCCTTAAAATAAGGGTTTTTGGTGATTTTTTGCGATTTCCGGCTGCGACACACATTTTACGAGTGAACTGCGCCGAAATGGCTGGAGATGGACCTGGACAACCTGCGTATGACATTTTTAGCATAGAACGTACATTTTTAAGAATCTAAGTTTTGATCTCTTAAATTCAAAGTATCTTCCGTATGTAGGCCTCAAATTTAAGTGCTCTTTCAAGATGCATTAATATCTTATTATTAATATCTTATACACTGATTGCCAAAGTGGCAGGACCGCTGCTATCGCGCGTCACGTGAGCTTTTCTCAAATTACTTGCTGTTCTTGAACATCAACGTCTGCAGTTGAATATGTGCCAGTTAATAAACAGATTGGAATATAGACGTTCGCCTCGTCCTCGTGACATTGGATTTGGCCTTTTGACCGTTCAAGCCTTCAAGGTGCTGCAAAGTGCACACAGCATGCCACTAGTTCCTAAGACTTACAGCGTTCCTCAGTTCGGCTATACATTTTGTGCTTGAACTTTGCATACAGCTTAACATATAACAAATTTGAACTTATTGTGACTTTATTTGCGCAGTTATCGCTCATCAGCCAGTAGGTATCCTTACCTTACCTTACCTCCGGGGTGGACAGGCTCTTCACCTGCCCAGCGCTGAGGCCGTATCAGCTCGGCCCAATGCGCGTCCCCAAATGTAACCAGAAGGTTACAGGTAGCGGCCATAAAGCCGTAACGGCTGTGAAGCCGTAGATAGACGGCTGTAAAGCCGTAAGTAAACAGCTATAAAGCCGTAATCGGCTGTGAAGCCGAAACCAGCACAAGAGCACTGGTATCGTGTAGCAATCTGCCTACACGAACTTGGTCAGCTCTTAGTTGCTCCTCGCCTTCAGATTTTAGAAATCTTTCGGGTCATCGGTGCTGAGCCTCACCACCACGTCAAGGTGGCTGACCGCGGTGGGAAGTAGGTATCATAGACTTCTAAAGTTCTGACACGATGCAATCAATGTCTATAGCGTCATGCACGTGAATGTTAGAGCATTGCCTTATAGATAGACCCTATACCGTATATAAGAGGCAGGTTAGCGACACGCTTGAATGAGCGCGGGAACACACTTTGCGGTGCTTGCAATCAGCGACGCGTGAAGCTATGTGTACGTCCCGGTCCACTCCATGATATCCGGTGTTGAAGAAACCAAGCAAGACATCGCATTGCGTCGTGCTGCCCGACTAGTCGCTACTCGAACCGCGCGTCGATCATCAGCTTTCATTCAAACACACAGAGACGCTGAGTGCCGACAGCAGATGTGCGACATTCAGCGGAATTAAAAGCGACGCCATGCCACGCCACGGCGTCCATCCAACATAAAACTCAAGCATAACGACAGATGGCCGGTGAGTGAGCGCAGACACGGCACGGCACCAAGAGCTCTTCAGATCAACTCGCACGCCACGCACTCGCGCTGTTCTACTGAACATAGCTCGTTGGCCGTGCATTGGAATGATCACGAGGTAAAGGTCGCGCAGGTGAGATGAGATGATACGCTTTCACTGAGCTGTGATTGTACTGTGATCGACGACAACGACCGGTTGAACTGGGAGCTGTAGAACACATAGACGAATAGATCTTTAATATACATCTCAACCGACTGACAGGCTTGATGTGCTACTATCACGCAACCAGAATTCTTCCATAACCTGATCTGACTGTCACCTTTATCCACAACGACACGCACTGATCCTGAACCGACTAAAGCAAGTAAAACCTCATTCGTAGTTTTTCAATAGGCCTATGCATTTTAATACAAATCTAAGTTTCAAGTACGCAACAGTAGGCCTATCCTACATTTTGCTGAAATCAACCTTCGTATGTCGCACGCGTATATAGCACGATATAATATCCGCACGAGTTTCAACTTTGTGGCAATCGTCTGCATTTTCAGTCTTAATTGTACGTCTGCAGTTTGCGAGATAACTAAAACCCGACTTTCAATTTTGGCTTGTGATCTGAAATTTAAGCTTCTGTTTTTATTTCTTAATTACTGTGAGCGCGCTTTGCCCATTTTTTCTGTTTATTCTCGAATAGATAAACAAATAAATTAATAAACACAAATCACAGGAAATTAAATCAAATGATGGCGTTGGCCGAGCGTTGGCGTCGTCGGTGACTCGCCGTGGCTGGCGGCGTGTCGAGCCGTTGCTATGCAGGTTTGGCGCATAATTTCGCAATAATAATTGTTTGCCATCGACAATTTGTTCCGTTAAAATATGCATGGGGTGGGCGCGGCGATGGTGACGGCGAAGGCGCCGCGGGGAACTGGGGATCGTGAGAGCGGAGAGCCCGATGCAGCATGAACCGTGGAGTGTGCATGAGCCGTTGACGCCTGCAGCGTGAACAGATGATGATGAAGGTGACTGACTGTGAGCGGTGAGACGGTTGGACGTTGCAGCTGTTTGAACGAGCATCTAACGCCGACCGGGCTTTGAATCACCGAAATGCAAATACGGGCGACGGACGACGCTGCACAATCAAGTTCTATAGCGGCAGTAATTACGAGCGGCAATGATGATGAGATGGCTTTGGTGTCGTGCACAGATGAGTGATATATGAATGCATTATTAGCGAGATACACGCATGCGTGCTTTAAGCATATTTACAATACAGTAGTACGGTAGCAGAGCTATTATAGCCCCACCTGTGTTTGTACGCGAGATAACTCAAAAAGTTATGAACGAATTTAACGATTTTTTGCGCAGGGGCAGAAATTGCCCAATTAAGTAACAAGTGATTGTAGAATTTGTGGCAGATCGACTGTCATTGTTTTAACTGATGCAACTCACCACGTATGGTGACCGACCGAGTTACAGCCTATAGAACTATAAAACTCAAACATTTCAGGCTTTCCTAATTCGTCGTTCCTACTGTACATTTTTTTGCATTTTCGTTACCGCGTTCACCGTGACCGTAATGTAAACCTATCCTGTGCGAACTATCGAAATGCATGGCATGCAACCTTACGGCGCACGCAGTGCCAGTGCGCTGCGTTCTAAGGAAGACAGCATTATAGGGAGTACGTAGAGTTAGCGGAATTAATCAGCATGAACACTGCATGACACCCTGCAACTGCATGTATAGACGAGTACGTCTGTCTAATCACAGTGCATGTCTACAAAACCGCACTGTAATGTGAATGAACGACACGCATTGCATGCTACCAGGCATAAGCTAGAACTCGGAAAGTTAGCCCGTCCAGCTGTTAAAAACCGTAATATATACACTACAGACAGCTAGTAATCCAAAAAGTTAGTTCCGCTAAGCGACTTGCCACGTCAGTTAATCGCATAAAGTGTGCAAGAAAAAAGATAACATTTTTCTTCTTAGTAGGCCAAAATATCAAAAACACCGCAGTGTTCAACATTCGTAACGTTTTCATGTTCACTCAGTTCACGGCATGCAATTTTTCAGCGACTAATGTAATTCTGATAGAGAATGCATACCTGTTCGAACTTCAAAGCAATTTACTTCAAATAACTATGAAGCATATAAAATATGTTATAAAATATGTTTAACAATGAATACGATTTGCGCGCCGACCAATTTACCGTTACCTCATCCCCTAAATTGCGACCTCCTGACTTCTGAGCCTGCGGTCGCAATTTAGGTGAGAAGGAAACGGTCTTCACGCAATTAAAATATGAGCTATATGCGGCCCGAGTCCGCCACGTGACTCACATCATGGCTTTCTGCAAACAGTCGGCGCCTTAACCAGCAAAGTCACTATACCAAGCGAGCCCCATCAGGCATAAACAGTGTGCATTTATCGTAATATCAAATAATCTTCAGTGGTTTAATTTTTTATGCGTGACGCGATTTCTCTGTGATTGGTTTATAAACAGCTGACGAAGAAAGAATTGGAGGCAAGGCATGGTGCCGATGCAAGCAGCTGGTCGTTAATGTTTCCTATATCGTTCCGTCAGCAATAGACTCCAAACGTCGTTTTTTCTGCATCGTCACCTCGCAATTATAAACAAAGCGCAACAGCAATTCAGTCATCATCGTCGTCAGCAGCACTGCAGCAGCAGCAGCCGTGCTCCGGTCACTCGATCACTTCTATAGCGTCACTGCAGTGTAGTTATCAGCTGCTGCATCAATTGACGGTGCATTCGTACTAAAATACAGTGAAAGTTATTGTAAATTTGTGTATTTGTTTTTTTTCTAGGAGCCTGCGAGCTTTCCTTGTACTTGAATTTTTAGCGTTCTCATACTGAAGAAGTAGGAGACGTCGTCTGCCGCCCCTCTGCACCTCTGGCATCAATGGTCAGTGTGCGTGTCTTGCTGTCTTCTTGATGCACCGATGAACATGTAGGTCTAGATAGTATAGATAGCTAGCGCGGGCGAGGCTGACTGCAGCGTGTGTTTAACTACGGATTTAACGACAGACACATCGAGACGCGAAGTGTTTTTATCGTGCGATGCAACAACTTGAACTGTGCCACACGTTGCACGCGATAAAATACACGCGGTGACTGTGAGTAGCATCTTTTGCCACTGCTGCTGCTGCTGCTGCTGCTGGTATGTGCGTTCAAGATGAACTCGCGTTGATAACTTTGTGACACGACGCCGGCACAAGTCGAATGAGATAAGAAGATTAATTGCAGAAACCTTAGAAATTATGGCGCCTCGATACACAACGTATCGTCGTATACTCGTATTTTAGTGGATGGATAGCGTACATCTGGAGATGAGAAAAAAGGTGAAATATACAAACTATCAGATGCTTCATGCAGGAAGGCACGGGCAAACTCGCTGGCATTTTCTTGAGCAGCACGAGCGCGACGTAAACTTCTTCAAATAGTGTCCATTATGAAAACGTTTGACAAGATTAATAACCAAATAATTAGGGGGAAAACGTTAACTAATTTTTAAAAGTTAACTGAAGCAATGCCGTTATACATAACGTTTAAGTAAAATATAATGTTTATCATCAAAATGGTCCTATACTCTTTTCAATTAAGTAAGTAAGTAAGTAAGTACGTTTGTATGGCGCACGATGTCAATGGGAAAACCCGCTGAATCTATAATACTAGACTATTGTGCGTGCGTGAAATATATAAATGGACAATATCCTCCAAAACAGGAAAATATAAATACTTAAACTCAGTCGATCATACATACACAAGCTAGACTGCCGGACCACAACAGTTTCGCAGTGAATGTAAAAACATTGTACTGGCCCGTGGGTTTTCGCTATAGGCTATGATCAAAGCTATTTACATCAACATCGTACGCGAGCGCCAGTTTCGGTTAACTTGAGAGAAATGTTGGATATTTGAGTAGACCGACAAGAAAGCTTGCTATTTTAGTACTTCACTCGAGCCAAATGCCCAATACCGGTACTACCCACTGTGTTCGCGTTTCCTCTGTGAGGTCCGCGCCTCGGTCAGTCTCTGCTAGACTATGTATTCCAGTCACTGATCGGAATGATCGAGTTTCTGGTGGTCACGGCGGGCCGCCTGTCAGAACAGATTAAAGACTCGCCGGTGTGTCTGCGATGGAGCTTGGTCCAGTGACCTGCTGCTGAAACAGTTGGTCTGCTGCGCGGCCTGCCTGAAACTCAGTCCGGTCTTGATTAGCTGACTGTTTACACCGTGGGGACGACGTCGGACGCCCTGGGCACGGCGCCATGCTGGGTTTCGCGGACTGCGCACCCCCGTCTCTGCAAGCTGTATATGCATTTGGGGATTGTGGCCGGAGGCTAATGGAAGTATATACATTATACCGCTAAGAACTAGATGCGATACACAGCAAGCGACCCTGAAGTCATGGCGCCCGCCCGCCTGCCTGCGTGTAATTATCACTTTCACAATCATTGCTCTGTTCCCGTGTTTCGATCTGTCAAAAATGCAATGCAATGCAATGCAATGAAAAATTTGCACTCAAAAACTGACAAACACACTGTCAGTTTAATCTAGCACATAAACTAAAAAGAACTGAAATGTTTAAAAGAAAAATGAAATGAGAGATACTGAGAATAGAAATAGTCCT
>Ga0209367_1010853_pt1 | contig 12154 bp, 7 predicted proteins | sample WorMetLIZISLAND2_FD_187412 | JGI IMG/M metagenome (GOLD analysis project Ga0209367, IMG submission 187412) | Marine gutless worms symbiont microbial communities from Max Planck institute for Marine Microbiology, Germany - Olavius geniculatus... ... | reverse complement strand
GTGTGATGCAGGCAATATCACCTTTTGTAATTTTTGCTGTTTTCGATGTGCAAGTCCTTAAATGTTGCCGTTAACAAGTGTATAAACTGATGTTTTGTACATTTATTAGTGATTAATAGTAACTTAGGCCCTATTTCGTATCGTTATTGAGATACAGCAGCTTATTGGCTAAAAAGTGCTAATTTTTCCCACCGCCTCTCATTAAGCACCCTCGTTCGGGGTGACCCTCTTTTGAATTTATGGAAAAGCTTTACGGTTCCTGAAACTAGAGTCTTCCAGGCACCCGATGGTGAAGATATGGTGATCCTAGCTTGCACCGTTTTTGACTGATCCACCCGTGTGACGGACAGACGGACAGAATTGCGATGGCTAAGACGCACTGAAAGCAGTAGCTGCTTTCGCGCATGAAAATGGTTGCAGATAGGCACAGACATCCTGCATATCATAACAATTCCTGGCGACGAGCTTCTTAGGAATGTCAACATTGATGATTTTGTATGACCTTAAACCCCCCAAATAGGGGCTTTTAGTGAATTTTTCTCGATTTCATGCTGCGACATGCTTTTCAAGAGTGAATTGCGCCGAAATGGTTGGAGATAGACCAAGACAACCTGCATATGAAATTTTCAGTATTCAATGTAAATTTTAGCAATCTAAGTTTGGACCCCCTACGTTCAAGGAAGTCTGTGCATGCAGGTGTTAAAGTGGGGTAGCCCTCTAAAAAGTGGTTATTTATCTGCTGTTGGTATGCCTAGTGTGAAAATTGTTGCAGATAGGCACATACATGCTGCTTATCATAACAAGCACTGGCGACGAGCTTTTAAGGAATGTCAACATCGATGACCTTGAATGACCTTTAAACCTAAAAGTAGAGGGTTTTCATGATTTTTTGGCGTTTTTTCACTGCAGAAGCATGAATTGCCATGGAATGGTAGAGGTAAACCAAGACAACCTGCGAACAGGAACTGCTATAGGCTCTCGCACATCTCATGAGCATTAGCTCAAATTTCTTGTTACAAGTGACTAGATATTTATGTTATATTTGCAGAGTGGCAGAATAATCCTTATGATGTTGAAAAACTTCTCAAGGTAATGTTTATCTTTTTTTGTTGCTAAATTTGATGATATTCTGTGAACTTTTTTTGGCTGTTTTTGCATTGAATTTAAGTGTTAACAATGGAGTAATCAAACTGTGATAATAATTATTAAATGTTTACTGTGCCATGATAATGTTGTGTGTTTTGATTTATATTAATTGAGAAACTTTGGAAGTTTGTTTACATTTTTTTTTATTTTAAAGACTGACAGACGTGAGCTGGTTAAGGTAAGGTGCATTATTCTGTCTTCCACTGCTTTGTGCACTGTTTTTTATCTTTAATTTTTGTTATCTATCTCGTTTGGTCACCATATTTCTCAATGCTATCATCATTTATATTATTTAGCAACACGTAACTAGTCAGCTTGAAGGTATGTTTTTACCTCTGCCAAGGAGATAATGTTTATGCCAGGCTTTGTTTGTTTGTTTGTCTGTCTGTTAGCAAGGTAACTCAAAAAGTTATGGATGGATCTTTCTGAAATTTTGAGGGTATGTCGGGAATGGCACAAACTACCAGTGATTCAATTTTGGGGGTTGATCCGGAAGGAATCCTGGATTCTGGATCACTTTGAAATTTTTGTTACCATTGCTTTCAATGGGGCATAAGGGAAACCGCTGCAAAACCACAGATGGTGCTGCCACCTAGCAAACAACATTGCCTTGGCGGAGGTGTGCGGGCTCTGACTGCTTTCTAGTTTGCAGATATTTTTAGCCAACCTTACTTTAGTAATGGGCAGGCTATTGTCATGGTTGTCGTCCATTCATCCGTCTGTCTGTCTGTCTGTCAGTAATGGATGTACTGTGGCTAACAGGTAGGGCATAGCGGAAAACTTTTTTCATGAATAATTAGCCATGGGTGTTAAACTTGGGCATTTAAAATTTTATCAGTCTACTCCAAGAGAATATTTTCAAATTGGGGGTTGAATGAGGGGGAGGTAGGAAAAATGTGCGTTTTCAACAGAAAACTGGCCATACCCCAGAAACAGCGAGAGATACGGCCTAGGTTACTATTGATCACTAATAGGAAGTGGCATATGCCCTGTCAGATTAATTGGAAATCATTGACCTTGGATGACCTTGTAGGTTCTGGCTAAACAGTGTGAGATAGGGCCTAAGTAGGCTAGGTTGCTATGATCATTGATAGGAAGTCGCATATTGGCTTTCAAATGACATGAAAATCATTGACCTTGGATGACCTTGAAGGTCAATGATAACCAGTATGGTCGGCTATCCTAGCGACAGCTGGGTTTCTTGTTACTAGAGTCAGTAGCCTTTCTATATTCTTAAAACCCACTGATCAGTTGTTAATTTTCACTGTGATAACATAAAGCTAGCTTTTAGGGGGTTGTGTTTTCTGGAGATTTTTAGCACTTTTTTCTACCATTTGGCAGCAAAATTTTATCTGCTGAGAAATAATTATTTATTACAAGAACGTTGCGCATATACCAGATGATATAGGTGAGTTGTTAAAACTGATGAGAAACCAGACATATTGCTGAGTGTTCTTACAACATATAATTATATTTATTTATTAATTTATATTTGTTTGTGTGTCACAGAAGTTAGCTGAACTGGCCGAGGTGTTGGACGCAAGGGAAAAGAAGCTAGTGGAGCAGAGTCATGAGAACATGGACCTCGTTGAGACCAACACTGAGCTTCACAGGCAAGTCTTTCATGGTCATTAATATACACAGAGTTTTTATGTCATGTTCTAATATAACTACATAAATCTAGTCTTCCACTGCCATTAATATGTGGAGTTGTGATCTCGTTTTGATTTATTGTTTAGTTTTTACACGCGAGAGCACCTACTGCTGCAGCGCGTCTTAGCCATCGCGATTCTCTCTGTCCATTCGTCCGTCTGTCACATGGGTGGATCAGTCAAAAACAGTGCAAGCTAGGATCACCATATTTTCACCGTCGGCTGCCTGGAAGATTTGGTTTCATGATCCATAAATTCCACAGGGGTCACCCCCAGCAAGGGCACTGAATGAGAGGGGGTGGGAAAAATTTGCAATTTTCAGCCAATAAGTCGCTGTATCTCAGAAACGGTTTGAGATAGGGGCCTAGGTTACTATTAATCACTAATAGGAAGTCCTACACTGGCTTCTGATTGGCACCGAAAGCAATGACCTTGGATGACTTTGAACCCCATTATGGAGGTTTTATGGATTTTTGGCGATTGTGGTTGCGACGCACATTTCAAGAGTGAATTGCGCCAAAATCACTAGAGATAGACTGCGACAGCCTGCGTATGAAACTTTCAGCATTAAACATAGTTTTCTCTAGTTTACATTTTGCCCCACTGCATTCAAGGAATTCTCTGTATGGGGGCATCAAACTTGGGCACCCCCTTCAAAATATTCGCATTCGGCCACTCATACAGCAGCAGTCACGCAAAAGGTGGCACCATCTGGTGTATGTGAATGCATCGTCCCCGTTGTCAGTTGCTGGGATCGGTGAGTTTAGATTTTGTTAGCAGTGGGCCTTCAAACATGCCCCGCTGCCGCACGTTTTCCTTTGCGTTAGCTAGGCTTTCTTGTTGTTCTAGTTTCAGGAATATTTCTGTTTTAGTGTTGTTTTATTTTCTTTTGTAATTTATGTTTCAGTTTTCTATTAATGGAAATCACACTGTTGTGATGATGACTCAGGGCTGTGTCAGACATGCTAGTTACTGTGCAATGGTTATGGTTGAATAGCTAAATGTTATAACTCTTCATGGGAAACTCATCTTAGAGCTACGGCATGTCATCTGGGATCACAAAGTGTTGCCTGCTAACCCGACACAAGTGGGGAATGCTCCCTGCAATAACCCTAGCCTGATAGGCTGGTACCCAATTTGTTCACTCCAGAGGGATGGAAGGCTGAGTTGACCTTGGTTCTGGTTACATACTGAGATGGTTTGCCTGCCTGCAGACAGTCATCCGTCCAAGTAGTAAACACTGGATAGTGACCTGACCGGGAGTTGAACCAGTGATCTTTTGATTGCAAGTCCAACATGCTAATCATTATGCACTACCAGCAGCGATGAAGACTCAAGGCTGTGGCAGACGTGGTAACTGCTGCCTGTTTGTCTGTCGCAGGCGTCTGCAACAGACAGAGACGGACATGGAGACCACGCGTCAGGAGTGTTTCCGTCGAGTCTCGGATATGGAGAAACGCCTTCAGTCTGTGAGTGCAGAGAAGGACGCACTTAAGATCAGTCTTCATGATGTCGAGTTGGACATCTCACGCAGGCAAGTGACTTCTTCACTGCTCCTGCTGCTTATGATGATGATGATGATGATCAGGAAGGTCACTATTTTTTCCACAGAAAATTTAGCCAAATTCTGCAGTGCAGTTTGGCATATTATGCAAAATTTTACAGCACGTTTATTGCCTGCTGAACATAAAAAACGGAAGTAAAATAAAATCAATATCATTCATGCACTTGTGTCATTCACATCGTAATTGTCAGCACATAGTAGCTAGTTCTTATCGTTTTATGAGAGCGAAAATTAACAATAAGCCCAAAAACCTTGAATTAGGAAAATACAGGCAATTTCGTGTTTTGAATGGTAACAGCAAATTTCATGCTTTGCTCCTGCCGTCCAGAGCACTCTGAATACTGATATTTTCTGCTGTAGTTTTTTAGTCTGATTTAAGCATGGTCTAAAAGCAGTTATCTTCCATCAGATATTTAGGTCTCGCTCTAGCTGTATAGCATGACTAGACTATAACTATCCATCCAGCATTTCTGAAGTCAGTTAACGTACTTGCGCTGTACAAATTTGATTATTATTGGTTTGTGACGTGTCAGCTTAGCAAGGTCTTAATTTTGCTTGCTGTGTCTGTGCCATGGGGGAGTGTGGCATATGGCAGCATCCAAAGATCGGCATCTTCAGATGGATATATCTCAGCAATGGAACATTGGATTCACTGCTGGTTTGGTTTTATGGTATTGTATTTGGAGTAGGTGGATCCAATGGTCACGTGGTTAAATTCATCAAGACTGTAACCCCAATATCTTTTTTGAGGTCATGTATCTTTATAACCATGCATGATAGATAGATAGATAGTTGATAGGTCATCATTGATCACAAATATTAAACCACATAGGCCCTGTGCCAAGTCCATTGGTCACGTGGCCTTCGATCAGTCTCACAATAACTTGACCTCACTGAGCATCATTTGTCTTGTATTGCTGTAATTGACCCTTGTTTTCAGACAGCGTGTCTGTGTCTGTGTCTGCCTGTTCCCAGTCTGCAAACTATGATCATTAGTAGTCACAAACCGCATCGCCTACTGCTTTGTTTAATGGTGAATTCCGCAGCGCAGCATGAAAATGCACTTGCTGTGTAATACTGCTCATCTTGATGATGATGTTGCTATGATGTAGGTCTGAGAATGTTGTGACAGAGAAAATGTTGAAGGAGAAAGAACAAATTATCACTGAACTCATGGACGAAGGTTCTTTATTTCAACTCTTTATTTTCTTACTTAACTTGCAGAATTGCTTTACTACATCTCGTTTTTTATGCGCGAAAGCAGCTGCTGCTTTCAGCGCGTTGTAGCCATCGCAATTCTGTCTGTTCGTCTGTCTATCACACGGGTGGATCAGTCAAAAATGGTGCAAGGTAGGATCACCAAATTTTCACTTTCGGCTGCCTGAAAGACTCTAGTTTCAGGAACTGTAAAGCTTTTCCATAAATTCAAAGGGTCACCCCGAACGAGGGCGATAAATGAGAGGGGGTGGGCAAAATTTGCGATTTTTGGCAAATATGTCGCTGTATCTCAGTAACAGTGTGAGATAGGGCCTAGGTTACTATTAATCACTAATAGAAAATCGTACACTTGCTCTCGATTGGCGCCAAATTCAATGACCTTGAATGACCTTGAACGCCAAAATAGGGGGTTTTATGGATTTTTTGGCGATTTCGGGCTGCGACACAAGTCTATATCATTCACAAGGTGGCGCCACGTAACTATCGTTATGCGCTCCAGATAGAGAATTTGTTATTTGTATATTAACTTAGCGTGAACACCCCAATTTTCAGCTAAACTACTGAACCGGAACTGTTATAGGCTTTCGCGCATCTCGTGAGCATTAGCTCAAATTTCTTGTAATGACTATGTACAGGAAGTCATTGATTGTCATTAGGTAGAGATTATCATGAAACTCATGGATGCAAGTTGTTCAGTAAACTGTGTACTTAGAACTGTGTACTTGTTTAATGGTAGACATATGATCGAAAGGTTGTGGGTTTGGCTACCATTTGGGTTGCTATCAAGTGTTTACTACTTGGATGGGTGACTCTCTCGGACAGGTATGTAACCAACACTAAGGTCAACTCAGCCTTCCATCCCTCCAGGGTAGGTAAATCAAGTACCAGCCTGTTTGGCTGGGATTAAGGTGGGGCACGTTCACCTGTGTCGGGTGGCAGGTGTGATCCCGCATGGCAGGTGACTCTCTGTAGCTCTGCTCTGGGTTTTCCATGAAGAGCTATTAGGCAGCTGTTAACGCTTACTGTCATTATATGGAGGTTGTCACTTGAACTGATGGGTGAAGATTAGCCACTGTTGACGTTCCTGTTTCAAGTTTAACTTTGAATTTCTCTAATCTGCTGACTTCGGATGAAATCCACACCACAGAATTTTGAATTACAAATTATACGAATCTTATAATTGCCATTGATGTAGCATTATTCAGTCTGAAACATAGTTACAGCTAGAGATGTTCAGTGTGTTATTTCAGTAGCAGCTACGGTGCTCTCATTATTGGATCAGCATGTGTAAGTATGTTAGTGAGTAGTGACGTGTCACACAAACTGTTTATTAGGTGAGAAACTGTCCAAGAAACAGTTGCAGAACAGCAATACAATCAAGAAGCTGCGTGCAAAAGAAAAAGAAACTGAAACTCAGATCGCTTCCTTGAAGTGTGTAGCAAATGTTTTTTTCTTTGCACATAATAGTAGTTATCCAGAGATGAGCGGACGCATTCATGGACGGGATGCTCATTTGCAAGCATTCTGCAGACGCGGTCGCGAACACGAACGCAGTTATTGATGTCCTTGCAGATGCAGACAGAAAAATCAATTTCTTTTCCACAACGTTCCTACTTTCTGACAATAACAATACTATAAAATTCCAGTTGCATTTGCAGTTTTTTGCATGCCACGTTGTTCAAGGCTGTTGCTGACAGTGCGGATGCAGATGCAAGATGGCTTAGGTTTGTGCACGCGGACACTACCTTACAGACAAGCACGTGGATGCAGGCCCAAAATTTCAAGATCTGCACATCTCTTTATTTATCAGTTGATCAGTTAGTTGTTGCTGTACCAGCTCAGAGTTTTGTAATGGCTAACTTTGCAATAATTGATGCTTAATGAATTGTTAATTTTGATTAAAATTAACGATAGTAATTGCCAAAATATGTGCATTTTCTGATTTAGTAGATTTGCTAGTTACTGAGCTGCAAGCTTTCAGAGATGCACAGAGACAAGTTATTGAGCGTTTTTAACCTCATCCTGTAATAAGACTAAGATGTCAACTTTTCTGGAAAAAAAACAGCTGATTGAGATGCTTGTTATGATGTGAGTAAATTTACTTTTTGATGTTTTTATTGATGTATATTAATCAGGGCCGGTCTTAGGCACGTTCGAACGGTTCGGCCAAACTGTGCCGCCGATTTTAGGGGGCTGCCTTTTTGGGACGCCAAAAAATTTTTGGCATGAATTACGTGTGCCAATTTCAACAACTTTGATGTGTCTATGGCGCAAACACAGACATTAATAATGTTGAACTAAATTGAGTTTAACGAATGAAATGTAATTATGTTGGCTTATTGTATGTTCTGTTCTCTGCGTCAACACAAAGGTGTTCCATCTTTAAAAATCACATCGAGACTGTGATGTTGAAACATTTGTGTGAAACCAGATGGGAAGTTCATGTGAATAGCATTAAAGCTATTCGCCATTAGATCGGCGAAGTCTATGATGCTTTTATTCAAGTGTCAGAAGACATAAAAAATGCTAAGTGCGTCACGGAAGCACGTGCTTTGGCGAAGGAGATCTGATCTAATCTAATCTAAAATGAATTTGTATAGCACATCAATGCAAGTCTCTAATGCACTAAAAAGCTTCCATTCCTTGTGGCCTATTAATAAATTTAATAAATAAAATCTTGCAAACGCAGAACATGAATCTTGATGTAGCTGCTAGTGTTTTGCAGAAAACGAATCAGTTCCTTTACAACTTCAAAGAAACTGGATTACAGAGCTCTATTATCGCAGCTAGAGAGCTGGCAGAAGAATTGGAAATGACACCAGATGAGATGACATTTCCTCGTAGCGCAGACGTGAGATGGTGGTGGAAGAAAGTGCAGATTTTTATGAAGCATCTGATGAACCAAAGGACAATCCCAATGACAGTTATCAGATAAATTTTTCAGTGTTTTGATGGATTAAAAATAACATCATTTGATGACCGATTTTCTCAGTTGGAGAAGTTTGGACTGTAGGGGCAGTATAATATGATAAATTTTATTCACCAAAATTGATGGAAGCAAAAATATGCCTGAAAAATTTACAATAATAATCACAATACAGTTAGCATGTATTCGCTTCACCAAAACAGTGATGCAACATAGCATGTACAAACAAATACAAATTACATATGATACAGTTAGTTCATCAAACTGCTGACCAAAAAACCAGATGCATTTTGCGAGCCTGCAATGCAACAAAATGTGACTCGGACCTCGCTGGAGCTGCTTTTAAAATGCTTCCCCAAAGTCTAGACCCCTGGTGTAGATGGCGGAGGGGAAGAAGGCAAGGGCCAGGGATGGTGAAGGAAGAAAAGGGGCAGGGAAAAGGAAAGAAGCAAGGAGGGAGGGAAAAGGGAGGGGTTGGACTTTCGTTTTACTCGTGTACAGTTGGAATCGGGTCACCGAGGTTGGTTAAGGCCGGCCCTGATATTAATTGAAATTTTAGGGGCTGAAATTGTTATTAACGATTAACTGTGCTATCAGTCGTTAATTTTCACAGCTTTACTTTCTAATTTGATAGAGTTATACAGAATGTGGGAGTGTTGTTACATTCTGTTCTTGTGTTAGTTAAGCTTACTTTTTAAATTTGTACATACAATGTAAGTAGCATAATTTTGCCGGATGTGGCAGGCAAAAGTCAGAGGAACAGAAAGTGGAGATAGAGCGTCTGGAACACATATTGGATGGGAAAGTTGAAGCCGAGAAGAAAAACATTGGTAGGTTACAGTCCACTGTAGTGATGTAGAGTAACAACGACCTTATATCTGGGGTTTCGCTGACTCAGTGTTTGGGTGACTTACGGTTAGGGTTAGGGGAAGGTATTTCATCCAGGTATTTCATTTTACACTGAGTTAAGAAGTGGGATGCCGAGTATTATAATTTTACCATATATTGATTGACCAATTTCGAAAATGTTTTTCTCTATTGCATTCTGTTGAAAATTTGCAATAATGTAATCACTGAAGGGAGCCCATCGCAATTTATGCAGAATTACAGGTCGCTACACTACCGTGTGAAATGTGAACTTCTTAGTGCTGATGATGATGATAACGAATACCTATTTTTATAACTCAAGTGCCACACGGGAATGAGCTGTCGAATGCTTTTGAAATGAGTGATGATAAAATTAGACTTACTGTACTCAAGTTATTTGCCAGTAACTGATGGCAGTTGTTTGCATTGTTTGTTCGTTGTTTTAATGGTCAGATACAATCAATCAGTACAATGTGCTCGTCAAGGGACAAGAAGATGACATTAACAGACTTAAGGTGAGTAGGTTCACTGTACGAGTATGCTAAGTGAATGTGCGTGCCATAAAAAACCTTGTTAACACTGTGCATAATCATGTAATTGCCACTTTAATTGCAGTCATGTTGATAGGCCACATTATTGGTCTTGTTTGTCTGTTCGTCTGTCTGTCTGTCTGTCTGTCTATCTGGTTAGAACTTTGAAATGGAAAAGGAACAGAAAAACTTTTTCCCTAGAGCGGAAGTAGCCAGTGTTGCAGTTTTTATTTCATTAGGTTGCCGGCAGGGTTAGGGTTATGGTTACGCAGACTGCTACACTGTATGTAAGATTAGCACTTGGCTGACTTTTTTCCTATTTATTTTTTTTTGAGTAGAACCGGCAATAAAAGAATTACTGTATATTTGATGTCACAGAGCGAACTGGAGGATTGTCAAGAGAAATATCGAAGCATAAAAGTGACTCTGGACAACGCATACAGGTCTCAGTTTTTACGTGCAACAGCAGCTACTGCTGTAGCATATCTTAGCCATCGCAGTTCTGTCTGTCCGTCTGTCCATCTGTCTGTCCATCCATCTGTCACACGGTTGGATCAGTCAAAAACGGTGCAAGCCAGGATCACCAAATCTTCACCGTCGGCTGCCTGAAAGACTCTAGTTTCAGGAACCGTAAAGCTTTTCCATAAGTTCGAAAGGGGTCACGCTGAACGAGGGCACTAAATGAGAAGGGGGTAGGGAAAATTGGTGATATCCAGCCGATATGGCGTTGGCTGAGCGAGACACCCCATAGACTTTGTTTTAGGGGGCTTTCAAGCATGTTGCGCATTTCCATTTGCGTTATCAGGAATTTTTTGTTCTACTACTACAACTACAGTTGCTGCTGCAACTACGACGACTATCTTATTACCACTATCGTTAAACTGCTTGACTTATGGTAAAGAAGTTTAGCAATTTTGTGTCAGGTAACTATGCGCAGTTCTTAGAGCTGCATAATGTGGTAATGGGTGATAATATGTTCTCTGTCTGGGTAGATAACTGTGGGTTTGGCAGTAAGTAACGGCAGCCTATCATTGGGCTTAAAGCTATTGTACCAGGACTATGAATGCACACATGTAACATTGTTGACCTGGCTTTAGCACTGTAGTGGCAATGTTTGCAACATACGTAGGCAGTTATGTATCATTTCTTATCTCAATGTTTGTTTTAAGTCTGGTGATAGATGTTTCGCTTCCACTGTCTAGCCATAATTCTAGGCACTGTTTGAATTTCTTGTGGCTTTAGTGCTTCTATCAAGTGTGGATCTTGCTTGAAATAGTTTCATCTGTGTGACTGAAGTAACTCTGTTGTGTATGGATTATCATTTGTCTCCATGCTTATAGTGGAAGTCTGTGTGAGATGTAGAAGTTTTACTACTGCTGCTGTTACTACTACTATTACTGCTACCCCAATCTGCTATCGGTTCCACATGTCCGCACAACCTTTGCCTCCCTCAGTTTTAGCATTGCAGCCTCCACAGTTTGGAACTCACTCTGTTCTAGCATTTGCAGTTCCACCTCTGCAGACACTTTTTATCACTTTCTTAAAACTCACTGCTTGCAGCAGGCCTATAGCTCCCCTTAGCAGCTCAGCCAAGTGCCTCAGATTCGGACTCTGGCTGACATTGTGCGCTTTACTTACTTACTTACTTACTACTACTACTACTATTACTACAGTGTAGCAGTAACGTGTATAGGGAGATATCTGACCTCCACAAGGCTCGTGTAACCCATGTCTCCGAGGCACAGAAGGCTGCATTAGACGTAGAGGTGGCAGCCAAGGAACAATTGAGAGAAGCGCTTGATGAATGCAAACAGCAGGCAAAGCGGGAAAATATGCTGCAGTTGACTCAGGTTTGGTTAAAAAATTTTATAAAGTTTTGGTTATTTATTTGAGTTTGCTTTTTTGCTTATTAGTCCTACTGACACAGCTATATCCCGACCCCATCTTTGGACGATTACTATACTCTGTCCAATGCAATGCATAGCATTGGACAGAGTATAAAATCACCCGAGTGTCCATACGTCCACGCGTGAGTCCAACATTTGAGGTGCCATATCTCCATAACGGTGCTAGATAGATGCATGGTCACAATGGACCACCCATAGGAAATGGCCCATCCCGAGTCGAATGGTCTGTGACCGATAACGTCACGTGACTACAAAAGGTCAATGTTGTGACCCTATTATCTTTGAAGCGCCATATCTCCATTAAAGAGTGACATGGGGATGAACTAGCATCTCCATCCCCACCC
>Ga0209367_1010852_pt1 | contig 12154 bp, 8 predicted proteins | sample WorMetLIZISLAND2_FD_187412 | JGI IMG/M metagenome (GOLD analysis project Ga0209367, IMG submission 187412) | Marine gutless worms symbiont microbial communities from Max Planck institute for Marine Microbiology, Germany - Olavius geniculatus... ... | reverse complement strand
GATCCCGTAGACATTGCCATAAGCAAGAAATCACACGTCGACTAACAGACTTACTCCATTCACAGTCCAAACTGGTATCGTAGCACACAAGAAAACGTTTATCTAGTATAAAAAAAAAACAACTTGATGCAATGAAAATGTTTACGTTAACTCGTGTTCTGCAGCGTTTAACAAATGTTTTTTTTTGATTCATTGATTAAGTGGCTGATTGGTTTACTGATTGATTGATTGAACAAACAATACAATGCAGATTTAGAGATAACGTACTCCGCCAATCGCCATAGCCTACCAGTGAAATCTTCGAAACAGCAAAAATTCGAAATATAGCGAAGTTTCGATAGTTTCCCTCAATTCACGATCCCGACGTGCAAAATTCGCGCATATTTCTGATAAAATAAACCTATTACCTGACGTAAAAGCGATGAGGCACGTGACGTATACGTACACGCAGAAATGGTAGAGAAAACAGCGACAGCCGGTCGGTCGTTCAAGGAAATTGTTTTCACGGTCATTATTTGGATAATCAACTGGTTCATACCTGTAATTGATATAAACCAAATGATGGTTCGAGGAAATTGTATATCTTGGTCTGTATTACTACTACTACTACTACTACTTCTACTACCACTACTAAAGCCTATCACAAGCACAAGTTGTAGATCTTGGTTTGGAGTAGGACGCGCATGGACGCCTTGGAGCGTTCTCGGCGTCTGTTGATTGCTTCACTCAGCAAATCGTCAGACATCGAGTGCGTTGCTGAGTCGGCGTCGGCCTTCTCTACGAGTGCCGTGTCCACGGAACTAGAGGCCGTTCGGTGTCGCAGTGGTTGCTGATGATACAATTTAGTAGTAGTAGTAGTAGTAGTAGTAGTAGTCATTGTCGTAGTAGCAGCAGTTGACTGACTAATTGTAGTAGTAGTCATCATCATCATCATCATCATCATCATCTTTATTTGAAATCAGACCACAAAAGTCCATTAAACAATACACAGTAAACATAAAAACAGACGGAAAGAAAAGAAAACACAGTAAAATAAAACTAGAAGCTACAGGTAAACACACAAACACACGTAAACACACAAAGAAGGTCAAACTACACCAGAATCTGATTGATGACGAAGTGGTTGCTGACTGTATTGTTGTTGGTGGCGTGTAACGGCTAATGACGGTACGGACACTGATAGCGAAGTGTCGTCAACGCTCGCCAGCCGTCCTACTACAGGCTGCTCCACTACAGCGTCGTCGATATGGCTTGTGCATGTTAATCATTCGCTTATTATACCAACGATCTATACCACTAACACTATCATGATCACCATTAGTTTACTCAATTCTTTATTAGCAACAAATGACAAAACGCATTCGGTGTTGCAGACAGATGAAGGCGGCATGAGACCTTCTACTATATAAGCTTACTAATTACTACCACCACTAACACTGACACTACGAGTCTACGACTAGTTCTATATACCACTGTCTTCTGCAGTGTCGTCGATACATGCGATCTGATCAATAGTTTAAATTATTTTAACGGTTTATCACTACCACATTAGCATTATCACCAGACCACTGCCATTACTATCACTATACGGCTATCACCAAATGAATGTCCTCTACACTACAGTGTCGTCGATGGCGGGCAGCTGTTCGTTAGTTGATACAGGGCTGTAGTCGATCGCCGACGATCGGCGACAGGGCCTATTGGATACCAGCCCAAGACTCATCTTGGACGTCGCCATGGTAACGTTACGTTATCTTCTCCAGCTTCCGTAGCATACTTCTCTGCATCGCGGATGTAGCAGTAAACACAGAACTCGGGCACCTGCTTATTCTCGCTCGATCTTTCTATCGATATCTCTGCGACGATCGCGTGTGAAGCGCACGTTAAACTGCGATTGGGCTATTTTCTCGTTCATTTCTAAACTTTTTTAAAACTTGCCAACACTCGCTGCGCTGTTTAAAAGCCAAACATTCGAAAATCCCATTCACCTTGTGACCAGGTGTAGATATTTACAACTAAGTCAATATTCTTTAATGAAAAGTTCACCAACCAAATCTTTCGACGTCTCCGCGACGATGGCGTGTTAGCCACGCGCATAAATTACGATTTTTCCTTCATTGCTGAAGTTTCTTCTAGACGCATAGCACCCCTCATTAATCCACTGAAATAAGCTGATCGAAATTACGCAAACGGAAATCTTTTCGCCTTTTTTGTAAGCGCTGTTTTTCATTATTGTTCTCACTTTATTGCTATTTAGCAGCTTATTCGTGAGTCGGAAAGCAGAATCCGTGCCGATCTGTGAAGTTAATTCTCAGGCAGAATATATTCAGTTCTAACGTCAACAACATCTTTCAGTCTGCGTACAGCAGCAGCAGCAGCAGCAGCAGCAAAGGTGCAGGAAATCAACAGTACTGGAGTCAGTCGCGGCGTAATTCTATAGCTCCACTTATTTCGACTTGTCGTCGCCTAGAACATTTCGGACAACAATCTGTACAGCAAATCTACAACAGGTTCTGAAACAAGTCCACAAATCCATAGCCCCGAGTGTATAAATTTACAACTCAAAATTTGCATAGCTCGTTGTACGACTTGCCAAATTGTCGTTCAACGAGTCCACGTACGTCAAATCGGAATAGTGGTGCAGTGCTTCAGCGAAAAAAACAACAACAGTAAAACACGTATTGCGTAGATCACAGGTGTCAGATGAATGCTTGTCTTAATGAGTTTTCTTTAATCTCACTCACTTTAAGGACTACTGATTTACGCGCTGTTGCCGTATTTTCCGTAAGCTTTGCCACTACAAACACGATCCAATATTTAGGGGCCCACGTATTCTCCCCACCCTTGACGCCTACGACGCCTCACCTTGAGTATAGGGGAACTTAATGCTCTACGGAGGGAAGATTGACGTTCTTGCCAAGGTATGAAATCCAATGTATTGACCACCCAGTATGCGTATATGCGCAAAAAGACGTCAACGTTGCTAATTCAGTAGGCCTACTACTTCCAGTCTTATTAGCGCGTGTAATTTCCTATAGCTGGTTATCGACAGTGCATATGGTGGGGAGTCAACCGCAAAGCAGCATAGGCCTACACCGCAGCACGCAAACGTACACTGGCACACACAACACACTGAGAGTGAGAGTCTGAGACACAGGTACACACGGACAGAGATAGATGTGCGGATGACATCGGCCAATCTAAGAAAATTTTACAGTTGCGCAGACATAGCGATCAATCGATGGTCTTGCAGTTGGAATTTGTGTGTTGTGGCAGAGAAAACAGCCCCTAGATTCAAGCTTGTCGGAAAATTATCATTTTGTCGGAAAATTAAAATTTACAAGCGTATTTTTGAAAATACAGAAAATTTGGTTGTAATTATTATATTTTGAAAAAAATTAGGCCTAACGGCAAAATTAAAAGTCTGAACACTTATAGGTTTATAATAGGCCTATTCTGTGTTGGAAATTATGCAGCTGTTCGTCAGAAAATTGATATTTTCTACCCATTTCTTTACTTTCTTAGCTTACAAAGCCGCTGGAGAAAAAGAAGCGCTTAAATGAAAAAAAACTGTGGCTAAACGGTAAGTCGTAGGGAGTCGGCGATGCTGCCATCAGATAGGGTGGTGGCAACTTTCTATAGGCTGTCAATAGTAGCCATGTGTCCATCAGCAGCGGTTTGGCCGCAATTTTAATGCAGTGTTTCATCCAATGTCGATGATTTTCATCTTATCTGAAAGGGCCTGTCACTTCCTATTTAACAGTGACCTTAATTGGCCCCATCGCTCACCGTTTCCGATCAATAGCCAGTGTCAGTTTTAGACCAAGGCCGAAGGAGCACAGCCCTCACCCAGTTTTGCTCCAGCCTCCCAGTTTCGTGGCCACCCATGATTTTTTGCAAAGATAACACAAATATCTGATTTTTTTGGCGTTTCCAAATTGTAGAAAAAATTGGCAAATTTGTGGTTTCTATTGAACGTCTAAAAACCAAAAGTACTCCAGCTTTAGGGGGTTTCGTCTCTCGATCTCCTGACCAGGGGCTCTGCCGCTGGGGGCTCTGTCCCCAAACCCCCGTTATAGGCTTGCGCTACCGCGCTCGCCATGGGGCCATGACCCCCCCCCAAATGTTGCAGGCTAGAACCGCCACTGTCAATGGCAACCTAGGATATCTCACACCGTTTAGCCGCGTGCTTGCAGTTTTTTTTCGTCGCGCGATCGCCGCCGCTCGTCGCTTCGATCAGCCTGTGCGGGCCAAAGATGACATAATCATCTCTCAGTACTGCAGCTGGTTATCTGTGCCAACGTACGTTCGATCAGGCTAACCGGCCATACGACCTATTGTGTCACACTTTGCCCGTTTCGAACGACGCCGGCGAGAGGGGCGCGGCCGAAAAGCTTGCTGTGGGCGGGCGAGCTTCGATCGCATTCGGCTGTTTTATTTATTTGATCTGTTTATACGTTAAGAAACTACTCACTCACTTCACTTTATAACAGACGGCATTACGGATCTTGCCCGTCCGTCCGCTTGTCTATTGACGCGCTACAGCAATGATGTAGGCCTGCTGTAGGCGTCTTACACAGTTGTCGTCCGTCGTCGTCTGTCGTTTTATGTAACGGGTGTATTGTGGCTAAACGGTGCAAGATATGGCCTAGTTTATTGATCACTCATAGGAAGTCGAATACTGGCTTTTAAATGACATTAAAATCATTGACCTTGGGTGACCTTGAACGCACTATGGTGTGCCAACCATGCAGTATGGTGGTACACGGTATTTATATAAGTCGTAATAACATGCATCACGACATGCATACAGCTGGGTTTTTTGTTTCTTCTTTGTTTTAAACGACAAAACTGAACTGAACTGTTCAGCTTCGGCTTTCAGTTGCGAAATATATCGGCCCAGTTGCGCGACTGGCATTTTATGATTAGTTCAGTTCGTTTAGTATAAACAGAGCTTTGGGCTCTGTTGCAATTTTTGGTAGTTATAAATTTGCAAAAAATGCTTTTTTCTGACTAGGCTAGTCGATCACAGTGGCTTCTATCGCCGCAAAATTTGGAATCGAAATTGGGCGCAACTTCCCCCAGTTTTGGGCTCAGGTCTCCCAATTTCTGACTCAAGTTTTTTTTCTCCATTTTGGGCTTTTTCCACTCCATGGAAAAAAGTTTGGTTACAAGTGTATTGAAAAATGGGGGAAGGTAAAAAGTAGGGGAAAAGTTTTGTTATGGAGAAATGGAAAAATACGGGGGAGTAAAAAGAGAGGTCAAAGTTTTGTTAAGGGTGTAGATTGAAAAAATAGGAGAGCAGTAAAAAATGGGGATCGAGTTTTGTTATGGGTATAGTTTGGCCAGTGAAAAGTACAGGGAGAGTAAAAAAATAGAGGAAAAATTTTGTTATCGGTGTAAATTTAAAAAATAGGGAAACAGTAAAATATAGGGGGAGTTTGTTAAAGGGTGTAGTTTGCCAGTGAAAATAGTTAAGGGGGAGTTTTAATTTATTACCTCATTAACCCCCCCCCCTTATTTTTTACTGGGCGCAAGCTGCGCCCACCAGGTATAGGGATAGAAGCCACTGGTCGATGATTGTCACTCACGACGATACGTCAGTCGCTCACTCTGCCACCTTCCTACGCCCATCAACCCTGTCGAATAATTGCGTCTGTTTGTTTATTTTTAATCATGTAGCGTAGAATATTTAATGCGATAAAGAATGTTGTGAATCTTGATAATTTCTACATTGTAGTTTCTTTAAATACTGTTATAGTACTCTGAATGCGACATTATGTTACCGTCTATAGTTGTATAATTTTGGCAATTGTAAGTTGTATGTTTTGCGACTTGTAGCTTCTTTGTAGGAGTTGCATCAGATAGTTCGCATATACTTTCCCACGATACTATATATGGGAGAAGTTCTTGTGTTTAGTATTTTCAGTATAGACACACACGGTTTTGCGTGTTTTAGCACCGGATTTTTATTTGGTTTATTCATTATTTAACAAAGTACAGGTTAGGTCGAAGTTATTTACTGTAGGCTAAAAGTTTTGAGTAAAATTAATTTGATATAATTTATGATAACTGATGTCACAGTGTGTTTTTAGTTCTATGTGACAAGTTTGTCAGCAAAATGTAGGTATGAGGCTGCATTCTTATATTAAAAGCATGATGACTGTAATGAAATTTAAAAACAATAATTCTATCAGTAGATCGGCGATCTTGCTGTTGGCACTGGAAAATTGCTAGAGGTAGATCGGGTAGGCACATTGTTAGGTACATGGTAGAACTTATGTTCCTGGTAGTCATAGGACCATGCCACGACACTGTCACGTATTCAAATCAGGCTTATTCAGTATTATATCAGAGTCCATCTCAAGCCGTATCTGTTTCTTTGTAACACAGACTTAAAAATATATTGTTTTTGAATAAATTTAGTAATTGATAGCAAAGTGACTGATATTTCAGTCCCAACCACAGTCCTGGTAATGCAGTGAAGAAATATGGCTGCATTTTTGCATTAATAATGTGATAAATGCAATTAGATAAAGTGGCGATCTACCACTAGTAATTTTCTGCTCACTAGTGCTAGATCGCCGATCTAACAGTAGCACTGATTTACCATACCTTTAGTCACTGTGAGATAAAATGTATACTTTGCTGTGACAGTGCTTAGTCTTGCATAATCAGTGTTGGAATATTTTGAAACATAATTTTTGTGAGAAGAGTGTCAAGCTTACTTCGAGCTTGAGGAATTCTTGCATGCGTTGACTTTGCATTTGCTCAACCCACTTTTTTGTCTAGCCAAAAAGCTACAGCCGCTATGTGCACCAAATTTTGGCCATTTGTAGGAGGCATCGAGGGCTGGTCAGTGGCAGAATTTTGGGCAAATACATCAAAGGGATTTTGAGGGGGCGTGAGTCAGTTTTGAAAAAGTGTGGGTTTTTCATTTTTCGCTTCCCTCACCATATCTTAGCCATTTATGAACTTCGGCCCACAAATTTCTGGCATCTTGTAGCCCTGCCCGAGTGCTTTCCCAAGGTGTTAAAATATGTGGACCAAAGTTCTTCAGTTTCGAGAAAGTGGGGGTTTTCCGTTTTTGCACTCATATCGCGATTTTGCTCGGAAATGCACACTTTTTTCACCGCATGATGCCCCAGATTTCTACTGTTTGGCGTTAAAGCTTTCCTACTCGACTCCGATCACGCTGAGTGTCTGTTGTGTTGTTGTTTGTTATTTATAGCATAAATGTGAAATTTTTGTTGGCGATGGATGAAGATCCAAATCAGTTGATCGAGGCTCCGGAGGATGATGACATCAATGACTTGAATGATGTGACATTTGGCAGTTATGTAGAAAACTGTAAGCAATCTTTTTATGTTTATTATATGTTATCACAATGACTGAATGTTACACTTGCACACAGTATGTAATGTGACTCTCTTTCACTGCAGTGATAAGGCTAATTGTTTCTATAGCTGTCAGATTGCTCAGTCTATATTAAGCATGTACATTCAACATTTTTATGCACCTTTCGCCATAGATGGTGTTTATTAGTCAATATTTGTGATCTGTATTGTTATTCATTTTCAGACTTGATTCATTTGGAAAAATGCTGTAGGTTATAGTAGATAATTAAACTAGCAGTAACGTGTGTTTATTGTTCTTGCAGCCAAATGGCTGGAATAAATACAGAACACATTAAAACATTGCACAATAAAACATAAATGTCTATTACGATTGACATACTAAAAGTACACAAATATAAAATATTAAATAGGCCTACTGAAAATCTTTTATACAATACGGGATGAAAGAATTTAAAAATCGTTTGGTGTTTGCTTTAAAGTTTTCAAAGAATCTCGTATTTCTAAGTTTTATAGTAATGTCTTGTTTTGATGGGAGTAAATAATTATGACAGCATGTTTCGTTCTGCATGTGTCGAATAAAAAACTGCTGAGTAAGTTCCTTACGATGACTGCAGAGTGTGTCGACACCATGAATTGTCAATAACATTTTATAGTCATAGCCTAAAAAAAATAATGTTCATCGCTTGCTTCTGCAGTGACTCCAGAACATCAGACTGAACTCGGTCAGGCTGGAATGCCAGACTGGGCTTGCGTATTCAATAACTGGACGAATGACTGTACAGTAAAAACAAAGCAAATCACTGGAAGTCACTCCAGCATGTTTCAGTTGTCTCAGAAAATACAATCGCGATGCAGTCTTTGCCAAGACTGCATCAGCGTATCATGTCCATTTCAGCTTATCGGAGATGTGAATGCTGAGCAACTGAAATGTTGTTACCCGATTGACATGGTATCGTTTTAGTAACAGTGGTACTGGAGGATTTTTGATCACACTGCCAATCAACATTTCCTTTGTTTTTTGCCATTAACGATCAACAGTCATGCCTGTTTGAGTACTCTGTTAATCAGTTGTTAGTATATACTTATATATTGTTATTGCTGTTATGCATTCATGCAGTTGGTGGTGATTGGGAGAGTCATCATGATCACTTGGCTTATGTCGGCTATGAAGCTGACTATCCAGAGGATGATTATGATGAGCTTGAACTACAGGAGGTATATTCCTCATGGCTTTTTAGTGCTTTGTTTGCAGAGTGTGTTTTTTGGTTACTGGTCCTTTTTGGGTCACAAACTAATCACATTTGTGCTCAAGTAGGAACTAATTAACAAAGCCCATTCTGCAATAATAGCAAGATGTTTCAGCCCAGGACACATTTGCACCAGTGTACATCCAATTTTGTCACTTCAGTGCTGTATTTAATCTGGCTGCAGCTGGTATTATTATTGAAATTTCTTTGCAATATAATTGTAGAACTTACAGCCATTAAAAACTATAATAGTTAATTGTTTAAAAATTTGACTAATAGTTTATTAATCAATTAATCATTAATTATTGATTATTAATTAATAGTTTATTGTATACAATCAACATTCTTCATTGAAAGTGATTGTTGGTTATCAAATGTTTGTCATGGTAACATATGTAGTTATATATACTTTATAATGCATTCTTTGTGGTGTGATTGTAATCGGAAATTTAAAGATTAAATATTAATTGTTGAAATTTTTTCTGAATTTTCGTAGCTCTGATGAAAATTGATTTGAGTAAATGTCTAAGCACTCCATAGGATCTAGACTACTATCATTGTAAAGATTTTCATGATGCTATTAGTGTAAAAGTGTGTGACTCTGCATATGTTAGTGTATTGTATGCCACGTTGTCTGTGTTGTCATGTGGTATTGTAGAGTGATCTCGAGCACACGTTGAACCAGTTGGTCGTAGATGATGACGAAGATGATGTAGATGATAACGATGATACGGAACGACATGCACACAGTGTACCAATCGTACGTGGTTTGGTCTTGTTGTATTTTCATGCTTTACGATGTACTAGCAAAGTTTTCGTCTTATGGGTGGGTCCACTCCATTACACAGACAACTCAACCTCTCTTACTTTCGGCTTCCCCTGAGGGAGAGGTGGGGGTCGCATGTACCTAAGGCCCAAAGACTCAAACATCAGCGACTGTGCAACATCGATGATGCCACAGGAGTATGACAGACTTTTCACGCACTACGGTAAGATTCGGCATATAATTCAATGCAGCCTTCAGTTATTCGGTGTTCTGTTGACATCTGGAAGATGTGCATTTGCATAAGCCGATCCATTTCTTTTGTGCAGAATGGAGAGCGGTGCTGTTATAGATGTGTCGGAAGATTATTTAATGGAAAGCATTATTTAGTTATAAGGGGGGAGCACCTGTCAGTGCTCTTTTTGTTGTTTACTACTGTGAGTTACAACAACTAAAACTAAAATAATCTGGGCATAGCTTTCGTGGCATATGTTATTATAAAGATGCAGAGTGCAGACATTAGTGATTGTGCTTTTCATGATGTGCCTTTGTGACTATAGTCATCACATACCGTTTCTGTGTAGAAGAAGAAAGCAGTCAACTTGGATGAATTGTTTGGACCTCAGTCGCCGCCACGTCTTTTCGATTCTGACGATCTTGTAAGTTCGTGTTGCCTGATCATCGTTGTAATTTGCTAACACATGCGAATTAGTTAGCATTTTTATTCTAGTTTTTTGATGGTCTGGTTAAGACGAAGTACTATGGATTTTAGTTTGTGCATTAGTATTGGGATTTAAGTTTGGGGTTTTGCTTCTTGTTGAGGTCACAAAACCTAACGCATGGTAATTGCAGAGCTATTTTACAGATCACCATCTGCTTAGATGTTGAAGGCTGAGCAACAGGAAAGATGCATACTGGCTGTGAAATGTATCTGCTTCTACAACAGTTGCTAGAATTGACTGTTCTGTCTGTGCACAAACTGGACTGACTTTGGAAATATGAACAGTTAAAGAAAAATTGATTTTATTAGTGTTAGTATTGGTACTGTAGCAGCAGAAGTGACTACTGCATTTGTGCGAGGGTCTTATTTTTTAAAAGAATTAATGGAATGGTGCCATTTTGTAAACTTATGTATCAAACGACCTTCGTATTTGCAAAATGTGAGTGCAAAGATCAGCATCTGTAAAAGACACCCAATTGAGGATATATTTCACCACAATCTAGACTTATTATGTGAGTTTAATGTTGCATATTGAACTCTAGACCCTAGTGAAATGTGCTTATGTCATCGATGATGTGTTCTGCTTGGGAATGCGTGTTATAAACAGACCCGCGACACGTTTCAACCATCACGCTTTACTGGAGCGAGGTTATGGGCAGTTATAACATGCAGTCACTGTGATGAGAGATAGGAGGACTGAATAGTTTTTGAAATAAGAGAAGCTATGTCTAATTAAGTTTCGCAGTGTGCAAGTTCGTGTACTGTGTACGAACTGCCTCCTGTGATAGGTGATGGGTCATGCAAGCATCTGGGGGTCACCAGCACGTGACAGTCAGATGCAGGGTAGCAGCACCGAGCTACAGGGTTTACTCAAGACTCTGCTGCAAAAGTCTTCTTCCAGCAATAGCTTCCCACCACTCAGCAAGTCCGCTGCAGTTCCCGTGAGTTGTGAATCTGACACAAATCGGGGTTGTAGAAACCCAGATTTTTTAAAAAGTATCCGAGTCGTTTTTTTGGGTTTTATTTATTTATTGGGGGGGGTGTATTGGGTTTTGGAGGTTTTCTTGGATTTTTTTGGGGGGGTTTCAGGTTTTTGGGTTTTTTGTATAACGTATTTTGGGATTTCTATGGGTTTTTAGTTTGTTGATTTGTGCAAGCTTCTGTTTGTTTCCCAGAGCTAAAATTACACCAATATTTGCAAATGTGTTGGCTTAACTGTTTCAAAAACTTGGCCGTGATAAAATATTGCATTATTAGTGGAACAAGAATCTAAAATTGAATTATGTTTGGGGTGGGTTTTTTTCAGTGGGTTTTTAGCTGGCTTTATGTGGGTTTATTCAAATTTTAGGTGTCTGCCCGGGTGTCTCAATTCTGCCAGGAAATCTGTGATTGACAACTTCAGCTGTTTTGTGGTGATTTCTGTTTGATAAGAGGAAGATTATCTGAACACTTAGGTGCTATATTGTGTCCACCATTGTACATTGTACGTAGTCATAAACAGTGCCTTTTATCCCAACCCAAATCTGGAATCTAAATTGGGTGCAACTCCCCCCCCAGTTTTGGGCTGAGGTTCCCTTCAATTTCAGACTTTAGTTTTTTCTCCATTTTGGGTTTCTTCCCTTTCTAGGGAGAAAGTTTTGTTAAGGGTGTAGATTGAGAAACAGGAGGAAGTAAAAAATAGGGGGAGAGTTTTGTTAGGGGGAAAATGGAAAAATAGGGGGAGTTTTGTTAAGGGTGTAGTTTGCCCAGTGAAAAATAAGGGGGAAGTAAAAATAGGGGAGAAGTTTTGATCTACAACCTTATCAAAACTTCCCTGGTATAGGGATACTGATCATAAGCGTAAACATACATCACCTGTTTTTGCGTTATTTAGTAATGTGGATGGCTGGCTGATTTTGTGACTGGCTCATTATAAGGGACACTTTTTTCAGCCAACATTCTTTTCGGAACTACAGCAGATCTGTGGCTAAGTTACAAAACTTTCTAGTTAGTTTTTCTAAGATTTTTCTAAGGCCTTCCTAGGTTATATTTATTATGTCATCGTACACGAAGTACACATAAAAGA
>Ga0209367_1010851_pt1 | contig 12154 bp, 3 predicted proteins | sample WorMetLIZISLAND2_FD_187412 | JGI IMG/M metagenome (GOLD analysis project Ga0209367, IMG submission 187412) | Marine gutless worms symbiont microbial communities from Max Planck institute for Marine Microbiology, Germany - Olavius geniculatus... ... | reverse complement strand
TATGTATATAGCGCATACTCAGAAAAAATCTGCAATGCGCTTAGTACATTTTGTACTCGTAACATAAGCTCGTACAGCGTACTCGCAAACGCACTCCACGCAGTGCTGTAGCTAATGCCGGTGCCGGTGGTGGGCGCGCCATTTAGATCACCCTGGTCGCTGACAATTCCGCGGTAGAGGGCGTTTTTCGCATCTTCCCGAAATGTCACGTGACTCTGACGTTGATCCGTTTAAAAGTCTGAGAAAACGACTAAAAGCCTTAGAGACGCTAAGCTGTGCTTGAAGCGGCTGAATGAAATGAACTCACCAACCGATTTAGGTTTATTTCATTTCGTAAACGTTCGTAAACAATGTATAATCAGAACGTGATTTTTTTCTGTCACAAACTAAGCTTGATCTGCGTCATGCATGTTTGTGTGAGCTGCCCAACACGCGAACAGCTCGTTGTGCAAAAACATACTTTCACCTAGTCTATTGTTTGGCTAATTTTACGTAATTACAATGCACATTTTTGGTCGGTTTCTGTGTTTTTAATTCAGCTGTTGGTTGCAGCCCATAACAAAAATATTTTATTTATTCATTTACTCATTCGTAACGGTAGCCGATTAACCGACTGGATCTGGAGCTATGCAACAAGTGTGCGTTTTCTGCCGAAACTCCGCTCTGGACATCACTAGTAAAACTTACATTACTCCCCAGAACAAGAACCTCAACCCTTCGTCCTCGATTTTCAGTCCGCTTCGGGCTTCGGTCTTTCAAACTCAAATTTTCTGGCTTGTACGCCTATGACCAGGTGCAATGGTGTTAAATGGCGTTTTGTGATTGTGCTGATGAAATCGCTCACTCACTCGATCACACCGCAGGAAACCACATCACGGCCATCACGCCTCGGCATAGCACCAGTTCGTGTGACGTTTATACGTTTAGACTCTATTCAAGCCGTGTCCTGACGTTACATATGCCACGGCAGAGCGCAGACATAGTATGCGACGTGGCAAGAGGAAAAAAAGGGCAATTGCCCATCCTACATTTTTGGCCGTCGGAAAATTTTCGCAAATTTTTTTCTTTTTTGAAAATTTTCCAAAAATTTTTTTGTAGAAAAATATCGCCCAAAAATGCAGAATTTGGACTGAAAACCTCGATTTTTAAAAAAAGTTCGAGGTAAAAATAGAAATTTTGAGCATCCGTTGTCTTTGTATCAAATATTTGCAACTGCCAGTTAAAATTTTTGTCGAAATTTGCAGCGCCTGTTGAAAAATTGCAATTTTTCGTCCCTTCTACATTTTGAAGCAACAACGCGGCTGACACGCCGAGTACAGTATGTGACTTTTGATTGGTCCGTCGTCTTTTTGCCGTACCGTCACACCGATATTGATGGCTCGACGTAAAAAAGTGCAAAAAACATTATTTTGTGTACTGTACTTCGAAAGTCTATGTAATTTATCTCTCAAGTCACATCAAACCCAACGAAAACCAAATGAATTTGGTAAAAAGCCGAATCGGTTTGGCAAGTTTACCCATCTCCTCCTTTACGAGCATGTAATGCTTCGCACGTCTTAGCTATTGTTGAGGCGTCCGTTTGCGTTTCCGTCTGTTTATTTGTCACACAGTTGATTTCTATCAAAACGGTGCACAAAATCTTCGCTGTCGGCTGCCTCAGGGGCTTAAGTTTCTTGTGACAAAATCTCGTGCTATGGCTGAGGAAATTTCACTCACGGTATATTAATTTCCCATCCACTTCTCTAAAAAGTGATTATTTTACCGCTATTGGCTCGTCTAGCATAGACACAGGTAGACTTAGACTTGCTGTTTATCCATAACAAGCACTGATGACAAGCTTTCCGCAGGTATCAACATCGATGACCTTGAACGACTCTGAGCTCCCAAAATATGAAGTTTTAGTGATTTTTTGGCAATTTTTGGTTGCGGCTATAGTCTATTGTTTAACGTGACGCATGCATATCGCCCCGGTATGTACATATCGTCTGGACACCGTTTCTATAGAGTATAATTTAAAACGTTAGAATACCCTCGCAACGCGGTTGGAAGCTCGCGGGTGTTGACCCGCAATGCAAGTCTGTCATTCTGTGCGCGGTCAATTCTCAGCTATGTAGCGTAATGCTGTTCCAATGCACTTTTTAAGCCGCCGTCGTGCATTTTTTTGCTGTCTGGCTCCGCGCACCGCAATGCATTTCCGTTCTCTGATTTTCTCGCAAATTAGCAGTCGGTGATCACATTTCTCAGTGTCGACCAATTTTTGGCTGTGCGATGCACACAAAGCTTGGTTGTCACCCGACGCGACGAATGATTGCAACAGACGCAACGCAAGAATAGACATCGATTCTATTCTTGCGATTTGGCCGCTGTGTCGCTTGCATCAGTTGCGAAACTACCATTAAACGTTCGGCTGTCAAAAAATTGTCGGAGAAGGTTTAATTCTTGTAAGAAAATTGTCTCTAAAATGCGAAATTTGAGACTAAAACCCGCATTTTATGAAAAAAATTCAGAACAAAATTAAAATTTTGAGCACCCATAGGCTAATCTCTGTCAAAAATGTTTGGTTTTTGTCAGAAAGTCTGTAGTAACTTCTTGCACCGCTTATAGGTCTACCTTTTTTAACCCACGCGGGCGCTGCAGACTACTGACTACGTCACAGTTATTAACGTTCGCACACGAAAGGTGTCGTAAAAAACACCACGCCTCGCCCACAGGGTGCGTTTAAGTATTTAGCAAGTAGTCAAACGTTTCCTGTAGGCGCCGTTCTTGATGTTTTAACGGGTTTCTTCGTGTTCGGGCGTCATTATTTACGTACGTCATTATTATCGCTCCTGCAGAAGCTGAGATGTCACACAAATCATTAATTTTAGGCAATGTAGACAGCAGACCATGTAGAAAAAACTCCATCATACCTGCGGCTTTCGATGTATTAAGTGGGCTTCAAGAACTCGAGCACGGTTATTAGTGCTCAAAGAACACTTTAAAGAATAAGACAAGCAAAACTTTGTGGCCATATAGACCACAGCGCCTCAGATTCAGTGAGTTCTCGCTGACATTGTGTGCTTTATAAATTAAATTTATTTACTTACTTACTTACTTACATTTGGAATATTGTGTACACGCCTAGTGTCAGGTTTGTACACAAAGAAGTTAAAAGATAAGTGAGTGTAAGTGAGTGAGTGAGTGAGTGAGTGAGTGAGTGAGTGAGTGAGTAGTTTCTTAACAGCAGATCATTACAAAATACGCCATTCAGTGTCATAAATAGTAAAAAGTATTTAATTTACGTGGTAAAGCTAAAAAACCTCTGTAAGATCAAGGTTGGTAAGCTAATACACTGATAAAAGTGTGTATCTTTGATAAAAGCAACGATGTTTTGAGATTCGACATTTTCGAATTTTTTTTCAGTGTCAACTCCAGGACATCCCGACGGTTGTACCAAAACAAGTACAGTCTGTGAGAACGTGCTTAAAATATGAGAACAGACTGTGCATAAAAGAAGTTGGGGATCTACTACTGGAAGTTTTACGGTGACGTCGGCGGTACGCGTGATGGCTGTTTCGAATGACGTTGGTGTGCAACGCCCGAAGAAGTCTCGTCAGCGTCAACGACTTGTGGTTGTGGTATCGCGCCATTCTCTTGTGCCGTTATGCACCGAGACTGGCCGCAATATCACGGAGATTGATGGCCGCGAGACGTGTCCGCAGTTATACTTGATCCACAGGCTTACATTGCTGCTGCTGCTGCTGATGCTTGTGATGCGTCTGCTGATAAAAATCTTGCACGGCGTTAATGCAACTCCTTGACTGTAATAAATGTCCGATCATGTCGCGCCTGGTGCTTATGGGCCTACCAGCCAGTCAGCCTGCCGGCGTCATATCTGTTAAAGTCAGCCATCACACAAATTACCGCGAAATCACGACTTACAACCTGCAGTCCGCCCGGCACTCGTGAAGGCAAATGCGCTTCACATTTGTTACCGCATTCCTTGTCTGCTTCCATTAAACTAAAGAACATTACGACGAAGCACAGCCCGGACTACGAAATTTTTAGAACTAGACTTTAGATGTTTGAATGCATGTTATAAATATGCTACAAATAACTATACCGCATGCATACTTAGCATAGTCAGCAGCGATAATAAAACAAAAATCGCCAGTCAAAATACATGACGGTAAGAGACATCTTTTCAATACAGATTTGTCGATAATCTGACAAATATTCAAATATGACACCTTCAAGATGTCGTGCCTCGTCTTCCGGTCTCTCAACGGCACAGCACCTGTGTACCTCGCCGACAGCATCAACCGCGCAACTGACGTCACCACGAGACGGAGTCTACGTTCCAGCTCATCGTTGTTCCAGTGACTCGTTGCAGCACGATCGGGGATCGCACTTTCCCGATTGCTGCTGCCCGCGCATGGAACAGTCTACCATCGTTTGTCACGTTATCGTCGTCAGTGTCGACTTTTAAGCGTCAATTGAAGACGTACTTGTTCGCGACATCTTACTGGTGACGCTCATTCTAGTTCTCCTAGTTTTCTGTTTGCCGAACATGCCGACTCTTAGTGTAATTATGTTACGTGTCTTTGAAGTCTAATTAGGCCAAATGCCACGATAATATTTTTTGTGCATAATAATAATAAAATACTAATAAAATATACGGGGCAAAGAATCAGTAGTCTACAAAAATCGTACTTGTTAAATAAGTAAAAACCGCCAGTTGGTTTTTTGTTTTAGCACTTGCATATATCTCACTATCCTGCATTGCGATCATATCCCTCAGAACGTATCTAAGAAATGTACGATATATTTACGTCTTTTCCGATGAACAACGACGTCCGTGGGGTTGCTAGCGTGAAATCTCACGATAGAATCTCGACAGAGTGATCAGCGAACGTCACTGACGTTGCGTGCGATATTTTGCACGATAAAACCGACTTGCGACTGAACGCCAAACGATAAAAATTTATGTAACAACTAGCGACGTTGGAATAAAACTTCGAACGCCGTCGATACGTTTTAGTTTTTTTCGTATCCATGGTTGCCATAACTTGAAGTAACTTCTATTTGTATTTGACTGCTATTTAACGCCAGATTTGCTTTAGAGTATTTTACGAGCGCGCTGTTTGTCACGACGCTGAGGCGTAACAAAAAAAGAGAACGAAAAACGAAGGATGCGGCGGCGGCTGCAGAGTCTGATGAACTGTGAAACTGTCCACTCAGTTAATTGGAGAACGAGGATGGCGCCCAGGCGACCAACCACTCGTCGGACCCAAAGAGCGGTGAGACAAATTGGTATTTGCACAGTGGTCTGAATAATGCACAGGATGGTACTCAACTACGATGCCAGAAAAATGCATCAACAATGTCACATTTACGTGTGGCAGCGTATTAATATACCTATTCGCGCAAATGTTAGTGCGTCGGGTGGCAAGTAACACCGTGTGATCCCATACGGCAGGTGACGCTCCGTACATCTGAGATGGATTATCGTTAAGCGCTGTAGACAGCCTTTAACTAACTATGCCTTCACACGCGTCCAATTCGTCCCAGTCCAGAGATCAAACCAACGTATGCCGGACTGTCCTAACAGCTCCGTATTTTCCTGTCAGACGGTTTACAGCCGAGACGAGGCGAAGGCCAACGTCTGACTTAGTGAAAGTATTAGACAGCCGGCGAGCGCTGATGACTACTAATTTTTCTCTCGTCAACCCATCGCTTTCCGAGCTTATTTTCTGACGCCAAACCGGTCCTGCCGACCTGGCATTCCACATAAAGTTCAGAGATACTTCTCGTTGGTATTTCTTGTTTTTAGAATATGTATACTTATTTTAGCATTATTGTATTTTAACGTACGCGTATCCACGAACTGTGATCTCACATAAGACTCACAACAACTCGAAATTTTTGCTTAAACATTTCACATTAAACTCAAGCTTTCCTTGAACAAATGTTCAAAGAGACAAATTTGCTAGCAATTTTTTGGCGACAGCGATTAAATATTTTGATCGCGATTAAATATTTTAATGGTGATTAACGTTTTATCTCGTTAATCGCGCTGTACGCGAGTTAACTGTGATCAATAATGCAGAACTGCTTTTTAAAGTATTGCATTCGTAGACAGATTACGTACGACCGATTGCTATGACAATGACAATATTTTCTCAACTTTTGATGGCCTTTAAGGCTCTTAAAAGTTACGTTATAGGGATTTATACAAATTTACTTTTTAGCCGACCGTACTTTAGTAACAGTCAAGTTATTGGCGTGGTTGTAGTCCGTCCGTCCGTTTGACAGTTTGTAACGGATGTACTGTGGCTAACGGGTAAGGCGAAGAAAAAACTTTGTACACGAATTATTAGCCATGGGTCTTAAACTCGAGCGTGCAAAATTTCAGCTATCTACTCCAAGAGGAACATTTTTAAATTGGGGATTGAATGGACAGGGGGGTAGGAAAAATGTGTTTTCTAACGGAAAACTGGCTATATCTCAGAAACGGTGAGAGATAGAGTCTGGGTTACTATTAATCACTAATACAAAGTGACATATTGGCTTTCAAATGACATAAAAATCATTTGCCTTGAATGATTTTTGAAGTTAGTACTGCAACAGGAACTGTATAGACTATAGCGTCTTTTCGAGCAAAGCGTTTTTATTGTGAAAAATATTTCCAAAACCTGCGTCCGATATTCTCCTGGTTTATTTACTCTGTAACTATTTACATCACCTGGCAAAATAGCTACATGCGATGTCTGTTATACTAGCGTTCATTGTAGCTTTCGAGGCAGCGTTCCGTTAACATAGTGTGCATGGAGCTGTCTCACCTCTGACAAATCGCTTTCTCTCCGTGACTGGAAGTCGGACGCTGGGCTTCGTACGTATAGGCGGTACGGACGGCTTTTCCTAGCGATAGCTGGGCTTCTTGTTACTCTGAACCATTCTATTGGGGCAGAGCAAAAACTGGATTTTTCTCGAAGAATAATGCCTATGCACTTACGCCAATACTTTCGCTTTAACCGCGCGATGCACAGTAAGCAACGCGAGTTATTGCCGACTTAAGTTTTCTGTCCGTCTGTCTGTCCGTCTGTAATGCTGATGTATCGTGGCCATAAGTTGGGTTACGGCACGGTCGGTACCTGGAAACTAATTTCAGGAATACTCAACTTAGAGTCTTTGCTTCACCGAGTGAAAATATCGGCAACCTGATCATAAAGGATTATCCCCAAATGTCGTGTATAGGCCTAAGCTTGATACATGAGTACATTGCCCGCGGTCTAAGACAGTTACTTATTTATCACCAGCACAACATGTGGGGTCCGTTTGGAAACACGGTCATAAACACCAACAGCATCGCGTCGTGTTTATTGCGACAGCAGGGTTCTCTTCTATTTTGTACAAGTTTATAGGGCAGCGCATAAAGTGGAGCGTAAACGCGCTTCACGCAGATCAATCAGTCAAACAGTTTTAAAACGATTAGCTCAGCAGTCATTGCAGTGAAGAGTGGTTAAGTTGAATGAACACTTTTAAGGCGAAATCGCGTTTTGCAGTGCAAGCGATCAGCTTATTGCTATACAGTTCTTGGTGTCGCGTGGTCTGTCTGTCATCCGTAAAAAGGTGGTATATAGCTCTTAATAAACAAGAAATCTAAGCTAATGCTCATGAGACGCGCGAGAGCGCATAGCAGATCCTGTTCCCAGGTAATTTTGCTCTATGTCCATCCATTTTGTCTCAGTTCACTATTCTGCAGTCGAAAATCGCAAAAATTTACTAAAACCCCTTATTTCAGGGCTTAAGGTCACTCAAGGTTACTGATGTTAATAGCACTAAAAAGCACGTTACCAGTGCTTGTTATGATAAGTAGCACGTCTGTGCCTATCTGCAAGCGTTTTCACGCTAGACAAGCAAATAGCGGAAAAATCGCCACTTCTTAAAAGGGTACCCGTCTTTGACACCAGCGTGCGCCGGCCGCATTAAACGCAAAAGATTGAAACCTATACCGCTCAAATCTACGTTCAATGCTGAAAATTTCGTATGCATCTTGGTGCTATCTCCAGCCATTTCGGAACAATTCACTCTTGAAATGTGCGTCGCAGTCCAAAATCGCAAAAAATTACTAAAATTTCTTATTTTGGAGTTTTTCGGTCATTTAAGGTCATCGATCTTGACATTTCTAAGTAGCTCATTACCAGTGCTTGTTATGATAAGCAGCATATGTCTGTGCCTTTCTGCAACCATTTTCACGGCAGACGAGCCAATAGCGGCAAAATGACATCTTTCAGGGTGAGTGCCCCATTTTCACCCCTCGTTCGTGAGGACCCCCTTAAACCCAGCGGCGTGAAATTTTGTCACAAAATACTAGAGACACTACGCTATCTATACGGTGTAAAACCCGAAGTCTTTATCTCACCTGGTCTTGAAACGGTACGGGGACGTGACAGACATCAAGACACCAAGACAGAATCACCATAGCTAACACGCGCTATAGCTACTAGCTATGCTAGCTCTCGCGCTTAAAAACCCATCACAGAGGTAAGGAGCGTTACCTGCCATATGGGATCACAAGTGTTAGCTGCCACACGACACAGGTGAACGCGCCCCGCCGCCAAACAGACCGCTATTCGATTTACCTATATTGTGGAAGGACGAAAGCTGGTGTTTCGTATTCAGAAGACTTTATACACACGACTACAGATGGTGTGACATTATTGAACGCATGCTAGGGGGCCTATATACGGACGCAGTATATAAGGCAGTGGACTCATACATGTTGTGTATAAGCTGTGGACGACCGGTCGGTAAATTCGACTGACACCGGCTTTTTGTGCGTGGTCATCGCTATCGAGTTGTCATTAACGACAGCATCCATAGGATCCCAGCAGAACGGAAATGTTTTAGTCGGTGACGTAGTTGAGACCCTTCGAGTCCAAGTCCAATACGTTCCGTGAGAGAGAACGTTCGCAAAATTCCCTACTCATAATTTGAGCATGCGGCAAAAATAACAACGCAACAGAATGTCAGAAAATAGTCAACACTCGTCTGTGCAACAAGGCAATGAGGTAAAATGCGAAAATCGATGTGGTGCAGTTACTCCTAAATCACACAATCATATGCAGCGCTGAGTCCATTGGGAACAAGTTTGAATTTTAAAAAATAAGGACTCCAGTCTACGTATGTTGTCCAACTTCAGTGCTGCATCATTGGTTTCAGTTCTCAAATTCATTTTCTAGTTGTGGTTTTCATGCAGTTCTGAAGAAAAAAATTTTTTTGTATAGACCCTAGTTTTTGGTCAACTTCAATTCGACAACACAGGTTAACAACGCCACGACATTGTTTATTTTATTGTTCGTCATAAACAACATTATTAATAGAATAGTCAGCAGCTAACTTTCTTCAGTTATTGTCAGCCAAATGTCACGAATAAAAAGTTTTACGTTGAAAGCTGTCGTTTTAAAAATCGTTAAATCTTGTTTTCCCTCGTTCTGTCATAAATAATTTTATTATTTTCGTCGTAGTTCCTTTCGCTTGCCGTGATTTTTTATTTTACAGTGTTACATTTTTTTTTCTTCAAGCTCACGTTTTCATAAAATGACGGCCGATGATTTCCGTTTTTGTTCACGTTTTAGTTAATAACATATCACGAGCCCAGCATCGCACTTATCCTCACACCTCAGCTATTGACTACGATGCTATACGCGTCAATTGATGACGCGGCGGGCTCCAACAACGCAATATGTAAGCTTGGATCTATTGTGTGTACTGTTATGTTGCCTGGAAGGGTACGTCTTTGTCAACCAGACAGGCGTCTCTTTGTTCTAGACACCACCGATATATTGTCGGATCGGATACAATCGCGCTGCGCCAGTTTAAGTTCCAGTTCCAGTTCCAGCGAACGTCGATAAATCGTGCGGCAAATTTGTAGACGCAGAGATATGATTGCAACTTCTCGGTATTTGCGACCTCCAAACACAACAAAAAGAAACTTAACGAAAATGACAACAATAGCAGAAAGAGATATCATAATGCTCCATTGGCAGTATGTGTTATATTGTCGCTTTATGGGGTCGCGTGTAGAATCACACGATGTCATAAATCGCGTGACATCAATTCCACTCCGCAATACATGGTGTACAATAAGTCACATAAATAATCCATAGATTGGAAAACAGCCCCACCGGTCTCGCGCAGTTGCTGAGATATTAATAATGCAAATGTAAGTGCATTGGATAGTGGAAACCAAAAAAAATAGAGCAAAATAAAATAATTATTATACTTTGTTGTTTAAAAAACTCGACTTTAGTTACGGGGTCTAAATAGAAGTGCAGTTTCAGTGGTGTCGCCATGATTTGGTATAAGGGACACGAAACTAAGAGAATATAATTTTAGGACAATAAACAAAAATAGTAAGCCTACGAAATCAATGCAATAAGTGATTTGAAAGTAGTTGCACCATGTTGGTATTTTTTTGTATTTTGCTATATTTTTTATCAGCAAACAAATGCTGACAAACTTCGAACGTTCTATTGTATTGCTGTTTTGCCGTATGCGGAAATTATTGCGAATACGGAGTTTTGCGAATATTCTATTTCGTCAAGCTCATTGGATTTGGACTCGAGACTTGAACAGTTTACAAATAAACACGATTCGGTTTGCCACCATGCGGTCTCTTTACAGCCGTCCAGTCTTAGTGCTATTGGTGCAAACTTTAGCATAGCCGCAAGCAGTTATTCTGACGTTCTACAAATTATAACAAACTGCTGAATAGCTTTGCGCCTTATGGCAGCCTCAGCAATCAATGTTTGCCGCATGCTGGCACGAAAGCAGGACCGAACTCCCCCTTACATAATATCCCCTTATTCTGTCGGACCGTGTCTGAATAGAGGACTTTGTCCTAGGTGGCGGGTTATTTGTCCGAACACTTCCGGGCGCAGGCTAGGTGGCTACAACATCCGTCCTATCAATAATGCACCACAAAGTTCTACAGCACACGTCTGAACATAGGCCTATATAATATACAAGGTACGGACAAACTCCGGCCACAACAAAACTTCGCTACGACAATACCTCTTTCGGCGGAACCCCATGTCATACTTCCACACTTTGCCGTATGTTATGCATTTTCTCGTAATCAGCCAATATCAGCATTTTACGTGATCGATAAAAGTATAAATAGGCCTATTATTCTGACAAATGAATTTGCACAAAAAGTACCGCACAAACAAGTTTAGGGTTTTTCGTGTATAATATTATCGTATGAAATTTGCTTAACCGCCGAAGATTTTTAGACGATGAGTCGAATTGTAAACATATTTTCAACTCAATTTGGAACGTTTTTTTTAGCTGAAGCTGCCAAACACAGGTAACTACTCCATCGTGACGAAGGCGTTGATCTCCCTCGCGGTCAAAAGCTTATGAGGCGTCGACCCCCACAGGCGATCATATCCCGACGACATCCGAAACAGTGGAATAAACCAATATTAACGTTTCGAAGTCTGGTGAAAAAAGCAAACAAAATAACAAATAAAAAATGACTGAAATTAAAGAAAGAAGCGGGAAATATGGCCCCATATTGATTGCTAAAAGTTTGCGCCAATTAATGCCGATACTGATTTAGTCCAGAGCTTTAAAAATGTACATTTCCTAAAAACAGTTTTTAAAGTTTTAAACTTTTAAGGTTTAAAAATGTAAAAAATACATTTGTCGAACCAATTTTTATCCCTAATCTAGTCTGTTTTTAAAAGCACAAACGGCTCACCAGTAAAAGGGCTTGGGTCGTAGGCCGTAAAGTTTCTGTTGCGGACAGTCATAATAGTATTATATAGAGCCATGTCGCATCGGTCGCCTTGCTTTAAACTGAGTACGGCGCTGTAACGACTTTTCCCTGGCAATGCACTAAGCGACGACAACGCCTGCAGCACCTTCCATAGCTTCCAGGCTCCATTAACGACTCGTTTAACAGCGGCGCCTGGCAGCAGAAATTTGTTTATGCTTGCCGCTTGAAACGAACAGCAAGCAAGCAGCACTAACAAAGCTCTGCATAAAGGCGCATACAAAGCGACGTAACTGAACAAAACTGAACTGACCAACAGGCGAATTCGGTCCAGTTCAGTTACGTCGCTATGTATACACGTTTTAAAACAGTCAGCTTACTCAGCTACAA
>Ga0209367_1010849_pt1 | contig 12154 bp, 6 predicted proteins | sample WorMetLIZISLAND2_FD_187412 | JGI IMG/M metagenome (GOLD analysis project Ga0209367, IMG submission 187412) | Marine gutless worms symbiont microbial communities from Max Planck institute for Marine Microbiology, Germany - Olavius geniculatus... ... | reverse complement strand
ATTCGCAGTAGTGCCTTGTGACGTCATTGTTACGTCATATTGTGTTTATTTACTTTGTTTACCAGTAATAATTTTTAGAATAAATCGTTTGATATGGGCAGAATAACAAAGGATGATCGCTGTTTGATCATGGGCTTACGAACTGAGAACTGTTTTGCTAGGTAATGTGATCACACAATAAAAGTGCGGTGGGTGGAAGAACTTCACGTTTACGCGCCATAAATTTCTGCTTGTAACAGTGAAAGAATGGTTAAAATCGGTGCTGAATTACCAAAGTTATCCCCCAAAAAAACTGGGTATCCGTTTTTTTGGAACACCCTGTAATATGCAAGTGAGGGTGAGCCTTGAACTTAAAGAACAGGTTCATAGCCAGAACTCCAAACTGCGATTGACATTTACGTGACGTTATTAATATAAATAATCAACTAAGTACTTTACTACTACTCGTGTTCGTTACTATTAAACGATATATTACGGTCACCATGGCGACACAGTACGTGGCGGATACAGAAATTCTAAATGCGGCGAGGCGGAAGGGTAGGGGTGGTGTCTGGGGACGAGTCTGCCCTTTTCCCAATTTTTATTTTGTAAATTTCATGCACAAATAATACATTTTAGTGCAAAATTTTGACTTGTCTTAAGATGCATCAATTCCAGTTAATACCCCCACCGTAATCTGCCACTGCGGCGACAAGAACTTTTGAGACTGTAGTACCCCCATGCAGCAAGAATGCAAAGAGCAATCGTCGCATTTATCCTTAGCTCTTGTGAGGTGTAGAAATAATCATATGAGCATGGGCAGGTTCAAGTAAAGCCGGTATACAATGAAGACAGCCTAATTTTGATATTGTAAAACACAAAGTATAATTTCAGAAAAGGACAAACAGTTAAGATATTTACAGACAGCAAAGTATTAAAAAACCCAAAAGAACCATAAGCATTATGCAAGTTCAGTTACTCTGCAACGTAATTCAAATAATTTTCTATTTATTTTTGACAAATCTCCAGTTGATACAAATTAAGGTCTGCATCAGCTGGGAATAAGAGTGGTAATGTCTTGATATTTGGCACCTGTGATAAATCATAAATAAAAGCTCAACTGTTAGAGAATGCAAGCAATTTTTGCAAGATGAAAAGACTTCGCTGCTGAAACAACCAGCTACATACACAATATACGTGACTATGTAGCATAAGTCTACTCAAATCTTCAGCAAATAAGCAAGAAACGATATAGTAAACAGTTTATTTTTGTACAGAACACAACCATCAACCATCAAAAATAATTAACACACAAAATCCTTTCCAAGAACCGAGTAGCCTACAATACAATAATGAAGCACTTCCATGAGCAGAAAAGCGAAAAATTTAAGAACAAAATATTATACACGATAGCAGTACATTTGCCAATACAGACAATGTTACAATACCACACATTTTTTGGTTGCAATTGTCAGTAATACAACAAAGCTTCAGATGCAGCATGCAACTGGAAATTAAGCAAAATGCAAGTATTCTACTGAAACTCCAATAATATTTATCATACTAATGACTAAATCACTGGAATGCAATAATGGACATACTCTACAGGGTGGGGCAAAAAAATTTATCCCCCTAAAAAAATCGGTAGGCAATCCTGTTAAAAAGTTGATAACTTTGTAGTTTTTCAAAAGAATTACATTTTAGTTGGCAGTTAAATGTAGAAGGTTTTAGCAAATAAAGCTGTAAAATTTTAAATTAAAATTCCAAACAGCTGCTGAGAAAACAGCAAAAAACTTTAGGGGGCTACTTTTTTGACAGACCCTGTATATACAAGGTGTGCCAAAAAATGACCCAACTTGTTCATGTCAGAAATTCATCAAATCTCTACCAAATTTGATAATTTTTAGCACACACATAGTCAAGACGATAGAAATATGTTCACCTCATCCAATTTATGTCAATGCACTACCGCATAAAACACAGATGCTCCAAATTGTTACATTACACTGTGACTATCAGTATCAGATTGTTCAGCTTTTCATTATCAATTCAACAGAAGGCGCTATGTAATTTAATAATTTTGTGGTATTAAATATTTTATACTGAAAATAGCAAACAACAAAATAACTGACTAATGAGCTCAAAACACATCTAATCCATAAATGAGTACTGTGCAGGCGATCTGATCGTTAATGCCACAATCAGCCGTAGCATCACGTCTAAACCATTGTGTACACCTTGAACATGAATTTAGATAATTTGGAAGCAAGTTGTTACACAAACTTATAATTCTGCTAAATAAATCACACTTTAGTTTATTGTGTGCTTAATTAAGTCGTTAGAACTTTTACGGGCACAACAACTTAGCATTATGCAACAATTTAGAGCATCTGCCTTTAACACAAAAATTGACGAAAATTGGGTGAGATGAGTGAGTGAGTGAGTAGGGTTTAACGTCCCACCCGACACAGTATAGGTCATTTTGGGGATGGCCTTTTCAGGCAGAATGCACACAAACACAATAATGGAACGTTAAGTTTAAGTTTTACAATAAACAGAAAGTTTAACCTTTACAGAAACACCAAAAAAACACAAAAAATGAAGTTAACCTAAAATTGTAAGAAGTCCATTATACGCGTGCATATGTAATTCACTAATGGTAATTCTAATAATCTTCCTCCAAACAGTCATCAATGTGATAATGCTGTCTATTTGAGGACAGAGAGCAAAATATGGCAATTGCATAATAACGCATATTTATATATTTTTATAGTCTTGGCTATCTGTGTCCCAAAAATTATCAAATTTGGTGGAGATTTAACGAAGTTCTGAAAAAACAAGTTGGGTCATTTTCTTGGCACACCCTGTATAGCAGTAAGTGCTGTCTGATAATGAAATGTTAACTCAGAAACAAGCCAACAAATCAAACTACATCCACTCCACTATTTACAAATAAAACGACAAATACATGAACTATGACAGAGGTCAATATTTTACAAATTATGAGTAAAACGCAACCTGCAAATTGCTAAAAAATGTTAAAACAGCCACATCCAGAAACAACGTGAAATGCAAACGCACGGTTCTTTTTGACTCAACTCCTTAGCCCGACACCAGTTTACACTGCAAGACATGGCTAGTTCATCACACAGTGTACCTGTTTATGCCCCAGCTTTAGCTGGTACTAAATGCGTCTACTCGATACTCAATGCGCAATGCGCCAACTCCATGATGAGACCAGACCAAAAACACATAGGCCGGAGACGTTGAGGATTTTGTCCGAGACAAAACTAAAATGAGACACTAGTAGGTCTCAACACCATCTCAAGACTGAGATGTTGAAACTCAGACCACATCCCTGACTGCAGCGAAAGTTGCTAAAATTGTCAAAACAAACATATCCACAGACAGACAATCCACTGCAAATTACATGAGCAGTTAATGTGGGCAAATGCAACAGCAAATGACTGCATCACAGATTCTTGCTATACCTTAAACTAACTCGGAACATAAAACACCATCACAAATACTTCTATTTACACTAACAAACCAACTGCTATTGCTGACTCGTCAGTTTTTCCATAAATCAGTTCCAACATAGACAGCTGACAGCATACCTATCACACTGCCTCTTCTGTAACTGTTTTTTTATCTACATTGTTTTTCTTCTTTTATCAATTTCTTGGAAATTTCAACGAAAGTTCAGATTTCAGTTACATTTTTGACTCATATTCAGTGCTGCAGCTGTCACAAACACATTCAAAGTGGAACAACTAGCAGATAGCAGTGAGACAGTTAAACTCTCCAATAAATAATATTCAACAAATACAACATTTTCATGGAGTGAGTGAGTGAGTAAGGTTTAACGTCCCGCCAGACACAGTATAAGGGACGACCTTTCCAGGCAAAATGCACACATAAACACACAATAATGCAACAGAAAATTTAACCCTTACAATAATGGAACATAAAGTTTAACCTTTACAGTAAAAGACCCCCCAAAAATCGACCAAACCCTAAAATTGTAAGAACTGTATTATGGGTGTGCACATGTAAAAGTAATGACAGATCTAATAATGGTCACTGTTAGCCTCCAGACAGTCATTAATCTCTGAATGCTGTCTATTTGAGGCCAGGGGGCACATTTTCATAAAAAACATCAAATAAAATTCTGCCTGCAATTAGTTGCTATTTTAATAGGTACTGAAATTCGCAAAGTAACTGCACAGTGCTTAACTTCTAATTAGGGCAACCAACGATCAACAGAAATTCAAGAAAATGAACAGACAAAGTATAATATGGAATGCAACATCTGGAATGTGAAAAATGGCCATATGCACGTACTTTTCGCACAGAAGAACATTTCTGCAATGTGGCTTTTCTGCGACAGCAAATGACGTATCATTCTTTGCACTTACGGCAACCACTGTCAGAGAAACACTAAAATAGATAACACCTACCGGTACACACTACCGCAACCTAACACAATGAAAGAAAGCAACATTAAAAGGCACTTTCAACACAGCGACCTTTGTATGCTTCGCTCTGCTGCAAATCTGAGACCGGATAGCTTTGAATTGCAAGCAAACAAAGACATCACAGAATTAACAATTATGAGCAGTTAAACAGCCGGCTTTGTGCTGAATCGGACCTACAATGAAATATTCCACATCCATCTCCAACTATTATCAGACAACAAACTAAGCTGAACTAAAATGGAATAAAATCTCAGTTCGATAAAGTTGCATTGCATGGCCTGTACAAAGCAAACAGACTGAAATTAACTAAAACGCCAGTGCAGTTATGTTGCCTAGACTGCGCAGTGTGGAAAATAAACTGCAATGCAAACATAAACTGCAAAAACTTTGATAGAAATTGTACAAGTACAACAAAACTGGTCAAACAATAACAATGAAACTAAGCAAAATAAATCACAACCGAATACATTGGAGATAAAGATGCATACATACAGAGTGACCACTCTCCAGATACGATGAAATTCCCTGACAATTCCGACAATTCGTAACACTCCTGACTATTTTAGCCTGTAATACTAGTGTTAAAATTAGTAACCAAACCATTAAGTTTATATTGAATTATGATGAAACTAAAACATAAATAAATAGCATTCAGCAATAAACACCATAAAACAATTGGCATAGAGTACTAACTGAATGACGCTGAAAAGCCTGCTGACTCAATCTTCCGGAAAGTTGGAGGGCAATTTTCCCTGACAAGATTTTCCCCTGACAATTCCCTAACATTTCCTGACTTTTACTGAAATCCCTGACATTTCCCTGATATCTGTGAAATTCCGTAAAATTTCCAGGTTTTCTGGGTTTTCCACACAAGTGGTCACCCTGTAACATAAAGCGGGTGAGGGTGCTAATGCATCGACATGAACAATGCGAGCAAGTCTGCCAGGTTGTTGACAGCCTTGACTCGACCTCCGGGTTCCTTTTCCTCCACACATTCCAGCAGCGCTGAATTTATCTTCTCCGCTATGTCCTTGTCATCCTCGTGCTTTGGAACGCTGTGCAACAGCCCGCCTGTGACAGTCGAAAACATCTGCAGTGAATCAACCATGATCTAAATCACCGAACCAGAGATGTCAAGAACCACAGGGGGCCCAAAGAAAACATTCTCACAAGGCCTATCTGGGAAGAAAATTTTTGAATTTAGCTTCTTAAAATGCTGCATTCTAGTGTACTTTATATTTTTGAGTGACGGCGGGCCCCCGAATGTCGATGAGCATGAGGAAAACTTGCAACCTTCCCCCCTGTTGATGGGCCTGCACTGAACAGAATACATTACATCTGCTGCTAACTGCTACTGCCACTTTTTAAACAGCAGTATGACATTTCCTGTATGGGCCTCTTTGTGGCATGTCACAACAAGCAAAAAATTCACTTGATGTGACATGACATTCTCTATAGAAATGTATTCATGATGTTACTTGTTTATTTACTTCAAGGTAAGTTCTTGTACATTAACATAAGAAAATCCACGTGAGCTCCCAACATTTTATTAAACAGGGCCAAACCAGATTTAAATCAAGCTATGCTGCTACTTTGCCTCATAAAACACAAATTTTTCACACAGAAAATTGAACAAGAACTGCATAATTACAACTCAAAAACGTTGACACAGTGCCAAACTTTTTTGAGCAGACATTTGCCTAAAGCTGTACAACATAACCGTCAACATTTTTATGCGCAAAAGCAGCTACTGCTTTAGCACGTCTGAGCCATCGCAATTCTGTCGAAGGGGGTCACTCCGAACGACAGCGTCAAATTAAAGGGGAGTAGGAAAAATGTGCGATTTTTGTCCTACCCCGATTCAGTTATTTCATAGCAACCGGTTAATAAAGAATACAAGACAGCTCACGATAGGAGACGCCGCCTCTGTCAGCTTTGTGCCGGTGCTTAGGAATGTCTGACAGTATATTACGACACAGTATGGAGTACATCATCGCACCACCGACACTATGCAACGAATTGCAGTGCTCGTGGCGATCATGAGGTGATAAATGTTCATTCGCTAGCTTCTCAAACAACTTCTTGAAGCAAGCATCATTGCACGTTATGTTATGGCCGTAGTAATGCTCCACATGAAGATCCTCATCTGCAGCACATACAGACTTCATGATAAATTACTCGCAAAACAACTTGTGGGAACACGTATCTGCAATAACAAGAAACATGTTAGACTGAGACCAATCTGCTGGTGTAGCCTGCACGACATTTTGTAAATCGAGAAAAATTATGTCCGAGGATTTTGGCCAGCGTATCTGATGTCTGGGGGGAGAGATTTCGTCCATTTTACACTTACTCAGAAAATTTTATCTGGGAATATTTTATCCAAGCAGCTATGGCGAGAGTTTTTTGTCCATTGTCAATCTGTCCAGAGAACTTAGCTGAAATTCATATGTATTTTCTACAGTCGGTAGCTATCTCATATAAAATGTCAATTTGGCCCTATCTGGCAACAGCAAATGAGGACTGCAGTCCTATCCTAGACGTTGATCCAGATCACCACCAAAATCCACTCACAGCCAACCATCCCTGAAAAGTTCAGGCAAATCCATCTGTAATTTTTTCTGTGACTGTATTCAGTAACTTCTTTGTTATACCGCACAAATTTGGTAAAAAAATCCAAAAATCAGGTCCTGGACCCAAATGCTAACCCAATCACCACTAAAATTTCACACAGCCAGAATTGGGTCAAGATATGCAAAATTTCATCAAGCTAAGTGCAGTAGTTCTTGAGTTATTGAGTTCATACAGAAAAAACTAATGACTAGGGCCTACAGTTTTCCGCGGGCCATAAAATTTCAAGCCGAGCCAATGAATTTGCCCTTTTCCACGGAATTTTCATATTTGTATTTTTCCTGCATGTTGTTATAATTCCGCACAATACAAGCCTTCAATAACTGAAGCTTCTGAACAAGATAGAGCTCGGTTTACTCACAAACCACGGCAAGCCACAGAATTTGAACAATTTTGCCGTGGTAAGCTGCGGAATTTTGCAAAATGGTCCACAGAATTTGGCAAAATTTGCCACGAAAACTGTGGGCCCTACTAATGACAATACTACTGCAAACAGTAGCAATAAAATAGGTATTACGCAAAAGAACTACAAACCATTCGCTTCATCAAAATCAGTGTTTTCTATGATGCTCAGCTCTTCGTAGTCAATAATGAAAATCTCGTTATCATGTGACACGGCAATATTCTCATAAACAAAATCTTTGTACAGTGCAAACCATCGCCGATCGGCATGCTGCAACAAGATCATTTCAACTAGCCCATAATTACGATAACAGTTTGGGTAATTGCTACAGCACCATTTATAAGACTAAGTGGACTCAGCCTTCTACCCTCTAAGGGATGGTAAAATGACTACTAACAGTGGTTACGACCATTGCTAAAAAAACGGTAAGTTCTCCATAACAGTAGGCCTTGTTACCAGAACTGTGGCATACTCACTCGGTACAAATAATACAATACAAATTAGCATATGTAACACCAAGTAGTGTCAAGCTGGAAACAACTAACCGGTCCCCCTAAAAAATGTGAAGTGTACCAAAATGCAATATCTAGTGCATATCATTGGTAAACAGATCTGCAGTGCACTATTGGTAAATATCGTCTAAATACCACAAAATAAAAAATTATTATAAATAGTGGGTAAAATACTTCTAAACTATTTTAATGGCATTCAAATACTACTGACTATTATAACAGTAACAACACTGAGTCCCAGTAATTCAGATGTGTTGGCAGAGAATATTCATAACAATCTAAAATAATTTTAAAATTCAAAATGTATTCTCACCCAGAAGACCTGGACCATTGACAACAGCTGCAGTGCATACTCAGCTCGTTCATGGAACGGTTCGTCAAGATAGCTTGCCAGCAGACGTCCGCCATGTTCAATGATGACCAGCCGACCACAGGCTCCGTACACTCGTGGAGCCACTCGTTGGAACTGAATGCCTTTGAAAAACTATGCCAACACACAAGCAAATTATTGCATGGTAATAAAAGCATAACATGAACAGTTCCGTAAGAAAAGACATCAATGCCTCGTGCTGGCATAATATGCGACAATCCACCCAGTTGCTGCGTGTCCCAGCACTAACGGAAAACTAAATCAGCACATAAGATTTTAGGCCTAACGTGCAGTATACACTAATAGAAGACAAAAGCAGCTAGCACAAGAGATTGTCATAAACCTTTGGGTGATGGGAAGGACTTTTTTGGTCCTCTACCAAATGGCAGGTTGTTGATGTTTTGCAAGCTATTTGTTACACAAACTTAGAATTCTGCTAAATAATTTACATTAAGATTTATTTCGTGCTTAATTAAGTCATTACAGTGTTTACTTCGAAAATAACTCAAAGTTATGCAAAAAATCTGAAACATTTCTGTTTCACATGGTAATGCATTAACACAAATTAGGAGAAGTAGAAAATCAGTGCACGTTTCATAATTTCATCGTCTTGGCCATCTTCGTGCCAAAAATTATCAAAATTAGTAAACATTTGTCAAAGTTGTGGGAAAAACAATTTTGACTGTTTTTTCTGAGACACGGCGTAATAATAATCTAATCCGTTTATATCACCCATTTTAATTTTTAACTTTTGGCCATTTTTTGGACAAAAAGCTTTCAGTTTCCTTCAGAAGGCTTTGCCCCCTCACCCCTGACCTTTGCGTCTGGGCCCACTGCGGCTCAGCACCCAGACCCCTGTTATGGTCTCGTGATCCGCGCTTGCCATGGCATGCACTTACTTCTAAACACTTTCTGCTGTCTATGAGGGAATTAAAAAAGCCTAAAGCTTGAACAGTCACCCTGCTGGGCCTGCTCACTAAGTCATTACGCAACCAAGGTGGGCGGCAATCTTGAATTCTGCACCGGATGGCCGCCTGGCTTGCTACGCCACTGACCACTGCCACACATCATGATCAGCAGAACACAGAAGTGGCAATATATGTAGTCATGTACACTTTAGAACAGAGCAAGATAAATGTATAGTTTAGTTAGCAACATCATGCTCTAGAAAAAATCTTATTACATACTTTAAGCATCAGTGACTCTGGCTGAACAGCCATAGATGTAAACAACATTGCTCTCTGATCACGTGTTAAATTTTCATCTTTGTTGTAACCATATAAGCCCTTGAACATCTTGATAAATCGTGGACTAATACAAAGTGCATATCTGTGATTAAAATAATACACACATTACATGTACACAACAATATGCTAAAATAAACAGAAAAAGTTTTTTTTGTTATATCACAATATCACAAATGCATTCAAAATGTTTCAGTCATCATAACAAACACAACTACTTTTAATCTGACTACTCTTCATTTGTTTTGGTTGATCCAAGTCTTAAAAAACAAGCACCAAAATAACTTGACAAAAAGCGGAATTGCTCCTCATATGTATTTGCCAGGTGGCAGCATACTGCATAGAACTGATGGTAAAGCTTTAATTTGTAATTACATGTTTTGGCTAAGGGTTAACTCCAAATCTCACCTTCTCCTAGGGGCCACAAACTCCAACTAATACACTAACAAAATGCATCATTTGACCCCACAAACGTACCTGCAAAATGGCAATTTTAATCTGTGCAAAGCCCTAAACAGAAGGCACAAATGCGACAGACAAATGACAAATGACAGATAGAGGCTACAAAGAAATGCATACAAATCATGTCTAGTTGTAAATATGTGGCACAATTTTCTGATATAGCCGAGAAAAATGGCAAGCGTGAGCAGCATTTGGGGGCTTCAACACAAAAGCCGAAAGCTAGTGATACCACTGAAATGCACGTGTCAGAGCAACTTGTCCAGAGCTGTTACTTGATTTTGACAGCAAACCAGCCGAGAGTCAAACAAGAGCTCCCACAGCCAAAAGTGAATTTGGTGCCCAGTTTACTAAACCATTATAATAGCCACCCATGTCTCCCTAATTTAGCACAAGCTGTGGCAAACTTCCATCAATAGAACAATAATCTTGGGGTTCAGTCTATAAGACCACATAAAACTTACGTCAAAGCATTGGCATCAGACTGCGGATAAGATATTCTCCACAAACGAATCATACTTTCATGACTAAAAACTGAACTACTTTGAACATAACTCTGATTGCTAACAACAGCGGCAGAGACATTGCATTTTTCCGAGCCTGTAGCATTCTTACAAATGAACTCATCGAAAAGCTTGAACTCTTTTGGATAGTAGTGTGACATCCGTTTGACAGCCACTGGTATGTCAAGCCACTTTCCTAAGTAGACGCCCTTCTTGTTAGCTGGAGTTGGCATCTTTGGCATCTCAACAACCACTTCCTTTCTCTCAATTGCTGCACACATGTCAGTTCCAAAACATGCTGGGCATTTGTCCTGCGCAGTCCAGTCCAGTGGCACCGGTTTCATTGCACTTTTGTTGCCAATATAAAATGAAGCATGTTCCTTTAGATTGTCAATACGCAGCTTCTCGTACTCTGCCTCCCAGTCGATGTTGTCCTGCTCATATGGCAGCGGTGCAACATGCTGCTGAAGTCGCAGCAAGATAAACCAGATTACTGCGAGGCAGATGATAGACAAAACCAACGAAGCAGGACGTCGAAGTGTAACATTCCAGATCCAAGTCTGAAGAGTCAGCAGTACTGGCCGCATGCTGCATAACTGCACATACAATTGTTCAGACAAAACTTTTTTTACAAATCATAACAACTACACCACTCCTTTACTTATTTTAGTCATGCATGTAAACAACAAGTAGGCACAACTGCAAAAAAAATCTGGCTATAATTTTACAAAATGTGCCATCACATCAAAATCAAACACCTTGCCAAACAGGCTCAGGAAGTCTTTGAATCACAGTTGCTGATTGCTTCTTACAAGGATTACTGGCGGATAGTAATATAAACAAAGATAGGGGCAGTCGAGTACAAGGCTTTGGGTCAGCAGCCTTATATCTAGCAGCTCTGTACGTTACTCTTGCTTCTATAAAAAGACGCAGTCTGCTCCATCCCAGACCCCACCCCCTACAGCGATACCGTAAACCTAGCCTAGTTATAGGCCCGTCCACAGCCATTTTATTATATGATAGGATGCTATTGTTTACCGTAAGTCTAAAGGCATTGATTGTGTGCCTTTACGCTTGTTTTACGAGGAGTATTTTGAACTTTGAATTCCGCGATCTGTAAAAATTCAATCCGGTGTTCGTCCTCATTAGGCTGTAGGCTAATTAGGACGAAGTTTTTGTCTACCGTAAACCATACTAGCCAAGCATGAAGTGCATGACTACTGACGCCAGATCCTAAATAAAGTGATAAAATCTAAACATGCAAAGGTTCAACATTACGCTAAATGAGACGCAATTTCATGAATTAACTCATTCATACGATACGTTGGATACGCAAAAACTACTTATTGTCATTGAATATTTAAAAAGTAGATACATATTTAGCTGCGTTTTGGATGGCCTACTTCTAACATGTTAGGTGTCAAATTAAATCAAACTTTTTCTCAGCAAATGGCTCGATCACAAGGCCACCGGGAATTCCCGGGAATTCGCCGTTCGCAAAATTCCCGCGGGAATTCCCGGGAATTTTTATGAATTGACATTTTTGCACTAGCCAATACTGTTTTCCCTTAGTTC
>Ga0209367_1010848_pt1 | contig 12155 bp, 6 predicted proteins | sample WorMetLIZISLAND2_FD_187412 | JGI IMG/M metagenome (GOLD analysis project Ga0209367, IMG submission 187412) | Marine gutless worms symbiont microbial communities from Max Planck institute for Marine Microbiology, Germany - Olavius geniculatus... ... | reverse complement strand
TCGGGAATGGCACAAACTACCAGTGATTCAATTTTGGGGGTGATCCGGAAGGAATCCTGGATTCTGGATCACTTTGAAATTTTCGTTACCATTGCTTTAAAGAGGGCATAAAGGAAACCGCTGCAAAACCGAAAATGGTGCTGCCACCAAGCGAACAACATTGCCTTGGCGGAGGTGTGCGGGCTCTGACTGCTTTTTAGTTCCAAGGTGTTAAAAACCGCCAAACTATTGTATAGCTAGTTTTACATTCATTAAGTGCCGTCGGTGTCGAGACAAAGGCAGATAGAAACACTGTGGAGAATTACCTTACCCTAAATTTAAAGCTGTTGAAAAATAATTTTATTGTCGGGGAATTTTCTTTCGACAGTACAAAACATAAGGATAAAGGTCCCGTCCCCATTTTGAAAAATTTAAGGGCAACATTAAAATTTTAAACACCCATCTATCTTTTGTCAAAAATGTTCATCTCTCTATCGGAAAATTGCAACTTCTTGTTCTGAAACTTTTTATCCCGCCAACGCCGCTAATTTTAATGAAAAATATTCGATTTTAATTATGAGTGTGTGTTAATTAAATCTGCACAAAGATTATAAGTTGGACGTTACACGTTCTATTAATAGGTATACAGAAAAGACTTACCGGGGAACAGGATGCGTTTCCCGCCGTATCTCCAGGTCACTTCCGGTTTGGGTTCTCCGCTGACTTTGCACCGAATCAACGCGTTCGTCAAGATCTTTGGATACTGCGGATTTGGCACGTCATCGAACGTTATGTCCTCTGTAACAGTACACAGTAAGTGGGCAAATAGGTCGGTCAGTCAATAAATTCTTGGCCTAAAAACGACTTTTCTGGCGCTGGAATGAAGCAGCAGTTAGTCACCATTCCTCAACTTTGGGGGGACGATATACAGTCATTCTTATTTCCCACCCAAAACTTTGGGATGTTCCTCTTGCTCCTAACGGACTGACGTCATTGACGTCCATAAATGTCAAACTCTGTCGCTAAAATATGCGACCATATACAGCGAGAAAAGGGTTTCGCATAGACCGGAGTCCATTGCGTGGGCGCTCAGTTTATTGGTGGCGCTCTGACCGGCCGCGTGGCTGGTCGTAACCGTCGTTATTATACTCATTACCCACGGACGGATGGCCAGGTTGAGTCGACCTGGGTGGCTTGCTTAATCACTAAGACGGTATAGCCGCAATCGGCCATCTATCTCAGCACTAATCCAACTGGACATTGGGCAAACTTCGCTGATGTGACCAACGACGTTACCGCTGAACCAAGCCGCCGTAAGCACCAAGCAACGCAGCAATCGCCGAGAAAAATCAATAACGACGACGTCTGCACACACACGACGGATTGACGGAAGCCTGCAGTGAAAAGTGCCCGTCATACAGCAGATTCGGACCCCCCGCACCGCGTATATGGACCACACGTCAACAACCGTCATCGCCTGTCTGTATTCCGCAACCGGAATTGTGCATCATAACCGCACGATAAACGGACCGATTTTATCTTCGCATTATGCGATGGCACAACCGCGCCGAATTATTAACTAAAAGCAAAACTATAGGCCTAACCACAAACCAGCCTTCTTTAATGACAGCCACAGTTAGTGTCACACTGTCAGCCACCTAGAGTCATCCGTCCTGTGTTTATTTGCAAGCAGCCGTTTGGACATTTTTTGTGGGGCGACTGAAAATGCGATACTGCAATATAAGGGAAAATGAGCGCCTGTGTTAAAATCTTGTACGCAGTATTGGTGCTATATTTGAGTCAGAATTATCAATAATAATAATAATAATAATAATAATAATAATATAGAAATTTATGAGGCGCGCAAAGTCAGCGAGCTGAATCTGAGGCGCCGACTAAGTCAATTAGTCACAGATCAGTAAAACTGCAAGTGCTTGTTTTTTTCCATCTGAAAAGGCTGCGACAACTGCGAGGGGTATAGTGACTGATGAAGTCATGAAACAGTTGGTGACATCACTGGCTCTCAGCAGATTAGACTATTGTAACTCTGTGCTGTACTGTCTTCCGGCATCCACGTTGACACCTCTGCAGCGTGCAGAACGTGGTCGCTCGGCTTGTTCTTAGACTGGATCACCGGGCACACGTCAAGCCTGCGCTGCAAAGTCTTCACTGGTTGCCTGTGAAGGCACGAATTGAGTTCAAGATCGCCACCATGACGCACGCTATTTTCATCAACGCGGTCCGGCATATTTCAGCAACATGGTCATTGGTCAAATTTAGCAGTGAAGAATCTGGACGCCGACAGCTCCGTTCCTCCACAATCAACGCAGCTGTTGTCGTGAAGACACGAACCCAGTTCGGGAAACGAACCTTCTTTGTCTGCGGAGTGCGGTCCACCAATATGGAAACAGATTCCTTCCCACATCAAGAACATTGACTTAGTTTATAGTTATTATTTTTTAAAATTCGGACAAAAGTGATACGTTGGTAAGTTTTAATTATTAGTTTTGGGGTCACGTTTTATTAGGACACAATGTACATTAACCACAGACGTAATTTGTTTTTTCTCGCATTTTCCAGCCCTGAGTTTTTTGTGCTCCATTTTCCAGTCTCGCGTTTTCCACCCCCTGCATTTCTGAGCGCGTTTGTGCCGCAAATTCCAGTCTTGCATTTTTAGCGTCCCCATTTTTATCAGTTCGAGAAACTCGGATTTTGTATGTTGTTCCCACTTCCAGCACTTTCTGCACACCTGCCATACATGACTCACTCAACTATGAGGATATCTCTACATTACGCGAAAAAGAAAAGAAAACTGTAATGACTTGCATCGTAACTGAAATAAATTTTCAAGTCTTAAATATCTGCAACTCCGCGCGTAACGGAATTCACAATAATGATATGAGACAACTACAAAAATGCCCCAGCATGGATGCAATGGCGCAGACTATTGCGCGCGGCAATGTCCACTCGAGATCTGTAGCAGTGAATCAGCCAGCGCCGGAATGATCGGCTTGGCACGGGCCCGCGCTGACGTGCAAATGACACATTACAGCTCATTCCAAAGACGGATGCTGCTTGCCAGCTAGAGCAACCTGACGCAACCAATCGACTGACTAGAGGGTCGATGGCAATTTAGCCACGATCAGACACGCGCTCACGCAAGCCACGCGTCAATATTTGATGAGCGCCTGTCGTAATAATTGTCCTGGTGCCGGGACTGGCTGTAGCCTACCTGGTTTATATATTAGTCTGGCTAACTGTAGGTCGGCGCTCGAATGGCGTCGTTAACGATACAAATCAATGACTGCAGTTATTCTGTTGCCGCAGCAATAAAAACGGCTGCGTGAGAAACTAACAGTGCATTAACAAATAACTGTAACTTTTGCCGACGAAGGCCCGCGTCTGCTGTATCTAAAATTGTCTGACTGGACGTTAAACGTGGGGACGTGCGACTGTAAGTCATCGCTCTGGCAGCGAGTGACTAACCTGGGCGTGACTGTATGTTCGTTAGTCTGACGTCTCTTTAATTAACTGATTCCACTCATTATTAAGCGAGTATCCATACATAGTCCCGTGCAGAAGTATACTAGCTTAGCTCCTGTAGCCTAGGTGTACACACTACGCAGTTCAGAGCTCGATCTACGACGCCGTCCAACAACTGTCTGTATGTCCGGCCTATGCAGTTTTTGAAAATCTTTATTCACCATATCTGGTAGCACAACAAAATAATTAAAGAAAAAATAAAAATAAACGTATACAACAATACGACAAAGTCAGTCACATGACCATTGACAGACAACAGAATTTTAACTACTTAAGCTTACTGTAATAATATAAACACAATAAAGTCAAGGAATACAAAATAATGACGTAGAAATCTCGAATCTCGTCATTCAAATTTGCGTATAAATTATTGAGCACGTTTAGGAATTATGACACTTGGTAATTCAAAAGAAAAATAGCATTGACAAGCTTTTATAATTTCAATGTTACTTGTATATTAAAAAGCTTCATAAAGAAGCGGTTGACAGCAAAATCAAGTGACGAGATCTGAGATTTCACAAGTGGACAAACTTCTAGTCCGTACAAGAGAACCGGCAAACATTTAGACTTAAACAAATGTAACGTGACCTCTTCGGATGCAACTCTACCGACTTTAGCAAATATGGCATTGGCAGCTCGGTAAAAAGAGCGCTTTGCGTGTTCTAGTGAGCATTTGAAAGCTCTTGACTGAGTGACATAGACGCCGAGATAACACATTTCAGTTACCCATGCGATAACTTGATCGCTAGCGCTAACAATGTTACCCCCAAATCTGGAATTGAAATCGGGCGCAACTTCTCTCCCAGTTTTGGGTTTAGGTTCCCCCAGATTCTGACTCAAGTTTTTCCTTCTATTTTGAGTTTTCCCCCTCTAATAAAAAAGTTTTGTTAAGGGTGTAGTGAAAATAGAGGAAAAGTTTTGATCTATACAAACTTATCAAAATTCCCCCTATTTTTCACTGGACGCAGCTGCACCCACCAGGTATAGGGATAGAAGCCACTGTTCAGACGTGCTGTTTTGCAGCAATTTTTTTTATTTTGATACACGAACTGAATGGTAAATAACTTGCAGTCGTGGTTTATATGCTATACGGTCAACTCATAAATCGAGATGCGATTGATTCCCGTCTAGACTGTCAGTAGGCCACAATGAGTGATATGTACGGCCCCAGCCGAAATATGATTATTAAAGTTTACTGCCTGTACGAACGAAAACTTTTCTCTTCTTACAGTTTCGGGATTAAAAAAACGACTGAACGACTTATCGCCGTCCGAAACTTGCCAAATGCATATATATGCTGTAACTGTCTATACTGAATACTGCATTCATTGTCATTTTTGCGAAGTTTACTTTTTAGACTATTATTACGAGTTATGTGTTCATTGATTATATAAGGCTATGATCGGAAAAGTAACTTGTGTTGTAAGATCGGAAGTAGGCCTATGTCTAGAGTTAAGTTCAGTTAAGTTGACGTAACAACGTTGTATCTAATAGGCCCTAATTTAATATTAAAATTTTTTTTACAATTTGAGTATTTTGTGTTAATGATAACAGTAACAACGAGTTTATAACTGCCAAAATACATTTAAATGGATGGTAAAACGTGTCTTTTTTGTAAATTTTATGATTAAATTATCTGAGTGATTTTTATCATCATGTATCATCTTTAACTCTAACCCTATATCCTTAACCCCGTTTCTTAAACCTAAGCCTAGATCACTGTTTCCCTTGTTTCACGTTTTCATTGTACTTTATTGTATTTATCTTATCGTGGGACTGATCAGCTTCTTTGTAGGCCGTATTAATATCTCTGAAGGTGCGAACGCGTTAGTCTTGCCGGAGCAGAATAGGTGACAGATAGGTGGAGTTGTGACAGAATAGTGTTACCGACTGACATAGCCTAATAACCCAGTTAAGAGTGAATCAGATGACTGACATCACAGGTGTCCGGTGCTTTGCTGCAGTTCTGTGTACATATGGCGATTTGTCATTATGTGAAGACGACCTACAGGACGGTGTATTCTGTTGCATGTATGACGCCGACGTCAGTTCGGACCGTCTTTGTTCGCCCACGTGCCATGGCGCGCGACTATAGACTGGTGTTGCTGCAATCATAAAGCGCTGAACAGCAGGCCGCGCGAAGAATTAACCCGATCAACTCCCAGCGTGACACTGCAGCTTCCCTTAAATCGGCGGTGTCCAATGGCGTAGCCAGAAATGCCAATTGAGGGGCCTCGTCTCCCTTCCCTTTCCTGCTCTCTATTCTCTCGTCCCTCCCTTTGTTTTTTCCGTTTTCCCTACCCTCCCTTGTCTTTCCTACTCTTTTTCCCTCCCCTGTTTTCCCTTAAAAGTAGGACCCCTTGAACTTTAACTAGGGGTTCTGGGGAAGCGCTGTGAGCTCCCCCAGAGGGGTCTGGAGTGGCGCACCCACCAAAATCGAATTTTGTGCATTATAGCTTTAAAATACGAGATTTGGTGGCAACAATTTTAATTATTTTCCTGACAATGAACTGACCACGTTGGCAAATGTACTGCAATTTGTCTGCGGGATAAGAGGGTTCTGTTGGGAAAAATGGTTTCGTTTTAGTGGGATTCGTTCTGTTAAGTTTTCGTTTTAACGGGAATTCGTTCTAACGGGATTTCGGTTTTTTGGCCTTAATAAGCAAATGTTATTTACGTCTGTAGCATGCTTACTTGTTTATAGAGGTGCGATTTTTAACATAAGCTTTATTTGCTTTTTTACCAGTTTTGCTTCTGCTGTGTCCATGCAAGCATATTGTTTTGCTAAATGCAATAAGCAATGACAGTTGAAAATTATTTTTTTTTGTTTTTTCAGTTATGTACATCTCTTTAGTTTGGTATGTTATAAAGAAGAAAGATAAGTATAATGAGAAATGTCACAAAAATTAAAATGAATTAAAACTGCGGTGCAACGAATATAATATCTCATGTTACGAGCCATCACAACCTACAATTAGTATAACTTAAATTACTGCGCATAATAATAGACACAAATATTTCTATAACTTTAGTCAAATGCTCAGAAGTAATTAACGGTAGCAACATGTTAATTACTTGGAAGCATTGCATTACTGGACATACTTTACAGCTTTCGTTTTAGTGGGATTCGATTTGTCGCTTTTTCGTTCTAACGAAAATTCGTTCTGATGGGATTTCGTTTGGGCTGTTTTCGGGCACCCTGCTTTCCTCCTCATTGGCTACGCCACTGGCGGCGCCTCAACGTTCAGCCATAGCAGCCAATGATATCCACTAAAGAATATATAACTCAATGGTAGCAGCAGCTAGTCTCCTATTATAGGCTTGACTCACACGTGTCAGGCTACTGATGGCGCTACCAGGAGCGAGATCTGTACACAATGAACTAAGCATTTCCGTTTCCGCGCCACCGGATGTCCGATGTTTCATTCATTTCAAACTATGAATGATAACTGATCGATGTTTGAATTTCTGCCGCTTTCTTTGCGTCAGCATAAACTAAGAACATCGCCATTTCCGTTTGCACAGTAGGCCTAACTATAGAAAATGATAACCTAGAGTTAAGAAGATGGATTCGTGAATCATGACGGCCTACAGGGTGCTTCAAGACAGATTCCTAAAATGCCATACATCTGGAACTGTTACATGTTTTCACACATTTATACCCCGTTTACACGATTGAGCAAACATCAAGCTAGCTCGACGAGCTATGGTAATTAGCATGCTAAGTAGGAGAGCGGGCGAGTTGTAATTGGAAGGCCCATAATATAACACGTGATCAGCTGTGGACTAAATCTAGGCCTACATTTGAGCCAGGAGCGGGGTTCCATCAGTCCATTTTTTTGTGCGAATAGGTTAATAAAATTACCATTTTGACATTAAAAATAACAGATCGTCACATTTTATCCGCACATCACCGAAGTTATAACACATTGTTCATATTGTTCTTCTCGAAATGAACGGGAGTTTGGGTTTATATATTGCTCGAGAACATTGTTAAATTTATTGTAGTTGTTGAGCATTCTGGTGCATTATGATGATAGTGCATCAGTTTATCCATCGTAAATTTAAGAAAGGTAGTTAATTTACGACATCGTTAGCATGACTTGGTTTACTTCACGAATCTTGGTTTTCACGTGCCTTACGTAATTACTTGGGCCTACGTATTCGTAACCATTGTAAACATTTGCCCCTCCTATAGGCTTATAAAAATTGTTCTAGACGGTAGCCTGGATAGGTGGGTATGCCATGCTCATCTCATTTCTTGATTCATTCGTCGCTAGCGTCGGGTAATGTGCCGCCGATAATGACCGGTTTGAGTAGTAGCCCTATATCTAGTGACGTCGACAATTTTGGTGACAAGCCGAGAGGGCCGGTTGGTGTTCGACGCCATCAATTATCGCGGGACGCGCGTCAGTCGTACCGGTTACAGATTGTTTTTACATCGTTCGCTTCTTTCGTCTCCGTCGACCGCAATAGTTTATCGTTATCGCCTCCGTTCCGCCTGACCTGCGTGAATGCGAGTGAGTTCATTCGTACACAGTAGCTAGCTAGACCTATACATTGTAGGAATATCTCGGTCAACGGTCGCCCCTTGTACGTCTTCAGAGTACTTAACTGCTGACCTTCTCGCTCAACGGTCGCGCGCCCACGACCATGAACGGTCTATGATAGGTCTATGCCATCACCAGTGCTGAAAATTAGAATCGCCCAATTGTATAACACTCTATGACTTGCGCCAAAATTTTATACGACAAAATGCGAAAAAGATTTCGTTAACAACAGGACTCGATCGGGGTCAAGAGTCAAGACAACCGCGACAACGCACTAGGAAAAATAACGGAAAAGTACAAGTTTATAGTTTGTAAACGTCGTTACGACCAGTGATAAGAGATGATGCAAAATGTTTTATTATGGCGTTTAAATTTTGACGGTTTTCGGTCGCGGACCGTCAAAATCATGGAAAACAACGGCTACATGTACTTAATTCCGCGCGAACTTGACGCGTATTTGGTGCTTCTGACTTACCACACTAGGGACTGCAATCCCGTGATCCCGAATCTCGGGATCCCGGAATCCCGGGCTTTTTCGCCAATCTCGAATCCCGGGATTGGCGGAGTCTTAATCCAGGGATTTCGGAATCACAAAAATGAGTTAAAACTGTACTTTTTTGTGTGTTAAATAATAAAAATAATTTTTAGCCATCTCATAAATAAAATATTTTATATGCGCACGTAATACTCGGTGCTGTGCACTGTAATTGGTATTTTTACAGCCACTGTCACTTCCTACAGTTGGTCATTTCCATAGGGGCCTATATACTACACCGTGTCTAAAAAACAGTCAAAATTGTTTTTGTTATAACTTTGTAAAACTTCTACCAAATTTGACAATTTTTGACAAAAAGATGGCCAAGACGATAAAATTATGTAAGGTGCACTCAATGTCAACTTCACCTAATTTATGACAACGCATTACAGTGTGAAATATAGATGCCCCAAATTGCTGCATAATGCCGAGTTGTTATCCATTAAATGCTATAACGACTTAATTAAGCACTCAACACACTAGAATGCAAATATTCAGCAGAATTATAAGTTTGTGTGACACTTGTTTGCAAATTATTAGAGTTTATGCCAAAACTGTGCTCAGCATACATGGACACTATGGCTTAGATGCAACGCCACTGGCTGATAGCGGTATCAAAGGTTGGCTGATCAAACGGCATTCACTCATCGATTAGACATATTTTAAGTTCATCAGTTAGTTATTTTGTTGTCTGCTATTTTTATTGTAAAATATTTAACAGCACAACATTATTAAATCACGTGGCACCCTCCATCAAAAGGATGATGCCAAGATGAGCAATCTGATACAAATAATCGACGTGTAATGTACCAATTTGCAGCATCTGTGTTCTACACGGTAGTGTGTTGACATAAATTAGGTGAGGTGCACCTTACACAATTCTATTGTCTTGGCCCTCTTTGTGCCAAATGTATCAAAATCGTTGGAAATTTGACAATGTTATGACAAAAAAATTTTTGACTGTTTTTAAAGACACGGTGTACATCCTATGCATGAAATAACTCATTTGGGGACACCAAAATAACGACCAATCTGTAAGCTTGATCCCGAAACGAAATCCAGGGATCCCGGGATTACAAATTTTTCAATCCCGGATCCCGAGCTTGGGGACTGCAATCACTATTAACGCGCTTGTTTCGTTGATTACTGATGTTTTTTTTGCTTTTTGTTTATTTAAGCCTATTGTTTCTTTGCACCATGTTTGATATCATTATTATTTCGACGTTCGACGTTGCGTGTCGCTTGCCATACGGCAGTGGAGTGTGACTCAGTGAAAAAGTACCTAGCCTAAACCTATTCTACTGTCGTAGATCTGTCTTTGAGTGGAGTCGGCACCCGTTAACGCCTGAAGGGACAGACACATACTGGTCAACGGTAAACTGATCTGGAACGACCGACAATTATTGCGACATTGGATCCAACATCACACCATACATCTGTATACGGCGTCGCTTTTTTTCATCTTTACTTTCCATAGCGTATGTCCTCTGTCCAGCAAAGGTTATAGATCACACGTTCACGCAATGCAATGCGATCTCGTGCTTTCGAAATTTCGAATACCGTTTGCGGCGCTCAGCCTTTAAAAGAAATTCTACAGGCCTAGCCTACTATAATATTTTGAATACGCGCGCAACATACGCAACGCAGCAAGAAAGTAGGCTACGTAACAAATGCAGCTGACGTAGCTGATGCAACGGCCAAAACGCAAGGATAAAAGATATTATCGTTGCGTCAGCTATACGTCACTTATGTTATGTCCGTCTACTCCGTTGCGCTGCGTACTTTGCGTGCGTTGCGATGGATGGAAACTCCGCTTAAGGAGGCTGCATTCTGCATTCTTCTGACCAGTTGTATGTGACGTGACTTAAAGATAGAGTTATAGGGTGTTTACACGATCCAGCAAACGTCCAGCATTAGCACGTGTATTTTGAATACATTTGCTGGAAGTTTGCTGGACGTTTGCTGCATCGTGTAAACACCCCATTAGGCTTAGGGATAGGGATAAAATGCCCTTGGCTATAGAGAACCCAAACCCGTTCCCTTGGTCACCTTGACGGCGATCATCATGCAGATAATGGACGTTGACCTAATGACGTCAGTTTAAGTGACGTCAGCACAGCGAGTGATTGACGTCATTATGACGATGCCCTGCCAGTCACTCATTAAGCTGATGAGACGCTCCGTGGTGAGAATAGATCGGCATGCAGCTAGGCCTATAATGACTGTGGTGGATATGGGACTGGAGGAAATGAACGCCATTTCACGTGCAGGTTAGACACCGCGCGGACGCACGTGGGTAGGCCTAGATGAGTTTTAATCTGAATCTGTGATGAACCATGTGCGAAAATTAATGTTGTCAACCTAATGAACCACTAACGTGCATTAAGTGAACTGTATTAGTTTACATCATCTGTTAGAAATCGTTGCTTTTGGCTAAGCTATACGCCTTGCGTTTAACTTAGGCTATATTATTCTTTGCCTTTTTGCCGCCTGTTTCTGTTCAGGTCCTGCAGGACATTCCGACTCGGTAGGAAGATTTCTAGATAAAATAGCCTAAAATGGCATGTATTTGCTCATGGTTTTAGCGATTAAATCAACTGATTACTATGCTACCCGGTACGCTTTCTGTCTAAAGGCGCGTACATTGTACAGAGCGACGTAACTGAACTGAACTGAACTGAACTGACATGGTTTAGCTTTTTGACGAACTGTCCAGTGGACAAGCAATAATGCATTACAATAGGAACCGTCTAACCGCGTCGGTAATACGAGACTATAGTCACGTACGCGTCAACCAATGACCAATGGGCTCGGCCTGTTCGTCCATTGGTCAGTTCGTCAAAAACTAAACCGTGTCTACGTCGCTCTGATCGTACGCTACGCCCTTTCGGATGACATGAAACTCATTGCCCTTAAATGACCTTATACGCGCTAATGTGGCTAAACGGTGCGAGATAAGGCCAAGTTTGCTATTGATCATTTATAGAAAATTGCATACGCCCTTTCAGATGAGATGAAAATCATCGACCTTGGATCGATCTTGCAAGTCAGTAGGCCTACTGCAACAGAAACTATGAAGGTTGTAGCGCGTGTTCCCTAGCGACAGCAGGGTTTTCTTACTACTTTCGCATCTTTAGTTATCTATTTAGTTTTTTGGTTTAAATATACACATAGGCCTAAACCTTGCCTTTTAATGTAAAATATAACAAGAAATATTATTAGATTGTGACCAATATAACGTACTTCTCGCGCGCATCATTTTCTTTTGTATTCTTCTAAGAGCTTTTTCGTTCCTTTCGGCTTGTATTAGAGACCCGGCGTCTAGACCCGTTTAATATTATAATAATAGTGATTGGCGTCGAGGTCGTTATTGGACATTGTCTCCCCGAAGTTCGTAAAATATTGCGCGAGTTTAGAAATTATATATAAAAAAAACTGCAAGCAATTCATTTAATGTTGTATAAGCGCTGATGTAAAACTGCAAAAATCAAAAAGTATAAGCACGAACTAATGTATTAGCTTAGACATTTAGTCTGTTCTCAATAGCC
>Ga0209367_1010847_pt1:0-10000 | contig 12157 bp, 4 predicted proteins | sample WorMetLIZISLAND2_FD_187412 | JGI IMG/M metagenome (GOLD analysis project Ga0209367, IMG submission 187412) | Marine gutless worms symbiont microbial communities from Max Planck institute for Marine Microbiology, Germany - Olavius geniculatus... ... | reverse complement strand
AATAGTTAATTATTGTACGTCCATTGTCAAGATGATGTTTACCATAGCTATGGCATAGCAACGATATATCGGCACTCTAGAATGCTGTTTATTTATCCATTAATTAACTTATTCAGCAAAAATATTACAGAAAACAGATATAGCACAAATCTAACATATCTAGATTACAAGTATAATTGAATCAGATGCCTTATAAATCAACACAAATGAGTTTTTGTTGCTGTGGTTATAGTTTGATTTTATGTTTACTGTAGCATCGAGACATCACCACTGAAAAATGCGATTTATTCATCTATTTGTTAACTTATCAAGCACAAAGAGAACATAAAACGAATATAGTACAAATTTAACATATCCAGATAATCAGTATAATTGCATTAGAAGTCTTATAATTTGATACTAAGAAGTTTTTTGAACAGGATAAGATTCGAATCGGACAATTTTTTGCAGCAGTAGGACCTAGTATCCCAGCATTCATCACTTGAACCGAGATCAAAATTTGATCGGTGGTCAGATGGCCGTTCAGAATTGAACGAAGATTAACGCTTGGACCGCTTTGGTGCAACAAAACTTACGGCTGAATTAGGATTAAATTCCAATTTGACCCCGAGTTCAAAATTGAACGACGTTGGTGCAATGCACTGTTAGTAGTTGTGGTTGTAACTGTTGTTTTTTTAGTCGTAGCTGTAGTTGTACTTGTTGTAGTTGCAGTAGTTGTAGTTCAGCTCTTCTGTCAGTCAAACAATTACCGCATGTGTTCATATTGTTGTGAAGGTTGAGGGTAAAGGTCTAGTACTTGCTATAGTGCTTCTGAAATGAGTTGGACTCGTGACCAGAAGTGCTTTACAATCTTAGATCTGGCAGCTTATTGGCATGAGCTAATGATACCACAGCGCTGTATGTAACTGTTCGTTGCCCACATCAGCAAACAGTTGGACCCGTGGTTTGCAGTTAGCAGACATACCACCATCCCAATCAGCCACAGTAGTAAAGTAAGTAAGTAAGTAAAATGTAAATTTATATAGCGCGTGTCGTTAAATTAACCTCTAATGCGCTAGGCCTTCACCCCAGAGCCCGAAGCTGTTACTCATTTTCCATCCTGCTGAGGGTAGGAGGCTGAGTTGACATGAGTATGACATAGGTTAGCAACTTACTCACGGTTGCTTGCAAATGACCGGCACATAGGTGTGAAGAACTTACTGGTAGCAGATTGGCTGGGAGTCGAACCAGTGACCTCTTGGTCACACAAATCTAACCCCTCTAATCACTAGCCATCAAGCTACCAGTAGTTGTACTACTACATACTACTACAAGTACTGCTACTACGTGTGTGTGTGTGTGTGTGTGATGCCTGTATGCCAAGTAGCTTGCAAAGTTGCTGGTGAGATATGGAGCTGACGTGAATGCTGTCAATCATGTAAGAAACACTGCACTTCATGTCGCCTGTCAGTCTCCACAACTATATACCACAGCCTTTTACCTTGTCACGGTTGGTAGCAGTAGTAGTAGTAGTAGTAGTCATATTAGTCATAGTAGTCGTCGTTGTCATCACTGTCGTAGCAGTATAGTCGTCATCATAGTCGTCGTCATACTAGTAGTAGTTGTTGTAGTAGTCATAGTGGTGGTATTCATAGTCGTCGTTGTCATCGAGGTTGAAGCCTAGTGGGCAGAATTTTACCACTAGAGAAATTGGTGTGTTTTATTGAATGTTGTTAGTACTTTGTTGGTTTTTACGCTCGATAGCAGAATGCTTCATGCATCTTAGCCATGGCCTGGGCGTCTGGCTGTCTGTCTGTCTGTCTGTCCATCATACTGCTGTATTGTGTTAAAACGGTGCAAGCTAGGATCACAAAATTTTCACCATGGGCTGCCCCAAGGACTCTAGTTTTTTTGTGACAAAATATCGTGCCCCCAGATGCGAGGGTTTCCCTCGAACGAGGGCGTCAAAGCGGGGTACCCCTAAAAAGACGTTATTTTGCTGTTATTGGCTCGTTTAGTGTGAAAACGGTTGCAGATAGGTGCAGACATGCTGCTTATCATAACAAGCACTGGTGACAGGCTTTTTAGATTTATCAACATCGATGACCTTGAACGACCTTGAACCCACCAAAAGGGGTTTTTAGTGAATTTTTTCAATTTTTGGATGCAGCACACATTTCAACACTGAATTGCGACGAAATGGCTGGAGATAGACCAAGACAACCTGCGTACGAAATTTTCAGTACTAAACGTAGATTTTAGCAGTCCAAGTCCCGACCCCCTAGGTTCAAGGAGGCCGGCGCAGGCGAGTGTCAAAGATGGCTACCCCACTAAAAAGTGGTTATTTTACCGATATTGGCTCGTTTAGTGTGAAACTGTTGCAGATAGGCACAGACATGCTGCTTATCATAACAAGCACTGTGACAGGCTTTTTAGATTTATCAACATCAATGACCTTGAACGACATTGAACCTTCCAAAAGGGGTTTTCAGTGAATTTTTCGCAATTTTTACATGCAGTTCACATTTCAACACTGAATTACGACGAAATGGCTAGAGATAGACCAAGACAACCTGCGTATGAAATTTTCAGTACTAAACGTAAATTTTAGCAGTCCAAGTCCCAACCCCCTAGGTTCAAGGAGCTCAGCGCAGGCGATCATCAAATATGGCTACCCCTCTAAAAAGTGGTTATTTTACCACTATTGGCTTGTTAGCGTGAAAACGGTTGCAGATAGGCACAGACATGCTGCTCATCATAACAAGTAGTAGTGACAGACTTTTTATTGGTTTTTAGTGAATTTTTTTGGCGATTTCTGGCTGAGTCAGACATGTTAAGAGTAAATTGCATGGAAATGGCTGGAGATGGACGTGGACAACCTGCGTATGACATTTTTAGCATAGAACATACATTTTTAAGAATCTAAGTTTTGATCTCTTAAATTCAAGGAGTCTTCCATACGGATGCCTCATATTTAAGTACTCTTTCAAGACGCACTAATATCTTATTGCTGTACACTGATTGCCGAGGTGGCAGGACCGCTGCTATCGCGTATCACATGAGCTTTGCTCAAATTACTTGTTGGTTTTGTCGAGCTTTTGATATAGCAAAACATTCTGCAGTGAAAATGCAGCGGATGATGACGATATCGATGTAGTATGGTAGTAGTAGTAGTAGATGTTGTTGTTGTAGTCAGTCTTTACTGCTGCTGCTGCTGTTGTAGTATTTGTTGTTGTCGTTTTTAACAGCAAGGTGCTAACGTTGAGTTGTGGAATGCTGCGGGTGAAACTGCGATACAAATGGCAATAAGACATCGGTCAACGTTCACAGCGACGATGTTGATTTATGCTTTGTCTGACCTTGCCTTTATGCACCACATCTCATCACAGGTCAGCATTGTAGTAGTAGGGGTAGGAGTCTGAGTTGGCAGCAGCATCAGTAGTAGTATTAATATGGTAGCTTGTGTATACTTGCAGTCGGCAGCTTGGCCCACTGCACACTATAAGGCACAGTGCAGTGGGCACATGTAAGCTAAGTGGACAGATGGCTTCATAGCATGTTGCCTCTACACATAACGACATTTTTGCTTGTTGGCTTGAGACCTTGAGTACTACAACTCAATATTAGTAATAGTAGTAGTACTAGTAGTAGTCTGTTGTGTGTGTTGTTGTAGTTGAATGGTGTACTTAGCTCTTCGGTGTGGTCTCGACTAAGAATGATGTCGTGGAGACATGGAAAAAGACTTGAGCTCATAATGACTGCTGATGATAACAAGTGTGATAAAACTGCTGATCCGAAGCGACCTTTATTGGGCTTGATTCGTACCAGCAGATCTCATGAGTCTCTCCCAGGTAACTCTTATAGTAGTAGTAGTAACAGCAAGCAGGCTGCAGCAGTATTAGTAGTAGTAATATAGTGGCTTGGTAGCGTGATGGTTATGACATTGCACTTATGATCAAGAGGCTGTGGGTTCAACTTCAGGTTGGGTCATTCTCTGGTGGTGAGTGTCTGAGTGTCTGCAGATGGGTAAACCATTACGAACATCCAGGTCAACTCAGCCTTCTATCCCTCTGCGGTAGGTAAATCGAGCACTGGTCTATCTGGCTGGACTGCTGGAGTGATGCTATGTAGAGTGTAGCTTTGAGATGGGTTTCAGCGAAGAGCTATATAACATACCCTCTTTAACCTTCCTGCCCTGTTAATCTTTTTAATACTGAAGGCTGTTTAATGTTCAAACATATTCCGGTTTTGCGAGGAGCTCCAGTTTTCTTCAGGATAACTTTCTCGTAACAACGTAACATAATGTACATGTAGTAGCATGTAGTATGTTGTGTGTTTGTTCAGAACTTGAGACATGACAGTAATAGTTGTAGTATAGTAGTGGTGGATCAGTGGTAGTGGTGATTAGAACCCTAAGCCGCCGCCGTAACCGCCGTCGCCGAAAAATTTTTTCGGTTAGCCGCCGCCACCGAAAAAGTTTATGGCTAAGCCGGCTTGGCTAAGTCGGCTTAACTGATAGAAGATTTTATGCGTAACCACCAGAAAAAAATTCGGCTAGTCGAATTTTGTCAAATTGACGTCACGCGAACTAGTCCTTTAACTGCCTGCATGCATTGCAGTGACGTCGTTTGATGCTGACCACTATCTGAATTCATGTATCCCAGAGGAGTTAAAAACAATTTTTAGGACACTGGCAAATTCATGAATAGTCGTCTCCCATTTTGAGTAAAATTGCTTAAGTGTAGCTTACTTCGGAATAAGCTCGTCATCAGTGCCTGTCGATTGCATGTTCAGCACTGCGGGACTCATATCAAATGACAAACGATCGTCCATCGGGCCAGAAAAACTGAAATGAGAGTTGGTCATGAAAACTTTTGAGTTTGTTACAATGGACTGTGACTACGTAGTGCCTATAGCTGAGTCCAATAATAACTTTATAAGCCTGTAGCAGAATCGTGTATTTAGGCCTATCTATGCACGTATTGCCGTTACTTTTCAACCTAAAACAATGGACATTTCTTTAGTCTTGCAATTTTTTTTATAATTCAGTTGATTACGCTGACTTAATTTTATTTCACGTGACCTGAAGGACAGATCTCTTCGACGAATAACTGCATAGCAGAAGCTTTCTAGTGCATTTTTGTTAGTTAGCCAAATTGTATTGAGAAACAAGAAAAGTGCAAAATTTAAAGTGTGAGCTAAGGTAGTCTTACGTCTCGTAAGCTTATAGCACCACTGCACCAGTATAGTTATAAGGGTTAAAAAGCTGAAGGTACTGTATAGCTCTTTATAGGAAACCCATCACAGAGCTACAGAATGTCACCTGTCGTATGGGATCACACCTGCTACCCGACATAAGGTGAACGTGCCTCGCCTTAACCCCAGCCAGATAGGCTGGTACTCGATTTACTTACCCCCGGAGGGATGGAAGGCTGAGTTGACCTATAGGTGGCTGGTTAAATACCGAGATGATTTACCTGCCTGCAGACAGTCACCCATCCAAGTACTAACCAGACCCAGCGTAGGTTAATTTTGTTGATCGGACACAATGTGTTACCACTACACTACGCCACCAACCATAAAAGTCGAGTAATTTCTAACTAGCCTACAAATTGTAACAACGATGTGTGTGTGGCATTGGAGTTTTTTCTGAATTGGTGCTTCATTCACGTCTGGTGATGGTGTTGGTTGCAGTAGAAATGGTAGTGCAATAGTAGTGTTGGTGCGTGTGCGCTGTGTTGCAGATATGACAGCATTGAGTTGCTGCGAGCTGGGCAGTGAACAACTTCGCAGCATCGATGATGTGTTTATTACATCACGTTGATGTCATGGTCAGCATCGTCATCATCATCAAGAGTGATAAAACTGTGCTGCAATGCATGTTGCATGCTGCTTGCACTGTGCGCTATTTAAACGACCGTTATGTCTCCCTCTGTCCCAAGCCAAATAATTGTGAGTCTGAATTTAGTAAGTTTTTCCCTAAGTGTCACGGACATTCAGTTATGAAGTAAACTGTAATTTTCCGAATGACATGATTTTGTTTATTTCAGTGGCTAATGCGTAATCTTGCCGCTTCAAACTCAGTTTTATGAACTATTAACATAACTGCTTGGCTATTAAACTTTGTCACTTTTTCATATTTCATGAAATCTCTTTAACTCCAAGCCACTTACTGCTAGGACCTACATATCAAAGTGCTTAGCTTTCAGCTTCTCTGGCCCACAGTAGTAGATCAGAATCATGCTTGCCTGTATGCCGGTATATACAGTGGTGGTTTTAGGCCCGGGCCGGGGGGGGGCACAAGACCCCCCAGTTTTGCTCCAGGCCTTTCCAGTTTCATGGCCACCCAGGATTTTTTGCAAAGATAACAGAAATATCTGATTTCTTTGAGTTACCAAATTTTAGAAAAGTGGGCAAATTTGCAGCTTCCATTGAATGCCCAAAAACCAAAAGTGCTTCAGCTTCAGGGAGCTTTGCCCCCTTGACACCCCACCAGGGACTCTGTCCCTGGACCCCACTGGGGGCTCCGCCCCAGTCCTCTGTTATAGGCTCGCGCTATCGCGCTCGCCATGGGGCCGTGCCCCCAAGATATTGAGGGCTAGAACTGCCACTGGGTATATAATGTATATTAGGTCTGATAAAGATTAAATAAATTCTTAAATTTGTTAACTTTACAGAAATGTACAATTAATTGCTCGTTAATTTCAATGAAAACAAGCAGTGGTGACTGTGCAAGAAGAAAATGTTAACAGCTCTGAGCTCTCGTATACGATTATGCACTGCACTCAGTGTTTATTATGCCCAGTCTTCAATGTGTACAGACAAATGTTCTGCATTTTCTGGAGCAATTGATTATCGCTGTATCAAATGTTTCTCATTATTGTCATCGTATCCAGGGCGCATACAGAGCGAATGAACTGTACTGACGTGGAACGAAATGAAATAGTAGAACTACTCAAGTATCTTATTTCCGTTCAGTTCAGTAGCTCATCACTTTCATTTCATTTTATCTCAGGTCATTTCATTTAAGTTAATTTTGTTTCATTTCAGTACAGTTCAGAGCTGTCGTTTTGTACGCTCCAGCGGCGTTGTGGGTTAAGACAACAAATGCCTTGCTAACGCAAAGGTGATCCATAGACTTCATCCGTAGATCTCGGCTCGGCTTTTGGCTGCAGTTTCACAGAAGGCCCAGTAAAACAAATTCAGTCGCCAGATGGCGCCAGACGACCTACGGCTAAATATGTATAGTGTTTTACTTGTATTCACCAGAGAACCCCACTATCTCGCTCTGGCAACGCCATATCGGCTGGATATTGCAGTTTTTTCCTACCCCGTTCTCATTTAGCACCCTCGTTCGGGATGATCCCCTTTGAATTTATGGAAAAGCTTTACGGTTCCTGAAACTGGAGTCTTACAGGCAGCCGACAGTGAAGATTTGGTGATCCTATCTTGCACCGTTTTTGACTGATCCACTCGTGTGACGGACGGACGGACGGACAGATGGACGGACAGAATTGCGATGGCTAAGATGCGCTACAGCAGTAGTTGCTGTTGCACGTAAAAATATGCGGGGGGGGCAGGAAGCTGCTATTTTCCGAGCCGACAGACTGAAAATTTCGGACCAAATTCTGACAAACAGCTGCAAATTTCCGAAATAGAAAGTTTTCCAACATCAAGAAGACTTTCTGACAATTTTCGGATAGTTCAAAATTGAGGGGCTAAGGGCACATAATTCTTCCCCCCCCGGCCATGACGCCACTGGTACGGTCTTTTGCATTAATGGAAACTTTAATGCTTCAAGTTGACAAGTTCGCCTATATTAATTATTTACAGTTGCTGTCTCGGCCTAATGGTTAATTGTGTGATTAGTCATTATTGTTTCCGCAGCCTAATTGTGCATTTTGTAGGCTTATTCGGCGTTTCGCATCTGTTTTCACTTTGTTGTTTTTTGCAGTTATGGCAATAAACCACTCACGCAGTTTTCTGGCGCTGCAAGGATGGTGTTTTATCTGGAGTGTTTGATGTAGCCTCTGCCCTGAACGTTTCCTCACCTATTTTGAGGACGAGGACGTGCAAAATTAACATTACTCCACAAACGCAGGTATTTGTGGCAGGGGTGTATTTAGAAATGTAAAAGGGGGCACCCCGGGTTTAGGCTACCTATAGGCCTATCGGAAAAAATTTGCGTTCGTCTTGGAGTTTGCCAGGACTAACGTTTCCTTGTGACATTTTTTTCGTTAATTTTTTTGCACTTTTAAAGAGGAGGCAGGTGCACGACACCCTTCATACGCCTTTGTTCATGGCCAAAATGGAATACATGTCGGTCTTAAGTACATCGAGAAGCAGAAATCAGGGGCGTGTTCAGCATTTCAAGTTATGGGGCGTGAAGTAAGGAGGTCTGGGGACGGAAGTCCTTCAGTGGGGTTGAGGGGCAAAGCCCCGCGGTAAGGGATCCGTCCCCGAGAAACAGAAGCTTTTATTTGTATAAGAGCATAAATTTCTACAGTGGCGTAGCTAGGAAATTTTTCCCACGGCAGCAAATCCAGAGGGTCTTCCTTTCCTCTACCCTCCTCCTTTCCTCTTTTTTTCTTCCATACCCCTTTAATTCCGGTTTGTCTCCTTAAAACTAGGACTCCTAAATTCCAGCTAGGGAGTCTGGGGAAGCGTTAGGCTCCGCCAGTGAGTCTGGCGCAGGGCCCCAGCCGAAATCGAATTCGGTGCATTATATAATGAGATTTTGGTGGCAACAATTTTAATTATTTTTCTGAGAAATAACTGTTTAGTGCATTCTAAAGGCAAAGTAGAAATATGGGGCAGAGCCCAACATGAAGCCGCCCGGCGCCGTAAGTCCGATGAGGGGTTAATTCAGGGTGGGGGGTAAAATTTACCTGGTAGCAAAGTCACGCCTGCAACTTGTTTGTTGGTGGACCAAAGTTCACGAAATTTTTTAGTTCAACGCGGGAGGGATGGCAGTTGATCAAGTTTGTTATCGATTTTCAGTATGTCCATCCGCTCCAGATATATTTGCGGTCAAAGTTTGAAGTTGCCTGAAATGGCGCCGAATTTTGAACTTGAGTAGGTCAACATCTGCGTCTGTAACTTTTTTGTTTGTAGACAGAAGTTCGCCAAATTTTTTTCTCCAACGCAGCAGGGATTGCTTTCGATGAAGTTTGTGTCCATTTGTCGATATCATGACCGGTTCTTGAGATATTTGCGGTCAAAGTCGAAAGTTGTTCTAAATCGCGCCGAATTTATGACGTTTTTTGCCTTTCCAAATTTTAAGGAGGCGGTGCCCCCCCAAATGTTGTATATAAGTGATAATGGTCCCCTTATGGCCTGTCACGTGGCAAAGTTTCATGGGGTTACTCTCCAACCACAAAGTTATAAGCACTAATACGCTGAATTATAAGCCAATTTTTGACTCCCCTTTGAAAAAAAAATTGTTGGGGAGCCCCCCCTTTCCCGTGGGGTATACTCTAGCAAGACTTAGTCATTCTGTGGCGCATGTAAAAATTTCGGGGCGCAGCACCCCCTAGAGCCGAAATACGGTCTTCTGAAAAAGTCGATTTCGTGGGTTAACGTTAGACGCGAGAACGCTGTGGAAAGTGGACCAAAGATCACCGGACTTTTCCGTCTAACGCGGGAGAAAGCGCTGGCGATAATTTAGTTTTCCTTTTTTGGATATCTCTGTCTATTCCGGAGATATTCAAGCTTAAAGTGGGGAGGGGTCCGAAATCGGGCCAAATTTAGCGTGTTTTTCGCCCCCAAAATTTTTTTGGGGACAGGCCCCCAAATTTTTTGACCGGCATTTGTAAACTGAACATGTTTCCGACGATGTGGCAAAATTTCGCGAAGATCGGCCCACGGACCTCGGAGATCTCGCGATGAAAAAAAATAAACTGCAGTAAAACATAAGGCCTTCCCGATCTATCGTTCCGGGCGGTCTAACAAGGGCGGGGTTACAAATGTAAAAGTGGGGTACAAATGCGAGAGCGAAGCGATCGAGCAGAACATTTTCGTA
>Ga0209367_1010846_pt1 | contig 12157 bp, 7 predicted proteins | sample WorMetLIZISLAND2_FD_187412 | JGI IMG/M metagenome (GOLD analysis project Ga0209367, IMG submission 187412) | Marine gutless worms symbiont microbial communities from Max Planck institute for Marine Microbiology, Germany - Olavius geniculatus... ... | reverse complement strand
GAGTTATGGTTCCAATAAATATGGAGTTTTGAAGCCAGGCCATATTCAGGAAAAGTCACGAAAGCTCATGTCTTCGTCTTTTGCCGTTCCAGAGATATCACGATAAAAGTGGTCTGGGGGGAAAAATCCCCCCATTGAGTAAATGAAGGTTAAGTAATGAAACGTATTAGTAGAGCAATATGCAAACGACAGAGGCCCTGGTCAGGGGATCAAGGAGGCAAAGCTGCCCCCCCCTGAGGCTGAAACTGAATGAATGACTGATTTACTGAGATGCATCAAACACTACTGTGAGCAAATACGAAATTATAACGCTGCAGGAAATACACAAATAAAAACGAACACTGAACATAAACTCAACTACACTACACTCAATTTAACATTTGTATAGCTTTTGGACTTCAATGAAGCCGCAAATTTGCCTGCTTTTTAAGATTTGGAGATGCAAAAGATCACAGTTATCTGCAGTCTGCATGATCCAAGATCATTTTCCCTGACTTTTCAAAAATAATTTTTCCCTGACATTTCCGTGACAACACAAATTCCCTGACATTTTCCAGTTTTCCCTGACCTGTAGGAACCCTGATTTTCCAGTTTACTTACCTATGATGTGTGCATTGTAGCCTACATCTAATGACGTTTGAAATATGTATGTCAGTGAATTTGAGTATATTCTGCCACTTGGAAAGCTCCAAGTACATTTATCACTGGCTAGTTTGCTAGCTGGGCGACATTCTACAATGTGACAGTTTATATCCCCACACTTATGTTCCTAGAAAATTGTTCAGATTTTCATGTTACTGTAATGATTATGTTGTAGGTGTGTGCTAATTTTGTGCTATGTTGCGTTTCATTTGGGTATGTTTTCTGATTTTCAGCATCTGGACTTTTGTGCATGTTCGCACTTTGCAGTCAGCTAATGTTGTGACATATTGCACACCAGTTGATCATATGTGTCTTTCACATTTAGTGTGCATTTGTTGTACATGCTTTTGTAGTTTGTTGTTTAATAAAGTTTATTTCAAACTAGACCTTGACAGACAGCTGTAAATTTGTGATGCAGTAGATTATGGTTACTCAAAATTTCAGTTTTATCTCTAAACTTCCCTGATATACCTCCGTTTGGGGGAATTTGGGGGTAAAATTTTTGATAGCAAATTTTGTATTTTTTTGGCAGAAAATTGTTGGATGCGATTTTATTCCAACATGTTAAATATATGAGGGAAGCATTTACCCTCCCCTTCCATGACACCACTAACATAATCTGTCACTATCTACGTACAGTGTCCTGCAAAAAAGTATCCCTTAAATATGTTTGCCATTTTCTGAGCAACTGCTCAGAATTTTATTGCAAAACTTGGTAGTTATATTTTGACCACAATTAGTTTGAATTTGGCATAAAATAATTCTTTTGTACCCAGAACACACTATGGGCTGAACAGGGATAAACACGGCTTTTCTTCAGTATATGCAAATGCAATATTTATTCAAAAATATTCGGTAGAAGAACAAAAGGGCCCCACAACTGTGTCCAGTCTAGGGCCCCCAAATTGGTAAATCTGGCAGTATAAAATTCATTTGCTCAACACAAGCACGAAAGAAACAAAACAACATACACATTTTACACCTACAACATATGTTTAACTATAGTACGTATCTATTTTAGTCAGGAGATGGCAGTCGTACAATGAAATTCTGCAGTTACGATAGGACTGCCATATTTTCATATTCAGTTTTCTCGCAGGGGAAAAGAAGTTCTGAGTTGCTCGATGGAATGTTTTTTGTGTGTTAATGCAGAAGTGCACCAAATGAATCAGCTGACAAACAAAAATTGTTAAGCATCAGCAGCATCAGCAAACAGGGACTGCAAATTAAAATCAACAATGTCTGACTTTCGTTTAAGCCACAATAATGTACAGACGGTGTGCTCTTGCTGTGACAGCACGATAATCAACACCAATTTTTTAAATTAACGAGCGCAGAAGTGCAACAAATGCTTCAAGTGACAAACAAAATTCACAGAACAGCAAGCAGAGAAGCAACAGCGGCAGGAGCTATAGACATCGACTGCATAGCAAGAACAGAGACCAGGTATCAGGTATCAGTCAATAATGGTTTCCAAGAACTGGGAAAGTCAAAAACTACCCTACTACAATACTACATGAACCCTAACTCTAACCCTATCCCTATCCCTATCACTAATCTATAATCTGTAAGCCTAATTCTAACCTTAACCCTTACCTAACCTAATCCTTATTTCTAAACCTAATCCCCAAGTCTAACCCTATACCAATCCATAGCCCTATGCCAAACCTTATTCCCTTACCCTAATTCTTAACCCTATACTTAACCTTATATCTCAAACCTAAGCTTACATCACTGTTTCCCAGTTTTGTTGGTCCGGGTTTTGTTGGTACAACATCAATACTGGGGAGGGGTAAAGGTCGAGGCATCCAGTGCAGTGAAGGATGACGAGAGGGTAACCACTCGTACCTCTCCAACCGACTAGCAGTCTATCTCGGGGAACATCGTAAAATCCCCCAGCAGGCTCATCGGTGGAGCTCCGGCTGAAGGAAAAAAAATTTGGTGTATTTACACCTCACCAAACACTTCTGGACATTGTTTTTTTTTTATTTTCCAGCGTGACGTGATTTTCAGTGAAAAGACTGCGAGCGACATTCATCCTATCTATCCAAATATTGGGGGCCCCCTGCCGGCGGGACAGACGCCCCAGCCCGCTACCCATGGCACTACGAGGACAAGCTTGAGACACCGGGGCAGACACTTTAAAAAACCAGTGGGTTTTTTGGGAGTAAATTCACCTGAAAAACCCAGCCAAAAAACCTACCTCGAAATCTTCTTGTTCCACTAATAATGAAATATTTTATCATGGCAAAGTTTTTCAACTTCTTATAATTTCAACAACAATTAACCGTTTTTATACCATAAGATAGTCAGAACAGCTATGCCTGCTGGGCAAAAATTTCACCAAAATACGTTGACAGCAGCAGGGGGCTCTGCTGCAGACCCAGCTGGGGAGAAAACCCCGCTCTCACAGGTCCATCCCCAGGTCAGTTGGAGAAGGGGACACCACTTTCCCAATCCCCACTCCCTTCTCCATGCATTGGATATCATGATTCTCGGTGCCATGGTAGTCAGAGCTGTAATATCCTGGGTTATTTGGAGAAAATTTTCAGGTTTTAGCATACAGAAAAGTTGGGAGACAATATTCAAGATCCATGGAAACAATATTTAAGACAAAAAAAAATCAGTTATGAAAATGAATTTGATTTGCATTGTATATTGCATAGCAAATAAATGAAATGTTTAAATCTTAAATTTGGACTTTTTAAGGTCATTTAGGTTTTTGAACACCTAACCTTAAAAACCTCTGAGGTCTTTGAACCATTTCTTCAGCCCTGTAATTAATACAAGTCGACGGCTATATGACATCAGCAGTAGACAGCTACAGAACGCTAGCGGCAAGTTAAAATCAATATTAAATGTCAGACAACGCGCGAGTTTATCGGCGTGTAACCAGTGGCTTCTATCCCCCCAAATCCGGAATCGAAATTGGCTGCAACTTCCATGCCCCCCACTTTTGGGCTCAGGTCCCCCCGCCCTTTGGGCTTCTTTCCCTCTCTAGGGTGAAGTTTTGTTAACGGTGTTGATTGCCCAGCAAAACATGATTTACACCCCGAACAAAACTCCCCATCCCTTATTTTTCTCTAGGCACAAGCTGCGTCCACCAAGTATAGGAATAGAAGCCACTGTGTGTAACAAGACATGGTTAATTTGCTTGAAGCAAGACAACGACTGAAACCTGCAACACGGGGGGGGTCCACTCAGCCATCCCGTGCTGCTCACTCACTCACCTCCCTGACCCCTTTCCCCTTCCTTGTGCTCGTTCCTCATCTTTCCCCTAAATCTACATCTACAGGGTGCTCCAAAAAAACGGATACCCAGTTTTATTTTTGAAATGACTTCGGTAATTCAGCACCGATTTTAACCATTCTTTCACTGTTACAAGCAGAAATTTATGGCGCGTAAACGTGAAGTTCTTTCGCCCATTGCACCTTTATTGTGTGATCACATTACCTAGCAAAACAAACACTACTGCTAATATCGGTGTTCAGTGTTTTGTTATTCTGCCCATATCAAACGATTTATTCTAAAAATTATTACCGGTAAACAAAGTAAATAAACACAATATGACGTAACAATGACGTCACAAGGCACTACTGCGAATAAGTAAGTAAGCTTAACTATTTTATGCTATGAAATTGATATCTTTATGTGTCGAAACGGCTTGAAAGCAAAACATCCGGGCCAAGGGCAAAACGTCCATAACTCGTGATCAGTAAAAGTCATCATCACCGCGGAGTACGGCCAGCGCCATGGGAGCATCGTCATCCCACGGCTTGATACCCTGACATAACAGCTCTTCAACGTCGCTCGATGAAAAGCCAAACATCCTGCCATCATCTGAGTCGCTGTCGTCATTGAACAGAGACGAGCCAACACCCCCCGCCCCACCTTGCATACCTTTAGCCAACCTGCAAACCAAACAGTCGACATAATGATAATATGGCAACTCATAACACAATGTCAGCCGGCTGAATCTGAGGTGTCGGCAGTCGCTAGATGGGTAGTGATTGGCTAAAGTTATTACTTGTTATTTAAACTGAGCAGATTGGTTAAGAGATTACATTTGAAGGTTCAATGTCAAGTGGATTGTTTAACTGAGAAAGGTTAAGTTGCTCCGAACGTTCGGAGCTTTGTATGAAAAGGCTCCGTGCTGATGCAAGGCCTGTCAAGATACTGACCTGCAAAGCGTAGTGATATAAGAAGTTATTCAGAAAGCAAAAAGAAGTAAGGACGGCGCTAGGGATCTGAAACTGGCGGAGTACTGGTTGCAATTTGGGAGAAAAAATGGGACATAGAGGGACACAGGCGGCAATGGAAATCGGTGTGTAGGTAAATGTCCACGTTAGTTAGTTACTGTGTGCACAGGGCTGTATTTAAGGGGGTGGGGGCTAGCAGGTTAAACCCCCCTGAAATGTTGGAAATTTTTAAAGTTAATGCGACAATTCTGCATACCACAGTAAAAAAATTTTTCTGTTCGCAAATTATTTAAAATTTGTCCCTTTTTTGCCTTTATTGTTCAAACTGCATGCACTAAATTTGGTCAGTTGACTCTGGGGAAAATAATTAACATTGTTGCCACCAAATGCCATATTTAAAGGCTAAAATGCACCACATTCAATTTTGGCTAGGGTTCTGCCCCAGATCCTGCTCATACCACACTCCCAGACCCCTAGATTTGAGGGGTCCTACCACTAAAGGAAGGGAAGGAGAAAAGGGGGAAAAGAAAAGGAAAGAGAGGAAAAAGGAGAAGGGCAAAGATCAAACCTCCCCCCCCCGAACAAAACTTCTGGCTACAACCTTGTGTGTGCATCAAAAACCCTTAGCAGAGGGCACTTTGGCTGAAGAACAGCCAACCAATGTCGCCTGAGTGGTTTTGTAAAAAGAAACTGGGAAGCTGATTTTCACGCTTCTAGGTGAAACTGCTCTAGCGCAAATGATTTCTGCATTACAGCAATTTTGGCTATAGCTACACAGTTCTCAGTAGTGTGGTCCGTCTGTCTGTCGTCTGTCAAATTCATGCACCCTGCCTAAACCGTTTGAGAGATTTACACGCCGTTTGGCACGTATACCTGTGGGGTCTAGCAATACAATGTGTTAGCGAGGGGTCCTGACCACCCATCAGAGATTTTGGGTTTAAAATCTAAGCCAAAACTTGCACTTGTCTACATATGATTCACCGGGGAGGGGGAGGGGGTGTAACACCGATCGGCAATTTAGCGTCATACCGAATTACTTCGGTCACGTTTTTTAACTTTTTCACTTCCTGAGAAATATGCAATAAGACCATCATTAAAGATTGCACCTCATCCCAGCTGCATCGCTACACTACCTTGTGAAATATGTTAACTTCTTTAATTGCGATTAATTCTATAATGTGTTAATGAATTAATTCAACACCCACTCATGCCAGCGAAATGATACAATTAGCTTAGTAATACGTTACTGGGGATTTAATAAGTCATGTAATTTCGTTGACAATACAACCTTTTATTCTTTTATTGTTGACGTTTCGGCAACCGCTGCCACCTTCATCGAAATTAATGTCCACCAGTAAAACAATAAAAGGTTGTATTATTGATGAAATTACATGACTTGCATGATACGTTTCAACCTATGAGGCTATTCAAAGACACGCTACAGGGGAGTTACTTATTTACTGGCTTTTGGCAACGCCACCGTGTATGAAAGCACAGCACAGCACAGCGAACTGCTCACATGATGTAGGCGAGCATATGCGACAAGCCACCATCATCATCATCGCTGTCCGAGTCAAAGTCACTGTCACCGATGTAGTCTCCCGACAGCATGAGCTTCAAGTGATCGAGCATCTCACGCTCATCAGTCACAAACCCAGTGTCACGCTCTACGCAACAAATTACAACAAAAAAATTAACTTTCAGGTTCTTTTATGTATCTGACAGCAACAAACAGTAATGTCCGAAAGCTGGCATGACGGATGCATTGAAAACTGCATGGCATTTCTTTAGAACTGCATTTTCAACGACAAACAGCAATCTAGTTCTACTGCAAGAACAAATTCCGTGGCTCGGAGTGAAAATCCGCGTGTATACTGTGAAATATTGTCTAGACCTGCGAGTCCCTGCTGTACAGAAACTTGACCTGACTTGAGGCTAAAATCAACCACCATCGACTTGATCACATTCAGTGGAGGTTTTAGGCCCGGTCTGGGGGGGGGCACAGCCTCCCAGTTTTGCTCCAGCCCCCCGTTTCATGGCCATGCAGGATTTTTGGCAAAGATGACACAAATATCTCATTTCTTTAGGTTTCGAAATTGTAGAAAAGTGAGCAAATTTGCAGCTTCCATTGAACGCCCAAAAACCAAAAGTGTGTCAGCTTCAGGGGAGCTTCGCCCTGCTGACCCCCTGACCAGAGTCTCAGCCCCTAGACCCGGCTGAGGGCTCTGCCCCCAGTCCCTCATTATAGGCTCACACTAACGCACTCACCATGGGGGCTAGTGCCCCCCCCACATGTTGCGAGCTAGAACCACCACTGATCACACTCGACTTCACTTGACGTGTCACTTGGCATGTGACTTGAGTTGACGTCAAAGACTTAAAAAAAATTGTGATGAACTTGCATGAACGCTGTGCATAGCTAGTGATATGTATATGTATAGTCCTCTGCAAACTGTGCAAGGTCAGCATTGTTCTGTTTATGGCATATAATAGTAGTATATACTAAGTAGCCCTAAAAACATCCCAAACTTTGCGTAACTATAACGGCACATATACTTTATGGAGATAAATTTCCTTTTGCGCATTTGTAGATCGATGTGTACTCTTACTTATTTATATATTTCAGTGACATCATTAATGACGCCATTGAATGTCACTTCATGACGTAAGGTGAGTTAAAAATCCAATTATGTAAAACAGCATTCCATCACAGCACATCAAAGCAACGCAAAATTTTCTTCAACTCAACACGCCAAATTTTGTCAGCTGACAAAAATGGACACCACATTCGACAGATTTGAATCCGCTACATTACTATGAAGAAAAATGTGAACTGTTTGCGAACCTCAAAGACCTACAGAATGTTATCAGAAACAAATCATGTCGACATCATATAGATACTATCAGAACAAGACATGTTGCAGACAAAAAAGGTGTTAAGCAACAGTGGCAAAGAACAACGGAGAACCTATTCACAACATTTTCTGCTGATCAGTTGACTACTGTGACGTTCTGGTGTCGCCTGCATACGAGCGGCAACTTAAATTATAAACCACTTGCAAATATTGCTTATGACATGTAACGCTATTGTGTTTGTATCACAGCTAATACAGAAATGTTTTAGGAGAAAATTCCTCGACATATTCAAGGATGTTTGGTCACTGCATGCGTGCATGATTTTGCGCTGATGCATTTCGACCACTCAGCTAAATAATGCAGGAAAATGTTTGGGATTTTTTGGGGGCCACCTGGTATATGGTTACTAAAAGATGTTACAAATTTTTGTTAACCGTGCATGAGAGAACTGCTAAGAGTAGGTGAAATCAGTGACGATCCCACTGTCAATTAACATAGTTAACAGTCACACCAAATCGTAATATCGATAGTAAAGCGACAGTATTTATGTGTAAACATAACAACAGAAGATTCCTACCGACAAAAGGCAGAACGACCGCCTCAAAGAAGCCAGCATGAGAGACGGAGTCGACGGCATTTTTGTTGCGTACTTTGCTGGCCAGGTGACGAAACATGTCCACCTACGCATGTCCAACAAACACCACACGCTGCAAACTTACTTACTTAAGCTTAGATCATCCTGTGTTGAAGTCACGTTGGGCCACACTTCGACGCCAGTCTTCTCTGTCGGCTGCAGATTCTTGAGCCTCTTTCTTTCTTTTTGATTGCCGCAAGCTGATGTCATGTGGATTGCTTTCCATGATGATCTTATTATGAAATCTCTTAACTTCTTAAGAAATGGCTGCTAAACAACTGACTGAAACAAACTGTTAACCGAGACTCAGCTGTTCAAAACTTTGGAACTGTTCAAAAGTTTGGAAAATGGCACCTAGTGCAAAATAACAGTTTTATTGCAAATTTTCCATGAACTCTGCTGGTGAAAGTATTATGAACATCCACTGAGAATTGAAGGGTTCAGTGCAAATACAGGATAACAGCAGATATCTGGTTCTTGCATATAACGAGTCCATGGCCATGTGTCAACCAAGATCTATAACATATACGAAAATCAGTCTGATCTGAGCATGAATAAGAAAAGTTTTTAGTGGCTAATACCAGTCAAGTGCCAGTCTTGCATGCAACTAGAATAGCAATAGATGCATGCAAATACAAGCTACATCATGTTCAGTTATTCTTCCTGTATATACCAGATAACTAACATTACTGAATACCAATAGATGAGGCACAGTCTTGTCCTTTTAGTTCATTTTAGTTTTTGGTTATATCATAGAAAGTAGGAGAGACATTACTATGACATGTTTTGTACTTGCATGTACCGCAATGTTAATGAATGCACGATCTGTCACGCAAATACACAATAACTAAGCAATTTGCATAAAATTAGCATATAATTTTGCTACCAAGTTCTACATCCCAATTACTCTCTGCTCTACCAATTACTTCTATTGTTTAAGTTTTGCAGCAAAACAGAAAAAGAACAGCAGGACACATTTTTCTTAAAATCATCATATTCATAGTTATCCTGTCTTTGCACTGAACCCTTCAACTGTCAAAGTTAATGATTACGTTTGTGTACCACTTTGTGGAAAACACAGTGTGTAGGTTCATTTTGTTATTTTTATTCATCGTAATGCATCTGCTATTTTCAGACATGATAACACAGGTCTGCGACACAACTGGTGTCGAAATATGTTAAGCATTGCATGAATAGAAGTATGTTACAGATAGTGACACAATAGCCAGAACAAGTCACCACCCTAGAGGAGATCAATTACGACAGCATGACGACAATCACATTTATCAAGCATCCAGTAGAGCAGCCAGTAAAGGAGGCGGTCCATCCGAACGGTTGGTGTTTTTGACGACCGTTCAGACAGCCGTCAAAACGGTCGTCAAAAACACTAACCGTTCGAACGGCCGTCTGGACCGCCAGTGTGACCCCTCCTTAAATAACAAAATAAATAAAACAATAAACCCAGCTGTTGCTAGGGTGGGGCATACCGTACTGTTTGTCACTGACCTTAAAGGTCATCCAAGGTCGATGATTTTAATTTTATCTGAAAGGGTGTATGCCACTTCCTATTAGTGATTAATAGTAAACTAGGTCATATCTCTCACTGTTTCCGAGATATGGCCAGTTTTCCATTGGAAAATGCACGTAACGGCCTTGAAGGTCATCCAAGGTCAATGATTTCCATCTAAACCAATTAGTGATCAAGAGCAATCTAAGTCCTATCTTGCAACTTTTAGCCACAATACATCCGTGACAGACAGGCAAACGGATAAACGGATGGACGACAACCATGACAAAAGGTCGACCTTTAAGTTTACAGCTCAACGGTTGGCCCAAAAAACAAACAACTGTACCGGGCGCGCAAAGAAGTCACCACAGACAGCACAGAAGCAGTCGGTGGCCAGCTGATCGACATGACGACGAATGAAGTTGAGATGGGTGTGATCTCCTCGACCGAACTTGTCCATGTAATGCGCCCGAAGTGCATTCCAGTTCTCCGAGTTGTTAGCACCAGACGTGAACGTCATGCCACATTCACCTACATATAATAATAATAATAATAATATAGAAATTTATAAGGTGCACAAAGTCAGCGAGCTGCCATGTTACATTAAAACACAATCTCATGCATAACTTACAATGGTCATCCAATACATAAGTTACAAAACAGTGTCATTCTGTTAGTTTTCCAAATAAAAAAAAAGATAAGAAATATGTTTTGCAGGAAATTTCATTTTGTACATGTGTATAAATTTTTTGGACGATGACACTTTTTGCGATGGTCATAGAACGCAGTCAGTTTGTGTATCATTGTATAATTATAATCATTATTACTCGTATTGCTGTACACACTTGCGTGGTGTAGTTTTACTGTTTGGTGATGTTGGATGCTATCTTCCCAGCATTCACTTGCCACGGACAAGCCCGCCATATGTTGCAAACAAAACACCTAAGCTATACTCCTTTAATTTTATAAAAAAAAATAATTCTTTTCAAAACGCAATTCTTCAACCTCCAGTTATACTATAAAACAACCGCCCTTTAGCCTATTGTGCTTGTAGACCACCGGGATGATGACTATGTTACCTGCGGGCTGACTGCCCGGAGACCGAGATCAGCTCCGGCCCCCTACACTCGTTATTGAGTATGGGATACCTTTACCTTTCTCTATTTTGCGTGTACACATTTGTTATGCTTATTAATAAAAGTTATCATTCGTTAGATCAACACACCACATTTCAGAGTCTGATGGTCGTACAGGACAAGTTCCCTGCTTTTTGACTCTGACGACAGCTTCACTTTCCTCGTGCCTTTCTTTGCTGCCAGTCTCTTCCTGTTCTTAGAACAAGACTTTGCCGCCGCAGCACCAGATGCAGAGTCAACAGAAGCGTGAGCACCACCGCGATTAGCACCTGTAGTGTTACTACTCGCAGCAGCAGTATCCGAAGACTGACTCGCCACACTCAGACCTACAACAGCATAGACTAACAGTTATATAGTATCGATCTTCACAGGAAACCCATATCAGAGCAACGGAGCATAAGCTGCCACATGAAATCACACACTGCCATTTGCAACACATATAGGGTGGGCCAAAAAAATGCAGCGCTTTCCTTTTGTCCATATCTTTGCCAATTATTGGTCGATTTTCCAAATTCTTTCACTGGCACATTCTGCAGACAATTTGCAAAAATGTGATTATTACTAGAGCTATGACAGTTGACGCATTAATTAACGCGTTAATGTGTTAATAAATTAACGCACGTTAAAAAAATTAACGCGCGTTAAAAAAATTAACGCACATGAGTAAATTTATTTCATTTAGTTACTAAATTCTGTGCAGCAAAAGTTCGGATATTTTATTAAACTGCGGTTATATAATTTTTTTGCCAAAAAAAAACTCACTGGCCTAGGCAACTGGTCAGTGTAAGATAAGCAGCAGCGACAAGAAATACGGCATCGGGTTGTTGAAATGACGGCCAGCGTCAAACCATCGGCGATTCAGTGTTCCGATATCAGACAACGAACTGCGACCAACGCTGCACTAGGCCTATAGTGCAATGTCGCAGACATTTTAATCGCATTCTTTGTTTAATTCAGTACTTTGGCTTTTTATTGCACCATTGGAATCATGATTACTACGTGTAGAAATTAATGAACAGACAGACAGACAAACATACAAACATATGCACGAAACTGACAAAAGACAGCAAGCAAGCAATTCGCGTAAGCGTAACCCAGTAGAGTCCATCACAAAATGATGGACTCTATGATGGACAAGAAATGATATACAAAATAAAAATACTGTAATAGTTAAATAGTAAAT
>Ga0209367_1010841_pt1 | contig 12161 bp, 3 predicted proteins | sample WorMetLIZISLAND2_FD_187412 | JGI IMG/M metagenome (GOLD analysis project Ga0209367, IMG submission 187412) | Marine gutless worms symbiont microbial communities from Max Planck institute for Marine Microbiology, Germany - Olavius geniculatus... ... | reverse complement strand
GTGTGGGACAACCCTGCAGGAGTTAAGCCACGCTGCCCTAGATAGGCAGCGGTGGGCAGCGATAGTAAGAATGGCGTCAGACACCAACGGGCATTGAGCCCACGGTTGTCGATGATGATGATGATGGGCTTACCACTGGAGCCAGTCAGCGGCGTCATGGATGAAAAAAATAGCCAGGGCAAGAAATTGCAAATTTCCGTCAGAAGAGATCATGTGTGCGCACAGTTTTAATTTTGCCCTTAAAATTATCCGAAATGGGAGTTTTGGGCATTTTTGCACGACAATTTTCCGACAAGGAGAAGATTTTCTGACAATTTTTCGACCGCCAAAAATTAGGAGTGGGCAATTGCCCTGCCATGACATCAATGGAGCGTGTAGCAATGGCCCATCATTCAACTGTCACACACAAAGTCACCCGTTGTCATTACGTCTCGTGCGATTTTTACGCTATCCCTGTAATATTATATACCACGTTTGCTGAATTCCACGAATTTTTCACTCATACTAGTAATACGTTGCCTGCAGCTGATTGTTGCAATTATGGGCTGCTGTATCTCATTCGGACAGTAAGCCAGCACGTCACTAACTAGTGCGGTCTTGTCTGCGGAAAGGATTACGTACGTAAGCCTGCACGAGTCGTGCACTGGAGAGAGACCAGCTGCTGGAAGACAGACAGCGAGCAGTTTGGACGCAGAAGTCTAAGCCGACGTTGATGAGTGAGCCAGCGATCTGTTCCGTTCCGTTCAGTTCTAGGCCATAATTGGTTGGCGGCTGGCTGCTGATTCTTACCGTTCGTTTACGTCACAACATCTGCAGCCAGACTGTCAGGCAATTGTATACGTCTGTTGCCTTAACTCGATTAATTACGCAAACTCTACATCCATCCGCCTTCGCAGAGCTCCTGGACGTAAAGCCTACAGCGTCCAGCCGACGCAACGCACGACATCTGCGTACTTTCCGATGCAGCTGACGCAAGCGACTGATAGCCAAAACGCGAAGATAGAAGCGGTGTCTACTTGCGTCGTTGAGTTTGTAGCGTCTGTTGCGTACGCTGCGCTGGACGGAAATCAGCTAGACTAAACCACACTCAGCTTGGACGGGTACCATTTTCACAATTTTCGTCTGCAGTCGTGCGTCATAAAGCAAACGACGGTGTAGTCTGTGCGATCTGAGCGACGTTTAAGTAGACTACGATACCTCACTGCTGGAGTAGATACAAGCTAGTGCTGCATACTCGTTTATTCACTCCAGCAGTGCGGTATCTACTTAGGTTTAATACACGCTAAAACTTCTACTTCAAGCCCTAGAACATATAAAGCCTACGTGACTTAGAAATTAGCAGATACAGTACCTTCCTTGTGTTGAAACACGGTCAAATACGTACGTATTGAAGGGTTTTCTTTCTGCACGCAGAGTGCGTGGCTTCAAAAATTTAATCTACACTATAAAACATGTCTACATTTCATTTTGTCCAGACAGTCTGTCATGTCCAACTTCTGCAAACCTCTGACCGAGAAGACATAACGTCGCTAGCTGCAGCCATCATGCCCGGTAACTTGTATGGGCGTACATGGTACTACGTACCAAATGGACATCCGACTTGTACAGGAAGCTTTGGTGCCATACGGCAGAGCGCTGCCCTGATTCGACGTGGATTAGGCCTATACGTTTCAGCACGCAACAATCGACTGCACTTTGCAAATCCTATCTCCGTGTTGACACTATCAATTATACAACTATCGGCTATCACTGTTCTCGGTTTATTTCCTGGCAAGCACTTTATGCAACCGCTGCGATCACACGACCAGCAAGCACTCATGTGGCGTCATTTGGACGCAACTGACGCAACTGTAATAATTTAGGTGTTTCTAGACATTTTATTAGTACTTGCAGTGTCGTTTGCAATGTCACTGTTGTAACATCTGCATAATTGAGACCCAATAAAAAGTAAGTCCTACATTTTATCATACATCTTACTGCATCAAATAGAGCCAGCCATGCATTGTTAGGCCCTGCGAAACGTACAGAAACTATGACTTAGACGAAGTCATAGCCTACAACTTTGTCTTATAGGCTAAGTCATAATTTTTGTACAGCGTTTATAGGCAGCGCCTACTGGAGTGATAAGAGACTACAAATAAATCAACACAAACCATGTACATGCAAATTACATGAAACAGACGCAAGGCTCAGAAGTTTGTTTTGTAGGCTCACTTTTATTTCGCAGATGTGGGCACTGCTGTTTGAAAGTTTCGTTTCGGTTTCCATGAACTTTTATTCCACACGTTTAGGCCTATGGGCGTCGACTAATTTAGTCAAAAATTATAAAACGAAGTTTTCGCCGATCGACCTATACTCACGATTTGTTACTGCCGCTAGTGTAAACTTTTGCATAGGCTACAGAAGTGGGAAAGTAGCATAGCACGTTTGTAAATAAGTGATGACCCGAAGATCCGGTTCCAGTGCTGTCGACCGTTTACTGACTGCGTACGTGCTATAATTTATCATTGACGCAAGTGACAGCTGTCAAAATGAGCATCCTGCTTATGGTCCCAGGTCCCCTCAGCAGCTAGCTGCACCATTTTCCTGGGGTCACGAGCTCTCGTCTTCCGCCCATATATTTATTTATTTATTCAATGAATACGATGAAGCACAGGATCCTAAAAATGACTCCAAAAGCCAGTAAACCTAGTGAACGTTTCGCAACAAATTGAGACTATCAGCTATCGTTTATCTACACTTGTATTTTAAACCATCACAAGATAATCGGTTTTCACACTTTTTGTTCACTACTCGCTATATGGTGATGTATTTTTTTCACTGCGATTAACTTGGTTCATGGACAAAATTCGACACACGACACGCCTATACCTACGCCGACAGTTAATTTTTAAAGGTTCCCAAGATGTCACGATGGCTGTCTGCGGCGATGGCGGCGATCGACTCGAGAAATTGATCCGACATTGTATTTACCGACCTGTCAGTTAAGTTGACGTTCACGTGCAGCGTACGTACTGCACGGTTCACCGCGTCTTGTGTCGGACACTGTCACGGTCAAAATCGATCATGCTGACGCTGTCATGATAGAGCTGCAGCATTAGTCTTCGTTATAGCTGATTGATTGGCAGCCAACGTTGTTTCTCACACAATAGCCAGCAATAAACAGAACGCGTTGCATCACGGCAGACACTGTAGGCTACTAACCTGAACTAAAGTTTCGTACATTTCAGCGCCAATGCCTATAAGCTTAACCGGTCGGCGGCATCAGCCTGTTCGCTGTAATACATCATTTGACGGGGGCGTTGCTGTGTCAATGCCTGCTATAGGCCTATACGCGCTATATAGTGCTATATAGTTGTATTGTCAGAATGTCAATGTCATTTAGGAACGCCGGCCAGCGACCTAAAAACAGCGACGAACCGGTATACGGCGGCCAACTCCACTTTCTATCGCTCGCAGTGAACGCAAAGTTACAGCTATTAGCTTTACATATGGCTCGGTCAGTCATAAAGGGCCAATTTAAAGGTCATACATATTAAGCAGCTGTCACTAGAGCCAGCCATGCATTGTTAGGCCATTGCCTTTGAGTTAAAAAAAACCAAGCTACGTCTTGGTGGCTGTGGTTTTCTAACTTTTCTTTAACGGTTATTGTGCCGCGTTCTAAAATAGGCCGCAATATGGGTTTTACCTGTCCGTCTGTTCATTGATTATTATGTCCGCCTAGTACAAGCTTCTAACTGAAAAACTAAAAGGCAAAGAAAAACCAAACTTGACGTGATAGGAGTAATCGGTGTACCAAATTTCAGTTCAAAACGTCAAAAGCATACAATGTGTCCCCAAAAAACATCCCCGACATTTTCGACTGTAACTTTAATATCAATAATCAGATTTTGACAATTTTTTAGTAAGAGTGTTTCTGACGCAACTTACCATCAAATGATCATTTAGTTTTCTACCTCACCCAACGTTTGTTTCTGCACTACCTGGTAAAAGCACAACCAGCGAAATATCACTTCATCCAATGGAATATGATTGCTTAATTAACATAACACGTAAAACAAATTTTGTTCACATTTCTGACACTATGGCTGACATTTCATCCAGTTGTTCATTTTTCAACTGCCTGCAGTAAAATTGCTTGAAGTGTTGGCCCACTGTGCGAACACAGGGCAAGGAGACGCTTTCTCCATTCATTGATACCAGTATCGATAATGTTCTGCTCCAGACCAATCCAGGCTGTACGTACCAGTCACTTCTTGATTTCACAAACATTCCTAAACTTTATCATGCATGACAGTTAAACCTTGTAGGCCTAATAGACCGGCTGTTGGAGCCCACAGATTAGGATAGGTGAAATTTATTGCCGTTTTTCATTCATTTTAGCACGTATTATGTTTGGTTTGCTTTCCTCTGTGTCGAAAATATTTCTACCAGAAAGTATTAAAATCTGCTAATTCAAGTTACGATCGATAATGTCTGGGATGTTTTTTTCAGGTTTTATGTTTATTTAAACACATATTTCGCTCGATTTGCTTTCCCTGGGTAGTGCAGAAGCATACATTGGGTAAAGTGGGAAACTGAACAGTTATTCGATGGCAAGTGATGTCAGGAATATTTGTACCAAAAATTGTAAAAAAATGTTAATTGGTTTATAAGTTACAGTCGAAAATGTCGGGGATGTTTTTTTAGGGACACAGTGTAGTTAGGGTTGCAGAGCAGTAGGAATCGAGGGCAGAGAGGTACCGTAAATTTCAGCCCGTCGGAGAATTTTGTTCCATAAATACGAAATTTTGGACTAAAAGTCCCTTTGGGGACACTTATAAAGGCATAATTGAAATGAACGCCCACAATTCAAATGTCGCTTGTCGGAAATTTATTGCAGCCGTTTGTCGGAAAATTACAATTCCCTCCAAACCCTTTTGGCCCACGACGCCAGTGTTGTCAAACCTGCAGCTTAAGGTGGACGGCCGCGTAATTATGTCGACAATGGGACGACATAATTTTTGGTCTATATGATGATCTGCAGAAGTCAAGTTAAGCATATCACGTAGCTATAAATTTCCCACAGAGTGCGATGACAGTGAAAAAATTGAAAATCGGTCAATATTTGATGGATATATGAACAAAAGTATACGCAGCTTTTTTAGTCCACCCTGTCAGTGCCGTATTTAAGGAGGGTTAGCGGGTTTAATAAACCCCCTCGAAATGTTGGAAATTTTTAAAGTTAATGTGACAATTCTGCATACAACAGTTCAATTTTTTTGCTCGCTTCGCTCGCAGATTAGGCTTCTTTTATCTCCACTTTTAAATTTGTTCCGCCGCCCTTGTTTGCCTTTATTGTTTAAATTGCATGCAGTAAATTTGGTCAGTTGATTCTGAGGAAAATAATCAAAATTGTAGCCACCATGCCATATTTTATGCCTAAAATGCGCCAAATTCGATTTTGGCCGGGGCTCCGCCCCAGACTTCACTGGGGAAGCGCTCCTCAACCCCCTAACTGGATTTGAGGGGTTCTACTCGGCCTTGCACCCTGTATAGGCTAGGTCTTTATTAGACATATATGATCGCATCTATGAAAAAAAATCACGGCTTTCCCAGCGTCTCTCCCCCCTCAAAAAAAACGAAACACTACAATACATAGGCCTACGTTTATCGTGACCTGACATGGACACTGCAGTGGCTGGCGCAGTTTATACCAGCAGAGCAATATGGTCGTCGGACTCGGACGTAGGCTCTAAACGTCGTCAGACTGAGTGATGGTCAGTCACGTGGCGTGAGACCCATGCATTCTTATATCGACCAGTTGTGTCAGCAATGGCGGACACAGGTGTAGGCTGTTGTAACGCATATTGTATCGGATTGTAAAGGCGCGTACATAACGACTTAACTGAACCGAACTTAACTTAATTGAACTGAACTGACACAGTTTAGTTTTTGATGAACTGACCAATGGGCAAGCCGGGCGAGGGTACTTGTCCGTTAATTCACCCGCACCCGAATTATTCTTGTTAAGGCTAACGCTAACACTAACCCTAACTCTGACTCTAACCCTAACCCTAATCCTAACCTCAACCGGGTCAACCTTAACCCTATCCATAACCTTAACCCTACTCTTAGGCTTAACTCTAGCAGTTAATTCGGGTGCGGTGAATTAACGAACAAGTACCCGGGCGAGCCCACTGGTCATTGGTTGACCCGTGCGTGAGCGTAGTCACGTATTCTACCGATGCCGTTAGTCGGTGTCTAATGTAATGTATTACTGCTTGCCCATTTATCATTTCGTCAAAAAACTAAACCATGTCAGTTCAGTTCAGTCCAGTTCAGTTACGTTGCTCTGTACGCGCCTTAACTCACTGCAGCGCAGCTTCATAACTAATTTAAAGACGCATTTATTCTGCTACGATAATATTCAGCCAGTGTCACGCAGCGCCTCAGATTACTGCTATATCAAGTGAAGTATGGCACTATACAAATTATATTACTTACGCCCTTACTTACTTACTTACTTGTTAGGTACGAGGCGGGTGCGAATAGGTCGAGCGCCGAAGGCCAGAGAGGGAAAGAAGATGGGAGAAAGCAGCATCCCCTTTCCACATGAAGTGGCTTGAGGAGAAGCTGTGCCCCTCCCCCAAAATGCAAATTAGAACCTGCATGCTAAACAGTTAAACCTCTTGGATTCGTTCATACTTTTGTCGCATTTTTTACCTTTACAACGGCTGCAAAGTGCCGTTATCGCCCCCATGTTTCCGTCACTAGTTTATGTGCCGTTGTGGTGCTTACAAGAAACGCAATTCTTATCGACCTGCTAAATAGTGAGGAAATTTCGTGCTCCGCTGCGTATTTTACTTGCTGCATCACGTCGAGTGAGAGAGACATCAGCAGCCAGTGAACACGTCTGCTGCAGCTGCCAGAACAAAAATATTACAAGAAAAGCCCAGCTAACGCAAAGGGGAACGCGCGACAGAGGTGCATGTTTGAAGGCCCGGTGCGAACAAAATCTAAGCTCACCGATCCCAGCAGCGATGTCTCATTTACACTCGCTAAAGGGCGTGACCGGTCTCGCGCAGCCGTATTGGCAAAAAATCGCAATTTTTCCCACCCCCTCTAGTTTAGCGCCTTTGCTGGGGGTGACCCATGTCGAATTTATAGAAAAGCTTTACGGATCCTGAAACGAGTCTTCCATGGTAGCCGATGGTGAAGATTTCGTGATCCTACCTTGCGCCGTTTTTGACTGATCCACCCGTGTGACAGACCGACGGACAGACAGAATTGCGATGGCTAAGACGCGCTACGGCAGTAGCTGCATGCTGTCGCGCGTAAAATGAATCGGATAGAAAATTATTGCGCGAATGAACACGTTTCTTCGTTGGCTGGGTACGTTAAGGCGCGTACAGAGCGACGTAACTTAACTGAAATGAACTGAAACGATTTAGTTTTTGACAAACTATCAATGGGCGAGCAGGGCGAGCCCACTGATCATTGGTTGACATGTACGTGCCCGTAGACACGTTGCCAACGACATCGTTGAACGGTGCCTACTGTAGTGCATTACTGTATGCTTTTTGGTCAGTTTGTCTAAAACTAAATCATGTCAGTTCAGTTCAGTTACGTCGCTCTGTACGCGCTTTTACGAGTGGTTGTGCGAGGGTGCGTTATACGACCTGACGGCTATCAAACAGCTGTGTCTCGGAGCCATGGAAGAGTAACGGAGACGTTTGAAAGTAATTTCATCAATGCTTACGTGACGCGCAACAGCATCAGTGCTTCCACATGGAGAATCAGTTTTAAATACAACGTGCAATAAAGTAATAATGCGTTTTGAAAAAAAAACCCCAAATCTCTGGTCTCCATAAGGAGAACTTCTTGAACACACGAAGTCGAAACTCAGACGGTTAAAATTTACGTTCTGTGCTAAAAACTTCATACGCCGGTTCTCCAGGTCTATCTCTAGTAATGTCGGTGTAACTTACAGTTAAAAATGCGTCAAGCAACAAGTCTATGTCTATCTGCAACCGCTTTCACGCTAAATTAGTGCATATTGGCAGAAATTGGGCACTTTGAAGGGGTACCCATATTTGACGCCCCCGTACGGAGGACTTCTTGAACCTAAAGGGCCTAAATTCAAATTGCTAAAATTATACGTTTAATGCGAACCGCTTCTGGTCACGAGTCTGACTCGTGTAAACAGCAGTAGGCCGCCTCATAACATACTACAGACTATACCTTCAAATGATTCTACTTCCGTGCATGAATTTAATGAAGGTATTGTTCAGGCCTGGAATCATCGATCTCGTCTCGGTGGTCACAATCTTTTGGTCCTAATCTTGACGTGGTTTTGAGTCTTTAGGCCTACTCAAGAGCGCAGTCTCGAGCCCAGAAGTTCAAAACCAGCCTTGGTTCAGCCTCCTGCAGGTTTTGGTCTCATCTTCATCACGCTTCCACGCACACTCGCTCTCGATCCATCTTCATCTTCCCAAAGTTCACGCATGCGCTATCTTGCTATAACGGAAACGAGAACCATGTTGCTGAAAAGCTACAAATGTCCCGTGCAATAAAAACGAGAAGATGAGTTTCTGTCATACGTTACGACCATAACATCAAATGATTATTTGCCGTGACGTCAATCCCATCAATAATAAATTTAATAAATATACACAGCTTGGCCAAATGGCCACAGACCACACGTTCCTCAGTTAGACGCTCATATAGCAGCTACTCTGCACATGCAACTAGGTTAGGGCTGAAAATATTTTACCGACTCTTCTGTACAGCGTGAAGTACGGTGTTCATTCACAGTAACATTTGACTGGACGTTTCACATAACAAACGGCAAAGAAATACAAGCGTTAACGTTATTGCAGCAAAAAAATGGACAACAAAGAAAAACCACAAAAATGTACAGGATATGAAAAAGCGGGCTATCCTGAAGCAATGGATTTAGTTAGTCAATTCGTCAGCAGTTACATTTTTTAATGATGAAACATGTTTTCAACGCATTAAAAATTTGTCTAAAATTTATCAGGCCTACATCTATAAAGGGGGGGTGAGTAGGATTTAACGTCCCACCCGACACAGTATAAGTCATTTCGGGGACGGCCTTTTCAGGCAGAATGCACACAAACACAATAATGAAACGGTAAGTTTAAACTTCACAATAAACAGAAAGTTTAACCTTTACAGAAACATGAAACACAAAATTGTAAGAACTCCATTATATGCGTGCATATGTAATTAACATAATGGTAGTTCTAATAATCTTCACTGTTATCCTCCAGACAGTCATCAATGTGATAATGCTGTCTATTGGAGGACAATGTACAGACCAGTCTAGTTGGAAACATGGACAGTGACTAGTGAATCTAGGCAGGTCAGAATTAAAAGCTGCAGTTAGTTAGGGATACCGGTTATGCAATAAATTTTTCTCAAAACACGTGCTTCATTTTGATGCAAAATAATATGCCACAAAATACGCAGAATTTGCCAAAATATGCACTAAAATAAGTAGTACAGGCATACATATGCCACTTATGCAGCATACAGATGTAGGCTTATATGCAGAAAAACTACAAAACAATGCAAAAACTATCTAAAGGACTACTGTGTTGTACTAAATTATTTAAAAATGTGATCGCATGTGGTATAAAGTGCAAAGATAAATGCAAATCTTCTCACATTGTCGCAATATGTAGGTAAATATATGCGATGTAATTTGCGATCACACATAACTGGTATCCCTAGTTATCCATTTCAACGTTTATATACAATAAAGCACATGCAGTACAGTAATTGCTGAACAAAGCAAGTACTACATCAAAATGCAAGTTATACATTCATACATCTACATCTCTTAAATAACACTTTACAAGCAAAGTGCAGAAGTACAAGATTAACAAAAAAATAATTTATATCTCTGTACACTGTTCAATTTTTCCAATTTGTCATAAATGGAATGTCGACATCTACACTTACTGTTAAGCAGCTAATTCTAATAATATACAATACATACATTAACATAAAAATATATCTCACAATCTGTTATTCTTACAGTATGTCAGTAATATTCACAACGACTTTCACACGCCCAGTTACATCTTAAAGAGTAACATTTATTAATTACAGTACACACAGAAGAATCCAATCACAAATAACAGATGATGCAGCATTAAAACTATAATATAATTAAAGAAATTATTGGAGCAACATGATTGGCTAGGGCTGAACACAGTACAGGGTGGACCATTAATTAAAATAAGCCCCTAATACACTGTCTCTCAAAAAAGTATTTCCAACATTTTTGACTGTAACTTGAAAACCAATTAGCAGATTTTGATAATTTTTGGTACAAATATTCCTGACACAACTTGCCATCAAATGACAATTCAGCTTCTCACCTCACCCAACGTTTGTTTATGCACTACCTGGGGAGAGCACAACTAGCGAAATATCACTTTTTTATCCAATGTGATATGATTGCTTAATTAACGTAATGCGTAAAAACACATTTTGTTCACATTTCTGACAGTGTGGCTGACAATTCATCCAGTTGTCCATTTTTCAACTGCCTGCAGTAAAACTGCTTGAACTGATGGCCCACTATGCGAACACAGGCAAGGAGACGCTTTCTCCATACATTGACAGCAGTATCGATAATGTTCCGCTCCAGACCAATCCAGGCTCTACCAGTCGCTTCTTGACTTTGCAAGCACTCCTAAACTTCATCTGGTGGACACACTGCTGCAAAACCTGCTGTTAGGGCCGACAAATTAGGATAAATGGAATTTATTGACGTTTTTTCATACATTTTAACACGTATTATGCTTGCTCTGATTTCCCCAGGTAGTGCGAAAGCAGACGTTGGATGAGGTGAAAACTAAAACAATTATTTATTAGCCAGTTGTGTCAAAAATATTTCTGCCAAATATTATTAAAATCTGCTAGTTTTTGTTCAGCGACAATGTTTGCTTGATCTGCTTTCCCTAGGTAGTACAGGAACATACATTGGGTGAGGTGTGAAACTGAACAGTTATTTGATGGCAAGTTGTGTCAGGAATATTTGTACCAATCGTTCTTAAAATCTGATAATTGGTTTTCAAGTTACAGTCAAAAATGTCAGGGATACTTTTTTTGAGACACAGTGTACTCTCGTAACTTCACCAATAATATTGACCAATTGTCAAAATTCTTTCACTAGCCAAATTAGCGACAAACTTGCAAAACGCTACTTGTTAAACTGTCACATTCTAGACACATCACAAATACATCAAAGTTACCTTGTAACTCGACTCATTCCAAATCTGACTCGATTTCACAAAGTAGTGTAGCAAAACGTTTAGGGTGTGAAGGGATCTTTCATTATTGCTCATTGGAAAATTCACTGCAGAGTATATCGATGAAAGAATTTTGAAACTAGGTGAACCTCTGACGGAATCGTTAGAAAAACTCAGCAGCTTGTGTGTTACTGGGCCACTTTGTATACAAGTCTTGGCATTGGTGTTCACAGAGGAACTTTGTCTTCAGGTAGCTTGTCAGCACTGCCCACAGCATCGGCATCAGACGGCGACTGTAGTGTGCTCGTGGCATCACGCAAGTTGTTCTCTGATCTGCTCGACGACACCCGTGACTAGTCGCACACACAACAAAGCTTTATCAGTACAATATCACCGATGCTGACTTACAGCAAATTGTACCAGGCGTGTACTGAGGCGCTAAAGGCAACAAAAATCAAGATGCCAAAGGCGTGGATGCAAAATAGGACAAGTCGCTGAGTGCACTGTGGCAAAATTTCAGCTGCAAATACACAGTAATTTTCACCACTTTAGCGTACAAGTGGTAAAATTGCAGGAAATATTATACTTCAAAAACTGTTGTGAATTTTGAGATATAATATACAAATTAACTGTTTCAAACCTTATAGTTATTTGGTTGACGTTTCGGCAACCACTGTTGCCTTTTTCGAAAATGAGTCGACTCTTCTCCGAGAAGTGTCACGTGAGTTCCGGAGTAGACAATACGGGAAGTATAAAGTTTACATCCAAACTAGAGAAAGACAATGCACTTCCCTTCCTCGACATGCAGATTGTAAGGAAGCCTGATGGCAATGTAAAGCAGTTAGTGTACAGAAAGCAAACTCATACCGATCAGTATCTGCACTTCAGCTCACA
>Ga0209367_1010840_pt1 | contig 12163 bp, 6 predicted proteins | sample WorMetLIZISLAND2_FD_187412 | JGI IMG/M metagenome (GOLD analysis project Ga0209367, IMG submission 187412) | Marine gutless worms symbiont microbial communities from Max Planck institute for Marine Microbiology, Germany - Olavius geniculatus... ... | reverse complement strand
GTCCACTATTGGTGGCATGGCGTAGTTGGTAACGCGTCTCGGATGAGACGAAGTTACTCTACGCCGTGCCCGGTTAGTACTTAGATGGGTGACTGTCTACAGTACGGAGCCAGCCAACTAAGTCGACTCAGCCTGCTACCCTCTGTAGGATGGTAAAATGAGTACTAGCGGTGGTCAAGGCCATCGCTAGGGAAGAAACGGCGAGTTCTGCGCAACAGTAGGCCCTGTAGCCAGGACTGCAAGCATACCGATCCAGTCGGTTAACCCGGCCGACTTGGGCTGTATGCTAGCTTAATTGCGCTTCGCCCTCGCCGGCTCAAAGTGCCGTCAAGGGGATGAGCTGCCTCGCAATGGACCTCGCTGTCTATGCGGAATGTTCTTCTTCGTCCACTATTGAAAACCATGGTCAGTTCATATAGGCTGTCAATAGTATGCTGCTAACTGAAGCGGTTTGGCCACAATTTGCAATGCAAGTATTTGGGAGGTGAAGTCAGTACCCCCATTTGGGGGAATGGTGGGTCATAGGGAGTCTGAATTGAAGAGTGTATAGGCCTAGCGGTCAGACAACTCTATTTGCCTGTTCAGACAGTTCTATAGTAAGATGTACTGTTTAGCCACAATACATATGTGTTACACATAAACATACAGGCAGAGGAAACGACAGATGGATACAACATTGTACCATAAGTGCGTTCGTTAGTATGGTCGGCGAAAAATGTACAACGCACGCTGCATACGTAATATCGTAATTTATACATGATCAAAAAAACAAAAGCTGAATTATCAAAGATGCTGGGTACTTAAGTACTTTGCAGCATCTTTAGAACTAACAGACATCGACCTAAACAACAATGAAAGACCAGCAAACACCAACAATAACAACACCTTTAGATGCTTGATATATGTAGTACTAGTATATGTACAATGTGTCCCATAAAAATTAAAATAAAAAAATCCCATCACCAAAGAAATAAATAAACAGCTATCTGCAGAATCATGTCATGTCCTTAGTGCTAATCTGCACCAACCATGGGCATATTTTGAAACCTCTGAAGGAAGTGTACTGTACATTTTAGATGTACATTTTCAAGTATTGTTCCCCTAATATGCCCCTGATTCAAACACTATTTGTACTGATGGCCCTTGATCTGTCGCAAAAGTACAATTTCTTGACAAATTTTAGACAATGCAACAGACGTAACTTAACAGTAATCTCGCTACTGGAATAGTAAAACTTACATATTTACCAAGTACCCACAAAAATACATCTCTGCCAAAATCTAGTTCTGAGTTTTCATGCCGTGGAATTATAAGTCCACTAAAATATCACACTGCAGGGAATCATGCTGAGCAACATTATCGTTAACGTATTCTAAGCACCAGTATTTCAACCATTCAATATATTCGCAAATATAAACGTTAAAAACTAAAACCAAAGATTAACCACAGCAATAACTGGAAAGTTCTGCATATGAACAGCGTCATGCTTGTAGCATAATGTACAGAGTACTACAGGACGTGGTGCATAAAAAAGTAGAATGCACATGCTTCACACGGAAAAAAATCGCAATTACTAACTACCGGTACTAGCTCAGTTAAACAACTGGCTAAGGGCGCGTTGCACCAACGTCGTTCAACTTTGAATCCGGGTCAAATCTGAATTTGAACCTAGTTCAGCCGTAAATTGCGTTGCACCAAAGCGGTTCGAGCGTTGATCTCCGTTCAATTCCGAACTGCCATCTGACCAACGATCACATTCTGATCTCGGTTCAACTCGCGGTTACACATGCACACTAGGCAATGAATATTTGCCGTGATACTACTGCTGCAAAAAATTGTCGGATTCGAATCTTATCCTGTGCAAAAAACTTCCTCGTATCGAATTATAAGACTTTTAACACAATTATACTGATAATCTGGATATGTTAGATTTCTACTTAGATTTCTACTATATTCGTTTTATGTTCTCTTTGTGCTCAATAAATTAACAAATAGACGAATAAATCACATTTTTGATGGCGATGCTTCGTTGTTACAGTAAACATACAAACGAACCCTAGCCACAGCAACAAAAACTCATTCGTATCAATTTATAAGACCTCCAATTTAATTATACTTGTGATCTGGATATGCTAGATTTGTGCTATATCAGTTTTCTGGGGCGTTTTTGCTGGATAAATTAATTAAAGGATAAATAAACAGCATTCTAGAGTGCCGATGCGCCCTTGCTTTGCTGTAGCTACGGTAAACATATATCTTGACAATGGACGTAGAATAATTAATGAGTAACACAAAATGTGTATTTTCGGAACTTTAGTATGCAACTGTTAATGCGAAAATTGTGTGATAACTTCAGGGAAGCTTAAAATTCGAACAAATTACTGCCAATCAGTGCTGGACTGTTTCGTAAGCATTAGCATTAGCGCACGTGATTGTGACATCACTGTAGTTGGCCTACGGGCTGAGCGCGGCTTGACCAATCAGCGTCGTCCACGGTATAACCACGGCCGTTCAACTGCACGGGATCAGCTGACCCAAGTTCAGCTTGGTGCAACATAATTCAGCGTGAACTCGGTTCAGCTCTTGATCTAGGTTCAGCTGAACCAAGATCATAAACGACGTTCGTGCAACTCGCCCTAAGAGCCAGAAACCAGCCGTTCAAGTCAACGAGTTAGAAGTTGGTTTCATCACTGTCATTGGGGTGATGGCTGCGAGATACAGCTGGCAGAATGGCAGATCGACAGATGCCCCAGAATGTTCGCGGAGCACCCCACACGCTACTGGTTAGTGTCGGCACTCGGGTGAAACGCCAACCGACGTGAGCAGCACAACTCGCACAGTTCAGCACTGTCCACGCATAGCTGAGCACACACAACATGGTACAACTGCAGTTCTCAACAGCGAATATCCTCTGACTGGAAGACTACACTCAAAAAAAAACAAAAACAAAGAAGCCCAGCTGTCGTTAGAGAAGATGCGTTACAGCCTATACAGTTCCTGTTGCAGTACTGACCTTCAAGGTCATCCAAGGTCAATGATTCTCATGTAACCTGAAAAGGTGTATGCCACTTCCTATTAATGATTACTAGTATCTTGGCCATATCTCTCGTCGTTTCCAAGATGTGGCCAGTTTCCCTCAAAAACGCACAATTTTCGTACTCCCTCCGCTCAACCCCAAATTTGAAAACGTTCCTCTTGCACTGTATCCCCCAAATTTTGCGCACAAAGAGCCTTCGCATAAGGCTGATTATTCATGCAAAAAGTTTTCCCCCTACGAACCAACACTTAGACTCGATACATCCGTGATGGACGGACAAACGGATGACAGACGACAGCAAAAAATTTTCAGCTAGATAGTATTCCTTCAGCTACACCAGCCAAAAATTTTGTATAAATTTATTGTGGTTCAACTGAGTTATGAAAAGATAGGAAAAGGGTGCTTTTTATGAAACACCGTGTAGGTAAGAGAACGTGAATATCTACCCGGGATACCAGGTGTCATGCAGCACGGGAAATCCATTGAGGCTGACAGCCGTGGATACCTTGGTGACGGTAATCAGTTCTGAGACGACTCCGCCTGGGTTGACATGGATGGCCAGTGGACCACTGGTCTCAGAGAGGGACACTGTGAAGACATCTCGTGTGTTGGCAATCAGCACGCTGCAGTCTTTGCAGCACAGAACGTGGCACTGAAACACATGTACACAGTGTCTCCCCAAAAACGTCCCAAGTGCTAAGTAAGTAATTATAGTGATTTTAGTAATTTTTGAAAATTTATGTTTCACATGGTAGTGTAGCAAGGCAGTGAAAGTGCGGTGGGATATTTAACAGCCACTTTATTGCTAACTGTTCATAGTATGTGCCAGTGAAAGAATTTTGAAATTGGTTGATATTTGACCAAGATATGGAAAATGACAAACTGGGACGTTTTTTGGAACACAGTGTAGTTACACACAATCAGTGGCATAAACAACAAATCCTAGGGAGCCAGGCCTCCCCGCCCAATTCCCCAGACAAGACATAGGCACACGTTCAAACTTCACCAAATTTGTCAATTTAATCGGTTGATTCTCAGGAAGTAATTAAAATTTTTGCCACTAGATCTGATGCTTTCAAGCTATAATGCTCCCTCAGACCGTTTCACATTATTATAATTATTTCTATTTTCAGTATCTCTCATGTCATTTTTCTTTTAAGCTTTTCAGTTCTTTTTAGTTGATGTCTACGTTCGGCGCTACGCACTCTTAGTGGTGCTTGCCAGAAATGATGATGATGATGCTAGATTAAACTGGCAGTCTGTCTGTTAATTTCTCAGTGCAAATTCGGCACTGTATTGTACTGTATTGTATTGTATAGTGGATTTTAGAAGTCTTTTTCTAAGGTGAGAAAAGAGAGAAAGTAAAAAGAGGAAAGGAAGGAAGGAAGAAAGGAAAGGAGGGAATAAAAGAGGGCAAAAAGAAGAAAGAAAAGACAAAAAGGTGAGAAAGAAAGAAAGGGGACAAAAGGGGAAAAGGAAGGGAAGGAAAAGGGAGAAAGCCCCCACAATTCACATTTTTGCTACGCCACTGCACACAATTACCTCCTGATAAGTCTCCACACATGTACCTCTACCTATGCCAGTGCAACTTCATCATCAGAGTCGTGCACAAAAACTGATACAAAAATTCCTTGCAGAACAGACAGACATGTAGAGACAGAGGCAATAAGCAGCTGCTTGATCAGTGAAATCATCATAACAACTGTAATACATACTGCTCATGCACAACTGCACTGTTATAAATATCTGTTATATTCTATCATATTTTGTCATTTAGCATGTGTGCTCTGCATTTTGTCAGTGGCGTTTTCAATAAACAACTATTGTATTGTATTGTATTTTACTCTAGCAACAACATTTTAACATGCACAATAGGTAAATACTATATCCATATTTCATTTTCATTTCCTTGGTATTAAACCCAAACATAAACAGGCGAAGATATCTGCCCAGTGCTGACATGACATGAGGCCATCCAGCCCAGCTATACATACTTTCCCACTGCAAAGTGCAACCCTGACCCTAACTTTACCCTGACCTTTGACCTTTGGAGCTAAAAATTTTCACACTGTTTACTCCACAAAGTTACCAAAAATCTGGTAATAATAAATGTTCTCATGTCGATACAAAAAATCTAGCATAATTTGCAGCAACTAAGTAATATACTTATTATATAGCTGTATCACAAAATATTTATTTTAAACTATCCAAAAAACAGACTTTAAAAAAATCAAAATTATTTCCAACAAACTTTAGCAAGAAAGTTGAGTTCACAGCGAAGTCGTTTGACTGGTGATTGCATGGCCAGCAGCTGAAGCTTCAGTTGATCATCGAACGGCAAGCTAGCCGCCAGCCACAGTGACAGTCCGGCAGAATCTGACCTCCGTGAATCAACTTCCGTCAGCAGGCTGAGATTAAACACGGCCAGATGACGACGAATTTCATCAATCAGCCAGTCCTGTGCATGGTGGTATAACGTAAATTATAATGTAAAGTCCTTCTCAGGCCACAAGGCCCACAGGGTTGCTCTAATTTATTTTGTTACCCCTCAGCCAGATGCACACTGTATACTATAGTTACAGGGATAGTGCATCATACACACAGTGTGCTCGTTTACATCCCCATTTTCAACAGCATTCATTGCATCTACCTCAAAGGAATGGCCAGACTGAGTGAACTTGGTACAAACAAGACCGAAATCTCACCATAAGAACCAAGACCACAAAGCTCCAGGCTGAGACCAACATAAAAACTAAAAACTCGAGATCACATCGAGACCAAGACCAAGTCAAAAAAACTGAGACAATCAAGATATCAATGACAGCCAATAAACTGATGCAGTAGAATCATAGAGCAGTTTAGCAACAAATCTTCAACGATCAACATCATGTCCCAAAATTAGCAATAACCCTCACTCACTACAAGCACCAAGATCAGCTACAGACTGGCAGACTTCTGTCTGAAACCAAAAATGTGAGTTCGCAAAAAAAATGACCAATATCAAGACCACAGAGCTTAAGGCCACAAATGAGAATGCTATTTGAAACTGATCTCAAGACCAAATTCCTGATGTAACATTAAAATATTACTTCAATGGAAAACATTGTTATAACTGTCCAAAACAAAGTACAAAAGTACAATTATGGAGCAGTTAGCTTTATTTCAACTGCAACATAAAATATCTGGTAAAATATCTTCTGATGTCATAGCAACCTGTTAACTCCGCTCATCAAAACGAACATGCACTGTTGATATGTATAGTATAGATGTGTACTATACAGCAAAGTCAGCAAATTATTTAGCATTAAAAAGTGAAATTCTAATCACTTTGCACCAGTCATTATTCAAATATAACAGCACAAAAACACATAAAATATACGTACGGCATCATACTGCTTATACACCCACGGTGGCCATGCTGTGCAGTATGCAGTGGAAAAATGAGACATCTAAAATTCAGAAAAAAAACAACAAAAAATACAGAATCTAGACTCAGACTAAACAGTATCAGAAGATGACACCGAATGTGCAGAAATTACTAGTGCTGTACCAAGCAGTAACTTTCACTATACATGGTGTTTCATAAAAAGACCCCTTTTTGTTTTTTCATAACTCACTCAAATGATGATTAATTTACACAAAATTTGTAACAGTTGTAGCTGAAGAAATACTAATTCAAAATATTGCAACAAAATATGGCAGTTGATTAAATACTCTTTGCTACTCGTGACTTACGCTGACGTCATAATGTGTCATGGGTACAAGCTTGATAGTCTCAACTGTTGCAGTCAGTTGTTACCCTGCTTCGATGGTAAACTTAATTTGGTTTGCTAATGAAAAATGTTAGCGTGTCAGCACTAAGCAACATGGGGACATAAAAAAAGGCAAACCAAAAACGCAACCATTTTGCAACTTCGGTGTGCTAGTGCACTGTCTTGCTCAAACATGTGAAAGTCCAACTATCCACACAGACACGTAAATGCAATTGATTTCCATGTTTTTGTGGCTGCAACTGTAAAACTTCAAAAATTTGTCATCAGCGAACCAAATTTTTCACCATCGGAGCAGGGTAGCAACTGACAGCACCAGTTGAGACTATCAAGCTTGTACCTGTGACACATTATGATGTCAGCGTTACGTCACAACTAGCAAAGAATATTTAATCAACTGCCATATTTTGTTGTAATATTTTGAATTAGTATTTCTTCAGCTACAACTGATATAAACTTTGTGTAAATTGACCATCATTTGAGTGAATTATGAAAAAAACAAAAAGGGGTCCTTTTTATGAAACACCGTGTACACTCAAAAAAAAATATTTGCCTCTTTCTCGTGGTCAAATACAAATACAACTACCAAACAAATAACTAAAAATAATTCGCTAGCTTTAGAAAGAAATTTATCAATACTTTAAATACAACAGTAACATTTAAAATACTGAACATAATAAAATGTAAACCATCAAATCAAATATAAAACTTACACAAACTTTTATGACTATACAAAATAACCTTCAATTGTTCTCAGTATAAATGCAACAAACATGGCATCAATGGCTTCCAGTAGCAAACTCAGCACAATTGTGGTTCACAGCACTCAAAATTTAAATCATTTCATTTTTATATAAATAAAAGCCATTAATCAGCCCGGTAAAATTACAAATTGAATAATCGGGATGGCTCCAATAATTACCTTCCGTTTGGTGTTAGATGTACGTGCAGTTGAACAGTGATATGTGGCATCATAGCTTCTCTTCAGCCGACACATTGTAGCAGACATTGCACCTTGCAGTGGCAGAGGCAAAACTCGGTCCACCAACGTATGCACAGTAGCAAGCAGATGACTGCATGCACCAAACAAATTATGAGCATAAAAATTACTAATCATTATCTGTAATAAGCTGCATAAATTTCACAAATTACTGCTGATCTGCAGACGTGTCAGTAGCTGCTGTTGCCGCATTTGGAACAATCTTAGTTTTCCACTAGATGTTGCCACAGATAACAAATTGTCGTGGATATAATATTAGTGACCACTTCAACCTATGGGTTTATTGACAGATCTGTACACTACTGATTCCTATTTACGTTAACACTGGTCTGCATGGCTAGCAGAAACTCTTCTAAAAAGAGAACGGTTGATGCATTTATTTGTATTCCTTCCCAATGTGAACAATGACACAATGACACAATTTAAACTCACCTCCAATTTTTAGAAACCAAAAAATAATAATAAATTAATAATATAAACCAATTATCTGAGAAAAAACACTAAGATCAGCTGAGCATCTCACATGCTGACTTACCCATCAAGCTGCCGTGTCACTGAGACAACACGAAAGCGCTGCCGACCGACAGTTTTTACTTTCAGTGAGTCCGCTGGATCATGATCCACATCGGAGAGAATCTCAGCAGTGCATCCCACACTGGACATTACTTCTTCTGCCCCGGAGTCCTGCCACCTGCAACGTGACAAATCCTCCACTAATTAGTGCAAAAACATAAAAACTAAAGTTGTTGAGTTAATGCATTAACTTAGCATGCTAATGCATTAAAGAATTAAAGTGCGTTAAAAAATTAATGCAGATACGTAAATTGACTTAATTCTGTGAAGCAAGAGTTCCAATATTCCATTAAACAACATTTATTTGACGAATGAATAAAATTCAAGTAATTAAAAATTGTTTTGTTGCTGTTCCATCACTACTGTCATGGTCCTGTGACACAGGCAAAACTTCTTGGGCCTCATTCCACTAATGCTCTCAATGTAGTCCACCTACAATATCAGCAATATTAATGATGCTTTATTAATGGGTTAACGCATGTGTTAAAAAAATTAACACCTTGACAGCTCTAATATAAACACCACCACAACATCACACCTTGCTGCTGATGCTGCCAGTACAAGTACTGCTACAAGTAATAATACTACTAATTTCCATTTAGCCTGAATGATGTCTGCCCAAATCAACCAGAAAGACTTTCTAGAATTGTTTGTAAAATGCACTGCATTCCAAATCAGGAGTGTCACCTGCCATATTGGATCACAGTGTTACTTTCCACCCAACACAGGTAAATGCACTCCACCTCTACCCCAACCAGACTGGGGTGTTTCTTCAATACTAGTCAAGCACAAATGATATGACTGCCAACAAGACATACATCTGCAGCTAGAATTTTACAGGCTGCATAGTGCACAATGTGCATGCTGTTTCTGCTATCAAACCAATATCAGTAAAGCACCAACAAATACACAAAACACTGATAGAAAATATACAACATTTGACAATGTGGCAAAAAAAGCAGCATCAAAACAGAATAACAAAAAAGCAATCTTCTTTTCTAAAAAAATACAAACTAGATAGCGCTCGTAAGAGTGCATATCTCCGCCAATTAAAGTAATTTAAACATTACAACAACAACTACTACTACTACTAAATTGTGACCATGCGTTTATCCGACACCATTATGGAGATACGATGCCTCAAAGACATGTACACAGACACGCACACACACAGAATGACGGACAGAATGACCAATCTCATAATCTCCTCCAATGTTCACTGCATTCACACTTGGCGGAGATAACAACATAAGAAGGTAGACAATACAAACACAAATTAGCCTAATTATTTTTCACACCTTTATTTATTTGTCACTCTGCAATGCAACAGAATAGAACAGATCAGGTAAACAAAACAGTCATCCTTTAAAGAAATAACTTTTGTACAAGCGAATAACTGACAAAAGTAAATAAATTTATGCAAGGTAGAGAAGCATATACTTTGTAGTCAGAATTCCAACAGCTTTATCACCAGCTGATGCATGACGAATTATGCTCACTTCACGAGCATCAAATAAATTCAAAGGAAGAATCTGCCCAGGAAACAGCACCAAACTGGACATGGGAAGAATTGGTATTTGTTGACATTGCTCCTCCAAAACAGCACTGGACTTAACTAATGTTCTTCCATCGAAAAATACTTTATCCGCTGATTCTAGTTCAACTTTCTAAAAAATGCAACAAGTTAAATATCACTAATTTCACTACAAGTACAAAAACATTTTGAAAGACTCCAGAATCATATAAAAATGCAGTTAGAGAAATACATAGGCACTATTACGTATATTATGAATATCAAATATCCATGAAAACTATTTCTCACTTTTGTACAGTAAGCTTACACCTACAGCTACAAGTAATTTGAACAAAGGTCATGTGACACGCGATAGCAGTGGTCCTGCCACTTTAGCAATCAGTGTAGGCTCACAGCAATAAGATATTAATGCATGTTGAAAGAGTACTTAAATTTGAGGCCTCCATACAAAAGACTCCTTGAATTTAAAAAATCGAAACTTAGATTTTTAAAAATGTACGTCCTATGCTAAAAATGTCATATACAGGTTGTCCAGGTCCAGGTCCATCTCCAGCAATTTTGGCGCAATTCACTCTTAAAATGTGTCACAGCTGGAAATCGCAAAAAATTCACTAAAAACCTCTACTTTGGGGATTCAAAAAGGTCATTCAAGGTCATCGACGTTTACAGCAATAAAAAGTTTATCACTATTGCTTGTTACGATAAGCAGCATGTCTGTGCCTATCTGCAACTGTTTTCATGCTACACGAGATAATTGCAGTAAAATGACCAGTTTTTAGGGGAGGGAGGTAGCTGTCTTTGACGCCTGCATGCGCCGGCATCCTTCAACCTAAGGGGTCGAGATTTGGACTGCTAAAATCTATGTTTAATGCTAAAAACTTCACATGCAGGTTGTCTTGGTCTATCTCCAGCCATTTCGTTTTCACATTATATGAGCCAATAACGGCAAAATAACGTCTTTTTAGGGGGTACCCCTCTTTGACGCCCTCGTTCGAGAACCCCCGCACCAACGGGCACGAAATTTTGTCACGATGAACTAGAGTCCTTTGTACATTAGTGTGATGGACAGACGGACAAACAGACGGACGGACAGAGGCCTAGACGATGGCTAAGACGAAAAACTACAGTACAACTATCGAAACCGCCAGATACTTTACGTGACCAAGACATCTTACCAGAGGATAGCAGAAGTCATTCTGTTTGCTAAGTCGTTTGCCCATTTCGACGTCGATGAAACACAAATGAAAAATGCATCATTTCTACAGAGAATCGGTGTCAGCAGATTAAAAACAACCGCTGCGTCCAGAATTACTATAAATATGCCACTATATATATGACAACAAGCACAGCCAAATGCTAAATTAACATTTAAAACATTTCAATACTTATTTCTTCACAGGAAGTACTTTTGTAACACAGTCATCTAATTTGTGGAAAATGCGACTTATCAATGAAACTGATATCAAACGATAAAGTAAGTAACGACTAGCCGAACGCGTCACTGTAATGATTCTCAATTTCTCACTAGTTGATTGGGTGCTTGCAGTCGCGCGATCCTAGAGGCATCCGTCCGTCCGTCGTACCTAGGCACTGGACCATGCATTATATATTATTTATGTAAAAAACTGTTCAGTTTATATACAGTGTAAAGGTGACATCGTGGTTGTAGATATAAAACTGCACAAATCACAATTTAAAAATTCAAACTTTACCATTACACAGTCAGCAAAGTTCTTCTGACATTGTGTGATGGTGATGTTTGAATTTTTAAATTGTGATTTCTGCTGTTTTATATCTACAACCACGATGTCACCTTTACACTGTATATAAACTGAACAGTTTTTTACATAAATATTTGCAGTTTTATTGCCGTTGAAAGTAATCTAGAGTTGAATAAAATCGAACAGTAGAATAACCACTACAAATGCTACCACAACTACTGCTACTCCTATTTCTACTTCGACTATAAGTAACTTCTACTTCACCATTACCATACTCTACCCCTACCATAACCTACGTCACCCCCTATTGTTACCGTAATCTTTCGACTACGCTACCACTATCTTGCCCCTATCCTTACTACAGTACTACCACTACTACGTATACCGTGATGAGAGTCACATTTTTGACAAACCACAATAATAATTTAAAATGACCCAACACTAGCACCAACGTTGTCTGCTGGCGTCGTCATGGATACCGGGATCAACAAATTTAACGACTCAAAATCCGTCTGTTTTGTCTCCAAA
>Ga0209367_1010839_pt1 | contig 12163 bp, 7 predicted proteins | sample WorMetLIZISLAND2_FD_187412 | JGI IMG/M metagenome (GOLD analysis project Ga0209367, IMG submission 187412) | Marine gutless worms symbiont microbial communities from Max Planck institute for Marine Microbiology, Germany - Olavius geniculatus... ... | reverse complement strand
TATTCGGAGGTCACTTGATTCTGACTCGGCTGCGACACTCGTCCATGCCTTCGTGTCATCCCGCGTGGATTACTGCAATGCAATCTTCGTTGGGGCGCCGAAGAATGTATCAGACAAGCTACAACGAGTGCTGAACGCGGCCGCACGCATTGTCAGTGGCACACGGAAATATGATCACGGTCTGACGGATCTCATGCACAATGAGCTTCACTGGCTTGACGTTCCGGATCGAGTGAAGTACAAGCTGGGTATGCTGATGTACCGATGCCAGCACAACCAAGCACCTCGGTACCTGATGGACCACTGCTCGCCAGTCTCTGACGTCGTCTTCCGACAGCGTCTGTGTTCGTGCGACGTCATCAGCTCAGCACCTACGGCCGTCGGGCGTTTTCTGTTGCTGGACCAACTGTCTGGAACTCACTGCCTGATGACCTACGTGTTCCGGAATGTTCTACCAAAAATTATTAAAAACTGATAATCCATCTTCAAGTTATGATCGATATATTTTGGTGTGTTTTTATGCCTCAGAGTGTATAATAGCTATCACAATTACTAACCTATAACTGCTAGCGCTATTAATAACCACTAAACAGAATTACTTCTAGCGAAACTGGGTTGCAATCTTTTTAAAATGGTTGCAACAAAATATTTTACAGGAGGCTTAGTGCCCTGCAACTCAATCAACGATGTCAAATGAATAAAGGTTAGTATAACAGAAAGCATCGACTCAACCATTCTTGGCCGAAAAAGTTGTACGATATCAATTATTCCTCATAAAGTTCTGCCAAGAAAAAATCTGTTGCAGTTACCGGAAATTCCCAGCAAATGGAGTTTCCAGAACGATAAATGGCTGCGGTTTAAGTGGGTGTCGAGCTTCGACCTTTGACATGAGTCGTGGCTCTGGGAATGTCGCTGCAGGATTGTACAGATCACCAGACTCATAAGTGACTTGTGTGTCATCGTCATCATCTTCGCCCTAGATCAATCACAGCCAGCAATGTTAGATCTAAAACTGCTTGTGTATCATTGCCTAATTAGGCTCAGAAGTGCCTTGTGTGACACTGTCCTCATTGTCTTCTCCCTGGACCACAACCAGCAACGTTAATACTCAAAAGTGATTTATCCTCATTAGACTCCTAAGTTACTCGTGTGTCATCATCTTCATCATCTCTTCCCTATATCACAATCAGCAATGTTACGCTCGTAAATGACTTGTGTGTCGTCATCCTCATTGTCTTGTAGCTAAAACACAAAAAGTTACATTACCAGCACCAATGCTAGCCTAAAAACGATCAAAGTTGTGGTCAGTGGCATTGTGGCTTACAAATATATTGAAAAGGTGCAGACTGTGGCCAGTTGCTATGTATATGGCTAGAAATGAAGTGTTTATTTAGCAGATTTACCGTCGTTCAATTCAAGCCGCTAATGGCGATAACACCAAACGCCCTGTAGACGTTTTATAATAATATATTGTGACGAACACAAAATCATATGCAGTAACTGTTATTTCAGACAATTACTATCACATTTATATGTACAAGTGATCTACTAACGCAAACGGGAACGTGCAACAGCTGCGGCGCATGTTTAAAAAGCCACTAAAACAAAGTCTAAGTCAGTCGCCAGAGGCTGCCAGACGAGCGGCGGCTAGTGTCTATAGTGTTTTACTCGTACTCACCAGAGGGCATGACACGCTCACTCAACCAACGCCGAATCGGCTGGATAGTGCAAATTTTCCCCACCCCCCTCTCATTTAGCGCCCTTGTTCAGGGTGACCCCCTTCGAATTTATGGAAAAGCTTTACGGTTCCTGAAACTAGAGACTTTCAGCCAGCCAACGACGAAGATTTGGCGATTGTAGCTTGTACCGTTTTTTGACTGATCCACCTGTGTGACAGACGGACGGACAGACAGACAGGCAGACGAACAGAATTGCGATGGCTAAGGCATGCTAAAGCAGTAGCTGCTTTCGCATGCAAAAATGTACAAAATTTAAAAGTCTGCAGTAAGCCTACAAGAAAACTCAAGCAAAAAATTAACAAAACGAGAACGAAGTATGCAGAAACACGACAGTCAGCAAATGTTATTGGAGTAAAGAAACATTAGAATACAGATTCCAACGACAATTCGCAGTTTATTATTGAAAAATAGACATCATAAAAAGCAGTTTGATTTGCACGTCGCGACGTCCAGGTCTTAAAATTTGGATGCACGAGCTTAAATTTTTGGGTGTATTTATGCTCAGACGTCCGCTACTGAACTTTGCTGGAGCGCCCATAATGCAGCTAGGAACCTGGATCGAGTTGAGGTGGGAAGAGCCAAAAATGGAGGCCACAGGCCGATACTATAGCAAAGATCAAGCGCTTGTAGCTTTAGTAATAGTAGAGACAATGTTTTGGAAATAAAACTACTGTAACAAATAAATATTAGGAAACCTTGAGCTGTCGACATTTGACAGAGACAATCTGTCCAGGGCGCAGTAGAATGACATCACCTTCAACTAGCAGTGTGCTGGGGAGATTAACAACGTGCGAGTCACGAATTGTCCACTGCAGGGAGATGCACGGAGACAACGGACAGTTGAGATCGATGTAACTGGCTGATGTCCACTGACAGGACTTTATACACCCTAGGGGTTCACACCAATACTCAAACTCAGTACTCCACCACTACACCCACCGTACACCTCTGCACGTAGCAACTACTACAAAAAAGAAAGTTACAATGATAGAGTGGAGGACGGTTGTGATCAAGATAGCCAGCAGACCACCAATGATACAACACCACTACAACACTCACTGAACCACATCTACACCTAGATACAACAACAACCACTCATGCAGTCAGCTACTACTACAAATGTGTCACAATGACACAGTCAACAGTTGAGGTCAAGACAGCCAGCCAACGTCCACTGACATGACTTCATACACCGTTGATGGCAAGTTGTGACAATAATATTCGTACCAAAAATTATCAGAATCTGATAATTGGTTTTCAAGTTACAGTCGAAAATGTCGGGGATGCTTTTTGGGACACAGGGTAAAAACAATACAACTACTGCCAAAGCTTCAAACTGGTTTAAAATGGCAAAACAGCTGCTGTAAACTGAGGGACTCAAAAGTGTTCATTGCAATAATGTCTAGAAAGGAAGCAGTTTACCAGGTAAAACTTGCAACAAATTATAATACTCCAAAAGCAAAATTCATCAACGTTCCTAACACAAACGCAACTTTGCTAACAACTTGACTGCTAACAAATTAATATGTGCCAATAAATCAAAAATGCTGCACCGTATCGCATTTGTTTTGTACAAAAATGTACACAACAGAGCTTACCATGGCAGAATCTGCAAAAACCTGTTTCTGCAGCACCAGTTTCAAACAATTTAAACTGTGGTTAAACCAATACTGGAAGATACCTGCCAGCCCTTGTTTGAATTGAGAAGACACAGGAAAGACAATTAGTGAGAAATGAGAAAAAAGTGACACTTGCGGTCGAGTTGGGCAATCACACGTCGAGCTTTATCTCCGAGCTCCACGTGACGTAACCGATCATCCCATGCCACAAAGTAGATGTTTAGCGCCAACAGAAACAGCAGCACACATGCCTCGACCATCAGCCAGTTATCACTGAAATGTATATATATATCACAGTTTCTTCATTTGGAAAATATAATAAATCAAAATGCAATCAAAAAGTTGAAACAAACACCAAGCACAGAAAGCCACGAGAAACCAAAGTGATACCTAAAAGAACAGAAGGTGCATCAGTGATGAACAGCGGGACAAGTTGTGACATAGTTCGAACTGTTTACTTCTAACATGCTTGAACTTCATCTATATCAAGACTATTTTTGTCCTCAAGGCACCATGAGACCAAGACGTAAACAGTTCATCCGTATCATGTGGGACAAACTTCTGTGTGCTCCACAGCATCCACCTAATCATTCAGTTTCTGCCAATGACAATCACGTGCAGCTTGACTGCAACCTGCGGACATGGTCATCATTGGCTCACAAACAACTCAGTTTGGTCAGAGCTGCTTCTGCTCATCGGCACAGAACATGTACAAGAAATCTGAGCTAATGCTCATGAGATGCGCGAGAGCCTATGGCAGTTCCTGTTTGCAGGTAATTTTAATCTAGATATCTCCATCCATTTCATCACTATTCACTCTTTTGCAGCCAAAAATTGCCAAAAGATCACTTAAAATCAATATTTTTAGGGTTCAAGGTCATTCAAGGTCATCAGTGTTGACATTTCTAAGAAGCTCGTCATCAGTGCAGCATGTCTGTGCCTATCTGCAACTATTTTCATGTTCGACAAGACAACAGCAGATGAATAACTACTTTTTAGAAGGGTACCCCTCTATGACACCCACGTGCGCAGGCCTCTTTGAATCTTGAGGGTCCAAACTTGGACTGCTGAAATCAACATTCAATGCTGAAAATTTCATATGCGGGTTGCTTTTTTGGCGCAATTCACTCTTGAAATGCATGTCACAGCCCAAAATCGCAAAAAAAAATTCTCTAAAATTCCCTATTTTAGGGGTTTAAGATCATTCCAGGTCATCGATGTTGACATTTCTAAGAAGCTCGTCGCCAGTGCTTGTTAACATGTTAACAGACATGTTAAGCAGCATGTCTGCGCCTATCTGCAACCATTTTCATGTTAGACGAAAGAATAGCAGTAGAATAACATCTTTTTAGGAGAGATCCCCTCTTTCACCCCCTCATTCGTAGGGACCCCTTTTACCTAGTGGCATGAAATTTTGTCACGAAATATTAGAGACACTAACCTATCATACGGTGAAAACCCGAAGTCTCTATCTCATCTGGTCTTGAAACGGTATCAAGTTGTGACGAAAGGACGAACAGAATTACCATAGCTAAAACGCACTATAGCTAGCTAGCTAGCTCTCGCATGTAAAAATGATCTATAAATCTTCCACCTCAATTGGGAAACAGTGATCTGCGTAGACATCACTACATAATAGGCCTTACATTGTGGCTTTAGACTGTGCCTACTAGCACTCATAGAAGCCTCTGAGAACTTTGGTGGCATGGTAGTACAACATTTAGGGAGTTGGACTTACGATCACGAGGTTGTTGGTTCAATTCCCACTAAAGTCATTATCAAGTGTTTACCACTTGGATGGGTGACAGGTAAACCAAGGTCAACTCAGCCTTCCATCCCTCCAGTATAGGTAAATCGAGTACTAGCCTAAGGTTGAGATGGGGCATGTTCGCCTACGTCAGGTGGCAGATAATGCTGTAATTCCATATGTCAGGTGCTGCTCCGTAGCTCTGAGACATGTGTTTCCCACAAAGAGCTATACCCTTTTAAACTTTAAACGAGTGCTTAACATCTAACGAACTGACTGACAAATGAAGTATTACCGATACGGCTGAATGACGTATGCAGCCACAACGAGAAAAATGCAAACGATGACAATGAAAACATCGGTACAATGTAGAGTGGAGCGAGCATTCAAGTGATGCAGACAGCAATCCCGCAGTCGAAATACCAGCGGCAGGCGAGCACGCTTGTTGTCATAGTGATTCAGCTGGTCCTCCAACTCACTGCGCAGTATCCGCAGTGCATCTCTCGTGCTGTACCCGGTCAACATCTCACCTGTGAACATTCACAGGAAGTTTCGTAACTGACTCTGCGCTACTGCCAAGAAAGAAACTGTGGCAGGGTTCGGACACCAAAGCACATACCCCCAAAATCCAGCAGGGTTGTTCCACTAAAACGAAAACTTGTTTTATTATGATTAATTTTTGACATAGCAAGTCAGCAGGCAGTGCTTTTAACAGACTCGGTCAGCGTACCGGCACTATTCCAAAAGTTTCCCATCACAAAGTCTGAAATAGCCATCCAGGCTTGAAGTAAAAATTAGGTTTAAGAGGTTAGAGATGAGGATTGTTAACGATTACACTAATTTAGACCAGCTTCATATTTCATCCGTGAACTCCACTCGTCGAGTGCTACAAAAGATATCATTACACTACCGTTCAGTTCTGTCCGCAAGTACCAGAAAAACACTTTGAAGTACCAATCTCACTGTTGTTGTTATAGTGACCACTGGAAAAACATTCTCATGTCAACATTGCATCATCACCAGAATAGAAACCAGAAAACGTAGAATAGCTAAACCTCAGTCGTGAAATTGAACGTAAAGTAAGTAAATAAGTAAGGCATTCCAGAAAAAGTGCCTGCTGCAGAAATTAAATAAAGTTTAAATTAAAATAAAATGAAATCTGAAATGAAATTCAGCATAAAATAAAATTAAATATAAAAAATTGTAAATAAAATAAAGTTAAAAATAAAAATATAAATTAAAATAAATTTTAATTTAAGTAATGTTCAAAGTAAAATTCAAACATAAAATAAAATATAGTCAAAGTTAAAAATAAAAGAAAATTTAAAATAAAATCAGGTCCAAATAAAAAAAATAAAAAGTTGAATTTATTTCTGCAGCAAGCATTTTTTTCTGGAAGGACTTAATTACTAACTTAACATTTAAGTTCACGACTATGACGCTCAGCTGTTGTACATTTTTCGTTAATGATGCAATGTTTCCGGTGGTCGCTACAATAAGAGTGAGATCGGGGCGAAAGGTTATCAACCTGTCCACAAATTTTAGTTATTCAAAAAGAGTTTTTGCAAAGATTTACGTCTTATGAGCTATTATCTGTAATAAAATTGGTGGGTTTTTTGTTATTTTTGGTTGAGAGTGATTTTTATAGTAAAACTGTAAGAATTAGCATAGGCATGGCATTATGCCTTTCGATAGCCAATGCGACGTCATGTATAATTTTAGCGAAATTCTGTTCGATGTAACATATTAAATGTACCTTTTTTGCTGGATCGGCGTTGAAGTCATTAATATAACTGTTTTTGATAAACGTAGGTTGTCATTTTATTCAACAGAAACGTAAACTTTCAACGTCAACATTCCTAACCGGAAGACCAGGCACCAACAAGTAACATAACGTATTTAGCTATTTTAAGCATATTGCGTGCATATTCTACGTTTGTTTACTGTGTGAATTTGGATGAAATTCGAGCAGTTGATTGTGAAATATATGAACAGGTAACATTGTTAACTCTAACCCTAACCCTAACCCTAACCGAAGTTCTTGCTCACGAGCGATTTAAAGTGTACCGTAATGGCCAACGGTAACACCGGGCCACTTTAAATCGCTCGTGAGCAAAAATGAAGCAAAAACCCGCAAATTTTGTTTCAGATATTGACTAATAAGACGAAGTAGTGTGCAAAAAAGCAATTTAGAACGCAATGATCCGTGGACAGGTTGATAACCCTTGGCCGAGATCGGTACTTCAAAGTGTTTTTCTGGTACTTGCGGACAGAATTGAACGGTGGTGTGATGATATCTTTTTTGTAGCACTCGACGAGTAGAGTTCACGGATGAAATATGAAACTGTTCTAAATTAGCGTAATTGTACCCCGACTGGGGTTGTATGCTACGTATGACTGGCCGAAAACAAAACAAACTCTCACGCAAAAGACTATACGTAAAATATTATTCGTCTACTTCTTCCTCTTCAGCTGCATTTCAACGATTACTGACATTATATAAATGTAAACAAAAAATGTAAACATAGCATCGGCGTAGAATATAAATTTGACAGTTTTGACTCTACTTTGGAGATGGACCAAGTACTCAAGAATCGAGTTCCTAGAGTACTGCACGCTCCCATTTTCTAACAGAGGGGAAATTCTAAATTTGACGCAAAAATTTTGCGCATTAGAGCTCAGTGGCAAAAGAGAGGAGTCAGCTAAGGCAGCTGTCCCTTCCTTTTTCATCGGTCAGAAAATTATCCTAAAAGTTTTTTGTCCAAATTTTTGGTCCAAAAATGCAAAACCCATTTTTTTTTGTAAAATTTAGAGGCAAAATTAAAATTTTAAGCACGTGACAAAACGTAAGCTAGTGCAAGTGTAGCGACTGAATATAGGCACCAGCTGGTTCGGTTGTTGTAAACGCATAACGCGTTATGTCTATAGTGACACTGGAAGATTGAGATGGGTGATCGATTGACCTAGTTTTTGACCTTAGAATATATGGATGATCCGTCGACATTCCGACTACATGGTGTTTCATAAAAAACACCTTTTCTTCCTTTCATAATTCACTCAAAATATGATTAATTTACACGAAATTTTTACTAGTTGTATAGCTGAAGAAATACTAATTTAAAATATTTTAACAAAATATGGCAGTTGATTAAATATTCTTTGTTAGTCGTGACGTAGGCCTAATGCTGACGTCATTAATGTGTCACGGGTACAAGCTTGCTAGTTTCAACTGGTGCTACCCTGCTCTGATGACACACATTTTCCGTCAGACATTTAACCTCAGCGACTAGTTCTGTCCGCCAGCGCCACTGAAGTCTTTTTAGCACATACTGGCGATTATTATTATTATTATTATTATTATTATTATTATGAAAAACCTGGCTGATTGATGACACATTCTTAAAGTTATATTGCAGCCGCAAAAAAACGCGCAAAAAAGCAGTCGCATTTACGTGACTGTGGGGATAGTTGTTGGACTTCCACATATTCGAGCAAGGCAGTATACTACACCTACGGGCTCAACGGCCGCAAGTGGGAGATGAACACCCCGCTTACGCCCCAGCTGGAAGAACAAGTAAAGTCCTGCTAAGTGCTAACGCAAAGGGAAACGCGCAACAGCGGTGCACCGTCTTACGCTAGTGATCCATAGACTTCATCCGTAGAACTCATCCGTACGGCTTTTGGCTACAGATTCAAAGAAAACCAAGTAAAACGAAATCAGTCGACAGAGGCCGCCAGACGACCCTCGGCTATAGTGTCTATAGTGTTTTACTAGTAGTCACCAAAGGGCGCGAACGTATAAAAGGGGTCTGGGGCGGAGCCCCCAGCGGGGTCCAGGGGCAAAACCCCTGGTGGGGAGGTCAGGGGGGCGAAGCCCCTTGAAGCTGAAACACTTTTTGCTTTTGAACGTTCAATGGAAGCCGCAAATTCGCCAATTTTTCTGAAATTTAGAAACACAGGTAATCACAGATATTTGCGTTGTTTTAGTCAAAAATAGAGTTTAGCAAACTGCAAAACGTCGTCACGGATTAATGTGAGTTATAACAAGAAATTTGAGCTAATGCTCACGAGACGCGCGAAAGCCTATAGCAGTTCTGGTTCCGTAGTTTAGCTGAAAAATGGGTTGTTCACGTTAAGTTAATATACAAATACCAAATTCTCTATCTGGATCGCTTAACAATAGTTACGTGGCGCCACCTTTTGAATAATATAGACTTGTGTCGCAGCCCGAAATCGCCAAAAAATCCATAAAACCCCCTATTTTGGCGTTCAAGGTCATTCAAGGTCATTGAATTCGGCGACAATCAAGAGCCAGTGTACGACTTCTTACTAGTGATTAGGCCATATCTCGCACCGTTACTGAGGTACAGCGACTTATTGGCCAAAAATCGCAAATTTTGCTCACCCTCTCTCATTTAGCGCCCTCGTTCGGGGTGACCCCCTTCGCATAATATAATAGCTCTACGGTTCCTAAAACTAGAGTCTTCCAGGCAGCCAAAGGTGACAATTTGGTGATCCTAGCTTGCACCGTTTTTGACTGATCCACCCGTGTGACGGACGGCCGGACGGACGGACAGAACTGCGATGGCTAAGACGCGCTGAAAGCAGTAGCTGCTTGATCCGAATGCTTGATCCGTTGATCATCGCCGATGTCGTCGCTCGCAAGCGGTCGCCGTGTCTTTGGCGTTTTGACATCGTTATTTTTGAGTCTTCGTTTGTTTAGGCAGTGGGGCTGGATCGAGTAGAACGTCGTTCGTGGAGTTGGGACCAGAGCGTCGTCCGTGCATGGGATCGAGCTCAGAACGCCGTCGGTGAAGTGATCGCTGATTGTCTCCTCGACGTTGGAGCCGTCTTTTGCACTGTTATCAAGGGACCGCTGATCGTCCTGTCGTCGCTGGACCCGACTCGCACCGTTGTCGCCGGATCCTTGCGTCGTCTTGCCTCTGTTGGACCCGTTTTAGTGTTGCTGTCGTCAGTTCTGTCCTCCATGTTGTTGTTCGATGGACCTGTCGACTGTCGCACTGTTTCTGTATCGTGAGTTGATATTTTGTGAATTGTGAGTCCCTTTCTGTCTTGTAACTTTGTATGAGACCTTGGTTGGTCGTTTTAAGATGAGTTTTTAAAAGCTTGTAGGCCTAATAATACGCCAGGACTATTAAAAGCCGCTGTCGTTGCATAAATTTGCTATTTCGTTTTGAACTATGATGATATGAACTTTATTTTCGTTGTCATCGCATAAACCTGTTGTTTTGCTGATTGACTTTTGCTGGATTGATATATGGGCGACTGAAATCGCGGGAGTGGACATCGCGGCACCAAGTAGCAGGGGTGGACATCGCGGGAATGGACATTGAGGGAGTAGCGAAACAGCAATAAGCAGCGATCAAAACCTCCAGCCGGTTCGCTACCAAGTAACAACTACGAACAAGTTGTTTACACCTACGTACGTGCTTGTGTGGTCTAATGATTGGTTGATAGTGACTCATTCTCACCACGGGTCATAATGCATAATACACTCGAATGCAGTTTCTGTCAGCTGTGAGACATTCCATGGGCTCGCACACACAGACTTTGCGTCCAGCAGACGATAGCAGCAGCAGCAGCAGCAGCGACGAGTTGGGATGAAAATCAGACTACAACAGCTCCTGCTGCAACAGCGACGGCTACAACGTCGTCAGCGTCGGCCGTGACAGAGTCACAGTTCTGCGAGGTGTGTCTGATTGCACCGCGCGAGGGGTTCGCATTGGTGCCGTGTGGGCACGCACGCTTTTTTGAAAACTGTGCAATGCGAGTTGCTGAGATGGATGCAGGGTGTCCAATGTGTCGTGGTATGATCACGGTGATCACGATGGTGATGCGTATTTTTCATTAGAGACAGTGCTTTTAACTAGAGACAGAGTGAACTTTGCTACTAATGTAACTGTTTGAGTGCTTTACTTCACACGTTTGCGATGACTTATTCAGTATTTAGTAGCATCATAAATATCCAAAAATCTCCACTATTCACATTCTTTGAGTTGACATGTCCAAGAAACATAGCGTTCCGTTTCATGGTTATAGGCTACATGAGAGCTTTCTACTACCAATCACTCCCGCATTGTCCACTCCCGCGATTTCAGCGCCCCCATTTTGACCTGTTGCTGTTACAGGCCCGTTGTGTGTGAACCTGTACGTTGATATGTGATAATTTTTGTGACCCCTGTATTATTTCGTAATGAAATTTTAAACTAATTTTTCGTTATTATTAGATATAAAAGTTAAACTCAATAGTTATATTTTCCTATCTGTCTTATATTATTAATTTTGCGTCGTTTCTTTGATTTATAATGATTGTCTGTCGTCAGTTGTTTTTATTAGTAAATATAAGAAACTGTGGACTTTGCCTCATACTAATTTTTTAATTGCGAGTTTAGTTTTCTTTGCAAAGTTTTTGGTAGGGTTGTTGGACCCATATAGGATATTGCGATCTATGTCGCGACACTAGAGAAACTAATTGGGTGGAAGAATTTTAATAAAGATTTTAGGAATCGTACAGTTCAACAAAAAACAACCATAGTCTACTGATAAAATTCACAACGAAATAAAACAAAATCGGGAAATCTGATATAACACATGCACATGCACTTTGTTTATGTTTTGTTATGCATGTATTTTGTTTGTGTTTCTTTTCTTTTCTTCTTTTGATATTTTGAGTAACTGATGTTCTGTTGCTATAGGCGGCCAGCTTGATAGTAGGGTTTGCAACCCGGGTTAACCCGAACCCAAAAACCCGCGTAACCCGGAGTTTTTTCAAACCCGAAAACCCGGGTTTGGAGAGCTTGCAAACCCGGGTTTTCGGGTTTGAATTTTGACCTACATTATGTTTAATTACACGTTAAAATAACTCGGCAGAATACGCAGTGGACGCTGTCAAACGAGTCATTGGCACAGGCGTTGGTTCCCAATCCTGGAGCTCTAGGAGACATTGAGAAGTCTCAACTGGCGGCCATCAGAACTGAGATGGCCGTCTTTGAATCAAGCGGCGTGCGAGGGCGCGGACTGCAGCTTGTATACAATTA
>Ga0209367_1010837_pt1 | contig 12165 bp, 4 predicted proteins | sample WorMetLIZISLAND2_FD_187412 | JGI IMG/M metagenome (GOLD analysis project Ga0209367, IMG submission 187412) | Marine gutless worms symbiont microbial communities from Max Planck institute for Marine Microbiology, Germany - Olavius geniculatus... ... | reverse complement strand
CAAGACAGTCAATGTCAACTACTTAGTGCTGAAGTGCGACACGTAGCAAACAGCAACATCCGTACAAAAGCTGCTGATAAAACTCTGGAGTTGTCATAAATTAAACTAAAAGCGCTAAAATTCACGAAAAATCACGGATTTCATGCAAGTCGGCGTTTTTCATGGAAGAAGGCCAATTTCACGGAAAATGTCACGGCCTTGAAATCGTGAATTAAGTTGGTCCTTAATCACTACTATAAATAAATAATTATTTCGACAACAAGCTAATAGATTTATATGCTAGCTATGACGACAGTTTTTGTTGATTATACGTTTAAAATGTGTTTCTAACTTTCTATATTCCACAGGTGGGCTTCCTCTAAACGTCGCAGGGCCCGGGGTAACTTACCCCCTACTCTCCTTCTCGACGAGCCTGGGTGCATTAATAACGCGTTAATTAATGCGTTAAAAATTAATGCTTCAACAACTCTAAGAAAAACATATATAAAAACATCGAAAATTCAACAGTCATACTATTAGATGAAGTGAGGTCACAGTGGTGTTTCCTGTACGGGAATGGATCACACAGAACTATTACACAACACTGAAAAAGACGTTCATCTGCAAATTATACGAACATATTTTTGCTAACAATATTGACAAATGTATAAACATGACCAAGGATATATTAGTGACATAAAAGAAACTAGAAATATGGGGCAGAGCGCAATGTGAGGCTGCCTGGTGCTGTAAGTCTGACGTGTGAAATAAGTTTAGCGAGTTGAAATTTCCCCATAGCAAAGTCACATGGCCCGAACTTAAATGCATTAGAATACGCAGAATGCGCAATGTCAACATCTGAGCCTATAACTTTTTTGATAGCGGACCAAAGTTCACCAAATTTTTCCTGTCCAACGCAGGAGGGATTGCTCTTGATCAAGTTTGTGTCCCATTGTTGATATTGACTGGTTCCTGAGTTACTTGTGGTCAAATTCAAAAGTTGTTCCAAATCGTGCTGAATTTTGAATGTTTCTGTTATCCCAAATTTTAAGGGGGCAGTGCCCCCAAAAGTTGTCAATAAGCGATAATGCCCATCTTATGACACGCCACGTGGCAAAGTTTTGTAATGTCATTTCCTCTAATCCCAAAGTCATGGGTGCGAATATGCTAAATTTTAAGCCAATTGTTGACCCCATTGTAAAAAATTGTAAAAGGAATCCCCGTCCCAGGTGGGGTGTGTGCTAGCAAGCCTTGGTCATTCTCTAGCAGGTGTAAAAATTTCAAGGCGCAGCACCCTTTAAGGGCTGAAATATGGTCTTCCAAAAAAGTCGATTTGGTCGGTAACATTGGCCAAGTGAACGCTGTGACCAAAGTTCACTGAACTTTTTTCATCTAACATGGGAAGAATTGCAGACGATAAGTTAGTTTTCCTTTTTTGAATATTTCTATCCATTCCAAAGACATTTGCAGTCAAAGTCTGACATCATGCAAAATTGGGCCAATTTTGGCATGTTTTGGCCCCAAAATTTTTGGCAGGGGGCAAGCCCCAAATTTTTGGACTAGGATTACAAAATTGAACATGCTTCCAACGACGTGGCAAAATTTCACGGCGATTGGCCAAGGCACCTTAGAAATCTTGCATTGAAAAAAACCATATACACTGTGTCCGGTAAAAAACTAATCCCCTAGACATCGAGCAATAAAAATGTTAAATCTGAATGAATCAGAAAAAAGTTTTATACACTTAATCCCCAATAAATTCCTAAAACAAAGGCCAATTTTTTTTATTCAGTTTCAGGTCTTTGTGGATAACGTTATCCACAAAGACTTGAAACTAAAGTGGTTTGGGGTGACCTTACAAAAACCGTTGTAGCTATTGTTTGCTTCGATAGATTTTACTGAAATATGGTACTGTGATTGCCAACAGTTGATGCACTGTCGACGTAGAATTTTGTTAGAATTAGTTATTCTTGTTAGAGTTACGCAAGTGTACAGTAACAGAGATGTTTACTTGTGTAATGCCAAATCGGTAATGAAGATATTTTGTTATCAATATTCAACAATTAATAACTCCACTTAAAAAAATTTTTTAATCAAATTTGGCAATCACTTAAGGAATTTAGTGGGGATTAAGTGTACAAAACTTATTCAGATTCATTCAGATTTGACATTATTTTTGCACGATGTCTAGGGGATTAGTTTTTTACTGGACACAGTGCAGAGCTGCAGTAAAATATAAGGCCTTCTGGGAACTACCGTTCCGGGTGGCATAAAAATGTGCAGCACGGATAATTTTAAAACAGCAAAAAAGTCTGGGACAGGAGCTAGCAAAATGGCGTTTGTGCTTTCCAGAAATTGAAACAAAAATGTACAAGTAATATTACTAAACATATAACATCAATATGTTTCCTATGGTGGTGGACACATTCAAACATTAACGTTTTCATGCTACAAGTTGACATACAGTTTACCACTAGCCACAAAAATCAACATGGAAACATCAAATGACCATTTGATACAGAATACTATACAGTACCAGGGTATCCAAAATTCGCAGATGCACTTATATTAACAACAACAGTACACGATCAAATAACATTCTTACAAGGAAATTCACAAATATTTCATAATCTTTATCGGAAAATATAACAGCCAGAAAACACTGAGACAGCTGAAACATCTGCTGAGAACTGCACTTTATTCCAGGGAGTCTACAGCAATTGCAACAATAAATGAATAATTCTTCAAATAATTCCTGGATCTAAACAGCGATGTGGATTACCGGTACTACGAGCACGAAATGAGGTGTAGAAATTATTTCCCTCCTTCAGCAGATGTAATAACAGTATTGTGGCTGCGAAATGACAAGACAAAAGACCAAAAAATTCAAGCATATATACAACAATGCAATCAACTCAAAAGACCCCATACAACATCACTGCTCTGATAACATTAAAACTGCATTACAAATACAGCTTCAAGTTATCACCAATGTTACAGCAGTCAATAACAGCTAACTCGAGTTAACTTTTCTGTTACCAAAGTGTTTGCTTTGACAACAGACAAATTCCAATACAGGATAACTTCTTGGAATGTCACGTGGTAAAACTAAAATTTTAATGAGAAAAGTTATGCATTATAGCACAACTCAAAAACCAATAAATTGCTTTAACATTCTACCGAAACACAAAATACAGAGGTAGCTAGTTATTGTAAAAAGATTATCCAAATATCCAAAAAAAGATTATCAAAATAGATTATCCATTACTCCCATGTTCCACTATAGCCCTGCTGGTAAATAATAACCCAAGCCTTCGCACAGAAGATGCATAATGTTAAAAGGCAAAAGTTTTCAGTCACATCTACAACAAAAACGTCATAAAAATCGGTAGCAAAAAACCAACTGCAAGCTAATCGATCAACAACAAATACAGTGACAACTAAAAACGATCAGAGCTCTCAACCCTCCATCGAGGATGATGCTGTCTCCTGGCAAATACAATGAAGTACCAGTTTACATGGTATCCCTAATGTCAAAATATCCCAGATGATCCAAAATCTACATAAGAATCTGGATTGCCACCAAAATGTAATAATTTTTTTCTTGAAACAGGCCCAACCCCTCCAAAAATGTCATTGGAACTGACTGACAACTTCTTGCGCTATTTTGAATACAAAGACATAACCAACTCAACAGATTTAACTAGCTAGCAAACTAGTAGCGGCTAGTTCAACTAGCAGAAAAACACCGATCGCCGAAAACAGCCAAGAATAAAATTCGGGTAAAATACTTCATTATGCAAAATGGACACAAGCTGCTTTTACATAGATTGCGTCAAACTGCATTCGTTGTTGTTCACTGCTTGGTAGCGAGACTCCTGCGCTTTGCTAGCATTGGATTGTTGGAATCCTGCAGGCTTTTGATCTGACATTGGTCGTAGTCAACACGCATTGTTGCCAGTGCTTGCGTCATCTCATCCTGCAATGTATATTGTACACAATAGGCTTAGAACAGTAAGTGAGTGAGTGAGTAGGACTTAATGTCATGCCCGACACAGTATAGGTCATTTTGGGGACGGCTTTTCTAGGCAATACACATACACATAATAATGGAACAGAAAGTTTAACCTATACAGAAAAACCTGATATAGAACACAAAACACAAAACCGACCTAAACCTACAAAACTGTAAGAACTCTACATTAAGACTGTGCATATGTAACAGTAATAGCAGTTCTAATAATCTTCCCTCTTATGCTCCAGACAATCATCAATCTCAGAATGCTGTCTATTAGAGGACAGGGGGTAAGGGTTAGAAAATATTGGTACCAGAGTATAACCCAATATTCACCAGTATTGAGTACTGGGTGATATTATTATTGGCTGTCACACCAAATACCAATGTCGCTCAGACATCTTGACACTAATGTATATGGTCATTTTAACAGCCACAACATGGGTAGAATAGTGCTGTAAACACGTACATTTATTCAAACATGAATACAGTGCTTCATTGTGCATCAGTATCGATATTGGTACTAAGTATTAGTATTGGCCAGAGCTGCCAGACCAAGTAATATTGACAATGAGTAGTTTGCTTGGTATCGTCCTAACTCCAAAAAACAAACTAAGCTTTCAAATCTTGTTACTGCAGCAAGTCAACATTTGGACAGACAGAATGTCAAAGCACAAATAATAGCTCTGAGTAATAAAAAGTGGTACACTTAGCAACAAACGTTACTATTTAGTCTCAAATTGCAAAAATCAGAAAGTGCCAACAAAGTTTTCTCACTGGTTTAGATGTTATCGAAATACAATGACATATTTACAGACTCGCAATGGTAATACTGTTCTTAAAAACTACAATAATGAGCTAAACAGAGTTGGTGTGCTGAAACGTACATGCTCCAAGCTAACAAAATAGCTACAGCCAAGCCTACCAACTTGAATACTTTCAATAACAAGAAATCTGAGCTAATGGTCATGAGACACGTGAGAGCCTATAGCAGTTCATGTTCGTAGGTAATCTTGGTCTGTCTCCATCCATTTCATCGCAATTCACTCCTTTGCAGCCAAAAATCGCCAAAAGATCACCAAAACCCCTATTTTTAGGGTTCAAGGTCAATCAAGGTCATCAATGTTGACAATCCTAAGAAGCCCGTCGCCGGTGCTTGTTATATTAAGCAGGATGTCTGTGCCTATCTGCAACCATTTTCATGTTAGGCAAGCCAGCAGCGGATAAATAATCACTTTTAAGAGGGGAACCCCTCTTTGACACCCTTGAACATAAAGGGTCCAGACTTAAATTGCTGAAATCTACATTCAATGCTGAAAATTTCATATGCAAGTTGTCTTAGTCCATCTCCAGCCATTTCGGCGCAATTCACGCTTGAAATGAATGTTACAGCCTAAAATTGTGAAAAAATTTACCAAAACTCCCTATTTTGGGAGTTCAAGGTCATTCAAGGTCATCGATGTTGACATTTCTAAGAAGCTCGTCGCCAGTGATTGTTATGATAAGTAGCATGTCTGTGCCTATCTGCAACCATTTTCACATTAGACGAGCCAATAGCAGTAGAATAACGCCTTTTTAAGGGGGTGCCCTTTTTTTCTCCCCCTCATTCATGAAGACCCCCTTCATCCAGTGGCATGAAATTTTGTCACAAAATACTAGACTCTTAGCTATCACACAGTGAAAACCATAAGTCTCTATCTCACCTGCGCTCCAATCGGTACCAGGTTGTGACAGACACCAAGACACCAAGACAGAATTACCATAGCTAATACACGATATAGCTAGCTATGCTAGCTCTCGCGCGTAAAAACGACATATAACATTAATTTTAATAAAGTCACAACCATACAGCATTATCATTGTCATCATTAATTAACATTATTATTGATCTTGTTCACCTGGCTTATTTTCAGGAATACACTCGAGCGACTAACTATGGAAAATCATATACAACCTTATCGCAAACCAGATGCCCTTACTCTGACACCTGATCAAAAGCACTAAAGCATTGCAGACTATGTAACAGTAGAATGCCGAGAGAGAATAAGAACCTGAACGTCCATCCAGCAGTCGACGTCCTCACGAAGGAGTTGTGCTGAGACGAGTGGCGTTGGAGGAACAAGATTATGTTGCTGCAAAACAAACAGCAAGTTATACCTACAATACCTTCTCTCTTTCTTATCATTTCTTGTCACAACTACTAGCCAATGTTAAACAACAATACTGACTTTTATATCAACTATGGTTAGCCCAGAACTAATGCTGTCAACTATGATGAAAAAACTAAATGTTGAACATTATCACAATAACTAACAATAATGGTTTGTTTTCCAACTCTCTGAAACACTGGGCATGGCTCATCTTCCTATTATATATTGCAGAAGTCTTATCAAGTAGGCTTATCTGATTGATATTTACTTTAAGTAAGTAAGACAATAAACCAAAATCAGACAACCAGACAGTGATTGCGTTCGACTACATTCTAAAAACTACATGCTGCCCAGAAAAAAATGCTGCCGCATTTCATCATAATTTTTAGCACAAACCACTGCGATGTTCCATTATACTAAACAATTGTGCCAATGAGTTATACTGATAAGTTTATGAACATGGTATAGAATTTAAAAAGTCCCGCAATATTACCGCTAATAACATCAACATTATTTCAGTTTCTGCCACCGCTTCTCTGATTCTGGTTATTTGAGGGGCAATCTGTACAATGTACATGCTATCAATTATGTGCATACATATAAGAAACATCTTGATGGTAGAATGGCAAATCATCCTATCTGTTTTTGATAATATTTCATAAAAACTGAAAACAACTTTCTATACGATGCATTTTTTGCTATTTTTTCCCCAGTGTTTTTTTCATAATTTTGTAAAGTATGTTAATAAATAACCTACAGATTTTCTTGCTATATTTCATTTTATAACGAAATAAATATTTAAATAGAACATTGTAGTTTGTAGTTAGAATGTTTTGCCATAAACAACTGTAGCTATTATGCTCTGCAATTCTGCCGTCGATGATCAGCTGAAAGAGATGTCATGAAAAGCACACACAGACAGACATACCGAAACCCATCCGTTCTGCATCACTTCACGTATTGTCAGCCGCTCGTCAGGGTCAGTCTTTAGCAGTCCACGAATCACGTCCTTCGCTGCAACACAAATCTTTTTGCATGCATTACTTCATACTAGGACTGCAGAAATTAATGACTAATAATTCAATTATTCATTAAAAAATTAATGCACTAAAATTTGATTAAATTTTGGACTTTTTAATAGCCTCAATTTGTAATCTAATTTTGTTGCATAGGATATGTCATCAAGATCTTTACTTGTATAGTGTAAATTTAACAGTCTGCACTTTGTTTTAGTTTGCAAAAGATAACAACCAATAGTTGAATTCTGCAGTTTTTGTGGTCTTTCTCAACTACAACAAGAAATCTGAGCTAATGCTCATGAGACACGCGAGAGCCTATAGCACTTCCTGTTCACAAATGATCTTGGTCTATCTCTATCCATTCCGTCGCAATTCACTTTTTTGCAGCCAAAAATCACCAAAAAATCACTAAAAACCAATATTTTTAGGATTCAAGGTCATGTAAGGTCATCGATGTTAACATTTCTAAGAAGCTCGTCGCTAGTGCTTGTTATGATAAGCAGCATGTCTGTGCATATCTGCAACTATTTTTATGCTAGACAAGTCAACAACTGATAAATAATCACTTTTTAGAAGGCTACCCCTCTTTGATACCCGCTTGCACAACCCTCCTTGAACGTAGAGGGTTCGGACTTGGACTGCTAAAATCTACATTCAATGCTGAAAATTTCACACGCAGGTTATTTTGGTCTATCTCCAACCATTTTGGCGCAATTCACTTTTGAAATGCGTGTCGCAACCCGAAATCGTGCAAAAATTCACTAAAACCCGCTATTTTGGGGACTCAAGGTCATTCAAGGTCATCAATGTTGACATTTCTAAAAAGCTCGACGCCAGTGCTTGTTATAATTAGCAGCATGTCTGTGCCTATCTGCAACCATTTTCACATTACACGATCCTATAGCGGTAAAATAACACTTTTAAGGGGAGTGCCCCTGTTTCGCCCCCTAGTTCGAGAGGATCCCCTTTACCCAGCAGGATGAAATTTTGTCACGAAATACTAGAGGCAATAAGCTATCATACAATGAAAACCCAAAATCTCTATCTCACCTGGTTTTGAATTAGTACAGGGTCGTGACGGACGGACAGACAGACAGAATTACCGTAGCTAATACACGCTATAGCTATGCTAGCTCTCGCACGTAAAAATCAATAAAAGTAACCAATTAATTTCAATTAATTTTTGGAAATTGATCCATTAAAAATTTTAATCAGTTGCAGCCCTAACTTCATACCACATGAACTATCTTAGCTCTGTATTTCTATTATCTGCTGACTAGCTACACTTTTGCTTAACAGCTTAGTTTTCAATAGATGCTTCTAGAGAAGTCAGCTCCCTATAAAAATAATTTTTTTTGTGAATTGTTAGAGAAAGACTTATTACTAACAAAATACCCCTTTTGTCCTTTCTAAGATGACCGAAAAAAATATTATACAGCACTACATTACACAATCTATAACACGGATCCATTCCGGGGAGCCCAGAAATTCCATTCTGACGACAGCCAAGGAAAGACAAGCTGCTCACCGTCTTGTGTGACACGAGACCATTCGGCATCGGGAAACTCGTATTGTCCATTACGAATTCTCTTCTTCATTCCCGGAGAAAACGGTGCACCGTGGCTGCTGTAAAACGGAGGATAACCACACAGTCTGCAACGAGAACCAAACAGAAGTGAATACAAATAATGGCTGACATGCACTTCAAAAAATCAACATTATATATCATACAATCAAGACGCAATCAAAATGCTAAAAATACACACATACCTAAAAATTATTCCAGTAGATGTTTACAAAGATTAAGACAACAGTAGAGAAAGACAGAGAAAACTGCATTATGAAAACGAGAAATTTGAGCTAATGCTCATGAGACATGCGAAAGCCTATAGCAGTTCCGGTTCAGTAGTTTAGCTGAAAATTGGGGTGTTCGCGCTAAGTTAATATACAAATACCAAATTCTTTATCTAGATTGCATACCAGTAACGATAGTACCGTGGCGCCACCTTGTGAATGATACAGACTTGTGTAGCAGCTCGAAATCTCCAAATAATCCATAAAACCCCCTATTTTTGCGTTCAAGATCATTCAAGGTCATTGAATTCAGCACCAATCGAGAGCCAGTATACGACTTCCTATTAGTGATTAATAGTAACCTAGGCCCTATCTCGCACCATTACTGCCATACAGCAACTTATTGGCCAAAAATCACAAATTTTGCCCACCACCCTCTCATTTAGGGCCCTCGTTTAGGGTGACCCCCTTCGAATTTATGGAAAAGATTTACGGTTCCTGAAACTAGAGTCTTTCGAGCAGCCGACGGTGAAAATTTGATAATTCTAGCTTGCACTGTTTTTGACTGATCCACCCGTGTGATGGACAGATGGACAGACAGACAGACAGAATTGCAATGGCTAAGATGAGCTGAAAGCAGTAGCTGCTTTCGCGTGTAATAATAGGAGCCAGGTGGAGATATGACAACAAAAATGAAGCAAAAATAACGAGAACAGTATTTACGTGACAGCAAAGTGCATTACTTACAAAATGTACATAATGACTCCTAGAGACCACATGTCACACGATTTGTCATACTTCTCCGGACCCAGAACTTCAGGGGCTGGCAGCAAAGCACCAAACACCATTTCACATTAACAGTAATAGAGCTAGTTTAACACTCTTTAACTCAACATTACAAAGGCAAAAAGTGCTAACTGATGCAGTGCCATATGAATTATAACTGCAAATTCTACAGCTATGCCACTAAGCATTCAAGTTACATCAATGTCACGCTTAACATAAAGTTAACACACTTTTGCACTGACAATTTGCTCAAAAATATCACCTTCTCTGACACTTTCTGGTTCAGTGGACGAGCAATCACCCCAATTAATGTTAACTTTCTACCAGTGTCACTGTCAGTGTCAGCATAAGCATAAAGTGGCAAAGAAACTTAATAGATATATTTTTGTCTGTCCAATGCTATGCATAGCATTGGACAGAGTAAAAAATCACCTGAGTGTCCAATGCTATGCATAGCATTGGACAGAGTAAAAAATCACCTGAGTGTCCGTGCGTGCGTCCGTTTGTTCGTCCGTGCATCCAACATTTCTTGAGCTATCTTCCTTCCACCTTCCCTTTCCCTTCCCCTTTTCCTACTTCTTCCTCTTTCCCTTGCATTTTCCTCTTCCCCTTTTTCCTTTCCCTTTCCCTTCCCTTTACCTTCAATTCCCCCTTCCCTTCCTTTTCTCCTTCTTCTTTTCCTTCCCCTATCACTTCCCCTTTTATCTTTCCCCTCCCCTTTCCATTTCCTTTCCCGTTCACTTTACCTTCCATTCCTTTTCTCCATCCCCTTTCCCTTCCTTTTCTCCTTCCACTTTCCCTTTCCCTTCCCTTCCCCTCCCCCTTCTTCCATCCTTCTTTCCGTGTCCATGTCCGTGCGTCCAATATTTGAGGCGCCATATCTCTGTAACGGTGCCAGATAGACGCATGGTCACTATAGACCACCCACAGGGTCACGTGATCGATGACGTCACGTGACCACAAAAGGTCAAGGTCATGTCCACATTAGCTTTGGGGCGCCAGGTCTCCGTAATGGAGCCAGATAGATGCATGGTCACCACCCAAAGGAAGTCAACCCCGGGAGTCGAATGGTCACATGACAGATGATGTCACGTGACCCCAAAAGATCAAGTTCGTGACGCCATCATCTTTGGGGTGCCATATCTCCGTAATGATGCCAGAGAGATGCATAGTCACTATGGACCACCCATAAGAAATCGACCCCCTGCAGTTGAATGGCCACAGAAGTGGAATGGTCATGTGACTGATGACATTACGTGATCCCAAAAGGTCAAGGTCGTGATCCCATTATCTTTGAGGCGCCATATCTCCATAACGGTGCAAGATAGATGCATGGTGACAATGAACCATTTATAGTAAAACGCTGGTGACGAATCGAATGGTCTCGTGACTGAGAATGTTTATCGTTTAGTTAAAATAATAAAAAAAGACAAAAGGATCATTGCTGCTGTACAATTTGAAATTAAACTGTTTGATTTTTTTCTACCAGTCTAAACAGCTCACTAATTATATTCATACGGACATATACTGTAAACTATCGAAATGCATTGGACAGACTCCACGCTCGTATGAACATTATCTTGTTTGGAAATCTATCAAAATATGCCACCTGAGATAACGTGTTTGCTATAATGGTATGATTATTGCAAAAAAAACAATAAGACTTACCGACATAGTATGGCGTGTAACATGGTGTCTGCAGAGACTTGAATGTGTTTGTTTCTTTTGCGAACCCGAAGTCAGTCAACTTCAGTGCAGCATCCACCGACATGGAAGTGAACAACAGATTCTCAGGCTATAAACACCACATTTCATCAATGACCAAACAAGTGCACAAAATAGTGGTTACTGTTTCAGCAGCTTATTTATCATACTGTGTGTTCCACATGTCTTAGCAACATGATGTAATGATGGAATGATATGTTTGGATTATTTTAAGTAGACATAATGCTTAAAAATCTGCACTCTATTACAGCCAGTGCCCTGGACTTCAAAGCAGTTGTACTACAGTGTGTTTCAAAAAAACGGGCACCCTTTTTATTTCTTTCATAATTCACTCAAATGATGATCAATTTACACGAAATTTTTACCAGATGTAGCTGAAGAAATGCTAATTCAAAATATATGGACAAAATAAGGCTGTTAGTTAAATATTCTTTGCTAGTTGTGATGTAATGCTGACGTCATAATGCATAGTGAATACAAGCTTGCTTGTCTCAACTGGTGCTGTCCCTTGTTACTCTGCTTCGATGGTGAATTTTATCTGGTTCATTGATGAAAAATTTTCATCGTATCAGCAATAAGCAACACGAGAGCATGAAATCAGGTGCTTTGCAATTCAAAAACTCAACCAACTTGCAAGCAATGTGTGCTGGTGCACTGTCATGCTGGAAGGTCTAAAAGTCAAGCTATCCTTACAAGT
>Ga0209367_1010836_pt1 | contig 12166 bp, 10 predicted proteins | sample WorMetLIZISLAND2_FD_187412 | JGI IMG/M metagenome (GOLD analysis project Ga0209367, IMG submission 187412) | Marine gutless worms symbiont microbial communities from Max Planck institute for Marine Microbiology, Germany - Olavius geniculatus... ... | reverse complement strand
GGGATGAGATGGGGAAAATTTGATGGGGATGGGGACAATTTAATTTACCCAGTTGTAATTACCCAGGTATCGGACCCGGTTTCAACTTTCATGTAACTGAAGAAAACAAGATGCGTAAAAACCTATAGCAGTTTTTGTTCGCAAACTGCCAGTCTATCTCCAGCCATTTCATCACAGTTCATTCTTGGACTGTGCGCTGCAGCTGAAGATCGCAAAAATCAATAAAAATAACCCCTAAGGTCGTCAGTGTTAATACGACTGAGAAGCTTGTCACTAGTGCTTGTTGCAACAGGCATCATGCCCATGTGTATCTGCAGAGACAGACTGAAATGCAGTAGCTAAGACATGCTAAAGCAGTAGCTGCTTTCACACATAAAAATGAAAATTCAGTGACACCTGCTTGCCCCAGTTAACAAATATTTTTCACATCGCCAGGTTTTTTTGTATAAAAAGTCAATAATGTGTTTACGATATCAATTGTGCATACGTCCATCAACAAAATGGCTACCTTTGGAGTCGCAACGACCATCTAGTTATCATAATAAGTTATATTGAGATGGTGTCATGTTCTGTATAGTAAAGTCTAGTGTTACATGTATAGAGCTGAGTGCAATGTGTGTGTTGCAGGCGAGACAGTTCCTTCAATTTCTTCTTGTTTTTCTTCGTCTTCTTCTTCCAGTTCTGTGTCCTGATTCTCCAGTGCTTGGCCATTGATGGCTGGGGAACTGTGTAAGTGTTTTCATTCTGTATTTGCAATTAGAGAAAATGGAAAACAATTCTTTGTTGTCATTGTTGTTGCTAAGTCGGTAGTTTTTGCACTGTGTATGGAATGAAAACACTAAAATATCAAGAATTGTCAAGATTTTATATTGTGCTGGTCAGTTACATTTCTTCCCTACTCTGGTAGTCTAGTACTAATGATTGCAAAGTGACTCTGAAATTTTAGTTTGTCTTTTTATGCAGATAGCCATGACTGACAGTTTGAGTTGTTGTCGTAATCATCAAAGTAGTCCCAAATATTGTTTGAAGCTTGACTAGAGCTGTGATATTTATGATGAAATGGTAGTTTGTTTTGAATTGTGGAGATGTAGAAAAACCATGCAAAATTTATGTTAGTATTATTTTTTGGGGGGCTTTTTGGCCAAAATTTGGCTATTTTCGATGATGAATGATACAATCTTGCAAATTTTTGTTATTATTATTTTCATTCCACTTGTTTTTGAAAGCTTCTCAATATTCTGCAGATTCTGGAAATTCTGCCATTTCTTCTAAGCTTCACAACCTTTCTCAGTACATTCTCGTGAGAAGGCATCCATAGGTAGAACTTGTTTGTGATGTTTGAAATTACATAACTTGCACGTTATTTCGTAATGTTATTAAATGACATAAATGTCATATTCGTCTCATTTTAAGTGCCATTGCACTGCATTGAAACATGTTTCGTGTAGATTGTTTGCCTTTTGGTTTGTGTCTTTGTTGTTACATTTAAAGTGATACAACTGTATCGAAACTTTGAATTTAAATGTTCCAACAAGTGTTAAGCAGACTGCAAGTTTTAGTTTATTTCAGTACAAACATGTTCAACTGTTAACTTAACTTTTGCAAGTTTATTGAATAATGTAGTATTTGCATTTGCTCCAAATGTGACAGAATTGTGCTAATAAGTATTTGCGGGCGCTGTGCAGAGGAATTCTCAATGGCCTGAGTATGTTTGGTCACAACTCAGTTGGATCTGATGCTGCAGCTGCCATCATGTTCATCATTGGCATACTGTTTGGTGTTGCTGCTGGTATCAATATGATCATCCTGCTGAAGGTAAGTTTGTCTCATAGAATATTTCACTGAAATGCAGCCATAAGTGGTTAAACTGATACTACTTAGTCGCATAACACGATCAACAGTGAGCAGTCTTCACAGCCTTGGCTACTCGGGTGCAGGGGAGCAGAGGGCGGAGCCCACCTTTTCTCATTGAACTCAGTTACGATCACTGACTTGGAAACCATTGACCACAACTCACTGCTGAACAGAAGGTTTTTCGTTGCACCCTATTCAGATTCTTAGAATTCTCGACGGGCAAGAAATATAGTTCTCGAGATCTAGAATTTTTTGCCATTCTCGAGCAAGTCAAGTCTTGTTAACATCTCTGAACTTGAATTACTTCAATAAACACACAGGAACATTGGAGTTTTGGACAAAACTAGATCTCGTTGGAAATGCAGTATGGTACATTGTCCCGTCTGAACTGTTTGACCGTGGATTGTAGTGCACTGACTGTGTATTACATGCCGTCAGGTGCATCGCATCTATCGCAGCACAGGAGCAAGTTTTGCTAAGGCTCAGCAGGAGTTCTCACAAGGTGTTCTTAGTAACAGAGCTGTGCAGCAGACGGTTGGTAATGCAGCCGTTGCTGCTGCACGTGGTGCTGTTGATCAGACTGTCAGTGCTAACAGAAGGTATTTCTCTCAGCATGTTACAGATGTAAATTAGTATTACTTTTTTGTGTATTTAGAAGCACGGTTTAATATTGTCACTTAGCTTTTATTGCGTGCATGCAGGGTTGTTAGCAATATTGCAATAGCAATAGCAATACTTGGTGCAAAAAGTATACCTTTTTTGTCGTTATTGCAATACTTTTTGCAATAGTCCAATATCTACTCCCGCAAATAAATTTTGATTCTTGCTGCTGTGTACAACTTTTTTCTAAATTTTGGATTGACTACAGACTACGTGGTAATGTGGTCAACCCAGAATTTAGGTGATAAACAAGTCATATTGACATGTTCATTTTCGTTCAGTCCTTTTCACGTGCTTGAACAAAAGAATTAAACAGATTCTTTGCGTAATTAAACAGCATGCTCATGATTATAAGACTGTACTTTACATCAAAAAATATTGCTTCCAAGTATTGCAATATTTTAGCACTAAAAGTAGATTGCAATACCACATGCAGTACTAAACATGCAACCAGTATTGCAGTACCTGTTGCAATACTAAAGAGTATTGTAATACTTGTTGCAATATTTGCAATACTGCAATATTAACAACCCTGTTTGATGGATCATTTCCAAGGTGAGTTTTATTGTGTATTTTTGTGTATTTTACTGCAACATGCATTTCGCCCATCTGTCAAACAAGAGCTTGTAACTTGAAAACTAAAAGACACAGAAAACAAAAAGAAATGGTGTGAACATTTCTCATGTCAGGAGTAATTTGTGGAGCTTTTGACACTAAGTTGACTTTTTCTACTTCAGTTTAAAGAATATTAAAACAATGAAGTTTGCTTTTCCTTTGTGCTAATTGTTTAATGCTTGTAATTTAGTTGATTGTTTTTAAATAGCTTTTGCTTTACATCTGAAATTACAGTTTTGTTACATGTGTCACAGTTTAAATAACAAAAATTTAGTTAGTTGCTGTAATTGACTGTATAACTAGAAGGCGCTCGTGAGAGTGCATATCTCCGCCAAGTGAAATGATTTAAACATTACTACTACAACTGCTACTAAACCTACAACTACTACTATGCCTACAGCTACAACTACACCCTACAACAAGGAAAGGCAAGGGAGAAGAAAGAGCCGGAAATTGTCTCCCCATCTATCTGGCACCGTAGTAAAGATATGGCGCCTCAAAGGTAATAATGTGGTCACGTGACGTCATCGATCACATGACCATTCGACTCGCGGTGGTCGACTTCCTGTGGGTGGTCCATTGCGACCATGCGTCTATCTGGCACCGTTATGGAGATATCACGCCTCATAGTACATGTACACCAGTGTTTTTCAACTTTTTTGCTGCAGCGGAACCCTACATAAGTGTCAAAATCACTTACGGAACCCCATGGCATGCAATGATCCGTGAGTCTAATGGCGTAGGCAAAGTGGAATTTTCAGGGTGTCTGCGGACCGATGTCCCCAGCAGAGTCGAGAAGCAGAAAACCTGTGGGAATCTGAGGAAAAACCCTAAAAGGCTGAAACGCTGATGATAAAGCAGCAGGCAAAAGACTTGTTTAATTTTTTTTAACGTTTTCGATAATATTATTTAGCATTTTTATTTCACCTGTAACCAAAAACACTTTACGAGGCGGTGCCAATGGCCCAAAATCATTGGATCTTTTACGTTTTTACGCCCATGGACAGCTCGGCGGGTCTGGACCCCCAGCCAGTTGCGCTAGTGGGCGAAGCTTTCATATTTTTCAAGCAGAATGTTTCAGGAAACGAAGATCTTTCAATAAATAGATGCACAATTCCTTGACACTGACATTAATAACTTAGTGTTTGGTGTTCAATGCAAATATTCTAACATTGTTAACAAGAAAAATAGGCGTATTCAACACTGTATGCAAAAGTAGACGGCTAGAAGCGCTAATTTGGAACTATAATCCTTCGGTGCGTAGTACTTCTATTGCTTGTTCTGACGTAGGACCTAATTTCCCACGCTAGGTTAGGACTATTTTTATTTTTTTTTCTGACGAGCCGCGGAACCCTTGGCAGATGCTCACGGAACCCTTGAGTTCCACGGAACCTTGGTTGAAAATCACTGATGTACACACTACACAGACTAACGCACACACATGGAACGACAGGCAGAATGGCCAATCTCTTAATCTCCTCCAATGTTCACTTTGTTCACCTTGGCGGAGATAGTACGCTGTACTGATTGAGTGGAGCTGATTGAACATTGAACATGTGTTTGCAGTCAGTGAAGATCATGATGGCAAGTTTTCCAGCGAGTGATGTAACATAGAAAGTCAGCGTTAGAATCTGCTTCTGCATTTTGTTGATCATGAACGTTGTGTATGTACTCAGTTGTCCGTGACTTGCAGTGAGAGATCTGTTGTGATGCCGTTATATTCTGATTTCATTGCAGTAATGTTGTCTATTGCTTCCAATATTGTGAGGCGATAGTGCCTGGATAACAGTGGATTGCACTAGTTATTAAGCACATGTGAACATCAGAATTCTGGAGTGAGAACTTTGACTCATTTTTAATGCAGTGCATCACAATTTCCCATCTGTAATGAGTAGTTTAGCCAAATGGAGGTTGACACAGATTGCAAAACTATTTGACTGTGGGATGATTACATTTATGAAGGTGATGTTTTAGTTTTTTGTGTGTTTATTTTTATGTTATCATATTACTATATTAGTCTGAATTGTCTATTTTCAGGATTTATGATACAAATTTTGCAGTTTCAGTAGTTTCTGGTGAATTTAGTGGCACTATTACCTCATTTTTGTTCTGCTCTATATTTAATTTACAACTTTTTTGGTGCCATCTTATAAAATTTTCTACTGCTTGTACACAAGAGTACAGTGAAGAAAATCAGTTTCATGCTATTAAAACTTGCATTCAGTTATTGTTTTGACTTGTCATGAATTTTTGTTTGTTTTGTTTTTTTTTGTTTTTTTTGGTGTGTTGTGCAAGTACAGTTGGTTGTCTGGATGTGCATAATGTTGTTCGTGCAGTTATCATGTTGCCATCGATGTCTGTACCTACATCTGCAGAGCTGCACTGTTTTTTTTTCTGCTGTAGCTTGTATTTCAACTCGGAGAATAACTTTCGCTGTTGACTGATGTGGATCGATGTTATGATTGTGGTCACACCTGTGCTTTGTCTGTTGCCAAACGTAGAACTATTTGATTATTAGCTAGATGGAAGCAAACAGCAAGCTCTTAAATCTGTTGAACGCAATAGACGTGGTACAGCAGCTGTAATTTTGCATCTGGAAGCGTGGAACCTCATCATCACCAGTATCTGAGTGGTTTCTTTGTCCACTTGCCATTCTTCAGTCAGCAAAACGGTTCATAACGTGCTGAGATGCACTAAAAATTGAGACTGCTACTTTGTGTGCTCCATTTCTTGCTAGTGGTAAAGAATCCTGCATAATAAAGCAGAGTTCACTAAAGACTTTGGATTGCCACCCAAGTTTAACCACTTTCTGGGCCATGCCGGCCATCACAACTGGGCCTATCTGCAATATTTCATCATAATCTCTTCATTGTTTATAGCTTTTGAGTTAGCCGCCTGTACGCAAACAGACAGGTGAAAAGATCCTGTCACACAAGTTTTCTTCTAGCTAAATGCCTTGGTAATTGAATGCGTCGATATCGTGTAAGAGAAGAGTTGTAGGTTTATATGAATTTTGCATTGTTTTTGTAATATAAACATAATTGCATGGAAGTGATGATTCAGTTGCACTTGATTTTATTGATGCAACGTATTTGCATTTGCCATTGTGTTCTCATTTCTGCCTTACTGCAGTAGTTCATTACAGAGCCTATATTTCTGTTTGCAAGTATTGATATTAGTATTTACAGTCATTAGTCATGTCACCATGTACAGGGTGGGACAAAAAAGTAGCCCCTAAAGTTTTCGCTGTTTACTCAGCAACCATTTGTAATTTTAATGTGAAATTTTACACATTTATTTACAAAAACCTTCTACATCTAACTGCTAAGTAAAATGTGATTCTGTTGAAAAACGAGGAACTTGCAGACTTTTTAACATGATCACCTGCCAATTTTTCAGCATTCAACAATGTTTTAGCTGCAACACCAATTTAGTAACGTCGTTGAAACAACGTGGCTAACTAATGATCAGATGCCAGAATTCCATTGTCACTGTGAATGTTCGAAGTTTCCACTGCCAGCTCCAAGCTACAAAACCAGCCTTCAATCGCTTTATTTGAGAAATCTTTCGCAGCCTTGTCGATTGATCCCTATGGCAGGTTGCTCCAGATAACCTGAAGCACTTCCTTGAGTTTGGTGCTTGTTTTCGGCCTTGTTTTAAGCTTGCTGTAAGCCTCCAATGTTGCACCCCACACATGATAGTCCATTGGTATTATATGTGGCATTCGCCAAATATAATACCAATGGACTATCACGTGGAGGCCATTGGTTTTTTGTGATGAAATTTGGACATCTGGCCCACAGCCCACATGTGGCGTTATATGCTGTGTATGCTGATGCGCCGTCCTGCTGGAAGATGAATCTGGTGGGCAGTCGGCAATTGCCTTAAAGGAATGATAATTTCTAAACAAAATAAATTACTGTTTATCAAAATGTTACTGTTATGTAATCGGCAGTAACATGGTAACCAGTTTTTGAAAAGTAAATAACATGTTTAGCTTAAACATTTTTAATGCTGAAAAATTGGTAGGCAGTCATGTTAAAAGTCTATAACTTCGTCGTTTTTTAACAGAATCACATTTCAATTGGCTGTTAGATGTGGGACCTTTCAGTAAATAATCCTGTAAAATTTCAGATAAAAATTTCAAACGGTTGCTGAGACAACAGCAAAAAACTTTAGGGGTCTACTTTTTTGCCCCACTTTGTATAGCATTGTTGTGTTGGTGGGGTTGGTCAGTTTTGGTTTTATGAAGAGTTATTGAGATTCATTGAGGCCTGTTAGCAGTAACTGCGAGAGACATAATTTCTAATTCAGAGAGATATTGACTGTGTCAGAATTATGTTTATTTATTGTGAGTACAATGTCTTCTGTTACAATTTGTACGAGTCACATTGTTATTTGGGTGAATTTTGTTAAAGAAGATATAGTTTATATGTTTATGGATTGCCGTAGTTAATCTGGAGTATTCCTGATATGCCTGATTGTCGAATTTCCATTTTGATCGCAGTGTTGTTGCCATACCACTAGATGTTGTTAACATGGCGAACATTGTGGTATATATACCAGTTGTTATATGTAATGCATATGCATTGTCTTGCGATGCATGGAATTAAAATGTTTGTGGTTTGCCATTCACGATTGTCTAGATTTAGCAGTCAAATGCTGTTGACTTTTTTCAGACTGGATCTCATTGTTGGTTCTGTTGTCCACTTGCTTTGTGATGATGTTTCAGTTTCGCTGAAATAAAACTGCTGAACTGTGCATGAATGGAAGAAATAATTCATACCAATCGTATGCTAAAGTATGCTGTTTTTCTCAGTGATCATATTATTTGTTATTTCACTAGCACAATTACTGCTGTGTGTATACTGCTTCTGAGCCAGTTGCTTTTTGATATTGATATTGTATTTGTCTGTGCTGTCAAGGGTTATATGAATAGCATCTTCTAACCTATCGGGAGTGAGTCAGTTGGATGCTGAACTAGTCATGTTAGGTTCTTATTTGCAGTGTGTCATTCTCAGTGATTTGTACTTTAAGATTATCGTCTACAGGGTCGCATAAAGTGGAGTAACATTTTATTTTCATTCAGCAAAAGCTGCAAATCTAGTTTCGCTGTGCATTGCACTGATCAATCAGAAATGCCAGTTGTATATGAAATTTCTCTAGTGATTTGTCGGTGTCAGTCGACTCAATTCTTTTTGTCTGCAAATCAACAATAGAAAAGTTCTCAGTCGTTTGAACCATATTTTGCAATCTTTTATATTTACGATATAGTGCATTGAGGACAGTGTTCACTCGTATGCTGTTTGGCAGTTTGCAATAGACACACGTGAAGGCTGTTTCTTGGTTGACGACTACATTGGATTTCTTGCATCTACCGGTAGTGATTAATGTTACCGTCTGTTAGTCTCTGTTGTTAAGGTTTACTTTTTGCTTTGTTAGTACAGTTTCAGTGATTGCTGCAAAGAGTGTTTGATGATGGTTTCCATCTGGCATGTCATTGACCATTCTTATCTGTCAATTTCGTGGAGTTATACAAATTGCGATTTGTGGATGCTTGTCAGGTATGCTGTAAAACGCTGACTTTGCTGTAATTATTTTTAAGTAATCACTGATATACTACTTAGTTTGCTTTTCATATGCCTTGCACCAACGTGTTGTCCCGTTGATGGCTTCTTCATCTTCTGATTGGTGAAGCTGTGCCAAGCTGCCAGAGAACTGTGTGACTGGGCGCATGTGCAGCAGGTGGTACTCGTACACAATTTCTGTGTCTTTTTCTTAACTTGGTAGAAATGATATTTTTTGGCTTTGCTTGTTGTAGCTGGCACGCTGTACAGTAATGCTGTATTTATGCATAGTGAAGGATAGATATGTCATCGTGTTCTTAAGATAAGTCTCTGCTCTTTTGTTTGATAGTTACAGTCATAGCTTGCTTTTATCCATGTGACTCACTTTGGCTGTTTTCCTTTTCTGTACTTGCACGCCATTTCAACCAGTGATGTGATGAGCATGTGTAATATTGCTGTCTAGGGTATGTTTTGGTTTCAACAAACAGTGGCATCTATGGGCATAGTGAATGATGAAGCCTTTGTCTTTGTTGTGCTGGCACTTTTGTGCACAAGTTAGTATGCTACTGCATGCAGTATGGCTGTGCAGCTCTTCGCCAGTAGGTTTAGTAATGTAGCACTTTGGTGCTTTTTCTCTGTGTGTTGCTATGAATGCAAACATTAGTTGTTTCAGTATTGGTGCAGTATATGCACAGTAGTGTTGATCTTTGCCATCAAAGTCATTATTACGTGTGTGTGATGTGGCTTTCTGAAAAGAGGTAGGACGTCTGAGCGTTCTTACTGTTAAGCTTTCTAGTGCGTTAGAATTACACTTCTGCTGACTCTTATATACCTCCCAGATCAGGTCGTGCAAAATTTGTACTTCCCCTAAACAAATTTCCCTTAAGCAGATTTCTGGCTACATCCCTGATCTGGCTGTTGTATGCTGTCAGTGCAGCTAGAAGCATTTCATATTCTCCAATATTTTATCATTGTAATGCAAATTTTTTTGTGATTGCATATCTTCCTACACTTTGGCGTTAACTCCATATTATATGTTTAAACGCCAGCAGTTCCGTTGTTCCTTTTTTGCCGAATTGCATCTGCTACACTGATCAAGACCAATGCATTGCTGCTAAGCCAAAACACAAACACTACATATTGTCACAGTTATGGCAGAATGTTTGCTGTATGATATTCTGTGTTGATGTATGATTCTTGTCACGCAGTTAGTGAAACATAACGTGGTGCACAATTATGTACATAAGACTCTATTCAGACTTGTTCGCTGGTTGGTAGATTGAACTGTGCATAGCTGATCTTGCTGTTTAATTTCAGCAAATCTTCTGCGATATTATTTTGCTGTTCATTTTGTGTTGTGTGTTGAGGGCGTTTTGTGCGTGATATTGATGATGTACTGTCCAGTCTGTCCACTCTGCGGGTGCAGGAGCGTCTGGTCTTCCCCAACGACCAAGGTGTTATTTCCCCCTGCCTTTTCCATTTTATTCCCCCTTTCCTTTACCCTCTATCTCCTTTAGTCCTTTGATTCCTTCCATCTTCTGCTGCTGTGAAGCTGTCTTTGAAACAAGCTGGAGTAGTCTGGCGAGTGCTGTAAGTTTGACATGCAGTGGGTCTGAGAATGAAATCCCAGCCTACGTTGACTTTGGTGTATTCTGAGAAAGAAAAAAAACTCATTTGACAAAACTACCACAGATTCCTGATATTGTAAATTGTAATAGGTGTTTGTTACTAAATTGATGCGCAAAATTCATGCTTGTGCATAATTAACTTAATATTTAGCATTTAATAATATTCCCTTGCCCGCAAAAATAATCGTCATTGGCACATTTACCATTTTTAGTAGGTAGGGAGACGCTGCTGCTCCTATGCTATTGCATGCCTTGTGGTGAACGTCCAGTATACCTGTTTCATGTCGTGATCAGTGCGTGTTGAAGTGTACACGGAGTTGTGGTGATTCCTGGTGTTTGTTGCCTGCGCTGGCCTTAGGATTTTGGTGACCCTTTACGAACTGAAATTCACTGAGCCTTGTCCACCATGAATCATGATTGCTGCCAATTGGATTCTATTTTGATGTGATACATTCATAAACTGCACCTTTTGTTGTCTATACCTAAACGATCAGAGACATTTTTGCTACAAATAATTGTTATTGTCTCAAATCACATTTACAGAATCAGTTCCAGATCAGTCAGAACACGAGGCAGAACAGCAAAAAAACATCGAATTGTGTAATAATAACAATAGCAAGAAATGTTTGGCCGATAATAACTGTAGGGCATGCGGTTTGTGGTTTAGACACAGTTGAATTGAGTTAATTACAAGTGAAAAGTCATTCTGTGCGCAAGCCATTCAAATGGTTTATGATAATTAAAAACTTACTACAAAAAATATTAAATTTTGTGGTCTTCAGTTTGTGGCATGTTGGTCTTTGCGGTAAGCCTACACTCTTCCCAAGGCCAGCTTTGCATGTTGTATGGTCACTGTATGCTCGCTTTGATCTGGTTATAGGTGAGGTGATGCCTTTTCACTCTGTAGAGGTCATATTTGCCAACTTTTAACGACGAATTAGTCTGTATAATCATTGACATGTAATGCGTGACCTTGGCAGGACGAATAACAAATGCATGCATTGCAGCGTATCAACAAGTTGTAACTTAACAAATTATTTATTTCTTCTATGTTGTCTTTAGTCATTCAGTTTCACGACGTTATTAGTAGGAAACGGATACTGCAACTTCGTTTATGCAGTATTGAAACTCCTGCTGTCAGACATGTTAAGCTGTATCGTTTGTTTCAGTTGTTTGCAAGTCTACCTTCTATTGTATTTTACTTGTATTGTATATAAATAACCATAAATGAATCTCGTCAAATGTCTTTGTAACTAACAGGTCACGTGCAGCCTGTGAGTTAGTGATCTTTTTTTTCCTGTTGTTATTTTGCACTTGTACATCAAAAGGCGATGTTTATGGCTGCCCTTACTATTTTATGACAGTAATAGTGATGATACACTGGCCAGTTTCAGGCGCCTGTTTCTGGTATCAGAAACTAGTCAGTCTGTCATACTTTTCTGGTGCCAGAAACCGGCGCCGGATAGAGCATGTTCAGTTTTGTGCCAGAAACTGGCTGGAAAGCTGAACTGTGATTGGTCAGTCTGAGCAGATGATAGCACTGCTCGTAACAAAACTAACAGATGAAGTGGAGTGACGAAAATATTTTTCAACTCGTAGAACAGTACGAATAAAACGAATTTCTGTAAAATCGGAATCCATCTTTGTTTTTTTCTGCCAGTATGATTTGTCGGCTCCCGGGCAGACGCCCCCCGTCACTCTGCTATGAAAAAGTTTTTTTATTTTATCTTATTTTACAACAATTTACTGGCCAACAGCTCATTTAATTATTTTGAGCTTTGTACATTGAGCATGTTCTGGAGTAGGTAAGTCTACTCACGCAGTTGAGTACGTGCGTGCTAC
>Ga0209367_1010835_pt1 | contig 12167 bp, 11 predicted proteins | sample WorMetLIZISLAND2_FD_187412 | JGI IMG/M metagenome (GOLD analysis project Ga0209367, IMG submission 187412) | Marine gutless worms symbiont microbial communities from Max Planck institute for Marine Microbiology, Germany - Olavius geniculatus... ... | reverse complement strand
GCGCCACCTAGCGTGTTTATTATGACAAAATTTTCTTAAAATTTGCATCACACCACTTCTTGTTGTATGCAGTTTACATTTGCAAAAAATCATTGAATTTTACCTATGCATTCAAACGTTACCAGCAAAAATGTAAGTTGGCCCCACTTTAGCTGGCCCACCCTGTACAGTAAGATGTAACTACCGCAACTCCTTCTCCGAATTCCGAAATGGCAGAACTTTATTACTATGCTGTTTTTTTGGCCTGAAAATTTTCACAACTAAGAAGAGAAAATGCAACTTCACTAAATTTTCCTGCCTCACGTATGCCATTTACCGCTAATTATGCCTCATCGTGTAATATTCACTTAATAAAAAGCAATGCTGTTGGAATCACTTGGCAAAATGAGACAGAACGCAACAAGTCTAGAACCACTCACTTTGCCGGCAATCTGCTGCCACGGTTCAGTGCTAAGCAGTTCACACAAAGCCTCAGGCATCAACTGAAGTATTAGCATCTCTCTGTCCTCAGCACTACTGGCTATTATACTAGCATCACGAAATATGGTAGCGCCATAACAAGGTACGATGGCAGATGACGAAGTGTTAGACCAAGCCAACACAGCTGCTGACAACATGCCAACCAACCGATACATCACCTGTCATATCAACAGCATTTACAATGCCTTGAGCCTACTAATACAACAACTACTACAGTAACAACAACTACAGCAGGAACCACTACTACAGCTGCTACATCAGAGTATATATTACATACTACCAACATGTCCTGCGAGTGCGCTGGGTTGAATTTTGTCATTTTCCATCAACTAAGCCTGTCTCCATTAACTTAGGTTTGCGCTACCGCACGCCTGTGTTAACATGTCAGCTGTAGCAACTATAACCACGACAACTATGGCTACATCTATGACTACTAGAACTACTACTAAGTAAGTAATAATAAGTAATAATAAGTAAGTAAGTAGTAATACTACTACTACTACTACAACTACTATCACTACTACTACTACTGTGAGACCTCGGGAGTGGTCATGAGGTTATCATCGGTGATGTGGATCTTAATAGAGCCCATCAGTCGCAGCAATCAGTCTAGACAACAACAACAACAACAACAACAACAACAACAACAACAACAACAACAACTACTACTACTACAACTACCACCACCACCACCACTACTACTATTACTACGACTATAACAGACCTCAGAGGTGGCCAAGCTGTCATCACTAGTGACATGGTTCTTAATGTTGCCCATCAGTTGCAGCAACCAGTCCAGACATTCACGAGACTCAGATGGCTTGTGCTGTTGCAATGTTAGCATCAGGAGCATCATAGCACTGTCTGGCCTGCAACAATACAACAGACTAATAATAATCAACATCTTCCAACCCTTGGCTTTGGAGACACTTGGACCGATAAACTCTACCGGAATTTCATCCTTCACCGAGCTCGGCCGATGGCCACAGATTGACAGATGTCTCGGTAGACTCTTGTGAAACCACACATTTATTCCAGCAAGTCTCCCTACTGGTCCAGCGCTACAATTCCATAGCCTTCTAAGAAACACTTGCAGTTTCAACTGAACTGGACTAGTGCCACTCTGGCAACTTGGTTTTAGCCTTTTTTTTGTTCATTTTAATCCTTCGGATCTTTACTACTTAGAGTAAAAAATAATAATAATGATACAATTTGTAAACTGGCAGCCTAACTACAATGTGGGTGTGTTTTTTTTAATCTGATCACCACTATGTAATAGTAGATCTTGCCAGGCGTCAGAGGATGAAGAGGTCTCGTGTTGAACCAGTTGTTCAATGGTAGAGTTGAGTGTTGATAAGGACCGACAGCTGGTGATCAGCAACTGACAATGTATGAACAGTGCATCTAATGTGGACATTGATTTCACGACATCATAAACGAGTGATTCATCATTATCAGACATGCGAGATAGACAGCGTGCGGCCAACACCCACAGATGTATGCAGCGCTATAATAACACACACACACACACACATACACATTAACAGCGAAAACCCGGTTTGTTGAAAAACCCAACCCGGTAGGACATATTGGGTTTTGTATTTTTGATGTTGAACCCTGTTCTTTAAACGGCCCGACTTGATGGGTTGAAAGTTATTATTAGAATGATAAAACATTTTGTTATTAGTGCAAAGTTCAAAAACCTAAAACTAAACAAAGGTAGGTTGTATTCGGATCAATATTTTGGCGGTTTTTACACAATAAAACCCATTGGGTATGTTCCAGGGTATTGCAACCCTCATTGGCAGAGTACAGTAATTCTTAGGTCATATCCAACCTAGCAAAAAATTTCAACAAGTTCATTTAAAGTTTCTGAATAACCTAGCAGGAAGACAGACAGACAGAAAAACAGATGTGACAAGCCAGAGTAAACAGACAGCCACAGACACAGCGCATGACAATAATGGTCGCTATATAGCCAGCAGCTTGTGAGCTAATAACATACAGCTGTAGCTGCCTGCCTTCAGTAGAAATAATTCAATCAAAAATTTTCCTTAAACCGGTTAAACTAAAGTTAAATTTTATGCCCTACCACCAGGGAAATATTCGACAAGCTAAATTTCATCAACAAAAATTAGCAGTCTACAAAGCAGATTATTTGTTCAACTACAGTACTACACTCATGCATTCTGTACTACGAAGTTTGACGTCTATTAGTAATGCACTCTGCTGCTGCTTAGATGTGCATTCCAAACATGCTTAGTATCATAATGTTACTGCTGCTATTGCTACTGCTAACATTAGTACTACTACTAACACTATGACTACTACTACGACTACGACTACTACGACTACAACTACGACGACTACGAATACAACTACGACTACTACTACTACTACTACTTCAACAAACATACTTGGTAAGGTGTTGGCAGTAGCTGGTAAATGTTCAGCAGCACAGCGCGGGTCAGAGTGCGAACAGTGTCGGACAAAGAGTCACATGGAAGTTGTGCCACTTTGCTCAGTCCCGACAGCACCGCTTCACACTGTAGAATAACACTAGCCTCTTCATCATTATCACCGGCTTTATCATCACGATTAGCAGAGGTGAGGTGGTAGAACGGATCAGTCAAACAGCGATCCACGAAACACTTGATTATGTCATCAGATATGCAGTGATACAGCACATCGAGCGAACCAACGATCTGCCTCTGTGACACCACCTAGAACATACATTCTTTTACAGGCTTCTTCGAAAATATTCTAATAACAATAAATGTATTTTCAACTAAGCTGAAACAATCCAAAAATTGGTCAGTTGATCGATCGCTCAATAAGTCAACCAGCCAGCCAGTCAGGCAGATAATTAGTTTACTGACAAATAAGTATAGTGTAGGCAACTACACAAACTGTCAAAAAATTTATCACTAGTGGAATATTTAGCAATATTCACCATTTGCTGGGGCGAAGAATTGGGGCAAAATAGGGGAAGGATCATCAGATTTTCATGCAAAACAAACTCGATCTAACATTTCAGCCTTCAGGACCCGAATTACTGTGCACACTTTCATCAGAATCAAATAAAAACTGCAGCCGTAGGAAGGCGTACAGACAAGACAGACAGACAGACTGACAGACAAAACCAATTAATAATCTGTCCCATGCCATGCTACAGCAATGAGACAGATAATTAAGGCAATTTACTTGATTGATAAATTCAACAAAAACCAAAAGCAGTAAATACGACATTGTGTTACTGACAGCTAAGCTTGCAAATGTCGAGGGCTGTAGATATGCTGAGATGCTGGCTGCAGCAGATGCTGAACCAAAGCCACATTGCTGCAGCAACAGAGTCAGACATAGCTCTTCCATCTCTACATCTGTAATAAGAATACAACAATAATTTCAGTAAATACCAGCTTACATAAGACAGTTTAATACAAAAATAATCAGAAAAAAGTAAATAACAGCAAAAATGTAAAGTCCTTCCCAAGGTATAAAGCCCATAGGGCAGCACTGATCTCCATTTCCTTGGCCCTCAGCCAGACACCAGTTTTTACACTGCGAGACCATGGATACGGGGGCCAGTGCGTCGCGCAGTGTGCCTGTTTATGTCCCTGTTTTCGCTGACATTCACTGCACTTCCATGAAGGGATGGCCAGGCTGAGTTGACCTGAGTGGCTGGTTACATACCAAGATGGTTTACCCATGCTCACGGTCATCCATCCAAGCACTAACCAGGCCTGACGTCAATTAACCAACAACATTACCAACTAAGCCAAACCGTAAATAACAGTTACAATATGAAAATTGACTAGTCATAACCACATTGCATTAGCAAAGAGTTAGACATAACTCTGAATCTCTGCAAACAGCACTATATAAATATAAATAAAATTATAATAATAATAATAATCTCCAGTTGACTGAAAACGCTCATTTCATAACAATTTACAATGTTCCGTGGCATCTGAATTTGTTCAATCCAGAACGTGCAAAAATGGCTGAAATTGGTTTACATAAAGAGCTGCGGAAAATCTAAACTTTATAAAAAACCTTTTTTCACCAACGAATTACATCAACTTACATTAGCATCGATATAAACAAACTGGCAATCAAGCTGACATCACTAACCGCAGACATCAGTGTGCAGAAATGGACCGAGAACAGTGCCCCAGTCAAGAGCAGGCAATGAGCTATCAATGGCCATACACTTAACAAGCACTTTAAGATGTTCCACTGTCAGTTCCCAACCCAGACCTACAACGTGTTTGCAGCACAAATAAACTGACATGGACAGGTATGTTACGTTCTTCAAATCACAACGCTTCATTTTGTGTTAGACAAAAACTTGTAAAATACACTAAACAACAATCACCAAAGTAAATCTGGTAAGATGCCAGATCACTTTTTCGTTTCAAATTGCCAAGTGGTAGCAGCAATTTGCAATTGCATGTTTCGGCTTTAGGCTCAACCCCAAATCTCCCCCATCTAACACAATGCATCATTGGATCACCTGCCAAATATGCCATATGTACGTCATTATATACGTCATTATATTGTATATCTGTCAAATGGTTTAAACAGGATGCAGGAATTTGTCAGACAAACATACAGACAACAGACCATGATACAGAAAATAGGTAGCAATAGTCGTAATCAGTTGCACTGCAATAAGCGATTCTACCTGATAATAATAGCTATTAATTAGTATCAACAATAACATGCCAATACTGACACAGTAAGAAAAGCTAGGGACAATGCATTGTTCACAATTCATGGCTAGCGACTGGATAGGACTAAATTCCACTCAAGACAGTCCTGTTGCTGGTTACTAGTTGTCTACAGAGATATACAGCTTACAGCATTGGCTGCACAGCCTTACTGCAGTGTCTAGGTCAACTCAGCCTTCTATCCTCCATGGAATGAGTATCACAATAAACATGCAGCATACCTGGTTTGCCAGTGCAGCGCAAATCATCCACAATTGCTCGCAGTATGCTAGTGATGGGCAGAGAATGGTAATTAGCGGCTGGTGATTTCTGCTGCAGACTGAATGCAGATTTCAGACCACGAGGCAGCTCCTTCACTTCTTGCCTCACTAGTGATGTTAGAAATACTAGATATTCTAGCAAACAACACATCACTAGTGATGACAGAAATACTAGTAAAAAACATCACAAGTGATGTTAAAAATACTCAATATCCTAGCAGACAAAAGAGCACTAGTGACAACGGAAATACTCAATAGTCTATAGCAAACGACACATGATTAGCGACAACAAAAATACTCGCATCAACACACCATCTAGTTCATAGTATATTGTCAGACACTCAGCAGTGGTATTACCGAAACAGATAAAAAGAATGCAAACTCCTTCTCAAAAACAAGGTCAATATATGGTGCTGATCTCTATTTCCTGAACCCTCAGTCAGACACCAGTTTACACTGCAAAATCAAAGATACGGGACTAGTTCATCGTGCAATGTGCCTGCTTATGCTCCAGCTTTCACTAGTACTCACTGCACCTACCCACAGAAGGATGGCCAGGCTGAGTGGCCTGTTAAGATGGCTACATAAACATTGGATACAAAACGGGTGGGCTGAAAATGGAGGACCAGAAAATGGAGGACCAAAAAAACAATAGACGATAATTACTAACTTTCAGAAGGTGGAAAATAGTGGACCAAGTTTCAGAAGGTAGAATATGGGGGACTAGAAAATGGAAGACCAAATGTTAAGTGGTGGAAAATGCAGAACTGGAAAATGGAGGACCGATTTTTTGGACATGGAAAACGGAAGACATAAATGTTATTATTGTTAACACAACATTATGCCCAGGCAAGCACATCACGTATAATTATTGTTTAAATTTCTAGTTGCTACTTCAGCAGAAAATGCATATGCTATGTTTAACTATTAAACCATATCAAAGCAGTTCATTTATTCTTATGGAAAATTTGCATTCACATAAGCCTACGTGTCATTCAAATGGCATTTACTGAGTTGCTAACACGTTCTCAGTAATAATCCGAATTAACAAATTTATTAAATGCGTTAAAATTATTTTCAGTAAAAACTAACTCGGAGGAGAAAATACATTCCATCAATCTGCTTTCAGTTAAAATCTATTTAGTGCCGATTAAGTAAGAATGTCTAGAACTACATTTTGTAAGAGCCAGTCTGGAATTCAACACGTGATCATTTAGCCAAGAGCCAATTTTTTGCCATTTTTTTGCCATTTTTGGGTGTTGACTCATATCGCCCTTAGACCTACATAGCTTTTGAAACTGTAACAAAATGATGCAAGCTAAGATCATAAAATCTTCACTGTCTGCCCATCGAAAATATAGCTAATCTCAAAAAAATGGGTCTTCCACATTCTGGTTCTCCATTTTCCACCTTCTGATTTTTTACTCCTTGCGCGCTACATTCCTATGTAGCGAAGAGGAGTATATAAGATCACTGTAATATTGAGGACCGACCGACCGACGACCGACCTCTGTTCCTGGAAGAGCCTTCCTGGAAAAACTTCAAATAGCCATATCTCCATAACGGTGCCAGATAGATGCATGGTCACAATGGACCACCCATAAGAAGTCAACCACCCGGAGTCGAATGGTTACATGACCGATGACATCACATGACCCCAAAAGGTCAAGACCCCATTATCTTTGAGTTGCCATATCTCCGTAACGGCGCCAGATAGACGCATGCATTGAGGCCTAACAAGACAAATGGCAACTAGCGTCATCGACCATTATTGGAATTTTTATGAACTTTGGGGAAACAATTTTCAAAAATAATAACCTCGACGCCAGTCACTATTAGTATAATATTAAACGGGTCTCAATTAGACACTGGGTTTCTAATACAAACCGAAAGGAACGAAAAAGCTTTTAAAAGAATACAAAAGAAAATGATGCGAGCGAGGAGTACATTAGATTGGTCACAATCTAATAATATTTCTTGTCACTAATTAGGTCTTCCATCTTCCGGTCCTCCACTTTCAGTGCACCCTTCAAAATACACCAACTAGAAAGCTGCACACTACCAGTGAGAACTTGGGTCGGCAAGTGACGTAGCAGCTGTGTATAGCAAGTGGCTAGTATTTCCAACTCAGATAAACTCCCAGCGTCCGACACCACTTCCCTGCTAACAATGCTATCAGTCACCTGCAATCACAATACACGTGAAATTGAGTGAGCAGACAAAAGCTGGCCATTATATGCAGTAAAAATGTTAACAGTAACTGATTACACAAATAAAATTAGACTGTCAAGCACTGCACAAGGCTAAGGCTGCCCGCCATGGAATGCTGCGATATTTATAGCAATGGCATCACGTTCAACCAATGGCTATTGGCCTAGCTGGGTCTGCCTAGCAGCAGCATGTCCCAATGGTAAAGTATCAAAAAATCTGACCTTGTACCTTAACCCATGGCCTTACAATTCAACAGGGTTCTTCAACCATTCTTGCGATTGTTCATGCAAAATTTCAACCAAGCTAATTGCAGCACTTCATGAGTTATGGTGTTAACGGAGGAAACAAATGAACAAAAAAAAAGTAGAGATGATGCTGAAAACAATACTGTCGTCACTATCACAGACAGTGGCAAGAACCCAGCTGTTTCTAGGGGGAGCCCACCATACTGCGCATCCCTGAGAACTAGCAAATGTAAATGTAGTTACTTATAGTCATTCTTATCTTGTCACATTGTAATTTTTATGTCAACCTTACCAGCTATATGCCAACGCTGGCTAAATTTGCAAAATTTTTCATCTATTTATGTAGGCTAACCAACCAACAATTTGACACAGCCTTTCGTTCTCCACTAGAAAGCAATATGAGTATCAGGTTGCCAGCCAACGATCACCATTTATTACCAAAAATGGTTATAAAATGGCAATACAATGGCGACTGTAAATGCAGTACTACAGCTGCCGGTTTAGCTGGATTTGTGGCTTACGCTGACTGGTTTGGTCCAAAGGAAAATGATGGCAAAGGCTCGTGCTACATCCATAAAATCCATGGGGTAAACTCTCGATGTCACAATGATACGGTGACAGCATCATAAACATTGTTGAAACTATTACTATCAACAGGACTGGTAAGCTGAAGCTCTGCATACGGTGCTATATAAATATAAATATAATAATAATAATCCATGCTTATGCCATCCTTGTTCGGGACAGATTCCATATAAGCGACACATCAAACCTCTGATGATCGCAGTACAGTTTTTAACATTTAGTTAAGTTTTTAACCCACGGGATCTATACTACCGGGGGTATGAAAATAATAATAATATAATAGGTATATAGTAATAGTATCACATTACAAACCAATGCAGGAAGGTGCTTCAGCTGGAAGCATGATCTTGGGAATGCCGAGAGAGCATGAAATGCAGCTGAACTGACGCTAGTGTCTACATCTCTCGTCAACAGCCACAGACGCTGGACCACTTCACTAGCAAACACCTGCAGATATACATGCCAAGGCTTAGAGCAGCACCAAATACATCCATCATAGCCTAGGCCAGCTTACCATAGCAATGCCATGTCATTCATATAATCTTATGTTAATCATCTAATCACACACAATGCCAATAACAGCTACAGAGCACCACCTGCCATATGGGATCACACAGCGAGTACTTGATTGACCTACACCGGAGAAATGAAAGGCTGAATTGACCTTAGCGTTTATTATACAATATGATAACAAACCGACCAGGAATCGAACCCACAACCTCGTGATCACAAGTCCAACGTCCTACCATTACACTATACAAGCTATTATTATCCAATGACACTACTACCCCTGGCAATGCTTCTCATCAAAGCCACCTGCTGTGATTGACTGCAAAGCATGAGTGAATGAGTGAATAGAGATTTAATGTCCTGCTCAACACATAATAGATCATCTCAGGGACAATCTTTCCAGAACATTTTTTGCACTGTTACAAGCAATGCACACACCAACATGTAAAAGTGAAATGTAAAGTTAAACCCTAACAGAAAAGAAACCAGCACGGAACACAAAAACACAAAAAATAAATCCTGAGCTAAAAATTATCGATAATATTGCCAGACCTGGTATTTCTTGGAGTCGTCTTCAAGCTGAGGCACTAGAGACAGCAGACGACACAGTGAAGCACGTACAGCAGGGCTGCAACATTATACAAGCGCTCAAAGTTTACGACTTTTCTGCTCGACTAAGGCTAAAGCAACTCTACACAACTCTACACTTACTCACTTAGTTACTTACTTACTTACTTATCCACAGCTCTGACGACAGACATTATAAAAGTGTGCATGGAAAATCAGTCTCAGAGTTATGGAGCATCATCTACCATGTGGAATAACACAGTGCCACCGAACACAGGTGAAGGTGCCTCACCTTGATCCCAACCAGACAGACTGGATTTACCTACCCCAAAGGGACAGTAGGCTGAGTTGAGCTTGATGTTGGCTAGATAGTTTGCCTGTCTTCTAAACAACGTAACCTGACTCAAACTACAGGGACCACAGCTTTCCACAAGTTGTGGAATTTGCCTGTTGCCACGAAATTTTGTAGAATTGGGGTGTTGGCCCAAAGGATTTTTTTTTCCAACTCAAATCCAAGTTTGGTAAGCTTTCTGGAAAAAATCCTACTATTCTAAAATTAAGTCACTAGTCAAGCAATCAGCGAAAAACCTCAACGCAAAAATATTCCCACCACTGATGAGGTACGCATTAATGTCTGACAAACAAAAAGTTGTGAATTTGCATAATAAACAGGATGCCTCAGAATTAGTAACATTTGCTGCGGTGACTTGAAAAAATATGGCAAACAAAGCCAGTGAATTTGGAGAAATTTGCCAGGGTCCCTTCAGATATAAAGACTCATGAAGGATAAATTAATACATGTAATCCATAGTAATATTCACAAAATTAACATCTTCAAATTCTTCTGCTACATTCCAAGTAAAGTAACAAATTAAATATTATTTTTCCAACTTCCAACCACATTTTATAGCATTCATGAAACAATATGCACTGTGCGCATGAGTGAAAATTAACAACCGTTTATCAGTGAGCAGTTTAGCTGATAACATCTGCCACACTGTACTGATGTCAACGACCTGGAAACAAAACGCACATTTATCACATTTGTACCCGATATTATATATCTCTCATATTCAGTAATACCATGTGGGTGAAGAAATATTTACTAATTACTTTACTGCAATTTCCAGAAGTATGTGCCCGCAAAAGAATTTTAAAAATCGGTCAGCATTTGACAAGTTATGTCAAAGCATGATGGCATAGTTTTTTTTTAACTGAGTGCAGTACTAGTATACAAACATCATGTCAAGTCTTTCCCCAGCCACAAAGCCCACATAGTGGCGCTCATCTCCATTTCAATAGCCCTCAGCCAGACACCAGCATACATGGTGCAGTGTAACTGTTTATCCGCCAAATTTCACTCTATGTGGGATGGCCAGGCTGAGTTTGCCACAGTACATAACATTACAGACAACAGACACACAGATGACAAAGTGTATGTACCATAAGCGTGACCGTTAATACAATCTTAATGGTCAGCAAAAAACTGTCATGCAAGAGTATTAGTTAAATCGATCTCGGATCGGAAGCTAGTTTTAGCTCAGATTTGCAGAAAGTAAGAAGACTACGCAAGACAAAGCAGTTTTACTTATGATTCCCAGAAAATGTACAGTACATGCAAAACAATAACAAACATTCGCAAATGTACATAAAGACCACATAAGACAACACAGTTTTTTGGCCAATTTTGCAGTATCCCATTCAATAAAAAATCATCATTTATCATTTAAAACTATGTACCTGTGTATTTTTTATATTACCTTATATACAATATTTTTGTTATGTCTTGTTATAGCCTATCCATTGTTAACACTAATGGACACATAGACTATGCAAGATAGTACAGTTTCACCAGAAATTCACAGAAAACATAAAGGTCATGCAAGACAATGCACTTTCACCGTAGATTCTCAAAAAACATAAAGGTCACGCAGAACAGCAGAGTTACACCAGAGATTCACAGAAAGCACAAAGACCACGCAAGACAATTCTGTTTCACCTTGGCTTCTCAGGGAGCATTAAGGCCATGCAAGACAGTACAGTTTCACCAGAGATTCTCAGAGAATATAAAGACCACAATAGACAACACAGTTTTACCACATATTCACAGAAAACATAAAAGCTGCGCAGGACAATGCAGGTTTACCTCCAGCTTTACAAAGAGCATAAGGCCATGCAAGACAAATCAGTTTTACTTCATATTCACAGAGAGCATAAATGCTGAGTAAAACAAAAGAGGTTTACCTCAGCTTCACAAAGAGCATGAAGGCCACGCAAGACAATGCAGATGGCTGACGAGTGACGCTGGTCGGTGTATTCATTGAGAATGGCAGACATTGGAGATAACATGTCCTCACCATGCTCATGTGGTCTACATACAACATCTCCCATTCATCATCATCATCATCGACAACCGTGGGCTCAATGCCCGTTGGTGTCTGACGCCATTTTTACTATCGCTGCCCACCGCTGCCTATCTAGGGCAGCGTGGCTTAACTCCTGCAGGGTTGTCCCACACCACTGCTCAATGTCATCTGACCATTCTCGGTGAGGCCGTCCTCTTTTGTTTGAACCAT
>Ga0209367_1010833_pt1 | contig 12167 bp, 9 predicted proteins | sample WorMetLIZISLAND2_FD_187412 | JGI IMG/M metagenome (GOLD analysis project Ga0209367, IMG submission 187412) | Marine gutless worms symbiont microbial communities from Max Planck institute for Marine Microbiology, Germany - Olavius geniculatus... ... | reverse complement strand
AATTAGTACAGATAAATAACCCACACAATACTATAGCCTAATACGATGAACAAACCTGCAAGAAACATACTCCGCTCGTTTTTCAATCAAATTTTTTTCATACAACCATTAAAGGAGTGAAGTTTTAGATCGAAAATTGTTAAAATCCGCCATTATTCACTGTAGCGAAGCGCAGTGATATCTCGTGTGTACTAAAGTAGTTCGCCACATTAAAGCTGTGCTGTTTTGAATAATTTATTACTGATATGCACTTTCCGAACCAAGTTATTATGCTCTAGTGAAACAATTCATCGCATTTTTTTCCTGGGGAAGGTGCAGCATTATAGCCAATTTTGTCCTAAATTTCGTTGCCATGGCAACGGGGGTCAGTCGGGGAAAAATGCAATTGGCAGCATTTGATGGCTCATCCCCGAAAACCCCCCTATAGGCGCAAAAATCTCGCAAAAATCTCATACGCAAGCCGAGTTATAGCCCATTTTGTCTCAAATTTCGTTGCCATGGCAACCAGGGAGGGTCCGGGGTAAAATTAAATGACACCGTTAGATTCGCCATCCCCGAAAACCATACAATAGAACCAAAAATTACGACTCTATCTTATACACAGCCAAAGTTATGACCGTTTAAAGAATTGTTTAATTTTCCCCATAGGCCCCATTGTAATTTTTTTTGATTTTTGCGAATAAATACGTGTAGTATTAATTTCAAATTTTTTAATTCCCAAAAGGCACATCCTTGCGCGAGACCGCGTCGTTTGAGCCATCGCACGCAAAAATCCGCCAAGGTCTGACCTGTAGGTGAGTTGACTAAAAAAAGTATATGGCTATAAAAATTTTTGCGTATATTTCACCCATTTGCCGAGAAGCCCCCCTTGGGCAGATTTACATGAAATTTTGCGTGAGGGGTCGTCTAGCCGACGTTATCAACCGTGCCAAATTTTATCTCAATCAGATCAGGGGGTTTGATTCTGCGGGGGTTTGGCTTTCCCATAAGAAAGAGAAGTCGCCGTTAACACAGGGCTTGAACTACCGTTCAGCTTGTGATGACGCTCATGATGCGTCACCATGGTGACGACGTCGATATGACGTCTCAGCCAATCAGAGTTCAAACTGAAACATCTTTATTTTAAAGATACAGATATACAGTAGAGCAGCAGCGACAAAGTGGTACCCGAAACAAAACGAGAAAAAAACCTGCAGTGATACGGATGTGGTGTGTGTGTATCATCACCATCATCACGTTCGTTTAATAAAAGTTGATAATTGCAGCGTCTTAAGAAATATTACAAGAAAATACGTTTTAAAATATTTAAACATTTGTAAAAAAAATTGTTACGTGGTATGTTTGTAAGTTACGACCGACTTTAAACAAAAAGCAGAAACATTAAAGTACGTTAAAACATTAAAACGTGCAAATAAGGTCTCGTGTTGTGCCTGTAAGTTAATAAATGTTTTGTATAATACGCTTATAAAGAAATCTTTGTCGTTTAAATAAATGCGTTGTTTTGTTAGAAATCGAAGTACCCTTGTTATGAATACAATGTATGTACAGTAGGCTATAAAGTACCCTTGTGTACGCCGGTGATGCGGTCTTTGAGCACCATCAGCTCGTAGATCGCTCCGAACTCTTCGAACATCGGGCGCAGGTCGTTCTCGTCCAGATTGCGTGGGATCTGACCGACGAACAGCTTGATGGCATCCGAGTCCTTGTGCATCGGCGTCGCAGCGGCTGCAGCCGCCAGGGACTGCGGAGCGTAGTGAGCGGCAGTCAGCTGAGGCGGTGGACCACCCTGGTGATGCGCTGCTGAAGCGGCAGACCGCTGCTGGACGTGAAGCATGTTGAATGACTGGTACGTGGCGTCGGCACTCATCTGAAGCGGTGATGGCGGCAGGAACGACGTGTCGACGGTTGAGTAAACGGGCATCGGCTGAAACCAGTGAAGTAGACGAGTCCAATTAGTCCGAGTCTGAGTCACGAAGGTTTGAATCCAAACGAGTCTACGATCTGTCTGACACCAGTTACGTAGGCCTACCGAGTTCGAGTCCGAATTGAATGTTATGAGTCTGAGTTTGAGCCAGAAGAGTTTGAATCCGAACGAGCGAACGAGCCTCTCTGCCGCCACTGATGTAGTCCAGTCCAATTAGTCCGAGTCCGAAGAATTATGCACCTGGTGACGAAAACTCTGTGACGACTGGCGGCGAGTGTACGGGCATCGGTTGCTACAGCTGCTAGCGGACGAACGACTTGCCGGGTCTGACTGTCTGTCTGTCTGTCTGTCTGTCGTGTTCGAGCGACGAGCACGGTTCGTCGGGCAAGTAATTATCGGCAGCGAAGGGAAAAATTTGTCGCTGCTGCCTGCTGGCGGCCGTGTGAATCGCCGGTGCTACTGTTGCGTCGCTGCTGCTGCGGCTGCTGCTGCTGCTGCTGTGGTCAGCAACAGACGAGATCTGATGGCGAGTGAGAGCTGGAGACAAAGCGTACCGCGACAACCTCGCAACACGCAGCAGCACAGCTGCGGTGCACTGCTTTCAGGCAATGCTGACGCGGTGTCGCACAGCGAACTAACGCCCTGATCATTTCACCCTCACCCATTCCTTATCCAATATCGTGCAATAGGCCTGAAATATGCAGTCAATTTATATAGCACATGGTCACACAAAGTTTCTGATGCGCTCTTGCACTGAAAGTAGAAAAAAGCAAAAAAAACAAGGGTTTTGAATTGCGTTTAATTATAACGTTATGCGTTACATACACGTTTAACTTTACTCCACTTTACTTTAAAAGTGCCGAATTCTTCATACACTTTTCAAAATAACCACAAATCACAATGGTGGTTTTTACAACGAAATATTTATATATCTGCTTGACTATTGACAGCAGATCTATTTTATAATTTATAATTGTTTTACCTGATCATACGCATTGATCTACTTTTATGCGTGTGTATATTGACATGCAGTTGTGTTTTTTTTTAATTTTCATGCAAACGAAATACTTATAAGATTGTCACTTTGCAATTAAAAGCAACTTATTACCTTATTATTACTTAATTTTATCGAATTTTTGTATTACGGTTTACCTTGGCTAAAGAACAATTAGTAAACATATAAACAGCAGTCAAAAAGTCAACGTCCGGATGTTGCTGAAAGGGGGAGGGGTGAGTGCTGAATTTGCAGGACTTGAAAATGACGGAGCATCTGTTGATAAACAATTAGTTATTTTATGACGATCTACCATGTCTGTGTTAAATTTTAAAGTTACAGTAGTCGGCTTAAAGCTCATGAACGCACAAAATACAACGCTTTTCAACGTTTGTGCAATTTCCTAATCTCCAGAACTTCTGCAGCATCATTGCCTTTCAGCCTTTACGATCTACTAGATCACTCAATCATTTTCCAGCGACTAAGATCTCTAACCGTGCAGCACCTTATCTGTGAAATAAACTTACACATTCTCTCCGTGTTCCACACTTGTCGCTTGCATCATACATTTCATCATCTCGGTCCTTATTCTCCGATACTAGATCTGCTGTCAATCTGTTTTACGGTGTCTTTCATTTTCACTTTTTCTCCAAGTTTTCTCCACCTTAATTTTCTATTTTCTCCCAGGGACGGAACTCACGAATCGCCGACTAATTCGTATCATAGAAGTTTTGGGCGGCGTTAACTTTGGTATAAGGTGCGCCAGAACTTAGTTCGCGTCTAAACCTAAGGCTTAGTCTTTTCTGTGACTATGGCACGTCGGGAAGTCAATTTTTGTGCTTTTGGGTTCAGTCCGCCAGTCAGTGGCAGCAGGGGCATTGGCAGGCCGTGTTGACGTCACATTCTGTCAAGAGAGGTTATTCATGTTTTGATGTTTTTTGTGTGTTTTAATGTTTACTTACTTGCTTAATTACGTATTTGCACAAGATGAGTTATAACGATACGCATTGTTGTGTAATACTGAAACAAGTGATAGATTGGAAGATGTCGTCTAGGATCGTCGTAACGAAGAAACATGACGTGCCGTGAACTAGCCACTAGGCCGCACACGACGTGCATTTGTCGAGGCTACTCGTAGAGTCTTCGTCTGCAGAGTTGGCTCTACGTGAGCTCATTTGTCAGAGAAATCGATTGCTATCGGCTGGCTGCGCTGAAGCAGACAGACAGACGGCATCGCATGCTGCCTGCTGCTGCTGCTGCGAGTTCTACCTGTTGCGGCGCACCGACTGACGGACGGACGGACGGACGTCTTGCTAGCGTGCGGAAGCTGCCTGGCAGCGCGCAATACGATCCGTCACTCATGCTGGCCGCTAGGGGCGCCGAAATCGCGAGATCTGACAACGCGACACCAGATCTGTACGTAAAAGTCTTCCAGAAAAAGTTTTTAAAAACTGCAGCAGTTGGCGCCGCACTGCAGTTCGCATCGACGTGTGCAATGGTGAACTTTGAGGAAGCGTCAGTGGCGGAATTTCAGCACGTCCACAGCGACGCTGCATGGAGTAGCACTAGCCGACTATTAAAACTGATAAATAGTCCTACAGATCATATAATACTCCATGCAACAAAAATTGTAGTAATCAAATACTCGCATATTAAAACAAGTCTCGCGATATCCGTGATGCCACGTTGTCCAGTCTTGCGATGTCACGTCTCGCGTTTTCAGTCGCCCCATCAGGGTGCCGCCGCCGTCACAGCCGCAGCCAGCGCGCAATTTCAGCAGCGACGTCGGCGTCGGCGGCACGGAAGACGTGGGGCAGAAGGCTTCCGCCGACAGGATGTGACGTCAACACTGCATGCCAGTCAGTGCCGACTGACTCAATCGTACGTAGGCTACTGACTGTGTGCAAGCTGGCTGGCCATGGCTGGCTCATCACGAATGCGCCATCAATCAATTACTGGCCTCTGTCGCCCCTCGTTGTCGACCAAAGCATCGCCGCGGCCACGATTTACCGTCGTCCTCCGTCTGCAGCCACCGGCCGACCGACGCCACAGCGCTGCTGTTTAAGTCGCCCTGACGGATGGCAGCGACGGATAAAGCCAGGTTTACACCCAACGCAGCGAACGCAAGAAAGTACGCAACAGACGCAAGTTACGCTACTGACGTAATCGTCACAGCGGCCAAAACGCATCTATTATTTCAAGACTCGTAAACTGCAACTTTTAAACTTGTTCACTGTTTAAAGACGCCTATCAATAACGATTACGATATTCTTTTTTATAATTCTTAGGCCCCTACTGTATTTTGTTTTCGTTTTTTAACGTGTACTACTTATGTTATGTCTAAGTTGCGATCTGATAGCTGTATCATTAAGGATTGTGATTGATTGATATTGAAGAATAGAAGCGCGGTTTATTTTTGCGTTGCGTCTGTTGCGTGCGTTGCTTAGATGGAAACTCAACTTAAGTCGCAGTGACGGATGGGAGCGAAAGCCATGCCGATAAGCTGGCTTGCCAACACGGCCCAGTGCAAGTTGTTTTACTGCGGCCGGAGCTTGCTTAATGCAGGAAGTGGGTGTCCAAATCAAAATTAACTGTCCACATGTCTTAACGTCCGTCTGTCGTCTGCTAACTGTGCGACAGCTGCTCCGCCGCTCAGCTTCCAACCGTTTCACAGTAGAACGCGAAAGAACGATCGTTTGTAACACTGCGCAAGCTGTAAAATTACGCGACTTTTTTCAGAAGAAAGCTTCTTTAAAGCTTTTTTGGAGGCGTGCATGTACTGGTGGTATAATGAAACTTTATGTACAAGTGGACGACTCGAAGAAGGTGCGACGCAATCGCAAAGATAGACGATGCATTCAAACCTAGAAACGACGGATTTGCAAATGTGTAAGACTTGTAGGTAAAATTAATTATTTATTTAAATCGTGCATATAGGTTTGCTTTAATCTGACATTAAAATGTAGACATTAAAAACAAATTCTAATGCAAATAGCAGTATATTAATACTTTGTTTACTACTCTACTGTGATTAATGTCGTGAACATTTTTGACTAACAAATACGCTGCGTGTTTAAATATTAAACTTGGCTGCAATTATGTCGTGTTCCGAAATATCGCCACAGATAACTTAAATTTAGGTTCTAAATAATTGACTGTCGCGCGCTGACGCTAGACATCACTCTTAGTTGCTTAGGCGCTCTGTCTGTTTGTCTGTTTGTCCGCTCTATTTATAGCAACGACACCCTATTGGACGGACGGAACGGACGGAAAACACTGGCGCGCGCTTGGCGCGAGATCATCACTGTTTAAAGACATTTATCAATAACGATTACGGTATTCTTTACAATTCTTTTTTTGTAATTTTTTTACAATTTAGCGAGATCAGCAGACGTTGCCAGGAATCCGTCCTGTTGACTTTGGCTCAGTTGGACGGTTGATTGTCGTGCGGCACAGCCGTGAGTGCAGCGGCGTACGAGCAATAATGTGAGGATTTATGTTACTTCCTGGGTTGTGAAAAAATATTTATTTATTTATTTATTATAGCCCCAGTACTCAATTCCCGAGGGCTGAAATATTAAATTACAGAAATTATGTCATGAATGGTTACGATGCGGGCTCGAAAATTGCGAATGTATCAGCTAGGCATGTCGCGTTGAACCGTTGAACGGTGACCGACAAAGGTTGGAAAAAGAACGTCCTTTCACGGGGTCCGTCGTCACCTCGGTCAAACGCCTTCCGATTTCTGCCAAGAATTCCTGAGTATTGACACTCATGGGTCTAAGTGTTTCCAGTGCTACTGGAAAAAAAGTCGCGGGTGCCGCTGAGTGAGCTGTACTTGTTCATTTTTTGACAGCTGCAGTCTCAGCGGCACTGGCAGTGGTGATGGCACTCTGCTGCAGATAAGCGTTTCCCAGATTGTCGACCACTGTGACGTCCTAAGTGGCGCTGCGCCCAGAGTTCTATGGCAGCAATGTCTAACCGTCAGGCTGCTTGCCGACGGATTTGCCGTCGTCACGGACCAGACCGTGTGGTTTCTTCATGCTGGGAACGCCGGCTCGAGTCAAAGCGCGCCAGATGACATCAATGCTGTAGGTGTCTTGTACGGTTGTCGTCCGTCTTCGTTTGTCGTCCTCTGTAACGGGTGTATTGTGGCTAAACGGTGCAAGATAAGGCCTTGCTATTGATCATTAATAGAAAGTCGAATACTGACTTTCAAACGACATTAAAATCAATGACCTTGAACGCACTATAGTGTGCCAATCGTGCGGTATTGTGGCTACACGGTAAGTCGCAATAACCATCACGACATGCGTAGAGCGCGACAGTCATCTGAGCTAAAAACTTGTTTAAATTTAAAACTAAATTCCAGATAATTTTAACTATAGGCTGTATTACTGTAATTTGTTCCAACTACTGTCTAACAAGATGTTTACTGGTCTAAGTATAAAATTCCACGCAGCGTACGGTAAATACAAATGACCGAATGACTGACGATGTTGTTCTGAGGTCGATATGCAGGGAACCTGTGCAAGTATAAGCTTTATAATATTGTGGCTTCAGTTTGCTCGGAGGAGGCCATACCAGTCCAGGTACTAGTGCGTTACTGTCCGTCAGTTTGGAAGTCTACTCCGCTGCCTGCTTGCCTGCAATCTGCAGACCTTTCTTGTATCCATCGTCGTATGGTCGTCGTTGTCGCCGGCGCCCGCCAGGTGGCGTGCCGCGTGCATGCATACATGCGGATTCCGACACGACTCCGCTAATGCAACATGACATATAGTATGTGATTTCGCGGCGAATAGCAGCACACCGGCTGTATGCATCCTTCAATCTTGTCTATACAGCTAGCTACCGATGATGCACTTTGCAACGATTATCGTACTCGTAATGCGCCGGTACCGACAATACGCTTTCTGTTCGACACTGTAACGAAACACGGCGTTACAAACTACAGCCTACAATCTTTTTCCGCGTATGGTGCATCGGATACGTAGAGTAGATCGTTTCGTACATAAATGATGGACACCGACTTTTTGTCAGTGAGCGAAATGACATTAACGTTATTCAGCAACTGTATCGAACAGTTGCGTCTTGCATGGAGGTTTGCTTCAGTTAGCAGACGTTTCTTTTAACTTTTCGAACCACTAAGACAGACACAATAATTATGCTCTGTTTCACACTGCAGCATTCAACCAGTGGTAGATCTAGAATTTTGGAATAAAGGGGCAGAAGCATAGGGGTGTCCCATACGCCGATCATCACTGACGTGACGTTCAGACCTAGCTGTTAATGAAAAGTGGCTTAAAACTTGATCAGCCGTTAAATGCATTGCGTGCTAACAGCAGGAAGCTTATACACAATGCTGTCGAAAAGCCCCCGCCCCCGTACTCCCCGGCCAGGGGTCTCACGTATGCTCAGGGGCCTCATGCTATGTATAAAAAATTTCTAGTTTTTAAAGAATATAAATTATTCAAAATATAAAATAAGTAAACATGTGAAAAGTTTACCCAAAATGGACAAGTCTATTACTTTTTATTAATGTACAGTAATCTGTGACGTATGGCGGCCTACTAAACTTCATTTTTTGCAAAGACAGCACAAATTGTATGTTATTTTTGCATTTCAAATTTTTTGAAGACTGGGCAACTTTGCGGCTCCCAATTAAACGTTTAAAAGTTAAAAGTGATTCAGCTTTAGGGAGGGGAAGCAAGCCCCTCTGACCCCTTGATGAGGGGCTCTGCCCCTGGACCCCGCTGAGGGCTCCGCCTCCAGACATACGTTATGTGGGCCTCACAGTTGTATATAGGAGGGGAGCTCCAACTCTCTGGCAAAGTCAGTCAAAGTGAAATGAATTTTAACTCATTTGACTTTGACTTTAATTTCTATAGCATGTCAGACTTTGAACCAACTGAAACACAGTTTAGGCCTGAGTCAATTGACTTATTCAAAAACTGCAGTCAGTTCTGCACTTACACACAAAACAGTATCAGTATAAAATTAAACTGTATGAAAACTGACCGATAGCAATCTCTTCCTGAGCATGGTTAAGTTAGTCAATAACGTATGTCAATAAATGTTGACCTACTTGACTTCTGACTAAATTGATTTGATCAGTGACGATGAACAGTAGTGTGAAATGTCACATGCAAAATTTTATGTAATTTAGTTGTATAACAAACTAAAAATACATCAAGTAGGAATAAAATTGTTAAAAGTTAAACAAAAATAAAACTACATGTATAGCATTTCAATAAGCACAAAAACAAAAGTATAACATTAAAGTTAATTACAACGATACAATATGAACTTGACTGCTGAAAAAACACTAAAAAACTAAGACGCATATCTGTCGCTAAGTCGAAATAAAAAGTCAAAGTCAAATGATTTTCACTAAGCAAAAGTCAATAAGTAAAAGCCAAATGATTTCTGGAAGTCAAATATCACTAGTTGTAACTTATGTTTCCAAAAGTAGTATCGACAGCAATATGTTGCCTGATTTTTGACACTCCACATTGTGTTCTTTTGTTTATCGCTACATGCTCGGATTGCAAATAAGCTACAAAATTCATACAAACAGTAGACAATGTCTCGTCAAACTCTGACACTAAACTCGAACTCAAACTAAGAGCACTCGAGAACAGCACGGACCAATGCTGTCGCCGAAGTCACACGATTCCTTTACGGTGACAGTGAATCGACGACGTCACATACAAGATACATGCTCTAGGCCTACATGTAACGGTCGACCGTCGTCGCTGAAACGCAACACGTGTCTGTCAGTCACCAGATACGTACGTGTGTTGGCGGTAAGTGAGTTGCTGCTGCTGACAGCATCACATGGACGATGCACGCAGTAATGCAATTACGCACGTCTCTGCGTCCGTCACCGTTTGATGTGCACTGCTATAGTGCTCGCTTGCTTACTCGGTTGCGGGCGCTTCTCTGATCCTTGATGCTGACATAAAGTGCTCTGAGACAGCTGGCCAACCAGCCTGTTAGGCTACTGGAAAACGCATTTTACCCATCCAGCTTTGTTTTTGCATTAGGCCTACACTGAAAAATGCGGTAGCAACACACTATCTAGGTAGGATTAAGAATTCGACTTGCAACTAAAACTATTTTGAACGTAGAGGGTTCGGACTTGGACTGCTAAAATTTACATTCAATGCTGAAAATCGCATACGCAGGTTGTTTTGGTCTATCTCCAGCCATTTTGGCACAATTCACTTTTAAAATGCGTGTCGCAGCCCGAAATCGCGAAAAATTCACTAAACTCGCTATTTGGGGGGGGGTTCAAGGTCATTCAAGGTCGTCGATGTCGACATTTCTAAAAAGCTCGACGCTAGTGCTTGTTATGATAAGCAGCATGTCTGTGCCTATCTGCAACCATTTTCACGTTAGACGAGCCAGCGGTAAAATAACGCTTTTTAAGGGGGGTGCCCCACTTTCGCCCCTCGTTCGAAGGGATCCCTTTACGCTGTCATATGGTGAAAAACCGAAATCTCTATCTTACCTGGTCTTGGATTGGTACCGGGTCTTGACGGACGGACAGACAGACGAAGAGACGGACAGACGGACAGACAGAATTACCGTAGCTAATACGCGCTATAGCAATGCTAACTCTCGCGCGTAAAAACAGTCTTAAAGCAATAAAAACCAGATAAAACGACTGCGTAATAATAGCACAACAACCAATAAAGTGCACTAATGTGGCTTTCGCTATTGCGGTCAGACTCAGTCATTGAATAGACCTATCCATAAGTTTAGAACTTTCTCAGCGCAGCGTCGAAGAAAATAAATACAGCAAACAACTGTATCGTACGAACTTAACACGAAGTTAATTACAACGATCTAAAATCACCTTGGAAGCAGTTCAAGCAGTGCAAGGCAGATTACTGCAAAGCACTAATTAAACGTCGTAACTGTCGCATAAACTCCATTAATTAACTAGTGAGCTATTTTTAAGTCTCAGTCTATATTTAGATGTTAAGCTCCGTTTATAACACGCCTGCTGCCGCGCACATGCAAATGCAAATATTCGGCTAACATGGCCGAGAAAACGTAACATAGGACCTACTGTACATCGTGATAATGCTAGCCACATTCTTCGTTTTGCTCGATGACTGACGAAGACACGCTCGTTTTTTTCACCTTACTTGTTAACTTTTCTTTGTAAAATAAAAAATACCGGACGACACCGCGCAGCGCTGGACGTAGCCTATGGTCTGAATGGAGCTTAAGCGTCATGCAAGCTACAGTATATGATTATTCTGCCTTTCTGTCAAGCAGAACGATTGATGTGTGTCAAAACGGCTCAACGGATCGAATTTGTTGACGGAACGTTGACAACGCTGAGCCTTGCCTACGCATCTAGGTTGCAAGGGATTTCACTTCACCCCCCAAATCACCGGCACTTTTCCATGGGCCTATCCGTACCCTGAACTTTGCAGTTTTCGTGGATTTTTTCTTTTTCTCTTCCGCGCGTGTTGTTTGTCCGATGCGACTGTCGCAAGCGTTCGGCTTCATTTACGACACTCAATTCTCATTGATGCAGGTGCTGTTAAAATTAATTTAATAAAATCTTTTAAGTGATATAAGCTAAGTTCTTTTTAGACTCTGGGTGAACTGCTTCCATAGGCCTAATTTTGCCTATATTTGTCGTCCCCCCCTTTTCTTTCATTTTACAAAGCAGCGTTCGCACCCTCGGAGAATCGTTGGTTTAGGCTAATTTTCAGCATATCCGTTTGCATAGTTCTCGTTGTTCGCTACGTAGACCTATACCTAGGCCCCTATATCGCCGATCTTCATAAGCTTACTGCGACGCACGCAGAAATGAAGTCTGCGATAGTACTGAGCGGATAGGCCAAAGAGAAATTGCTTTAAAACATAATGTAATCCGGTATCATACTAACGTAAAGTTCTGCTCGCCTACTGCCGCTGCTGCTACTGCTGCCTCCAGTGCAAAGTTTTGTGTTGCCTCTAGTGGTGTGAAGTTTTCGGCTTGTTTTAGCTCGATTTCCGATTCCTCCATTTCGAGAATAAGATGTTGCGTTTGCGCTGTTCTTATAATTCTTCCTGTGTGACGTAATGCTCGACCCCAGGCCCACCAGGTAACCTCCTACTGGCGTCAATGGCGCTCACGGCGGGGGCGACGGCTGCTGCCGCTTCCGGTTTCCCGGTCGCGACAGCAGAGGCCGATTCCGCCTTCGCTTGCCCAGAGTCGGCAGGTTGAGTACCCGGGGTTTTACT
>Ga0209367_1010832_pt1 | contig 12168 bp, 7 predicted proteins | sample WorMetLIZISLAND2_FD_187412 | JGI IMG/M metagenome (GOLD analysis project Ga0209367, IMG submission 187412) | Marine gutless worms symbiont microbial communities from Max Planck institute for Marine Microbiology, Germany - Olavius geniculatus... ... | reverse complement strand
GGATTAATACATATTAAACTGGAATGACAATAACCAGCAGTGGTTTTAACAGCGGCCCAAAGCTCTCTTTGGCCGGCATCAACAAGTTTATTAAGAGATGTGCGCCGATTTTCAGTTATAAGGGTATTAATTCTAACAGCCAGCTCATTGGCTTGATTAAGGAGACCACGCCTGCGCAACCTATAGCGTCGACGCAGTAAGGATTTTATCAGCGGAGTAATATACTTTGGATCCTTGGGACCCAAAGTAACACGACTGCGAGGTACACAATTGAAAATAAAATGTTTAACACGAGAAACAAATTCATTATATACTAGCTCAATATCAGATAACATGTACAAGTCACTCCAATCATGTAAACCAATATAATAGCGCAACCTATCAATATGTTGAGAACGCAAATCATAGAAGGAAATCTGACGACGTTTACAAACCCGAGTAACAGGAGCAGTATATGGATTTAGTACAACAACACAATGTTTCGTCTTGATAATACTTTGAAAAACATCAGCAACATAAATGTCAGGTCGGTTTACAAATATCTTATCAATTAAGCTCTGACCATCGGTCGGGTACTCAACAATTTGTGTAAGACCAAAATCTGTGCACAGAAAATTAGTATCTAGTTGATTGAAATCACCAGCAATTACAATAATTGAGTTACCATTTAAAGTGTTAATAGCATCAATATCAGAGGACAGTGCTTCGCAGAATTCTAAATTAGTGTGGACTGGCCTGGGTGGGTAATAACAGCATGCAATGTAATAAAGATCATTACTACAATTGCTTTCAATCCACATAATTTCAAGATTTCCACGTTCTAAATATATTTTAGCTTTATTACATAATTTTTCCTGTTGTCTTCTTGCGTTTTGGCTTCAACGCTGGCTTTCAACTTTGCCTTAATTTGATGATTGTGCGACTAATTAAATAGGTATTTTGAAGGTTAAGGTTAAATTACTGACAGTCAACAGCGCTCTCTCACAGATTTGTTCATCACTATTTTTACAGGTTTGAGCCAGCAGTGAGTACAAACACAACTCAGTTATATGGGCGGAGGGCCAGACCTGCCATATACTACAGTAAAATTTCCGGCGGTTAGGCCGGTGTCAACGGTGTGTACCAAATTATAGGGCTTAATGACCGGCACAATGTGTGTGAACAACTTGCCCAGGGTTGTTACCTGGTAATGCGACATTGCGACGGGCCACCGCTACACTACCAAGCCACATTCAGTACAATTGGTAGGTAAGTTATTTACTGATTCATTATTTGCGAGATTTCGTGTTTGGTGTCAGAGTCGTGTACGGAGTCGCAGCTGGCAGACATCAATCAGCATTGGAAGGGTTCAGTCTGCGGCAGATTCAGCACTGCTCGCAAGAGGCAGATTTACGAGAAGACGTTGAATGGACTGACCGATGCAGGTTTAGCAGGGACGCTGAGAGAGGCTATCCTTGCAGCAACTGGCTGTGAGACGAAATCCGTCAATCTCTTCTTCAGCTTCACCTGCAACGTCGTGATCCGCTACTCCAACAACGCCGGCCACCTGCCGGGTTATTTGGCTTACATGCAGTCCGAGTACGGTTACCCGGTTCTAACCGCGCTACTGATGGACCACTTTGACGTCATCTTTGATTCTTACATCGAGTGAGTGCTGCATTTATAGCTGGTTATTATGATTCGCTTTATTCTTATCTAATCTGATGCAATCTAATTTCGCCTGCTTTTAAATAAGGTAAAAGTTAAAAAACGAACTTATAAAGCGCCATAAAACTGAACGTGTGTAAAGATAGAGAGGCGCAATTAATTAACGTTGAAAAACACAAATGTGGTTTCCTATTGGCGGTAAATTGGAACCATGCGTCTATCTTACGCCGTTACGGAGATATTTGGCCCCAAACATATTGGGGTCACGACTTTGACCTTTTGAGGTCATGTGACGTCATCGGTTACGTGACAATCGAACTCGGCGTGGGCACTTTCCTATTGGTGGTCAATGATGACCATGCGCCAATCTTGCACGAATACGGAAATACAGGGCTTCAAAGATTTCGGGGTCACAAGTTTGACCTTTTGGGGTCACGTGACGACATCGGTCACGTGACCGTTGGACTCGGCATATGTGGTTTCCTATTGACGGTCCATTGGTACCATGCATCTATCTTGCACCGTTACGGAGATATTATGCCCCAAATATATTGGGGTCACTACCTTGACCTTTTGTGGTCACGTAAGGTCATCGGTCACGTGACCATCGGACTCGGCGTGGGCACTTTCCTATTGGTGGTCAATGATGACCATGCGCCTATCTTGCACGAATACGGAAATACAGGGCTTCAAAGATTTCGGGGTCACGAGTTTGATCTTTTGTGGGTCACGTGACCGATAGACTCAACACATGTCACTAACACATGTGGTTTCCTATTGGTGGTCCATTGGAACTATGCGTCTATCTTCTACCGTTACAGAGATATAAAGCCTCAGAGTTGCATTTGCCCATGTTAAAGGCCAAAAGTTCACTGTGCATGCTCCGTGTCACGTGACCTGTAGGCAGGGAGTCCAAAATTACCACATAGATATATCCATGGATATCTGTGGGCTCAAATTGCTGCATAAGCTTTTTTACCGTAACCCATATCCACGGCAAGCCTGAACTTCACTTGTTATGTTTTTATGTAGTTTACTGACATTAATTAGATACCAGTTATAGACTATAATAATGCTGTTTTGAGCACGTTTTTGCCTGGCGTGAACAGTGTACTTATTATGTTCTGTATTCAGTGCATTGTAACGGAATACGTCGTTAGTTTTTGTGCTGCCGGTTGGTAATATAACGCACCAGATTTTGGTAATAATTAAGCTACTTTTACCATTAGCTTTTAATATTTTAACGTACTTTTGAGAACGTTGCTATGTGGTGCAGCAACTACGTGTAGCATAATATCGATCAATTATGATAAAAGTCTGGCTTGTTAGTAAACTTTTAGCGATTAGTGAACTAGTCCGTAGTGCTAAAGACGTGTGCAATTGACAGTAGACAGTGCGTGCAGTTCAGTGTACACTGGTTGTATTGCAGTGCGCTCGTGCAGACTGGATGCCTGACTGAGCAACAGCGTGACGACTGGACCGCTTGCTTCCTGGCAGTCGTGGAAGCTGTCAACGTGGCAAACGGGTGAGTGAGTGAGTGGTTTCTTAACATCACACCATACACATAATACGACATTCAGTGACATAAGTGGGTAAGAGCATTACGTAAAAGCATGTACTGTACATTGTAACATAGCATGTAACATAGCTGACCGTACATAAGTAACAGTCGAGATATTGGCATGGTTGTACTAAATTATCTTTTACTATGTCTTCTTCACTCAACAATAGTAACCATTGCATTTTAATGGCAGTTAGGCGTTGTTAAGTGTGTGACGTGCAATATTGTGACATGCACTATCCCAGCATCCATGTGAGATAAAAATATTTTTAATCGATCATTTATAAAATAAAACATATATATTAAGGTCATAATTTTGAAATATTTGAAGCTTCATATCTCCGCAGCCGTGCAAGAAAAACGCACGATTAATTACAACGGACTTTACACGACGAATCCAACAGTCACGTGACTGATAATGTCATGATATGATAAAACTATTTAATGTTTGTGTTGGGTTAAAAAGCATCACTGCCGTTTTACATTGCACCTAACAGCATCCGTACATCATCATTATTACAGTCTTTTTTGTTGTTGTGGTTGACTTTTTGGCAACTGTTTTTGCGTCATTCAAAACAATCTGTTTGGCGTTGAATCGCTGCGTTGTGATAGTTCTCCACTGTTCCTGTGTGTCTGTTAATAGCTGACATGGAGTCGTTGCTATAAGCTGCTGCTATACAGTCTGTGATAAGTGTAGATTCACAGTGCGTGTTGTTGTGTATTCTGCAGCTAGATTGTCGTGAAAAGAAGGCTGAATCGCGGCCAGCAGCCTGTTCTGCCGCTACTTCTGCACCACTGTCAGCAGTGTTGTTGCACAATATATTAACCCGTTTATCTACAGGTTGTGGTAATAGCTATAATTAGCTTTTATGCGTACTATAAACTACCGGGTTGGCCAAACATGTGACACTCCCTTCAACTACTTCAATATAATGCCATATAAATAACAGAACATTAGCGGGCGCGTTTTGACATTTGCAATTAAAAATTAAAAATTTGCTATTAAAATGTGGTTATATATATCGTACTTGTTAATATTTATTTGGAACGTTTTCCTTTGCACGCAAATTGTAAATTAAACAGAGTTGATCATTGATTAATTTAACAATCGTGACAAAATAACATATATATTTTTTCTCTTAATAAAAATTGTTTTTGCGCAAACCAATAATTGTTGTTATGTCGTTTAATAAAGGTGATAATACATTTTAAAAGAACTAAAATCCTTATACCAAAAGCAGGTCATTTTTTGACTCACCTTAAATATTACAATTTACAATGTGTATTTGCGCCAAAAATTGCCTACATTTGGCAAAACAGTTTTAAGAGTACAAAAACGATTATTTTGCAATTTTTAAAATTTTATGGTTTACCTTAGTGCCAATATTTCAGTTTTATAATTCGCTAATGTTGCTTAAAATACCAGCTTAATAATTTGCATATAAACAACATATACATAAAAAAAATTAAAAATTAACGAAAAAAGTAATATTTTCAACAGAAAACTATGAAATTTACGTAATTTTAAAAGTTTTTATTAAATCTGATTTCAACGTATTTTAAGTTATTTTGCCCATCGATAGGCATACAATCTGATACAAACATAATCAGTGATAATAATATTAGTTTCTTGGCGCAGGTAGTGAATGCAATGATTTGTTGTGATTCCGATTATTGTGGCAGTATTTATTTTGTTTGCTTCGCTATATTGGTTATTAACATTTTAAACTTAAACAAAGAAACGGTGTCACTTTTCGGCTTACCTCGTATATTAGAATTTACAATGCATAAATTCGCCAAGTTGTGATTTGTCTTAATGTAACAAATCAGTGTTTAAGTTACAAAAATTATTATTTACCAATATATCTTTACCGCTTACTATAGTGCCATTATTCTAGTTTTATTATCTTTGCTTGCTGATATTCGTTGACAGTTGTCAATTTAATAATTCACTAATAACCAAACATTTTGATAAATAATTCAAACTTTACCAAAAATATCAGACGGTTAACAAAAACTAACTGGTTGGTTTATAACATTTTAGAAATTGTAGTCATATCTGATTATTATATTTTGACTAATTTTGCGCACTAACACACGAGTACAAACAGCGATAAAAACTTTAGCTTTTTGGCGCAGATAATTAATGCAATGATTTGTTGTGATTTTGATTATTGTCGCAGTATTTATTTTGTTTGCTTTGTTGTATTGATTATAAATATATTGAACTTCAGCGCGATAAACGACAGTTCCGTGGGGGGTAATAAGTGTAATCGCTATAACTGCCAAAAGCCTGTTGATCGGCGTTTGATTTTTGTGAAATTTTGTAGATTAAAACGTAACAGTACAGGTATAATTAATAAAATTGTGTTTGATAATTTGTTCCAAAATAAAACACTTAGTTGTTAAATACTCGTTGACCGTTGGGTAAATAATGTTATTGATCTAACTGAAGCTTACCACTGTATGTTTTGCAGTAACAATTAACTTTAAATTAATTTTACTTGAAATATATTGAGTAAATCTGCTGTAATTTGTTGATACTGAAGCCGGTGACACACGAGCCGACACTATTATAGCAAAAGTGAATTTGCAGTAACTCTGACTGTCAACCGACAAAAACGGTTGTCATTTTTGATGTGCGAGTCGACTAAAGGCTGCCGAAAAGCGCTGAATTTGATAGCATCCCGGTTTCCGCAATCCGCAAAATGTTTAGCCAACAACAAATCTTTGTTTATTTCCACCAAAAAATACATTTTAAGTGAGCTTTAAAGAGTTACACAATGACTTGTGATTACTTTTATTATAAAATTTAAATCTAAATTTTTGTGGTTTTTGAGAAAACTGCTAGTCTTTTGCCAATCTTTTTGAACCAAATGACGACATAGGCAATCAGCACAATTCCACTGCAACACAAGAGTGTTTTTTCTGCCACGGACGATGTGGGCTATAATCTCATCATATTAAGGTTACTAAACATTTGATACAAATCGAGTAACGAAACGTTTTACGCCGGTGCTTGAAGTAATACAAACAGTGTTTGATTTGTCAAAAAAATAAATTAAAAATAATTGCTGCGGTAAGCAATATGTTCTATAAACTACAAAATATTTTGTTACATACCTAGTTGCCACATATACTGCATCTCAAAGCGCACACTGATATGTAAAACGTAGTAATCGATGCAACTTATGTTGGTGTGTATTTAATACAATTATGCTTTTGCTGAGGCGCTTGTTGGGTGTGTGTTGCGTTTGCTGCACGAAAATAATGCTGATACTTTTATGTGGTGGTTGGTAATAAAATAAAAAACAGAATATTTCTGCAAAATTTCTATTGTGTATGTCACCTTGCGCTTAACAAGCGCTAAGTTTGATAGCATCACCTGCGCCTAACTAAGCCATACTTGCAAAAACATTGGTATACCGAGCAGCAAACGTTATTGCACATATCAAAATAACAATTGACAAAAAGTGAAGTTTTAAAACTACAGTAGGCCTTCGTTCAGATTTATATATTGGACAATCTGTTATGGCAACTGTAACTCGGCCGCTACCGCAGTATAAAACTTTAGATAAAATGTAAAGTTCAGAAAACAGATTTATTGTTAGAATGTTGAATGGCAAAGAATGACGGCCATTATTTAAATTGTTAGAAAAAACTGTTTATAAATTTATTGGCCGTACAAAATAGCACATAATAATTGCTGACATTAGTACGCTATAAAAACAAAGAGTAAACGCTCATCGTTGTTGGCCGCTTATGTATAGAAACTAAAACAAGGTGTTAGCAAAAACAAATGATAATAATTTCAAAAAGACAAAAAACAACAGACGCAACACTATACTGCATTAACCCATGTATAATTTTATAACTAAATGTGCATTTTCAGCACATGCACATTAATGATAATCAACCGAATACCGACATCGTCTTTTTGCATAAGCCAGAATTTCACCTAAATTGACTTATTCACAGCAAATTACAGCAATCCTACAATAAAGCTGTATCCACGTTAAATCGAAATTGATGACACATTCACACGTTGTAAAATAAGTAAGCCTAAGCTTACATATTACGATAAAATTTTTTGAACAAATCCAATCCAGGTCATCTTTACGTACATGTCAAAATGCTGTGCAGCTTGATTGTATCTGAATTGTATTTGCTTTTCAACAAAATGCACATTATGATAACTATATTGTCCGACAGGTTAAATCAATCAATGCTGTAGTTCATGACTGTTTAAAAATAAGCCAACTTTCGATAACAAACAGCAGTCAATTTTTTTTGATAAAACAGGACCAGTCGTAATTCTTTTTTATTTATTATGTTACACATAATCCATTCTTATCTTTAAGTAAAAGTATGACAATACCAAGTACAAACCGTGAAAACATTTTTTATCGTTTAATTTAATGCAATGCAGCAGCTCTGAATCCACCTGGCAGTTTCGAAATTTGAAGCCACGGGCAGCAGTGTGGCTTGGTGGTGTAACGAGCGAGACTGGTGACCGAAAAATCCCAGGATCGACTCCAAGTCGGGACACTGTCAGGTAACAATCTTGGGCAAGTTGTTCACCAGGGATGTGCACGAGACCGTCTAAAAAGCTCTACACCAATGTCATGCCGGAAAAATAACAACGCATTTCTGTATTCAAAAGACGATAGACCCGGTCCGCCGGAGATTTTACTGGTCAATTTGGAAGGCAGATACAAAACGGTTTTGTCAGCAATGTCCAGAATGTACCGGTTATCACCGCGGAAAACTGGCCAAGCAGGGACCCTTGCAGCCTGCACTCCCCGTTGCTCCGTATGAGAGATGGTACATTGACTTGACCGGCCCAAATCCTAAGTCAGGCCGCGGAAACATCTGGATACTGACATGTCTTGATGGATGGTCTAAGTGGGTCGAAGCACTTCCGTTAAGAAATGAAGAAGCGAAAACCGTAGCTAAGGTTTTGGTTGAGCAAGTCTTTAACCGTTTCGGCGCCCCGCTTTCCATCTAAAGTGATCAGGGCGAAAAAGTGGATGGCCGGATAATGGCAAAAATCTGTCGCCTGTTTGGAATAGAGAAGCTCAGGACCACGCCATATAAGCCTTCTACCAACCAGGTAAAACGGTTTCACCGCACCATAAAGTCCTGGCAAAGACCGTCGCAGAGAACCAGCGTGACTGGAACATTCGGTTACCATATGTCATGGCTGCCTTCCGCGCAACTCGCCACGATACGACCAAATTTCTTGGTGTTGGGACGTAAAACCAGAGCACCGCCAGACCTTGTGTACGGATCACCGGAGGAAGAGAATGATGGAAACTATGACGGTTTTGTAAAACAAATGCACGAGAAATTGGTTACCATTTATAGCAAAGTTATTAATTATTATTTTTATTTATTTTAATATGTAATAAACACTTGCGACAAACGCGCAAGAACAATAACATAGGAAAACAGTAAAGAAAAACTACAAACATTACTAAGGGAGACAAAAGGAACACAGAAAAATACATGATATACAGACTGCAAATAAACAAACTAATAACAGTTGCTAAATAAAATTCTATTGATAAATGTCCGTTTGTGCAGTTTGCCAGCATATGCAGCGCAGTGCGGAAAAGAACAAACGGTAGGCCCCTATTACGATCTTGGTCTTAGGCCTAAGAAATTTGAGGTAGGACAATGGGTCCTGTACTTCAATCCACGAAAGCTGAGAAAAACAGATGAAATGATGTCGTCAATTCGAGGGACCTTACCTTGTAATCGCGACACTATTTTCTGTTACCGCTAAAATTCAGCGTACCGCGAAAACGACGGCAAAAACGGTGCATATAGACAAGCTGAAAGCATATCTCGGCACGCCGCCTCGTTTCTGGCTTACCGCCGCGACGAACGCCGATATTATGACTGCAGACCCGGAGCCGGCTACAAGTCCTATACCGCCGAACAACAGCCAACTCCGCGACCTGAATATCGACGGCGCACTGATGCCGGGAAAACAAAAAGGCTTAGGTCATTATATATCTAACCCCACGTTACCGCCATCAATAGTAGAAAATCCCATGTTACCAAACAGCCGGAAAGCTGTAGAGAATTCGAGTAGTGAAATGGGTAAAAGCAGTGTGCAGCCGGATACTGACCTCACCCCGGTGAAGGAAGTGGATACGTTGCCGGTAGATGAAGTATCTACCGTGGTAAAAATACCTTTGACTGACAATGAGCCAGCAGACGTATTAGAAAAAAGAGAGTTCCAGATAGAGACGCCGACGTCCGGTCCTACGACGACGATCGCCGCCTGAGAGAGAAGAGATAGTAATAGACGCGCCGGCGATTGATCATGTGACAACGTCCGCCGCGGTCGTAAATGAAGGAGAAAGTGTGGAGATAGCTAAAACGCCTCTGGCTGACCCCACGGTAGTGCATGCGACTCCAGCAGGGAAGAAGGAGATAGTAGGTCAAAGTGTCGCCGGTAAGGCTTGGAAACGTGACAGTTCCCATCCAAGTGTGGTAAGGCAGCGGAGTCAAAAAGGTCGTAGTTCGTCTACAACGGTTACCGCCGATATACACTCCGCGTACGACAATGATAGCCCAGGAAGTGTCATGTCATACAGCCAGTCACCACCGAAAGATGACGTTCCTTGCTATTCCATAGAATACAGAGCCGCCGATATCGACCGCAGTATAGTGGAGGACACGGTAAGACCGAGCCCTGTGTTAAAAACACTAGCTAGTGAATTTGTCCCAGCTAGTATGAAGTTTGGAAGACAAAGAGAGGAAGACTACAGCGTTTTTTGGCCGACAAGGGAAAGTCGTCCGCAACGGAATAGAAGGTTGCCAAGCAAATATGCAAACTTTCAAATGGATGGCAAAAACGTTCGTCGAACCAGAGACCGCCGACCAATTTCGAGTCATGATCCGGACTTCATCTAATACCACAATTAAACCCCTGTATTATTACTTTATAAAATAAGTAGGATTTATTATTATCTAAAGTTTAATACCGCTTCATAGTTGGTACTTTTCTATCTGCCTTTATTATTATGTAGCGTAGATGTGTAGATATAATTTATCAAGATTTATACCTTTTAACGGATTAGCTGTCAACGAATATAAACAAGTAAAAGTAATAAAACTAAAATAATGGCATCAAAAAATAATGTATTTTGCGGCTCTAAAAGTAATTTGTTCGATTCTGGCAATCCACTTTTTGGAAAAAAAGTACATATTGTAAATTATACAGGGTGGTCCAAAAAACGGCACAAAGTTAATGACGCCATAATTTTGCAACCGTACATAATAGAGTCATGCGGCTTGCAGCAAAATGTTCCGAAAAAAATTCTTTACATGACTAAAGTTAATATTTGAATACAGCACTTAAATATTCTTTGTTATTGCCGCTGGCAGTTAAACTATGCAAAAACACTATTACCCTTAACACCGCGGTCTATAAAACGTGCTACTTTTATTTTTTTAATAGCTCAGTGAAGCATTGTCCGTATAAACCTAGGCCTTGGCCTAGGCCTATTTCATTTTACCACATCCGCATGTAGTATAATAACAAACGAAATTAACACTAAGTAGGGGCCTAGGTCTACCATACTATTAGAAAATGGGAATAGCTCCTAAATATAAGTCACGTCAAACACAATGTAGCTTATCTGGAGTATGCAGCCTCATTAGGTCTATTCTACCATCGATGCAGCACTTGGACTATTTTGGCTATTCCGGGCCTTAATTATAGCTGCAGCAAATCATCCCGTTATTATTCGCATTTTGACATTATGTTGTGAACCAATAAGCGTGATGTAAGCCTAGTAGCCTGTACTACGTGCATTGTAGCAAACGTTGTGTTTTTGTGTAGTAGAAGCATGAATTATGAATGTAGGCCTACATGTACAAAACACGGCCAGCAGTCAGAACTCACAATGCCAAAAACTTATCCAGTATATTTTGTGTTGTTACTGGTATTCTTTGTTTTGTTACATAACGTGACTTTGTAAGGGTAGTCAGTTTCTTCTGTCAACTTTTCCTGATAAAAATGACGGGAGAATAGACCACGCCATTGTTAACGGCGTGTTAAGCTACCTCGATGATATTACTGGAGCTCCATTGCCTCAATGTCAATTATGCTGCTGGTAATATCGTCGTTTGTGATTTTTGCTGTTTTCGATCTTCGACGTTAACTTGTATATAAAGTACAGTTTTTTTACATTTATTGTGCGTATCTTTGCCAATTATTGACTAACTTTCACAACTTTTGCAGCGGTACGTTATACCGTGACACTTGTAACAGAATGTTTATGACAAAACACAGCAGAGCAGCTCACGTGCGGTTAAATAAACAAGTAAATCTGAATGATGAATGAATGAATGACTGGTTTAATGAGACGCATCAAACGTGCATCAAACACTGCTATGAGCAATACAAATTTATAACACTACAGGAATACACCGATAGAAACAAACACTGAATATAAACTCAGCTACACTACACCACACTCAATTTAACATGTGCCTGTTGACAAATGTAGTCTAGAAACTATGAAATTTACATTGTAGTAAAATAACAAGTAACACTCAGGTAATAAAACCAAACTAAGATTGCCTACACATACTAAATTAAACTAAATAAACATCTGTTTAAAAATAAAGCCTTAAAAAGATTGGAAGTACAGTGAGGTAGAACAAAATTATGACCGCGTTTCCGTATTTCGTGCTCATGTTCATTCTCAGCAGGTAGTATACCAAATAGACAATGGTGGGCTTTTTTGCATATTGCAGAAAAGATCTTTACTAGCATTATCGAGTAGACTAGTTACCTCCATAATTCTAGTAGTAAAGCCTTATCGATATGCTCTCTTGAAAAAGGCATTAATTCTTTCCGTAAGTTCTTTATTAAGAAAGGGGCCCCAACCTGAAAGAGCATACAGTATTCTTATACAGTATTCTACTTACTACAATAG
>Ga0209367_1010830_pt1 | contig 12169 bp, 4 predicted proteins | sample WorMetLIZISLAND2_FD_187412 | JGI IMG/M metagenome (GOLD analysis project Ga0209367, IMG submission 187412) | Marine gutless worms symbiont microbial communities from Max Planck institute for Marine Microbiology, Germany - Olavius geniculatus... ... | reverse complement strand
ATAAATATTCGTCACCCCCGAAATTCTGTTAAATTTGACTGTAACACATGGATTTAACATGGATATTTGAACTGTTATAAATTAGCGATGTTTATTGATGGAAAGGCTCGTAATATGCCAAAAGTTTCAAATTTGTGTGTAGAGAAAAAGTGTATATTTTGCATGTCTCAGCACTTAAACATTCTTTGCCTGATTTACACAATTTACCGCATCCCTAAAATGATGCTAAATTGGCAGTAACACATGAATTTAAGTTAAATTTCATTCAGCATACAGTGAAATATCAACAATCATTAACCGTCATCAGTTTTTAGGCAGCTGGCCGACCGCTGGAGTCAATGTGTTTAGCACACGTTCTAGGTGGTCAGCTACTGAAATCTTGTAACCATCTATTTGTTGCAATGCCCTAACACTGAATAATTCACAGCATTTAAATCTAGACATTTTGGCAGTGAGTTTTTGACTTCAATGAACTCGGGCACATGGGAGTGCAGGCAAATGCCTAATTTCAGGGGCAATAAAGATTTCTGAGTAGACGCAAGGTGCCGGTTTCCACGCACATTGCACCGGTTGACCTCGATCTATGTTTGTTATTTGACCTTGTACTGTCACCCCTTGGTCCACATAGTGCATTCGTCCACTGTACCTTGGCCTGGTAATGTCACCCCCGCCTACAGACTGGTCTTTGTGTATGCGACCGCGCTTTGGCCCGCTGAAATGCATGACATGTTTGCCTGCCATGTCTCGTCTGCATTAGGCCTAGTCCATAGTACAAGATCGACGGACAGCTTCTGGTCACGATCAAATTCAAGGACTCTGATGTCAAATATGCCGAATTCACCCCTAAAAGGTTTGTTTCTTCACTTTTCATCATTTTTTTTTCATATGTTTCGTCTACCTTATTACTGCATACTGCATTGTTCACTGTTCATTTTCCTACACAACTAAGCCGTTCGTGTCTATGTTACAGATGGGCGTCGCTGCGTCAGATTTTCAACACGATCAACGAAAACGTTGAGGCTGTGCGACAAGGTGCCGGGCGACGCCCATCTGTAACATAGACACGAACGAGCTTAGTTGTGTAGGTAAATTAACAGTCACTTATGGAAGAAGTAAATATGGAAAAAAGGTAAAAAAACAAAATTTTTAGGTGTGAATTCGGCATATTTGCCATCAGATTCCTTGACTTTGATGGTGACCAGAAGCTGTCCGTCGATCTTGCTAACGACGAGATCTCTGTCGCTGTCTACACCAAGCGAGTATGCCTTCGGCGTCTTCATGATGCTTAACTGCAAAACTGTGCAGAAGTACGTGTCGATGTAAGTCGAAGTACGATAGCAGTGTAAATGGTGACTGCGCAGAAACGCCGACTTATATAAAAACGTGATGCTATTTTTAGCATATGACGACACTGCTGACGTATGCATAATAGCCTAACAGCGAGGTAGGACATTCCGGACAAAAATACAAATCACATATTCCAAAACGATGCGTCAGCTATCTGAACTAAACCGGACCGAACGAAATTTTCCTAGACAGGTAGGCGATGACTGTATTATGGACTAGGCCTAATGCATTCGAGACATATCAGATAAACAGGTCATGCATTCCAACGAACCAAAGCGCGGTCGCATACATTAAAGACCAGTCTGTGCTTTGTGGTCCAGGTGGGGGTGGCACATTACCAGGCCAAAGTACAGAGGACGAATGCACTACGTGGACCAAGGGGTGACGGCGCAAGGTCTAATAACAGACATAGATCGAGGTCAACCAGTGCAAAATGCGTGGAAATCGGCACCTTTCATCTACTTTTCTGCAATTTAGGCAAAGAATATTTAAGTGTTTTGTTATGCAAGTTCCGCTCGTTTTGTCTACAACGTTGCAAAACTTTTGACATATAGGGCCTACACGCCTTTCTACGGTTAAACATCGCTGAGTTATCAACGCTCAAACAGGTCCGGTTTTTGTTGGCCCACCCTGTATATATCGCGCGTAATGATGATGATGATACCGCTGACGATGACAATAAACTAACTTATTACTAGCCTTATATGATATCATGTAATATAGCGTACTTCTATATACTTTGTGTGCTGTATATAATTATGTGTGTACGACTGACACTGAACCGGCGTTCATACATTTATGAAATGCGTAAAGCATTATGATATGACAATTTTAGTGAAATTTATTGTATTCGCTAGATAGGCGTTTGCGTATAATTTTATAACTTTGTTCAAAACTGTTTCTTGACTTTGAACTAAAAAATGTGTAAAAGCGTAATGTTAGGCCTAGCCTATATTTAAACGACGTATTGCGTGTTACAATAGAATTCTGCTACAAAAGTAATCATTGTATAACTAGTGATTTATTTGAACAATCAACAGGTACCAAAGACGTTAGATATCTAACGTCTTTGGGGCGGACTAAAATGAAAGAAAACTTTAGCTGTAGAACATAGGCCTAAAACCTGCCGTTACCAAAGTACTGATGATCTAAATAATCATTGGACCAGTTAAAACACACTTTTTATAGCTCCAATCATAGGCGCACAAGTTCGAGATAATTTTTCTATGCGATCAGTGTTAATATTACTGTTAATGCTATAAATAGCAGTAACGTTAAATGAACCTCTAGCGGTGCGAAGAACGGCAATCATCAGCAGAGCTACGACGAGAATAACAACTGAGTCTTCCCATGATTTACTTTAGACAGAAAACCACCAGCTCGAATTCGATGATGTTCACTGGGAAAAATTCTGCCACGTAATGATAGATGCCGTCAGCACCACGACAGCCCCTGCAATCCATCGATTTTTGACACGTTACAGCTATGGTGTAAACGTAGGCCTATATTAGTGATTTGTGGCAAGAACCGGGTACCCGGTTTCAAAATTTATTACCCGGTTCCAAATCCGGGTAATTGATACCCGTTTTGGGCTAAATACTAACGAAAGCAATGGAAATCGCAGTTCTTGTAACCTTAATGGAGACGTTCTGCATTGAAATGGAAGTTTAGTTTTAGTCATTTCGTTGATGGACGTATGGATATTTGATATCATGAATACATCATTGACGCTTTATACGAAAAATTTAGCTTTGTGAAAAGTATCCGTTAATTGGTGTAAGCATGTTTCATTAAAGTGTCGATTTCTTTCAGTCACTAGAAAGTTAAAACCGGGTTCGGATACCCTGGTAATTGCAACCAGATTCCCGGTTCTTGAAACGGGTAATGCTGCAAATCACTAGCGTCTATGGCACGATTGTCATCTGTCCGTAAGTCGTCGTTTGTCATCTGTAACGGATATGTTGTGGCTAAACGGTAGGTCGTATGGAAAATTTTTTACACCCACAATTATCCTTGTGGTGAGGAGATTGTGTCTTAAATATTAACGCGAAAGGTGGTAGAACTTCAGATTAGTTTTATTCATACAACATTCAACAAGACGCGTCCGATCAGTTACGAGTCTGCAAACAGAGTGTTATTAACTTTCTTGTTTTCAAGCGCTTACGCAACTCTAGCCTAACGAATGACGTCACAGTTTTAGGCGTGGCAGCAGCTAATTTCTAGCCTACAGCCTATAGCCTATGAAGCCAGAAAACGGTTTGTCTCCGTCTCCAAACCATATTAGTCTTGAAACAAGCCTTCTACGGTAAGCGAACGATACTAGCGAAAAACCAGCCCACAGCCTACGTATAATATCATTCATTTCCTCCACGTCACAAAAACTACGCCCAACCGAGTATGCACTAGCTTTACCCGAAATTGCAATACCGACATACTCACGATTCGCGGCAAAAACGGCAACGGAAAAAACGGCAACAGTAATAAAGAAAACAGAAAAACTGTAAATGGCATTTTGCAACTATGTTGCGCGTTCGATTTATTCCACGTTCAGTTCAAGACATCGTTTATTAGCCATTTTACCGTTGCCATTTTTTAAAGTTGCCGTTCTTCGCTGTGCTTTATAGGCCTAACTAGGCCCGTCGAGAGCCACAGTGGGGTCTTTGGAAACATTCTCGCGGGGCTCCCAAACATTTTTGTGGGGCCCCTCTGCGGAGAAAATTTTTGATTTTTTTTTGAAAAAGGTGCATTTTAGTGTACTTTATATTTCTGAGCGACGGCGAGGCCCCAAACGTCGCGAAACCGAGGTGTATAGCTTACCCCCTACCCACGGTCCTCACCCTCTCGACGGGCCTGGGCCTAACTTTAAATTATAAAAAAGATTAATGTTTTATTTCTATATTTCGATGTTTTTACGTACGTTAGCGTATTGTTGTTTTTGGGCCGATTGCTGAGCTGTAAGCTTGAAGTCGTCCCTTGTCACGATTGAGGGGTTTCGTGGACATACCAAGTATGTCCCAAAAATCGAGTTTTGGCTAGAAGGCAAAAACATTTTGCACATGACATCAGTAGCAATAAATGCTCATTTCTGGATCACAGCGGGGCGTCTACCGTTAATCACTGCTAATCCCTTACTCAGCAATTCTAACCCTAGCTCGTGCTCTTGTGCGGTGACTCAGAACCCTAGGTCCAGGCGCGTTTCTAGGCGCTTCGCACTGTGGCGTGGGCAGTAACCCTAGGTTTTAGCTGTAGTCAACCCTAGCTCGTGCTGTTCTGCGGCCCTAGCCGTTGGCAAAGTGTCAACCCTAACCCTAACCCTAGCCCTTGGCACTTCGCCAACCCAAACTCGTGCTGTTCTGCCGTCGGAAATAATGACTAACTTAGCGCTGACCGTCCGGAAGCGTCAGCATTTTGTAAGGGCGACCCGTAGGCGGTTGCTATGACGTAAGGCTATTTTTAGTACCATCCGGAAGTCGGCACACGTCCGTAGGCGCGCCTATGACGTAAGCACTCCGTAAGGCGGCGTGCCCGACGCGTCTTCTTTACGTGTGCGATGACGTAATGTTTATTTTTAGTACGTCTTCCGGAAGTCGACGGGCGCGGCGCGTCTTCTAGGTGGTGACGCGGCGTCTACGGCACGTGCGCGCTTCACGCCATGAACGCATCACATCTTTAGGCCTACTACACAGCAGGTAACAGGTGCATGCGCTTCCGTAATTATTATCTGTTCATCCGCTGCGCCTGTCGTCACCCTCGTAGTCGCATGGAGCACCGCGGGGAGTAATTTAGTGTAGTAGGCGCTTTACTTTAACTTAGTAAACATCATCTATTCAGTATTTTTGCCCATATATTTTTTACGTCTAATTTTTATAACCCTAACATTTTATCTATTATTTCAATAAATGTAAGTACTTAAAATTTATTCATCTTTGTTCACATTATATGTTTTTACTTATAAGACAAGCAAAAATCGGTGCCTTTAACCAGGCCCGTTGAGTAGGTGCGGTAGGGAGGCAAGCTATCCCCAACCCGTAACTTTTGTGTATCCACCGTCTCTCATAAACATAAAGTACAGCATAATGCGTCATTTTTACAATTTAAAAAAAAATTTTCACCATACGTACCCTCAAAAAAAATGTTTGCAAGCTTAATTATAATGTTTACCCGTCACTTTCCCTATGCATCTCCACGGTGTACCTTTAACTTACATCTATTTTTTATTATTGTAGTTAAACATCGTTTTTAATTTTATCTGCGTGTCTGTGTACTTTCCTCCTACAGTGCATCAGTTACACTCTTTGTTTTCCTCTTAGAGTTTCTTATCAGTTATCAGCTTTCACTCCTGCAGTGTAACTTACGTAATGCCGTATTCCCGCTGTTCGCCTATACTTTTTAAGCACGTCACAGCACGTCACAGCGTGTAATGTCTAGTCTACTCTACACATTCATACATCTTGTCTTACTGTTCATACCGTATAATAACATTTTTACTAGATTTTTCTAGTTTTACTTTAAAATTTTGTCTGTTATATAGACAAAATACAACACCTTTTAAACGCATCCTGGTAGCAGAGCCTTTTGCACGCTTGAAAGTAAAAAGCCTATAGCTTAATAATTGTGCCACTTTGATAGGGCACGCAGCAGAGTGTTACGGTTGCACATGCAGACGTCCTTGCCAGTGCTCAGACAGGAGATCTGCATAGCATGCTGCTATGTTTACGTCACTTGTCTTACGTCCTCTTTAGTAAAGCTTGTCGTAATAATAGGCCTGTTGCTGTAATCTTATGCAAGTTACGCGTGCGTGCATGTGTGATTGCGTCAGTGGGCATAGACCTAATGATTTGGCCTTGCGTCAACTGCGTTTCAAATTTCAAAATTAGCATCCAATATACGTCGCTTATATTATATTCGTGGTTGTTTCACACTGTCCAGGTTAACATTAGGCGCTGATAAAGCCGCGGCTGACGTAACGCTATAGGACTATACACCTAATTATCAGATAAGTGCCTAGGCATAATCTAGGCTAACATAAGCTATGTAGGAAACGCACGTGGGTCTACCGGACTTTCGTTTAGAAAAAAGATGCATAAAATTAAAACTTATGAAGTTTGTGTGAAAAATAATACAGGCTAAGCCTATTGGAAGTGTATCAACTACACATTGTTCCCAATTACGGTGGCATTCTATAGGTCATATGTTGACCTACCCTATAAGCTTAATTAGCTACAGTAGATACATTATGAAGACATATACCAAGCTTTAGAAAATTCATTGTCGAACGGGCACTTGCTAAGTAGGCCTAGAACGGTGCCTGCATCATAAAACTAAAACGACACCTAAAAGATCTATTAGAATCACAATTTACTGTTTAATCGTGCAGTAGGCTTACCACAAAACAGCTGTATAGGCCTACCAATAAATAAGTACAATCAAAAAATAACCACTAACAAAAGTGACCAGTGGTGCACAACACACCCAAAAGCTAAAATAAAACCTAAGTATAATAGGCGCTTACGGGTTCGCATGTGGCGTGTGTTGCCTCCAGGGGCGTCCATCCCCTCAGCACCTAAACACAACCTTCCCCCCAACTCGGATGCTTCTTTTCCCCCTTCTTACTCTTTTTTTCCGTCCTCTCCCATCTTTCCTCCCTTCCTTTTTTCCCCAATTTTCCTTCTGTTTTTCCCCGTTTTCTTGTATCCCTTTTCTCCTTTAGAAGTAGGACCCTTTAAATCCACCTAGGGGTTCTGGGGGGGGGCTCTGTAAGCTCCCTCAGCGGCGTCTGGGCTGAGCCCCAGCCGAAATCGAATATGGTGAATTTTAATCTTCAAAATATGACATTTGGTGGCAACAAAATTAATTATTTTTTTAAATTTTTATACTCCCACAAAAAGTGTCATAGGGTCTATCTCGGCGATCTTATTATGATATTGTTATTATACAATACAGTCATTGAAAGGAGTATGTTACTTTCTACCTTTCATGTGGTTATGCTACGCAAAATTAAGTATGGAAATTAGTTACACTTTTATGATTAAGTGCACCTTTCCCTAACGAGAAGGAGGAGAAGTAGAGGTGCGCTATTAGAAAGCGATTTTACTTGTTTCGTATTTACGACTGGACGTGCAAGTAAACTATGTCATAGTATAAGTAAGTAAGGAATGGAAAATGAATGCATGTGTTAGGTATTAGTAAACTATATGTATTAGTTAGAAAAAAAACTACTATGAGTCAGAGATAGGTGCACGGACACGCAATGTGATACAATAGGTAAGACAAAGGTGCAATATCCCCTACTGGGTGTAGGCGTGGTGGTTGGGCCAATAGCTACTAAGTCTGTGACGCCTGACTGGTGCAACGCTAGACCTTCCCAGCCGCAAAGCGTAGCCGCCCTTTGATGAATTACAAATTATACTGCTTAGTGAAGGGGGAGGGCATGTGTGAACAACTTGCCCATGTTTTTACCTGAATGTGCACCACCGGGATAGGTAAATCGAGTACCAACCTATCTGGCTGGGGTTAAAGCGGGGCGCATTCACCTCTGTCAGGTGGTAGGTGTGATCCTGTATGGCAGATGACATTGTGTAGCACTGTAGGGGGTTAACACCTTAAAAGCTATACACCACTTTTACCTTTATTTTTTTATAAACAACGTGCCGGTGTACAATAAGTAGATGCAAGGGCACACAACAGGGTGTTATAAGGACGATTTATAGTGTGTGCAGTTATGAAGATATATGGGGTAAAACATTTAGCAATAAACATGTAGTGGTCTATCTTAGGTCTACGTGCCTCTGCTGTAACGACACCGTAACGTTACAGGTTAATGAACACACTTTTAGGAAGGTGGTGAGATGGGTTATTTTTTAGTTATTACAGTGGCACATATAGATCTAGAATGCATGACTATTTATGAAGTTGAAGGTTAGTTAAATGGAGTGTTTAATTGGACCTGCAAACAAATATATGTAGGTCTAACTTATGGGGGGCGGGGTAAGGAGAGTAAAGGTTAAGGGTTAAAAGTTAAAAGTGGTGATATAGCTCTTAATGGGAAAGCCCATCTCAGAGCTACGGAGCGTCACCTGTGTCGCTACTGTAACGATGATGTTTTGCTAGAGAGACGTGACGATCAGAGTATGTAAGCACATAAAATGCAAATTATTTTGACACACAATAGGTTCAAGCGCGAAATGCCTATTATCGTCTTTAATAAGGTAACGTTAATTATACTGTATGTAGGATAAAGCAGAATTCTATGTAGGGTAAAGGTGAAATTAATTATTATACGAGTAAGATCAAATAAATTTTGACGACAGCAAGAATAACCCTAGAACCTATGTTTTGTCAATAAGCTACTATAGTTAAGTGTTGAGAGTTGTTGCGAGAAAGTGATGAGCGAGGACCGACTCCTACACATGGTAGGTCTTACTAGGAAGTAGCCCTGCTGTGTGTGAGCGCAGTCGCACAGCGTGGAATAAACGTAGGGCGCCCTACAATACAAGAGTAATGTATCGCAATTACGTCAATGCTGTATCGTTACCGAAAGGCTATTGCTGTTGTGGTGATAGTAAAATTAGCGTATAAGGTAAGCAAAATAAAAATTCAAAAAATGCTAACTATTATAGGAAAATACTTAGGCCTACCTGTGTGTCGGGTGTCTACAAAAAGTAATGCATAGCGGGTGAATAGTCGAAGAAATGTTTAAGAGATCTAGCGTACAATAACAACAATAATGTTGATTATTTAAAATTAAGTACTTTTGTCTGGAGGACTGCATTTAGGATGTCAGAAAGCTCAGCATATGCCTAGAAAATATATCCAGCCCACCTAATGCGCGTTATATTTTTATTTTTACCTATGAGCGTAACGCAATAGAATAGGCGTGGACAATGATGGCCTTTAATCTTTTTTTCGTGCTGCGCCGGTGGGTTTCGCCACATATCATACCTGCTGCACGTATCGGTGACGCCTCATACAACAAACACACGCGGTGATGCCTAGTAATTTTGTTATGCGAAAAAAATAATGCCGCGCCTGTTATGTTTACGGCACTCGCAGTGATAAGCGCCTAAGTTTGCAGTTTCTAAAACGTGTGTAGAAAGGGAAACGACAGTTAGGGTTAAAACAAGCTGTGCACCGCGATTGCCAACTGTGCTGATAGACGCGCGCAGAAGAATGGCGAAACAAGTTTTGATGCGGGTGGGTGGTACGGTGTTGATGTTATCTTAAAGAACTTGTACGACCTACTATTAATGACAATGCGCACATATAAAAAGTCTGTAGGTGATACACACATAAGAAGGCACTGTCATTGCATTGAGGTGCGGCAAAGTTGTATACTCCTTACTGTGTCAATTAAGCCCTAGGGTCGTAGTTTACTGTGTGACGTCGCGTCGCACGCGTGGAGATGCGCTATTTTTACAACAGTTGAAGGCGTGTAGTACCCGGGCTACTTTTTGCTATAGTTGACCTACAGTTTACTAAAAAATAAGCAGATTAAAATATTTTAGACTGAGAGATACAGTTATACGAAGAAGCAAACTAAAGTAGAACTGTAGGAGACAGACAGACAAAGCAACGTACAAGACTGAGACGACTGACCAAAGAAAGTAAATAAATGCATGAAAGGTTAAGTAACAACATAAAGTTAAGGAATAAATAAGTGTCGGTACTGTAACGATACAGTTTCGTTACAGTTTAGTTAGTTGCTGGTTTTAGATAAGGATCGACGCGACGTGCGATCCTCCTGCTGGACGTAATGGGGGAAGGGGAGAAAAAAGTTGCTAGACCTGCTGTGCGCGATTGCAGGTGAGGCGCGCAAGTGAAAATATATTAGAGAATCAAGTAAACTGTATAGGTGATAGGCATACAAAGCTATGTATAAGGCCTAACCCAACAGTGGTTAACGTGAATGGCGATACAGACTTATGACGTACGGCCTCTACGGTCAACATAGAAGGTACGCGAGTTCGGAAAAAGGACGCGCGTGAAGACGTAAAAATGTTGTTCTATTTTTATAACATGGCGTCATCGCAGGCTCGCAGCACGGACTGAATTGCGATGACCCTACCGATGAAAGTTGTTATGTGCGAGGACGCATGCTAGGCTACTGCTGTGCGTGGAAGACGAGCGGTACGCTATCTAGGCTGAGAACGACGCCGAGTCCAGCGATGAGCAGTTAAACTGAGGTGAAAATAAGACACGACGCAGTAGGTGATTAAAAATAAGATCGCATTACTGTAACGACGCAGGGAGGTAAACTAACTAACTCAGTGGCGCCGAGCTGGGACGAACAGTAGGACCTGGGTTGTAGTAGACCTACAGTTTACTAAAATATTTTAGAGAAGCAAGCAAACTGTATAGGCGACAGGCAGACAAATAGATAGATGCGGCGGCGTACAAGGCTGAGACTACTGGCCAGTAAGTGTGTGAAAGGTTAAGTAAGTTAACGTAGATGGCGGTACTGTAACGATACGGTTTCGCTACAGTTCAGTAAGAAATGGATCTACGCGACGTGCAGTCCTCCTTCTAGAAGGGTGAGAAAAAAAGTTGGCTGTGCGCAACTGTGAGCGCAAGGAGACAGACAGACAATAGATACAAGGTCTAACCAAAAAGTAAGTAAGTTAACATAGATTAAACAGATACGATACTACAACGATATGGTTTCGTTACAGACTTAATTAGTTGCTATGACGTGCGGTTTCGGACAAGATAGAAAACGTGGAAGTTCGGAAAGAGGATGCGTGTGAGATGACGTGAAAATGTTGCGAATGGAACGTCTAAAACGTGGCTTACTGTGGTAAGGTTTCCTATAACGGGTTGGATATATTGAAACGCGAATGACGTCCTGTGGTGCTAAAGCAAACTCGTGCGCAACGCACGAGCAGAATGATAACGACAACCTGCAGTGTAGTAGGCCTACAGATGTGACGTGTTAATGAACAGATAATTGCGAGCGTGCGCGTCGCCAGGCGCGTCGCGTGCGTCGACTTCCGGAGACGCGGAAGGTATTACATCATCGCTCTCGTATAGAAGGTGTAGTAAACTGTAGGCCTATTACTACGCAATGCACGATATGTATCAAGCATATAAGGTCATCGCTTATTTGATGTGCGCGATGATGTAGGGCTGCATCGCTGATGCTGCTTAGTTGCCAAAGCGTACAGGAAGACAAATGAAAAAATATCTTAGAAAACTGCATAGGAAACAGACAGGCAACTAAACAAAAAGTAAGTAAGTTAACGGGTACGATACTGTAACGATACGGTGTGGTTACAGTTTAGTTAGCTGCGATGACGTACGACGTTGGACAACATGGAAAGTGTGCGAGTTGGATGCGTGTGAGAAAAATGTTGTGAGACGCCGCGTGTGATTTTACGAAAAAATAGGACGCAAAAGTAGATGTGAAAATGTCGTGAAACAGGCGTGTAGTGAACGAAGCGCGTATGAATAGCACGTTATAAAAAATAAGAAGCGTCGAGAGCTGAACGTCCTGCTTCGTTTGACACGGACGCGCGACGATGGCTACCTGTAGTGCGTTAATGAGACGAGGCGCTTATACCCCTTTCTCACAGAATGCGGTGGCAGCACGGTCCTCTGCGGTGTCAACACGGCGTTACACCGCGTTGGTACCGCAGAATACCGCGGAATTTGCACTGAACACGGCATGAACACGGTGTTTCTGGCGGTGGAATCACGGAGTACTGCGTTGTCAGTGCGGATATGTGCGGCATGGCTGCGGTGCATCCTGTCGATCAGTGGTTCTGTGCGGCAGAAGGATGGGATGGTTGCGGATGGAACACGGTGTCAACGCGGACACCCGCGGTGA